>OGGA01000082.1_pt1 | contig 69148 bp, 71 predicted proteins | sample 1571041 | NCBI WGS metagenome assembly OGGA01 (sample SAMEA2582057, study PRJEB24529) | metagenome | biome: Human gut stool | place: China | collected 2011 | reverse complement strand
CATTGCCTTTAATATTAAGAAAATGGTGGCAAAAATGACCAAGGGAGGACTTTTCTCTTATTTGAGGGCTTATTTGACCCATATAACGCCATATAAATTGTTTATAAGGCTCTTTTTTGTAGAAAAACAAAAACTCGTTGTACATCCATATAAGAACGTGCAACGAGTTTTTAGTTATTTATATTGGGAGTTTTGACACGCCCTCCACGCTGCCACAAAGCTTTTAAAAGTAAAAGAGTAAAAGAGTAAAAGAGTAAAAAGCACGCTGCTACAAAGCATTTTAATGTAAAAGGCCCTTAAAACAACCGCTTCCGCAAAACTTTTGCTTCAAAAGTTTTGCGGAACGAAATAAAAAGCGTACCTTTGCACTCGCAAAACGCCAATGCCCAGATGGCGGAATCGGTAGACGCGCTGGTCTCAAACACCAGTGGGGCAACCCATCCCGGTTCGAGCCCGGGTCTGGGTACTGTAGACGACTAAGAGTTGATTTCAACGCTTAGTCGTTTTTTTATGCACTTTCCCCATATATCTCCGTAGGTTCCAGATTTGGTTTAAATAATATCAGTTGCGTAAAAAATCTCCCATATCTTCCATTTTTGGATTCCTGTCGTTCTAACTCGCTGATTATGAATGGTAAACGAAACTAAAACAGGCTGGTAGATATCTGAAAAATGTCAGTATCTCCCAGCCCATCTCCCAGCCTTATCTTCCATCCGATTACCGCGCTGCGGCAACATCGTTGTCCCGCTACGGCAATATCGTTGTCCTGCTACGGCAATACTGTTGTCCTGCTACGGCAACATTGTAGTACTATTTTTATCGTTGCTATCGTGTCCCGATTTAACGAGGTATGAATGATGATAGAGTTAAAAAATGTAGAATATAATCTACATTTTCTGTTAAATTGGCTCATTGTATTGATATTATGCCTAAATTTGGGCAACAGATATTAACTAATGTTCCAACCCTTTAAAACATCATGATTATGAAGAAGATTATTTTACCCTTTGTTCTGATGCTGATGTTCTTATCTACACTGTTTGCCTTTGCAGAAACGGTTGTCTATACACCAACATCCCAGTCGTCGTCAAAAGCGCAAGTTGCATCTACGCTTAGTGCTACCTTAAAGCCATCGGGATTGTTGATGGTGAACCATCTGACTCCATGCAAATTGCAGGTTGTGGTCACTAACAATGGCGACGAAGAATACAACGGTGTTATAAAGATTGTCGGCTATTATAAACCGGAATATCCTGAAAACGAGGCTGAAGTTAGATATACGAATGGCGAAGGTGACAATATCACGGTCGCACCTCATTCTGACGCTACGCTCAACCTTGATGTTTCTCTTTATACCAAGGATCCTTTTGAGGATTGCCCATACTTCTATTTCTGGGTTAAAGACAAAGATGGAAACGATATGGCATCGGCTGTAAAAGTGGCTATCGACAAAGATCCTAAGCCGTATTTGGTGCTTGTTGGTGTGGAGAATAACGCCACTCCAAACGAGTTTGAAAACGCTTATGTCGGTGATAGTTACTGCAGATTTCCTAAGGTGAACGACGACTTTGCCTTGGTGCGCTATGCTTTTAGAAATATCGGTAGTGCCGGTAAGTTGCATTTTACTATCTCGTGTGCCGATCCCGCTTCGTATAACGAAAGCTTTATCAGCAGAGATTATCCGTCGTTCGATGTGCCTGGCGATAAGAGTACTTTCTATCTTGAGGAGAAGTTCTATCCTGCCAATTTGGGATACAGGGCGATGCATATTAGTTTTGATGTGCAATATTTAGATTCGGAAGCGTCTCCTTGGGGATTTGTGACGATAAAAAACTATATGTACCATTTGGCTTTTGTAGAGGATGAGACTAAAGGTCTTACTGTTCCGGCTAACATACAAATCCTCTATGTAGCAGGTAAGTCTACAGGCTTGGACGCTTGCAAAGCAACCGATGGCTTCAATGTTTTTGGAGGCATTGGAGAACTTGTCGTTGGCTCCGACAAGTCAGAGCAGCTTGCTGTATTCGGCATTGACGGAAGAATGGTCAGTCGCGAGAGCGTAGAGGCAGGTGTAGAAAAGCATATTACCCTACCTGCTGGTGTCTACATAGTGAAAGGCATGAAGGTTGTGGTACGCTGATTAGGATATTATTCTTGATGTTAGTATATAAAAGAAATACGGCGCTACTCTCATCGAGCAGCGCCGTAAGCCTATGTTTAACTAAAAATCCTTTTTCGTAATTAATGAAGAGTCTCACGATCCTTCATAGCTACCTGTTAAACAATTTACCTTAAACCTAATAACTAAAAACCTAAATCTATTACTACTAACCTAAACAATCTATTAACCTTTTGACGATGCAAAGGTACGCACTTTAGCTCAATCTGCAAACTTATTATGTATAAATGTGTCGGAAATCGCGCTTTTATTGATATAAATCAAACAGCGTGTGTTCGTGCACACTGAAAAGATTGTTTTTGATTGGGTTTGTCGTGGTTTCGATGTGTAAGTTTTGTCGTGATTTTGGTTGCAAATCGTAAATAGGAGGGTATGGCATCCTGCCATACCCATGCACCCATCGGTAAGGGATAAAGAAAGAGGGTATGGCACGGATGCCATACCCTCTTAGATATTTTCAGGCTGCGTGGGTATGACACGGATGCCATACCCTCCTAAATATTTTCTGGTTGGTGCAGCGGAGACCGCTGCACCCCCTGATGTTTATTTCACAAGCATCTTGGTTGATTTCTTGCCACGCTTCACGATGTTCACACCCTTTTGTGGTGCGCTCAGACGGCGGCCCTGCAGGTCGTAATACTCCGCTGCCGTGTCGTCCGACACCGTCGGCGCATCAATGCCAGTAGCTGCTTTATCTGTGAAGTAGCCAGTGGTGTAGTTCGCCATTTCCTTACCTACCTTGTTTTCGTCGTAAGGTATGGCACCCACAAGGTTAGCGCACTCTGCAAACATATTCTCGTCTTCTTCACATGCTGTTGTCACGAACTTGTCGCTTGCATAGATGGTGGTGAGAGCAGAACAGTCTTTGAACATTCTGCTCATGTCCGTCACGTTTTGTGTGTCGAAGTTTGAAACATCGAGTGTTGTGAGAGCAGAACAGTCTTTGAACATTCTGCTCATGTCCGTCACGTTTTGTGTGTCGAAGTTTGAAACATCGAGTGTTGTGAGAGCAGAACAGTCTTTGAACATTCTGCTCATGTCCGTCACGTTTTGTGTCTTGAAGCTTGAAAGGTCGAGTGTTGTGAGAGCAGAACAGTTACTGAACATGCCGTTCATGTCCGTCACGTTCTTAGTGTCGAAGTTTGAAAGGTCGAGTGTTGTGAGAACAGAACAGTAACTGAACATCCAATTCATGTCCGTTACATTCTGTGTGTTGAAACTTGATACATCGAGCGTTTTGAGTTTAGTACAGCTACCGAACATGTAGCTCATCTCCATTACGTTCTTAGTGTCGAAGTTTGATACGTCGAGTGTTGTGAGAGCAGAACATTCACTGAACATCCAACTCATGTTCGTCACGTTCTCTGTGTTCAGATATTCAATACCCTCTATGGTCGTTAAGTCTGTGCAACCATAGAACCAATTGTAGCAACTCGTTGGGCGTGCGTTGGCAAATGATGTATCGAAGATAACCTTTTTGATGATATTTGCATTATGAGAATGATTATTATCATCGAATTTATACCAACCTGGGAGGTTTTCGCCTTCATTCAGCGCAAACGCCCCAGCGGGTTTTTTTGTGTCGTGCTTGAATGTCAGCGTGTTCGTGGCTTCGTCGAACACGGCATACGACTCTGCGACTTTTGAGGCTATATCTGTGAAGTAGCCAGTGGTGTAGTTCGCCATTTCCTTACCTAACTTATTTTCGTTGTAAGGTACGGCACCCACAAGATTAACGCACTCTGCAAACATATTCTCGTCTACTTCACATGCTGTTGTCACGAACTTGTCGCTTGCATAGATGGTGGTGAGAGCTGGATCGGAGCAGAACATCAAACTCATATCCGTCACGTTCTTAGTGTCGAATTTTGCGATGTCAAGTGTAGTGATAGCCGAGCAGTTAAAGAACATGAAGCTCATGTCCGTCACGTTCTGTGTGTTGAAGTTTGAAACATCAAGTGTCGTGAGAGCACGACAGTCACTGAACATGCCGGTCATGTTCGTCACACTTTGTGTGTCGAAATTTGATAAGTTGAGTGTTGTGAGAGCGGAACAGCCACTGAACATGAGAGACATACTCGTCACGTTTTCTGTGTTTAGGTATTCAATGCCTTCTATGGTTGTAAGGTTCTTACAACCATAGAACCACAAGTGGCAATTTGTTGGACGTGCATTAGCAAATGAAGCATCGAAGACAACTTTCTTGATGATATTTGCATTCGATCCATCGTCATTGGATTTATACCAACCTGGGGCATTGTCGCCCTCATTCAGCGCAAACGCTCCAACGGGCTTGTTGTTGTCGCGCTTGAATGTCAGCGTGTTCGTGGCTTCGTCGAACACGGCATAAGTCTCTGTTGGGGCTTTATATGTGAAGTAGCCAGTGGTGTAGTTCGCCATATCTCCGTCCACCTTGTTTCCGTCGTAGGATACGGCACCCACAAGGTTAGCGCAGTCTGCAAACATATACCAGTACCTGTCTCTTCCACATGCTGTAGTAACGAATTTTTCGCTTGCATATATGGTTGTGAGAGCATGACAGTACCCGAACATTTCGCTCATGTCTGTCACGTTCTTAGTGTCGAAGTTTGAGACATCGAGTGTTGTGAGAGCATTGCAGTTATAGAACATGCCACTTATATTCGTCACGTTCTGTGTGTCGAATTTTGAAACGTCGAGTGTTGTGAGTGATGTACAGTTCTGGAACATGCCACTCATATTCGTCACGTTCTTAGTGTCGAATTTTGAAACGTCGAGTGTTGTGAGTGCCTTACAGGTACTGAACATGTTGTTCATGTTCGTCACGTTCTGTGTGTCGAATTTTGAAACGTCGAGTGTCGTGAGAGCATGACAGTCAGAGAACATGCAGTTCATGTTCGTCACGTTCTGTGTGTCGAAGTTTGAAAGGTCAAGTGTCGTGAGAGCAAGACAGTCAGAGAACATCCAGTTCATGTTCGTCACGTTCTTTGTGTCAAAGTTTGAGACATCAAGTGTCGTGAGAGCCTCACAGCCATAGAACATGTTGCTCATGTTCGTCACGTTCTTAGTGTCGAAGTTTGATACATCGAGTGTCGTGAGAGCACGACAGCCACAGAACATCCAACTCATGTCCGTCACATTCGTAGTGTTCAGATATTCAATGCCTTCTATGTCCGTTAAGGATCCGCATGTATAGAACCATTCGTAGCAACTCGTTGGGCGTGCGTTGGCAAATGATGCATCGAAGATAACCTTTTTGATGATATTTGCATTCTGATAAGGATTATTATCTTTGGGTTTATACCAACTTGGGCGATTGTCGCCTTCATTCAGCGCAAACGCTCCAGCGGGTTTGTTGGTGTCGTGCTTGAATGTCAGCGTGTTCGTGGCTTCATCGAACACGGCATACGACTCTGCCTCTTGGGCAAATGCATGGCTACCACAGATGGGCAGGCACATCAAGATTGCAAGTAGCAGACGAGCAATCGGGTGTAAAAGTTTAGTTTTCATAATAGAACAGTTTTAAAAAATATTAGTATTTGGTTGGTGCAGCGGAGACCGCTGCACCCCCTGATGTTTATTTCACGAGCATCTTTGTTGTTTTCTTGCCACGCTTCACGATGTTCACACCCTTTTGTGGTGCGTTCAGACGGCGACCCTGCAGGTCGTAATACTCCGCTGCGGTGTCGTCCGACACCGTCGGCGCATCAATACCAGTAGCTGCTTTATCTGTGAAGTAGCCTGTGGTGTAGTTCGCCATTTCCTTACCCACCTTGTTTTCGTCGTAAGGCACGGCACCTACAAGATTAGTGCAGTCTTTAAACATATAATAGCTATGCTCACATGCTGTTGTCACGAATTTGTCGCTTGCATAGATGGTGCTGAGAGCAGAGCAACCTTTGAACATGTATTCCATATTTGTCACGTTCTGTGTATCGAAGTTTGATACATCGAGTGTTGTGAGAGCAGGACAGTAACTGAACATGCAGCTCATGTTCGTCACGTTCTTAGTATCGAAGTTTGAAAGGTCAAGTGTTGTTAGAGTAGAACAGCCATAGAACATGCAGAACATGTTTCTCACGTTCTTCGTGTCTAAGTTTGATAGGTTGAGTGTTGTGAGAGCACTGCAGCCCCCGAACATTTGGCCCATGTTCGTCACGTTCTTAGTGTCGAAGTTTGATACATCGAGTGTTGTGAGAGCAGAACAACCCCAGAACATGGCACTCATGTTCGTCACGTTCTTAGTGTCGAAGTTTGATACATCGAGTGTTGTGAGATTAGGACAGTTCATGAACATGGCACCCATGCTCTGCACGTTCTTAGTGTCGAAATTTGATACATCGAGTGTTGTGAGCTTAGAACATTCACTGAACATCCAACCCATGTTTTTCACGTTTTGTGTGTCGAATTTTGATACATCGAGCTCCTACTTTTTACTTTTTACTTTTAATAGTTTTCTGCTTTCAGCTCGAAGTACGCCTGCGGATGCTTGCACACCGGGCAAAGCTTTGGAGCCTGCTTGCCTACAACGATGTGATCGCAGTTGCGGCACTGCCAGATGCAATCGCCGTCGCGAGAGAACACTACACCGTCCTCGATGTTCTGCAAGAGCTTACGATAGCGTTCCTCGTGGTGCTTCTCGATAGCACCTACGCCACGCATAGCGGCAGCAATCTCTGTGAAGCCTTCCTCGTCAGCCTCCTTAGCCATGCGATCGTACATATCAGTCCACTCGTAGTTCTCGCCTGCAGCAGCGTCCTGCAGGTTCTCGATGGTGTCCTTGATGGCACCACCCTGCAGATACTTGAACCACATCTTTGCGTGTTCCTTCTCGTTCTGCGCCGTCTCCTCGAAGAGAGCTGCTATCTGCTCATAACCCTCCTTGCGAGCCTTTGATGCGTAGTATGTGTACTTGTTGCGTGCCTGCGACTCACCTGCGAAAGCCTCCTGCAGGTTGCGCTCTGTTTTTGTTCCTTTCAGTTCCTTCATAATGATTATTTTTAGCCAATTATACTTTATGTTTGCAAAGATACAGATTAAGTTTGAAACCGCAAAGGAATAGTTGTAATTTTTACAAACTAAATTGTTTTATCCATTCCGCGACCTCCTTTGCACAGCGTTCGTCGTTGAACATCTGCTCGGCAAGAGCGCGACCGCGCTCCCCCATCAGGCGTGCCTCGTCGGGGTGAGTGGCTATGTATTCGACGGCTCGCTGCCAACCTTCAACATCGCCATAATCTACGGAGATGCCACAGCCAAGGCGGTCGAAGTCGACAGGTATCTGCGGATTGCGACTACAGATGATGGGGATTCCGAGGGCGAGTGCTTCCACCACGGTGGTGAGTCCGGCGGTGTAGCGTGTGCGGTGGCAGCAGATGACAACGCAGTCGGCTTTCGCCACCTCACGCGCTATCTCGTAAGGCAGCAGTCCGCAAATCTTCACCACGTCGATGTTGTCGGCTGGCTCGCAACGCTCCACGGCTTCGAGGTTGGGGTTGGGCACGTTAGGGTTCGGATTGATACCTATATATAATATAAGGTGGCGACCGGTGCGGTTGAACGCTTCGATGAGCGTGGGCTGATCGCGCTGCTCCTTGCCCGTGGCGATGAAAGATGGTGAGGGGGTGAGATGTTGAGGTGGTGTTGTGGTGAGGTGTTGAGGTGATGAGACTTGCTCCGCTTTGAGTTCAGCTTTTATCTTATCATAAAAGGCGAGGTCGGCACCCCAATGCCCAACGACGAGTTTGCGTGGGTCGGCTTTCGGAGCCTTAAGCGAGTCGTCGACGAGTTTCTGCGAGAAGAAGATTAGGCGGTCGAAGCCCTTGTAGAAGAAGCGGCCGAGCAGTTCGCGCAAGCGACTCTTCGACTTCACTATGGGCTGGTGATGCCACACGATGATGGGCTTGCGGAACAAGCCGAGGGCACGCAGCAGCACTACAAGTTCGAGTCCTTTGTAGTGGGTGGCGTAGAGTGCGTCGAAACGCTCGCGACACGTGAGCACACGCCACGCCGTGTAGAGCGCAGTCTTCAGTCGGGAGAGTTCGTGCTTCGGCGAACGGTGGTAGACCACGTCGATGCCGTTGTCGGCAAGGTGGCACGCTCCGTAGAGAAAGTGCGACGGAAATTCGCCCTCCGCCATGCGACGTAGGCAATACTGTATGTTCTGCGTATGGTAGAAATAAACCTTCATAGATAGCGGTAGTTGTATATCTGCATGAACGGATGGAGCAACGCACGCAGAAGTGCCACGGGGTCGGTTTCGTGTGTGTAGAAGATGCGGTGACGATAGCGCACATACATGCGTTGCAATCCGAAGAACGCCTTCAATCCCCTACCCGTCTCGTAGCCGAGTAGGCGCAAACCGTCGCGAAAGATTGCATTGTCGGTGGTGGGGAGTGAGGGAGTTGCCTTCGCCTTGCGTTCCACCCACAGAAGGAAGTCGCGGCGAGCGGCGAAGTGGGCGTTCATCCGAGGCTTCACCTTCGAATAATTGCGCACGCCGTACCACACCATGTAGGCAGCATTGTCGGCAGAGCGCACACGATGGGTGTCGACACCCACGTATGTGGCAGCCTCGGCGTAGCGACGCTGGCGCACAAGCACACGGTCGATGAGCACGATGCTGTCGAGAGCCGCAGCGGCTGTAGCGGTCATCACGTCGTAGCATGTACGGCGGTATATCTCGGGACATTCCTCCTCGGTGGGTATCACGTCGAGCAACTCGCGACGCAACACCTGGCAGTGGCCCATCATCGAGGCATAGAACAGACGGATGAGGTTGCAGTTGGGTCGGCGACTGTCGTAGCGCACCTCAGCACCAGTCTCGGTGAACGGCACCGAACGGCAGACACACATCATGTTCTGACCGATGGCGGCGCACTGCTCTTCGAGCTTCGTTGGCAGCCAGATGTCGTCCTGATCGCAGACGGCGATGAGGTCGGCGGTGGCGCGGTGCATGGCAGAGAAGAAGTTGCGGTTGATGCCCTGCTGCTGCGCGTTCTGATACACACGCATCTGCACCCCATCGGGCGCACGGCGGGCATAGTCGGCGAGCAACTCCATAGTGTTGTCGGTAGAACAGTCGTCCTGCACTATTATCTCCTTCGGCTTCAGTGTCTGCGCAAAGAGCGAGTCGAGCTGCTCTGCAAGGTGTCGACTCGCTCCGTTGTATGTACACATCACCACCGCTACGGTTTCGGTCTGATTCATTCTTTATAAAATAATTTAAGTTTCGCAGATGAAAGTAGTTAAGAAGTTAAGGAGTTGTCGCGCCCTACGGTCGCTAAGGAGTTAAGCCATTAGTTTTTTTGCTTGATATAGCATTATAAGCATTTGGCTTAACTTCTTAACTCCTTAACTACTGAATTCTCTGAACTTGCGAAAGTTCAGCAAAATAATTATGTCACTTCTTGACTTCCGTCTCCTCAATCAGCTCGGGCATGATGAACACGGCGTGCACCTTCTGTTTCTCCTTCGGCGGCACCTCCATATAGTTGCGGTAGAGGTCGCGCAGATAAGCGTCGGGGTCGGCAGGCGCAGCGAAACGCTTGCCTTCGAACTCGATAGTGGAGAGCGGGAAGAGGCAGTCGCGGCGGTGCATGATGCCGTAGCCGTTGTTGATGAGCACGTTGGAGATGTAGGTGTCGCACTTGCGCAGAGCGAAAGCCGCTGCCCACATCGCCTTGCAGAAGAGATACTTCGCACCGAAATAGAACAACTCGAACGTGGCACGCCACGAGTACTGATGCGAGTGGTGCAGTATGGAGTAGCACTTAGACATCGCCTTGCCGTAACGCTTGCAGAAGCTGCGCGAGACATTAGGGTAAGGGATAAACGGGAAGATGTCGACGAAGAGTCCCTTCGAGTAGTCGAGCGAGAAGTCCTCCGTACCTTCGACATAGAACGAATTGAGGTCGCGTACCTTCATAATAGGTTCGCGGGTGTGCTCCGTCTCGGGCGTTTGCAGCACCAGTCCGCTGCGCAGCTCCTTGGGAGCCACCTCGGCGAAGCGGCGCGAGTCGTAGAGTGTCATCGCTATATCTATGTCGTCATCCCACGGGATGAAGCCACCATGGCGCACGGCACCAAGCAGAGAGCCTCCGTCGAGCCAGTACTTGATGTCGTGTTTGCGACAGATGCGGTCTATCTCCTCAAGAATGGAGAGTTGCTTGAGCTGCACACGACGGAGGTTGCGCTGTTTGAATTCGGTTATATAATTCATTTTTAAGTTGACGAGTAAACGAGTTGACGAGTTGACAAGCCGATTAGTTGGCTACTGGTCGACGCACGTCTATCACCTGACCCGTGCAGTCGGTGAGCAGGGTACGCAGCGTAGCCTCAGCCACACGCTCCGGCATTAGCAGCGTCTCGTCGGGCTCCACGCCGAAGTTCTGCTGGCGCATCGGTGTCTTTGTACGCTCTGGGTTGATGCAGTTGATGCTGATACCGTCGGCATCCCACTCCTGCGCCACAGCCTGCACAAAGTTGACGATGGCAGCCTTTGTCGACGAGTAGATGCTATAGAAGGCGCGACCGCGGGTGTACGAGCTGGATGTGAAGAAGATGAGCTTACCGCGTGTGCGCTGCAGATAAGGACGTGAGCGCAGAGCCACGTTCACCGTACCCATATAGTTGGTCTGCACCGCCTTCAGGATGGTGTCGTACTCCATAGAGGCGAGCGGCTCGCGGTTGAGCACGCCGGCGGTGTTGATGACGTAGTCGATGTGTCCTTCCTTCTGCTCCACCGCAGACAGAGCGAGTGCCACCTGGTTGTCGTCGCCCACATCGGTATGCGTTGCGCTGCGCGAGAACGAGTGCACATGAGCACCGCTCTGCTCGAGCATCTCGACGATGTTCTTGCCGATGCCGTAGCTTCCACCGAACACCACTGCCACCTTTCCGCGGAACGACTCCGCGCCGATCTGCACGTCGTTGGGCTCGGTGCTCTTCAGCTGGAACAGCTTGTCCATCATGTAGGTATCTTCGCGATAGGTGAGCTTCATGTTGCTCTCCTCGCCACGCACCACGAAGATAGGCTCTTCGGGCAGGTATGTGCGCACCACGCCGCAGTCGTCGGTAGTGCGGAAGTTGGGGTCCTTGAGTGCCTTGTCGTAAGCATCGGAAATCAGCTGGCGGTCGAACGCCTGCGGAGTCTGTCCGCGGCGCAGACGGGAGCGGTCGGGTATGTTCGTGATGAAGTCGCCGTCGACCTCAATGATTGTGTCGGCAGACGGTACGGCAACGTTCACGGCACGATGCGTGTCGAGTGCCTTCACCACGTCGTCGATGATGCGCTGGCTGACGAGTGGGCGCACCGCGTCGTGGAAGATGAGGTTGGCATCCTCGTTCTGGTAGGCGGTGATGGCAGAGAGCGACGAGTAGTAGCGCTCGGCTCCGCCCTTCAGTATCTTCTTCACCTTGCGCCACTTGTTGCGCAGCACGATGTTCTCGAAGTCGGCAACGAGCGCCGGGTTCGACACGATGGCTATCTCGTCGATGTGCTGGTTGCGCTCGAACACGTCGATGGTGTGCTCCACGACCATCTTGCCTGCCACCTTAAAGAACTGTTTCGGTGTGGACATGCCCAAGCGTGAGCCTACTCCACCGGCAAGGATAATGGCGATGTTTCTCTTCATATTGCAGGGTTTGGGGGTGTTACAGTTTCTTGAACTCGGTGTATATCTTATCGGCTATCTCGCGGAACTCCTCTTCCGAGAGCTTCAGCTTCGGATTAGAGAAGAGCATGTCCTTCTCCGACTGCATCGGGATGAGATGGATATGTGCGTGCGGCACTTCGAGTCCGAGCACTGCCTCGCCCACCTTGATGCACGGGAAGGCACGCTTGATGGCTACAGCCACCTTCTTTGCGAACACCTGGAACTCGGCAATCTCCTCATCCTCCATGTCGAAGATGTAGTCTACTTCGCGGCGCGGAATGACGAGTGTGTGACCCTTCACCAACGGGTTGATATCGAGGAAAGCGTAGAACTGTTCGCTCTCAGCACACTTATAGCTGGGAATCTCGCCTGCGGCGATTTTTGAGAATATATCCATAACAATAGGTTTTAAATGTTTATTTCTACAAAATTAGTAAAAATAACGGATAAGCGCACGCATTCACACATATTTTTATATACGCAAAAGCCAGAAACCTCAGACTCCGAGTCTGCGACTTCTGGCTTTTAACGTATTATGGTGCGCCCAATCGGCTGCTTCTTACGCTCTCTGCGATGGGCGGACAAGCCACACTCAGGTGTTATGCGAATGTGATGTTCTCGATGCGCAGACGGATTGTGCCACGCGGAATCTTAATCTCCACTTCGTCGCCCACCTTCTTGTTGAGCAGACCCTGTGCGATAGGTGTAGTGACAGAGATCTTGCCCTCGCGCAGGTTAGCCTCACTCTCGCTCACGATGGTGTAGGCCATCTTAGCGTTGTTGGCGAGGTTGACCATCTCCACCTTCGAGAGAATCTGAACACAGTCGGTGCTCAGACGCGATGTATCAATAATCTTTGCTTCAGAGATAGCAACCTTCAAGCGATTGATCTTCTCCTCAAGATGAGCCTGCGCCTCCTTAGCGGCGTCGTACTCAGCATTCTCGCTCAAATCGCCCTTGTCGCGAGCCTCTGCAATGGCTGCAGAAGCCTTCGGGCGCTCTACTGTTTCGAGCTGCTTTAACTCGGCAACGAGCTTGTCGTAGCCTTCTTGTGACATGTAAGCCATGATTCTTTTGTTTGTTAATTAATATTTTACATTACTACAACAAAAAAACAAGAACCCCGACACTGTTCCTGCTGCCGGAATTCTCATTCATCTGTCTTTTTATACTATTTTCGCTAATTACACCATTCTTGCCACTACCTGATTTAACAAAAATGGTTTGATAGTTTTGCAAAGTTAGGCATTTAAATCCATATAAACAAGCGTTTTAGTGGATTTTATTTTACAGAACACAAGACCACGCCACCTACTTCACACGTCTTAATATATGTCAAAATAGTTGTCGGTCTGCTGGGTTTTGCTTAAATTTGTAGGAAAAAGAAAACTACTTTTATGACTATTATTCCCGCAACACCAGCGCACGCAGCCGACATCGCACAGCTCATTATGACGGCGATGACGGAAGAGTGCTGCCAGTATCTGGCTGGCAAGGAGCACACGCTCGACGATTTCTATCACATGATGCTCGACCTCGTACTCATGGACGACTCGCAGTACAGCTGGCGCAACGCCTTCGTAGCTGTCGACGAGGAAGCCACAGAGGGCAACGTGGAGTATGCACCGGTAGCCGGTGCCATCGTAGGCTACAACGGAGCCGACCTGCACCGCTTGCGCCGCCGCTTCCAGGAGGAGGCACTCAGACAGCTCCAGATGGACTACTCGCAGATGGACGACGAGACGGAAGCCGGCGAGTTCTATCTCGACTCGCTGGCAATCTACCCCGAATACCGTCGTCGCGGCATCGCTCGCCAACTGCTGAAGCGTGCCTCGGAACATGCTGCAAGCCTCAACCTGCCCGCAGCGCTGCTCGTAGACAAAGGCAATCCCAACGCCGAACGTCTCTACCGCTCAGTAGGCTTCGAGTACTGCAACGATGCCATGTGGGGCGGACACGAAATGCGCCACCTACGCTGTCCTATTAACAAGTAGGGCAATAATAAAAACAAAAATCCACCGCAACGAACGCTGCGGTGGACCAAACTTTATTTATTAACTTTTTTATTTTCTCGACTATTTAACAAGACTCCCGTCTCATTTTGAGTGGCGAGAAAGACTATTTATTGTTGTCTTCTCCCCACATTCCTATTGCAGCAGTCGCTGCAAATAGGCTCATCATTACCGTCATCAACATAACCTTTCTACTTATTAACCTTTAAAACTACCAAACTATATACCTTTTATTGACAATCTTTACCTAAAAACTTCTTTACCTTTCAAAACTTAAGACCTTTACCAAAGTTACCCTTTACTTTTCACCTTTTATAATACCTTATCAGAAGTCATCCTCTCTTGTTCAATCTTTTACCTTTACCTAATACCCTTTCGGTGTTGTTATCCTTCTATCTTTTACCTTTTTCTAATACCTTCCTATTGAAGTTATCCTAATCTTTTACCTTCTGATGTCGTCCTGAATCTTCTTTACCCTTAAGACTTTCCTATTGAATTATCCTTTCAATACCTTTTACCTAATGTTGTTAGTCAAGCGGTTGCCTCACGGTTCCCTTGTTTTGACGATGCAAAGTTACGATTGTTTGCGTACACAAACAAGTGTTTACACTCTTTTTTCGCATAAAAACGCCTATTTTTGACCTACATCAACCCTTAATGTGTTCGCACACATCCGCAATCGTTTGCAAACCGCCAAACAACGGTTTTACCGGACAGCAATAACAAAGAAAGCGCCCTGCAAATGCTTTCACACTTGCAGGGCGTTCAACTTTAATAAAATAGTGAGTTCCTTAGTTGTCTAAAGGTTAGAAATCGTCATCTTTGTAATCATCATCCCCTTCTTCTACGATGCCGAATCCATTCTTTTCGTCACCGTCGGGACTCCAGCCACGGTCATTTTCAATGCTTCCAGCCATTATCTGTAAAGGCTCCATTTCGATAACGCCAATCTCCGGAGCTACGTATTTCTTCTTTTTCATAATGCAGTTATAATATTATTTCTTTACCACTACCTTGTTGTTAACAACATACACACCCTTCGGCAACTTATCGACATTGTTGGTGTTCATGCGCACACCGCCAAGGTTGTAGATGCCGGTGTTTGTATTCTGCTTGTTCTCCTCAATCACGTGGATGCCAGTTGTACCATCCAAGCCGTTGCCATCAAGCGAGAACATCAACATTCTGCCAGAAGATGCATCTTCTTTAAGCCAGCAGCGATAAGCCTTTACCGTGTGTTCTTTGTTGGTGTGAACAAGGTTGCCCTTGCTGAACATATATGAGTCGGCGGACACAACGGTCTTACTGTCGTACGAACCAGTGTAGGTCATGCCTCCGCCATTTACTGTGTGTGTCAGATTAGATGTCTGGTCATCGTAGTTGATGCCATTGGCTACATATACATGACCGTCGAGAATCTTCGTAACACCATCGATAGTGTATGAATAGTTGCCGAGCGGCTCCTTTGTAGGATATATTATATAATGTGTATTCTTATGCAGCACTACGCCATCAGCGGCTACGTCTACTGTAGAGAACTTTATCCAGTTGTTCTCCAAACGGTCGAACTCTGCCATCTGTACACCCTCGCCGAAGGCTTCCTTAACCTGAGCTGCTGTCATATCGACGGGAAGAATGATAGAGTTCCATCCCTTCTTGTCGTTGGTAGCACTCTTGGTGAATGTACGGTGGAGCAGCATCGTGGCTCCAGTGTATGACTTAGTAACTGTAAGAGTCTTGTCCTCATCAAGAACCAGAAGGTCGTCGTATCCGTTGAGGGTTCCGTCGTCGTTCATGTCAGTACGCAGAGCGAAGCCCTTAATCTGAAGATTCTCAAGAGCAGAGAGCGCCTTGACAGGTGTGATACGAACCTGATCGAACGACTTGGTAGGATTAAGCACGGCATAGCTGTCGCCCTTACTGCCAATAACATCAGCACCAAGAACCTTCCAGCTTGTCAGTTCTTCCTGCTTCTCATCATCAAGATAGGTGGTCAACTTTAGACCTTCGCCCAGACTTGCACCCAATCCTAAAGCCAGATTCTGGGTTACCATAACAAGCTGCTGTCCCTTATCAACTACTTTACCCATATTGACTGAGATTGTAGAGCCTCCCAAGTCTACGCCCAACGGGAGAGTCAGGTATGTATCCATCGAGTCGTCAATCAAATTGCTCAACTCGTTGTAGCCGTTGCCAATGTTGGCAACTTGGACCATCTGAGTGTTTGCAAAGTCGATTGATGCATTGGTATTATTTGTAGATACCACCTGAGCGCCGTAAACGGGATTGATTGTAGCATTGTCGGCATCTGCATCGGCTACATACGCATAGTAGATATTGAGCTGTGAGAGGTCGGTAGAAAGAACGTCTGTGTTATAAAGTACAATCTCATCAAACACACAGCCCGCGGGCACTTCAACGTTCAGACACATTTTACGTGTTTCCTCTTTACCGATAAGTCCGGCTGAGATGGCATCCCAATGAGTTGTTACATCTCCAGTCACTTCCTTGCCTTTATTGTAGAGCTTGATGTTGTAGAGCTTAAGCACACCAGCATCGAGTCCGGTAGCCTTGGCAGATACCACAAAACCAACCTTCATCTTGCCATTGAAAGCTCTTGCATTGCCATTCAAACCATCAGCAAAGTTAGAGCCATCAGCAGTCTTGATGCCAACGAGACCCTTGTTGGCAGCCACTTCAACGCCTGGCTCACGATAGGCGAAATCGTTGAGAGAAGTAGTAAGTATGGCTGAGCAGTTCATCATTCTATCGAATATCTGTATCAAACCACCGCCAACCTTATCGCTCAACATATATTTAGGCTCCTCACCCTCCTTATTGACAAGGATATTCACTCCGTGTTCCTCCGCAACATATGTGGGAGCATAGTTGAGGGTTGTCAGTTCATAACATTTTTCGCTTCTGCCTTCATCTTTAAGAACTGTTGCCTTAAACACATATTTGCCTGGAATATCAAGATTAGAAACCAGGCCAGTTTCTGTGTTCAATTCAACATTTGAACCTGTTGGACGATCTACAATCGACCATTCTACCTGTACGGTATCATTGTGTTGCAACTGGAACTGATTGACACTTCCTGACACATCGCGACTTGATGTGGCATTGATTGGGCAATGATGAGAAGCTGCATCGGGAGCCATGCGGACAAAGGCGTAGTTGACCGTTGTTGCACCTAATTCTATATTTAAACCACCGAAAGTTAACTTAGCCTTTGAAAAGGGCTTTGTTGACTTTATAACAACTTCGGCATCTTCTTTACCTTTAATAACACCAAGCTTAAGAACACCTACATTTACTGTATGACTTTCCGTTTCTATATCATGCTTACTACCAAAGAGACCAGTGCTATAGTCTTTACTATATAAAGTGATTTTGGTATAAGCTCCCATTCCGAGGTTTAGAGCATCTTTAATTTTGTATTTGAAGCCTATCTCTGTGCCAGCAGGGAAAACATCCTTGCCATCTGTAGGAGTGGCTCTAACATCTACTGATCCTATATTATTAAGAACAGAGTTTGTAAGGTCTTCATCATATAATTTTTTGTCACCGCTCAATGTTATAGTCTTACGGTTATAATCCTTTTCATAGTTCTGGATACCATTCTCCTTATTATTGGTAATAGTATACTCACGAGCCTTGCCTACAAATGCATACTTGATATTTATAGCAGAGAGCACTTTAGCATCAACGCCACACTGAACGAGCTTAATCTCATCAAAATCGCCAGATGCAGTTGCCATATACAATTTGTTAACCTGATCAGAACCAGGGATTGTCAGCAACGACAGACCAAGGCCTGTAACAGACTTGCCAGTAGAGATAGTTTGGAGGTCGCCAACCGTTTCTCCGTCCTTAAGGAACTGAATCTTATAGAACTGTGCTAAATCGAGAGTAAGGATGCTTGCCTCTGATTTTGCACAAATGACAAAACCAGCCTCTGTACCACCAGCATAATAATGCTGATTGTCCTTAACGCTGATAATAGGACTTGCTACTACGGTAGCTCCAACAAGCGCCGGAATCGTAGCATAATCATCCATATTCTCGTTGCAAAGGTTCTGAAGATTAGCTGTTCCAGAAACCACCTGAACACCATCACCAATGCTATTGATTGTACATCCCGGTCCTACGAGAGCACGACGGTTGTTAAAATAATTCTCCTTAGACGGATCTGAATCTTGCCAAACCTTCATCTCGCTTTTGCCAACACCATTTGCGGTTGCGGCAACCATTGGCATAGCCAAAAGCAAGAGAGTTACGACAAAACAAATTTTCCTGAAAAATCTCATTGACATCATTTAAAAAAGTTTTTTTGATTTTATCGTATTATACGTATTATTATTTCAATCAAAACGTTTCTTCTAAATTCGGAATTTGCGCCTCTCAAAATCTTCGACGCAAAGGTATATATATCCTGGAGATTAAAGTGCATCAAGTAAGCTTCCAGTAAGTACGAGTAATATGAGAAATTCACAACTATCAGATAAACAGCAACTTACGCAACGGGGGGGGGGGTAAAAGAAAGTAAGAATCGAAAAAAAACGATAAAAAAAAAGTAGAAAGTTCATATAATATATCTAATAAAAAATCTGTAAATTTGTAGATAGAAAAGGTAAAATCTAAAGATTTAAAGACCATGAGGATATTGATATTAACCATAACTATCTGTCTGTCGATCATTAATGCTCGCGCAGACAATAACAAACTTTACGAAAGATTAGACTCAGTAATAGCCCATAGTGCGGATTATGATGTCATAAAAGAAAAAAGGCTAAAAGACATTAAGCTTGGAGCTAAATTCGTGACCGCTGCAACAGACAAGCTACGCATATATGAACAGTTGGCAAACGAGTATAGTCTATACGTTTACGACTCGGCAATGGTGTATGTCCAAAGGGGAATAAGCCTTGCCAAACAGACTGGCAATTCTGATTATTGCAACCGATTCCTGATTACAAAGGCAAGTCTGCTGATTGAACGAGGCTTCTATATTGAGGCGAAGGAAAATCTGGACAAAATCGAGATATCACAATCCGATCCAAAGCAAAATTTCCTTTTCTACTGCGCCCAGAGTTCACTCTATTACAATCTGAATGCACATTGTCAGAAAATGGAGTTCAGCAAACATTATAACGAACTGTTCAAGGAATATATCAGCAAGGCTCTATACTACTGTCCGAAGAATAGTGCAATGTATTATTACATGAAGGGTATTAACCTCTTTTACTCAGGCAAGAGTATCAATGAGATTAGCACTTCATTGAATAAGGCAATGCAAATGTTCGGACCCGAAAACCGCATGTACGGCAGGGCGGCATGCGTTCTGTCGAAGGCTTACGGCAACAATAAACTGTGGGAGCAGCAGAGGCGTTATCTGCTGCTTGCTGCCATTAGCGATGTAATGTCGTCAAACAATGAGAGTCTGGCATTGCAGGATGTTGCTCTATCGCTTTATAAAAACAAAAATGATCTTGACAAAGCCCGGAAATATATCAATCAAACATTGAAAGACGCACATGACTATAATAGTCATCTGCAACGTGTGGAGCTATACGCCAACCTGCATGTAATATTGTCAGCTTACAATGAAAAGCTCCAAAAGGAAGCCATCTGGAAAAACGTGACGATAATATGTATACTTGTGCTGTTGGTTGTCATTGCAGCAGCAGTGGTGTACGTCAACCGGAAAAAAGATTTGTTGAAACTGTCGGAGAAGGAACTGAAAGCCTTGACTGAAGAGTTGAGCGCTACCAACAAACAACAGCTAAAGGACAACAAAGCTCTTCAAGACTCAAACGATGAACTGATAAGCTCAAACAAAACTCTTCGGGACTCAAATGACGAACTGACGAGCTCAAACAAAACTCTTCGGGACTCTAATGATGAACTTAAGGGCTCAAACAAAGCACTTCGGGACTCTAACGATGAACTTAAGGGCTCAAACAAAGCACTTCGAGACTCTAATGATGAACTTAAGGGCTCAAACAAAGCACTTCGGGACTCTAATGATGAACTTAAGGGCTCAAACAAAGCACTTCAAGACTCTAACGATGAGCTAATGAGTTCAAACAAAGCACTTCAAGACTCTAACGATGAGCTTAAATACAACAACAATGAACTTAAGTACAATAACAATGAACTTAAGAACTTTAACAACGAGCTTAAAGACTCCAACAAAGCACTTAAAGACTCTAACAACGAGCTTAAGGGCTCAAACGATGAGCTTAAGGACTCAAACAAAGCACTTCGGGACGCAAATGATGAGCTTGAAAACACCAACACAAAGCGTGAGTTGATGGCTAATGCCTTTATCATGCTCTGCTATCAGTATATTGAGCGGTTGGACAGTCAGCGCAAACTGGTAATACGTAAAATTAAAGCCAATCAGCAGAACGAACTGCTGAGCATTCTCTCATCTTCAAAGCGAGGCACAGAGGAGAGCCAGAGCTTCTTCTCGCAGTTCGACAAAATCTTCCTCTCGCTCTATCCCTCGTTTGTAAATGAACTGAACTCACTGCTGATACCCGAGGCACAAATCGAGCTTAAGGAAGACAACGAACTGACTCCAAGCTTGCGTGTAGCAGCCTTGGTAAGACTGGGCGTAACGGAAAGTCCTAAGATTGCCGGCATCCTCTCCTACTCGCTACAAACAATATACAACTATCGCTCTACACTAAAGAACAGCGCCATCGACAAAGAACACTTCGAAGAGAATCTGCAAAAGCTGTGCTCAGTTTATTAAGGGGTTGTTGTAGTGTTGGGGAGAACTGTTACGTAATGACAAATTATAAATTATTGCTGTCCGGTAAACAATCCGTTACGCGTAGCGCAGGCGCAGCGAGTTGAGCACTACGCTTACGCTTGAGAACGCCATCAGGGCGCTTGCCCACATCGGCGTTATCTGAAAGTCGACGCCGAAGATGTGTAGGGCGCCGGCGGCGAGGGGGATGAAGACGATGTTGTAGACGAATGCCCAAAAGAGATTCTGCCATATCATGCGCACGGTACGTCTACTGAGCTTTACGGCTTCGGGCAGCGACATGAGGTCGTCGCCCATCAGCGTTATCTGCGCCACGTCCATTGCCACATCTGTGCCGCGACCGATAGCAATGCCAACGTCGGCGAGGGCGAGCGCCTGCGTGTCGTTGATGCCGTCGCCCACCATAGCCACGCGCTTGCCTTCGCTCTGAAGTTGCTGCACGAGCGCCTGCTTGTCGCCTGGCAACACCTTGCTGCGATAGTTGCGGATGCCAGCCTCAGCAGCCCAATAGTGCGCTGCCTCTTCCTTGTCGCCACTCATCATGTACACCTCAATGCCAGCCGACTGCAGAGCCGCCATCGCCTCCTTGGCGTTAGGCTTCAGTGTTTCGCGCTCTTCGAGCGGTATGTCAGTCGGGCGTGTGAAGTCGATGTTCGGGTTTGGAATGGTGAGCGTGCCCGTCTTGTCGACGACGAGTGCCTGAATCTTATGCAAGTTCTCCAGCGCCGACGCGTCCTTTATCAGAATCTGCTTCTGCGCCGCCTTACCGATGCCCACCATGAGCGCCGTCGGCGTAGCCAATCCCATTGCGCAGGGGCAGGCTATGACGAGTACTGCCACAGCCGAGAGAATAGCGTGCGGCAGTGCGGCGTTGCCTCCTACAGCCCACCACACGCAGAACGTGAGCAGCGCGATGGCAGCCACCGTCGGCACGAACACCCGTGCGGCTCGGTCTACGATGCGCTGCACGGGTGCCTTGCTGCCCTGTGCCTCCTGCACCATGCGTATGATGTGCGCAAGAGCTGTGTTCTCGCCAATCTGTCGCGCACGCATACGCAGCTTGCCCTGACTCGGTATGGTTCCGGCGAGCACGGTGTCGCCTGCTTTCTTCATAGCCGGTGTAGGTTCGCCGCTTATCATCGCCTCGTCGACATAAGCAGCATCAGCGGTCATAAAACTCTCTGCCGCACACACCACGCCGTCCACCGGAATCTTCTCTCCGGCGCGCACCTCTATCGTGTCGCCTATCTGAATCGTCGAGATAGGCACCTCCTCCATGCGATAGTCGTCGGTGCCTTCCATCTTCTCGTGTGTCACGATGCGCGCTGTCTTGGGCTGCATACCCATGAGCTGGCGTATGCTGCTCGCCGTGCTGTCTTTCGCTTTCTCCTCAAGACACCGACCGGTGAGCACGAACGTGATTATCATCACCGAAGCGTCGAAGTAGGTGTGCCACTCTATGCCGCGTGCGCCCCAAACCGCCTCGCCGAAGAACGTGTTGAACGTGCTGAAGAGGAACGCTATGAGTGTGCTCAGCGCCACGAGCGAGTCCATGTTTGCCGTGCGGTGCGTTATCTGTTTTGCCGCCGACACATAGAAACGTCTGCCGCAGTAGAACATGTTTAAGAGAGCGAGTATGAGGCAGATTTGGTTGTTGAACGTTCCGTCGCCGCTCATGCCGAAGTACATCGTGAGCGCGGCGAACAGCCACGAAAGCAGCGTACGGCGGCGCAGCAACGTATACTCGCGGCGGTTAATCTCCTCGGCGTTGCGGTCGTTCTCCACCACGAGGTCGTAGCCGGCGTTGCTCACCTCGCGCTTCATATCGTCGAGCGTAATCACGTCTGGGTCGTAGTCTACAAACACCGTGCGTGTAGACAGAGTTACTGTAGCCGAGTTGACGCCCCGCAACTTACGGAGCGTATTCTCTACGTTGGCGGCGCAGACAACGCACGCCATACCTATAACTGGTATTGTCTTTTTCATACTGATTTTTTTATAATTTGAATGCAAAATTATAAAAAATGCAGTGCAATGAGGTTGCAAAAACCGAATAAAATATCCATAAGTGTACTTTAGAACCCATAATTTAACAAGAAAAGTGTATTTTTAGATAGATAATTTCACAGGAAAAGTGTATATTTGCAGCGTAAGAAATATAAAAAAAGTGTAATTATGCTATACAGAAAGATAGAAAAATACATCACAAACCATTTACAATCAGGCACTAACAAGATTCTGATTGTAGATGGTGCGCGTCAGATTGGCAAGTCGTACATTATCCGCGAAGTAGGAAAGAAACTTTTTCCGAACTACATTGAGATTAATATGGAGACAGACAAGCTTGGAAATAGAACGTTTGCAGAAGCCAAGTCTGTAGATGATTTCTATCTGGCTTTAAGTACGATAGCTGGCGACAGAATGAAAGAAAAGGAGAACACCTTGGTATTCATCGACGAGATACAAGCATACGACCACCTGCTAACCTTGCTAAAGTTCTTGCGAGAAGACAACAAGTTCACATATATCGCAAGCGGTTCGTTGTTAGGCGTCACGCTAAAGACCACGTCGTCCATCCCACTGGGCAGCATAATCATCAAGCACATGTATCCATTGGATTTTGAGGAATTCCTAATAGCCAATGGTGTCGGTCAACTGGTACTTGACACTATCCGCAAGAAATTTGCGGCAAGGGAGTCGATGCCTGAAGCCATCCACAACAAACTGCTCGATTTATTCAAGAAGTATCTCTTGGTTGGAGGTTTGCCGGATGCCGTAAACGAGTTCGTGACAACAAAGAATATCACTACAATCCGTAGCATTCATAATGCTACGCATCATCTCTACGGAGTTGATGCTGCACGCTATGAAGACATGCACAACCGACTGAAGATACAGCGTATCTACAGTATGATACCTTCCAACTTGGAAAACAAGAAGAAGCGAGTAGTAGTAAAAGACATTGAAGACAAGAAGGGAAAACGTATGAACGACTACGCTGAGGAATTCGACTATCTGATTTCGTCGGGTATAGCATTAGAGGTAAAGGCTATCAGCAAGCCAAGTTTCCCATTGATAGAAAACAGCGGCAAAAACCTTCTAAAGCTCTACATCAATGATGTAGGCATACTGACAAGCATTTTCTACGGCAACAACATTAAAGCTATAATGGATGATGTGGCAAGCATTAATCTCGGATCGGTCTACGAAACGGTTGTTGCTCAAGAGCTGAAGGCGCATGGTTTCAGCCTCTATTACTATGACAACAAAAAGACGGGCGAAGTGGATTATCTGATAGACGACAAGGAGAGTCTATCAGTACTCCCACTCGAAATAAAATCAGGAAAAGACTATCAAGTGCATAGCGCACTTGATAAATTCTTACAGATAAAGGAATACAACATACAACAAGCCTTCGTACTCTCCAATGCACAACAAGTGGAGATAAAGAATGGGGTTACATACCTACCTATATATTATATAATGTGTATAGAATCGCAATAGGCAGAACCGATTTAAAGCCGGCTCTTGCATGACGTTGCTTATTGACACGCCTCCCCACTATGACCGCTTCTGCGTATCGGGCAGCAGTCCGGCGATTATGCCGAGCAGCGGCAGGAATGCGCTCACCTTGAAGATGAATTCGACGCTGGTCTTGTCGGCGAGCCATCCGAAGAACGCTGAACCGATGCCGCCCAGTCCGAACATAAGGCCGAAGAAGATGCCGGCGATGAGTCCTACTTTGTCGGGCATGAGGTCGGTGGCGTAGACCACTATCGAGGAGAACGCCGAGGCGATGATGAGTCCCGAGAGGAAGGTGAACACGATGGTCCATGTCAGATTGACGTAGGGCATGGCGAGGGCGAACGGAGCCGCGCCAAGAATGGAGAACCATATCACGTACTTGCGTCCGAAACGGTCGCCGAACACGCCGCCGGCGAGCGTGCCGATGGCGAAGGCGGCGAGGAACACGAAGAGGCATATCTGCGAAGCCTGCACCGAGACGCCGAACTTGTCGATGAGGTAGAACGTGAAGTAGCTCGTGATGCAGGATGTGTAGAAGTATTTCGAGAAGACGAGCAGGATGAGTATGAGCAATGCGCCGTACTTTGCGCGTCGGGAGATGTGCGTGTTCAGCACTTCCGCCTTGCGCGGATGCTTCACGGCATACTGCAGGCGGGCTTTATACCACGCTCCGAGGCGCACCATGATGAGTGCTGCGAGCAGGGCGGCTATGGCGAACCACGATATGGCGTGCTGTCCGAAGGGCAGGATGATGAGCGCTGCGAGCAACGGACCGAGCGCCGAACCGCCGTTGCCACCCACCTGGAAGATAGACTGCGCAAGACTCTTCTTGCCGCCCGACGCCAGTTGCGCCACGCGCGACGCCGTAGGGTGGAACATGGACGAGCCAAAGCCCACGACGCTCACAGCCAGCAGTATGAGCAGATAGTTCTCGGCGAACGCAAGCATGAGCAGTCCGGCGAGCGTGAAGCACATGCCGACGGAGAGCGCATAGGGGCGCGGATGGCGGTCGGCAGAGAGTCCGGTGAAGGGCTGCAGAATGGAGGATGTCATCTGAAAGACGAGCGTTATGATACCTATCTGCGCGAACGAGAAGTCGAACTTGTCCTTGAGGATAGGATAGATAGACGGAATGATCGACTGTATCATATCGTTCAGAAAGTGAGATATGCAACAGATGACGAGCACGTAATAGACCGTGCTCTCTGTCATTGTAGGGTTGCCTTTAAGGATGCGGCTTATTGATTTCATATACTTTTACTTCTTTACTTTTTTACTTTTAAAAGCGTTTGTGGGTGCGTGGTATGGGTGCGTGGTATGGGCAAGATGCCCATACCTCCTATTTAGCTGCAAAGTTACTGCTTTAATCTGAAACGCAACGCCAATACATAAAATATATAACCGAAAAAGCCGGAGGCAACGATGCCTCCGGCTTCTAACTCTAACAACAAATTTTGAGAGGAGCTTTACTTCACCTCCTCAGGCAGTACGGGCATTGCGCCATTCTGCGTGCAGACGTATGCACTCACTCTCACTGCGCGCTCGTGAGCCTCAGTCACCGGCATTCCGGCGAGTATAGAAGCACAGAAGGTGCCCGTGAACGAGTCGCCTGCGCCAACGGTGTCAGCCACCTCAACCTTCGGTGTGGGCTGGAACGACATCTCGCCTGGTGTGAACACGTACGAGCCGTTTACGCCGCAGGTGAGCACGAGCATATCGAGGTCGTACTTGCCAAGGATGAGCCAGCACTTGTTCTCGATGTCCAAGCCCGGATAGCCGAACATTCTGCCGATGAGCACAAGCTCCTCGTCGTTGATCTTAAGAACGTTGCAGCGCTTCATGCTCTCGCAGATAACATCCTTTGTGTAGAAGTCCTGGCGCAGGTTGATGTCGAATATCTTCATGCAATCGGCAGGTGTAGCGTCGAGGAACTTGTAGATAGTCTCGCGGCTCACCACGTTGCGCTGAGCGAGCGAGCCCCAGCACACAGCCTTTGTGTTCTCAGCGATAGCCTTCACCTCGTCGGTGAACGGGATGTTATCCCACGCCACATTCTCCTTTATGTCGTATGTAGGTATACCCTCGTCGTCGAGCTTCACCTGCACGGTGCCGGTTGGATAAGGCACGCGCGGCATGCAATACTGCAAGCCCTTCTCCTCAAGCTGCTGCACGGTCTCGTCAGCGAGCTTGTCCTCGCCAAGAGCGCTCACAGCGATTGAGTTCAAGCCGAACTGACCGGCGTGGAACGCGAAGTTAGCCGGTGCACCACCAAGTTTCTTACCTTCAGGAAGCACGTCCCAGAGTGCCTCGCCGAGTCCTACTACATATTTCTTTTCCATTGTTTTATTGTTTTCAGTTATTATTTTTTTGAATAAGCCGAGCATTTTAAGCCGAACTAAGCCTTTTTAAGCCAAGGCAAACTAAGCCTTTCTAAGCATTTTTAGGCTAACTAAGCCCTTTTAAGCCTTTCTAAGCCTTCTTGGGCCTTTCTAAGCCCTCCCCGACGGGGAGGGTTGGGAGGGGCTTTAATTTTGCTTTACTTTAGGTATATAGCTGAGCAGATAGAGCACGCCAATAGCCATCACAGCAGCAGCCCAAACCTGCGGATACTGAGCGCCGGCAGCCTTTGCAGCGTCGCTGGCGAAGCCCATGAGGAGCGGGAACACGGTACCGCCGAACAGACCCATGATCATTAGTCCCGAAACCTCGTTCTTCTTCTCCTGAGCAGAAAGCATAGCCTGTGAGAAGACGATAGAGAACACGTTAGAGTTGCCGTAGCCTACGAGAGCGATAGCTGCCCAAAGCTCCCACTTCTCTGTGCCGAACACCAAGCCGACCATAGAGAGCGCCATCATCAGCACGATGATTGTAAAGAAGGTGCGGATATTGAGCTTGCGCATAAGGATTGAGCCGGTAAAACAGCCGAGCGTACGGAAAGCGAAGTAGATTGACGTGGCGTACTCGAACTGGCTGAGCGAGTCACCGGCGCCGCCAAGACGCTCGAACAACACTTTCGGTGCAACGGCGTTAGTACCTACGTCGATGCCCACGTGGCACATGATGCCGACGAACGAGAGCAGGATAATCGGCGAACCGAGCATCTTCAGACAGTCGGCGAAGCCCGACGCCTTGTCTTCGATGGGTTCTTCCTCGATGTGTGTCATGCCGAGCCACAGCGTAGCCACCATACCTATCACGAAGAAAAGGAGGAAGAGGATGCGCCAGCTGAGTCCGAGGATAGGAGCTGTAGTGGTAGCGCCCCAAGCAGCGATGAGCGGAGCGATGAACGAAGCGATAGCCTTGACGAACTGTCCGAAGGTGAGCGTAGAAGCCAAATGGCCCTTAACGAGCATCGTCACGAGCGGATTGATGCCGGTCTGCATGATGGCGTTGCCTATGCCGAGCAGCGAGAACGAGATGTACATCAGCCAGAGCTGACTCTCCTTTGTAGGCATAAAGCTGTCGAAGAGCGGCAGGAACACAGCCAATGTCGTGATTACTACTGAGAGCAGCACGGTCTTCTTTCTACCTATCTTATTCATGAGCATGCCCGTAGGCACAGAGAAGATAAGGAACCAGAAAAACACGAGCGAGGGGAAGAAGTTTGCAGCGGAGTCGGAGAGTCCGAAGTCTTCCTGCATGTTGTTTGAAACCGCACCGACCAGGTCGACGAAGCCCATAGTGAAGAAGGCAATCATCACCGGGATGAGTGTCAGTTTGCTTTGATTGGAATTGTTCATTGCGTATGAAACTTTTAGTTATTAGTGGATTTGTGAATTGATTTCTGCCGCAAAATTACACAGAAACTGCGAAGCAGAACAAAAATTATGTTGCATAGACTTGCAAAAATCGCATTGCGCAACATAATTGCTAAAGATGAAACATTCTTGCTACAAACTCTTGCACAGCGTTACCTGTCTGCGGTAATGCGATATTTCGTTCATTAGCTTGAACTATTGTTGCATGAAACAAATCTCAACTCATACGAACGTTTTTTTAAACCCGCTTAACAGAAAGCTTTCTAATTTTGCAGCGTCGAAAAAAACTTAAACCTCATACATTATGTATTACAACAACATCAACAGATTCTCAGCGATTGCTCTCGCCTCGGTTATGGCGATTGCAGCAAACGCACAAAACGAGGACACTTACTCTAAGTCTTCCAACTCAAAGGAGGAGGGCGACCGCAACGTGATGCTCAACGCGGCAAGCGCTAACGGCCCGCGCGAGATACAGATCGGTCTGCCGTCTGCCGACGTGAACGTGCTGGAGAACGGACTGCCCGTCACTTACGCCACCAACCCCCACCCCGTCAACGCTACATGGCGTTCGGACGCGAGTCTCTCGCACGTCGGATTGCTGAAGATTTCGGAGACAGCCATCACCACCGGCAACATCGGTTACGCCGTCAACTCGCAGACACAGCTCGGCAAGGAGGGCTTCCAGGGCGTGCTCAACTACAAGACCAACCACTTCGGACTGCAGGAGATGTCACTCAACCTCAACGGCTCTCTGGCTAAAGACCTCTTCTACAGCGTGAGCGCCTACCAGGACTTCGACCCGGGCACATTCAAGTTGCGCTCTACGCAGTATCAGGACCGCACGCAGATCTACAAGGCGGCGCTCACAAAGCGCTATGCCGAGGGCAGAGGCGAACTGACAGCCATGTACAAGTACAGCAACTCGCACCCCGTGTACAACTACGCTACGCAGTCGGCTCCGTTCATCTACGTGGGCGACGGCTCTGTTAAGGAGTTCGGCAAGTTCAAGCTCGGCACCACGTCTTATCTGCCGAAGGATGCCAACATCACCTACCGCGACATGCGCACCGGCGAACTGAAGCAGACTTCGCTCTACGACTACGACGAGAACCGCTCGTCGGAGGTGTCGCTGCTGAACAACCTGCGCTTCGGCGACGGCTTCAACTGGAAGACCTCCGTGCGCTACGACCATGCACGCGGTGCGTTTGTCTATCAGACACCGATGCAGCTCATCGACACGAAGGGTGACAACGCAAGCGCATATAATTATATGTATAGCGACGCGATGGGGGCTCAGCAGAAGTACGACGGACGCTACGTGCAGACACGTATGTCGTGCCTCAACGCCGGCACTATCGACGAGCTGCTCTTCACTTCCGAACTCTCGAAGAGCTTCAGCACATCTACGCTGCGTGTGGGCATGAACGAGTGGTACTACGACATCGACTACTGCTCTAACACTACCATGTACGACCAGAGCGTGCCCGAGGACGGTTCCTACGCCGTGCGCCTTTGGGACACCAACAAGAACGCGAGCGTGTTCTACGACTTCAACAAGAACGCGTCTGAGTATTACAAGGGACACGAGAACAAACTCGCGCTCTACATCACTCATGACTGGGACATCACGCCGAAGCTCAACGCTTACTACGGTGTACGCCTTGAGTGGCAGCGTCTGAAGGGCGAGAACGCGGCGGTGAAGAACGCCGACGGCGAGTACGTGGGACGCTTCGCCGACTACTATCTTGGCACAACGGCAACTGATGGCACGAAAATTGCCCCGGTAAACATGAAGTACGACTGGCTGAACTACGACTTCACAGCGGCGCTGACATACAAGTTGACAAAGAGCTTCGGCTTCACCGGCGACTTCACCTATATCGTGCAGCACCCGAACATCTCTACCTTCGCACCGGCTTCAATGCCTAACACCGACAAGATTTCGGTGCCGCTGGGACGCGCCGGCATCTACTTCAACAACAAGTGGCTGAGCCTCACCTCGCTCTTCTCGTACATCTCGAAGAGCAACAACAACTCTACGCTCAACCTCCAGCACGACGGCGAGATAAAGGCTGCACCGCTCACATACGACATACAGACATGGGGATGGACGACTGACGTTGTGGCACACCCGTTCAAGGGTTTCGACTTCCACTTCCTCTTCACCTATCAGAAACCTACGTACAAGAAGTACGAGACAAGCGTGAAGTTCTCAAGCGGTTACGAGGGAAAGATCAACGCCACGGGCAACATCGTGGCTGAGGTGCCGCAGGTGCTCGTAGAGCTCGACCCGAGCTACATGATTACACCGACACTGAAGCTCTGGGCTTCGTTCCGCTACTTCTCAAAGACTTATGCGAACATCAACGAGGCATACTACTTCAACGGCCACTGGGAGACTTTCGGCGGACTCAACTGGCAGGCAAACAAGCGACTCTCACTCGGTTGCACCGTAGTCAACTTCCTCAACCAGACTGGCGCCAAGGGTTCTATCGCCGGCGCAGAGCTTATCACAAAGGACGAGGCAAAGGGCATCAAGAACCAGCTCATGACCGGCTCTTATCTGCGTCCGTTCACCGTGGAGTTCTCAGCAAGTCTGAAGTTCTAAAGCCCCCCCCCGCCCTCCCCGTCGGGGAGGGAGCCGCTAACAAACAGAACAATAAAAATCAACACTTCACCGTAGCGGAGGTCTCTGGCCTCCGCAGCACCAAGTCGAATAGCATTAGTTTTTCGCAGACCTCCGCTACGGATAAACCACAAACAAACCGAATAACAATGAATACAAAACTTTTCCTTGCAGCTCTGGCTCTTTCTTCTACAGCAGCCTCGGCTCAAACAATCAAGACCACTTTCGCCGGCGATACTGCTATCGTCACAGTGACCAACCCTACCAAGTATCTCATCCTGCCGATTGAGGAGAACCGCCCCGAGGCTCAGGTGCTGCTCGACAACGGCAAGAAGACTGACACATGGATGGACGTTCGCCTCGCTGTCAGCAAGACCGACTACAGCGTGCCGTTCGAACTTTCGAAAGGCAAGAAGGCTGTCGTAAAAATCGTTGGTCTCGCTAAGGATGCGCAGGCTCTGAAAGAGCTGAAGCTCTCCGACACGTTCGACACACGCAACACCGACTACTACCGCCCCGTCTACCATCACACTCCGCTCTACGGATGGATGAACGACGCGAACGGTCTGACATACAAGGACGGCGAGTATCACCTCTACTTCCAGTACAACCCCTACGGCTCTAAGTGGGGCAACATGCACTGGGGACACTCCGTAAGCCGCGACCTCGTCCACTGGCAGCATCTCGACCCAGCTATCGCTCGCGACCCGATGGGACATATCTTCTCTGGCAGCACCGTCGTAGACACTCGCAACTCTGCTGGCTTCGGCAAGAACACTATCGTGGCGTTCTACACATCGCACTCCGTACACGACGGCAAGCAGGTGCAGGTGCAGTGCATGGCTTACAGCAAGGACGACGGACGCACCTTCATCAAATACAAGAACAACCCGGTCGTTACGCCGTTCGACGGCTTGGAGAACTTCCGCGACCCGAAGATATTCTGGTACGAGCCTACAAAGTCGTGGTACATGATTGTGTCTGCCGACAAGAACATGCGCTTCTATCAGTCGAAGAACCTCAAGCAGTGGAAGTATGTCAGCCAGTGGGGCGAGGGCTTCGGCGCACAGCCCAACCAGTTTGAGTGTCCCGACTTCTTCCAGCTGCCGGTTGACGGCGACAAGAACAACCAGAAGTACGTCATGATCGTGAATATCAACCCGGGCTTCGTCTTCGGCGGTTCGGCTACGCAGTATTTCGTAGGCGAATTCGACGGCAAGGAGTTCAAGTGCGACTCGAAGCCTTCTACAGTAAAGTGGCTCGACTGGGGTAAGGACCACTACGCAACGGTTACATTCTCTAACCTCGGCGAGCGCATCGTGGCTGTGCCCTGGATGAGCAACTGGCAGTACGCCAACGTAACACCCATACAGCAGAACCGTGGTGCAAACGCTCTGCCGCGCGAGCTGAAGCTGTTCTCTAACAACGGCGAGGTTTACATGTCGGCTAACGTCGTTGACGAGGCTCGCAAGCTGCGCAAGCAGACAAAGGAGTTGGGCAGCGTGAGCGTAGACAACGCCAATCCGTTTATCAAGCGCGAGCTCTTCGCCGGCAACGACGGTGCATTCGAGCTGGAGGCTGACATTACGCCCGAAAACTCTGACGTTGTGGGCATCTCGCTCTATAACGACAAGGAGGAACGCACCGTTATCTATCTCGACCTGAAGCAGAAGCGCATCGTGATGGACCGTTCTGAAAGCGGACTCACCGACTTCGGCAAGCGCGCTGAGCGTCACGACATCGAGAAGCGAGCAGAGGCAGCGGGCGAGATGAAGGGCAAGCTCTCGCAGGATCTGGTAGTGAACTACAAGAACGACTTCGCTCTCGGCACATGGGCGCCTCTCTCGCTCTGCGGAGCTGAGAAGCGTAGCTACCATCTCGACATCTTCGTCGACAAGTGCTCCGTAGAGCTGTTCGTCGACGGCGGTCGCATCGCAATGACCAACCTCGTGTTCCCCACCGCTCCGTACAATAATATAAAGGTGTACGCCGAAGGAGGCAAATCAGAAGTTAAGAACATGAAGGTTTACAAGCTCGGATTGTAAACCGCAATATAAAAACAGTAGCGGAGGTCTTTGGCCTCCGCAGCACCAAGTCGAATAGCATTAAAAGTATCGCAGACTGCGTAGCGGAAGTTTCTGGCCTCCGCTGCACCAAGCATAACACATACGATAAAAAGCCTTACGGCATCACCCGTGCGAGTAATCGGTCGGAGTGATGCCGTAAGGCTTTTGAAGTTACACTCTACACTACCCTGCCCTCTTCTACAAAAAAGTAACTAATAACTAACAAAAAGACATAAAATTTATCTACCTTTGTACCGTTGTATTCTGCGCAAGTTGCGACAACCAAACATTAAAGCAATGAAAAATCAATTCCGAAAAATAATGCTTTTAGCTGCACTCGCGATATTCTCGCTCTCAGCTTGCAGCGACGACGAAAACAATACAACTCCGCAGTCAAAGCCAACGTATGATATGACGGGCTTTGCGAAGGGTGCGGACGTGAGCTGGCTGACCGAAATGGAGAAGGCTGGCAGCAAGTTCTATAATGCAAGCGGTGCCGAGCAGGACTGCATGATGCTGCTGCGCGACCTCGGCGTGAACTCCATACGACTGCGCGTGTGGGTGGATCCGCAGGACGGCTGGTCGGGCAAGCAGGATGTGCTCGCAAAGGCATGGCGCGCGAAGAATCTCGGTCAGCGCATCATGATTGACTTCCACTACTCTGACTCGTGGGCTGACCCTGGCAAGCAGAACATTCCGGCGGCTTGGACTGACTTCAAGGACGACCTGCAGAAGATGAAAGCTGCCGTGGCTGACCACACAACGGACGTGCTCAGTTGTCTCAAAGAGAACGGCATCGACGTGGAGTGGATTCAGATAGGCAACGAGACAACAACGGGTATGCTGTGGCCGTTGGGCTTGGCTTCGGACAACAACTTCGCTAACTATGCCGCACTTAACAACGCCGGCTACGACGCAGCGAAAGCTGTGTACCCGGATGCACAGTGCATCATACACATCGACCAGGGCAATATGCTCGGTCGCTTCACTTGGATGTTCGACGGCTTGAAGGCTGCCGGCGCAAAGTGGGACGTGATAGGCATGTCGCTCTATCCGGAGGACGACAACTGGCAAACCGTCACCGACGACTGCCTGGCGAACATCTCTACGCTCGCCGCACGCTACGGCAAGAAGGTGATGGTGTGCGAGATTGGCATGGCGTGGGACTCGGAGAACGCTGCCGCAATGATGCAGAAGATGGTAGAGGGATGCAAGGCGAAGGCTGAGTGTCTGGGCATCTTCTACTGGGAGCCGGAGTGCTACGGCAACTGGAAAGAATATAACAAGGGAGCGTTCGACGCAAACGGCAAACCGACGGCGACGCTGGAAGCTTTTAAAAGTAAAAAGGTAAAAGAGTAAAAGAGTAAAAAGCCTCTCCCAACCCTCCCCGTCGGGGAGGGCTTAGGAAGGCTTAGTCTGCAATGGCTTAAGAAGGCCTAAGAAGGCTTAGTTCGGCTTAAACACCTCCCTCAACACCTCAACACCTCAACACCTCAACATCACAACACCTTTAACAACATGAACAAATCAACATTAATTTCACTCGCTCTATTATCTTGTGGTGCCGTTTCGGCGCAGCGCACGACGCAGAATCTGCGCCATTGGCAGTTCTCACGCGACAGCATCAGCTACAAGTCGGTAACAATACCGCACGATTGGGCTATAAACGGACCGTTCGACAAGAAATGGGACCTGCAGAATGTGGCTATCGTGCAGAACGGCGAGACGGAGAAGACGGAGAAGTCGGGACGCTCGGGCGCACTGCCGTGGATTGGTCACGGCTACTACAAGACAACGGTCGACATAAAGCGCGTGCCGAAGACTGCTGTGCTGGAGTTTGACGGCGCAATGGCTGACCCGCACGTGTACATCAACGGCAAGCTGGCTGGTCACTGGGCGTACGGTTACAACGCCTTCCGCGTGGATGCAGCGCCGTATCTGAAGAAAGGAAAGAACGAGATAACGGTCAGCCTCAACAACCGCGAGGAGAGTTCGCGCTGGTACCCCGGCGGCGGACTCTACCGCCCCGTACAGCTCGTAACGACCGCCGACCGCGCAAGCATTAACCCGTGGGGAAGCTACTTCCGCACGGAGCTGATAAAGGACGGCAAGGCGGATGTAAGCGTCTGCACAAACATCAATAATGCGGAGAAAGGGCTCGTAGTGGAGAACCTGCTCATCGACAACGAGGGCAAGACGGTGGCTCAGACAAAGACGACAAGCGACGTGGAGAAGCGCCTTACGGTTGAGAACGCACAGCTCTGGTCGCCAGAGACACCTTATTTATATAAGCTCGTAACACGCCTTTATCGCAACAACAAGCTCGTAGACGAGACCACAGAGAAGGTAGGCATACGCACGGTGCGTGTGGCGCAATACGACGGCTTCCAACTGAACGGCAAATCGCGAAAGATAAAGGGCGTATGCCTGCACCACGACTTGGGTCCGCTGGGCGCAGCCGTGAACAAGGCGGCGCTCATCCGTCAAATTCGCACGATGAAGGACATGGGATGCGATGCCATACGCACGGCGCACAATATGCCGTCGACTTGGCAGATGGAGGTGTGCGACTCGATGGGTATGATGGTGATGGCGGAGAGTTTCGACATGTGGATATACCCGAAATGCAAGAACGGCTACGCGCTGAACTTCAAGGAGTGGGCTGACCGCGACATAGAGAACCTCGTACGCAACCACCGCAACCATCCGTCTATCGTGATGTGGAGCATCGGCAACGAGATACCTGAGCAATGGAGCGAAGAAGGTCGCCAAATAAGCGAACATCTACAGGCTATCTGCCACAAGTACGACCCTACACGACCCGTTACGCAGGGTATGGATCAGGCTGAGGCAGCATTGGGTTCGGGCTTCGCGCAGGTGATGGATGTGCCGGGCTTCAACTATCGCGTGCATAAGTACGACAACAACATAAAGCAGCTGCCGAAGGGGTTCCTCTTAGGCTCAGAGACAGCGTCAACGGTGAGTTCACGTGGTGTGTACAAGTTCCCCGTGGAGCCGTCCGATTCGAAGAAATACGCCGACGGACAGTGCTCGTCATACGACGTGGAGTATTGTCCTTGGAGCAATCTGCCGGACGACGACTGGCGTATGCAGGACGACCGCGACTATATCATCGGCGAGTTCGTGTGGACGGGCTACGACTACTTGGGCGAGCCGTCGCCATACGACGAGTACTGGCCGTCGCGCTCGAGCTACTTCGGCATCTGCGACCTCGCCGGACTGCCGAAAGACCGCTACTGGCTATATCGCTCCCACTGGCGCACGGACGTGAACACGCTGCATGTGCTGCCCCACTGGACGTTCCCGGGACGCGAGGGCGAGGTGACGCCGGTGTACTGCTACACCAATGCGCCGTCGGCTGAGCTGTTCGTGAACGGCAAGAGTCAGGGCAGAATAGTGAAGAACCCGAACACACGCCTCGACCGATACCGCCTGCGCTGGAACGACGTGCGCTATGAGCCGGGCGAACTGAAGGTGGTGGCTTACAACTACGACGGCTCGGTGATGGGCGAGAAGAGCGTGCGCACGGCTGGCAAGCCGGCACGCATCGTACTCGAAGCCGACCGCAGCTGCATCTCTGCCAATGGCGAAGACCTGGCGTTCGTGAAGGTGTCGGTGGTGGACAAGGACGGAACACCCTGTCCGACGGCTACGAACAAGATGAAGTTTGAGGTGAAGGGCGCAGCGAAATTCCGTGCGGCTTGCAACGGAGACGCAACATCGCTCGTGGCGTTCAACTCGACGGAGATGCCGCTCTTCAGTGGCGAGCTGGTTGTCGTAGTGGAGGGCACGAAGCAGGGCAAGGCTACGCTTAAAGTGTCGGCAGAGGGTCTGCCAAAGGAGACATTATCCATCAACATCAAATAGCATTTTATACAAATGAGAAAAACGATTTATGCGGTGATGGCTATTGCCTCACTAACCTATTCTACTCACACAACGGCGCAATCGCAGGACTTGCAGAAAACGGTGAATACCTATTTCGAACAGTCGCTGCAAGCGCAGCAGAAAGCTTTGGAGCAGGACGGCAAGGCCGACTACGCTAAGAACGCTCCTCTCGGCACTGAGCTTCAGACAACAATAAAGAACAAAGACATAGCCAACTATCAGAAGATGGTTTGGACTGCATGGTGCGAGGCGAACAATGCGCTGCAGGAGGAAAAGCTCATAGAGCCTGCCGACCTGAAGCTGGCTAAGAACAGCGTATGGCACTTGCCGCAGTGCCTGGAGCCTAATGCGGTTATGCCTTATTATTACGGCAAGAAGGGTGTGGCTGCCAACGGTCAATATCCGCTTTTCCTCTACACGCACGGTTCGGGTTCGAAGGACAGAGAGTGGTCGAACGGTATCGAACTGGGACTTCGATTTCAGGATGCACCTTCTATCTATTTCATTCCGCAGATTCCGAACGAGGGCGAATACTATCGCTGGTGGCATCTGTCGAAGCAGTATGCCTTCGAAAAGCTTATCCGCTTGAGTCTGACGAGCGGCGAGGTGGATGCCAACCGACTCTACGTGTTCGGCATCAGCGAGGGCGGTTACGGCAGTCAGCGTCTCGCCTCTTTCTACGCCGACTATTGGGCGGCAGCGGGTCCGATGGCAGGTGGCGAACCTCTGAAGAATGCGCCGGTAGAGAACTGTGCCAATATCGGTTTCTCGCTGCTTACGGGTGCTGACGACACGGGATTTTATCGCAACGACCTCACATGGTTCACCCAAGTGGCTTTCGATTCTGTACAGCTGGCTCGTCCGCTGGCTGTGGACAACACGCCCATCTTTCGCCATCGCATCAATCTCTTGCCTGGCATGCAGCACCACATCACTTACGGACTGACCACACCTTGGCTCAAGCAGTTTGTACGCAATCCGTATCCGAAGACGGTGCTTTGGGAGGACTTCGAGATGGACGGCAGACATCGTTCTGGATTCTATAACCTGCAGGTGCTGACACGCCCGTCAGAGGCAAGAACGTATTACGAGATGGATATCGACAAGAACGTGGTTTCTATCAAGGTAAGTGATGTAGAATACACTACAACGATGAAGGACAAGCAGTGGGGCATCGACCTGAAGTTCAATCGCAACTACACCATAGCTACAGGTGGCAGACTGAGGGTGTATCTCAACGAACAGCTGGTGAATCTCAAGAAGCCGGTAACAGTCAAGATAAACGGCAAGCAAGTCTTCCATGGTGTTGCCAAAGCCGATTTGCAGGCAATGGTGAACAGCTGCATGGAATACTTCGATCCGTACCGTGTGTATCCAGTTGCTATCGACCTATCTTATTAATGTAAAGAGAAAGCAGCTGCTTAATACAAAGAGATTACGAAAAGGGCTGCATCAAGACTCTCGAAACGGAGCATTGATGCAGCCCTATGTGCTTTTCTAAAGTATTGTGCTTTTCCGATTTTCAATTTACTAAATAACAACTTACTAACCTAATCAACTATACTAAAAACAAATATTTAATCTAAATCTATTGCCAATGTTTCTGTTATCCGATTGATGTGTCATTCATTAAAGACTTGAAGCTTTATGATCTGTAAATACTTTTTTCCTTTTGACATTGCAAAGATATAAAGACAAGAACGGGTGGTGTTTAACAAATCGTTCAACGAATAGCACATTTGTTACATGAAACAAAAATGTATGATAAACATATACGAATGCATTATTTTTACTATATTTGCAGCGAATTTAAGTACATTCTACCCCTAATAATAACAAACAACTTAAAAACAGATACGAATGAAACACTCAGCACGCAGACTCTGCCAGTGTCTCCTACTCTTTCTGCTCCCTCTGTTACTCTCGTGCGGCTCCGAAAAGAAGCGTTACGTCGTGGGCGTTTCGCAATGCTCGGAGGACGTGTGGCGCGAGAAGCTGAACGAGGAGCTGCGCATCGCCGCACTCTACTATAACGATGTGGACCTGCGCATCAGTTCGGCAAACGACGACGTGCAGATGCAGACCGAACAGATTAACAAGTTCGTGGACGAGGGCGTAGACCTGCTTATCGTGGCACCTGGTCAGGTGAGCATATCGCCTGCCATCGACCGCGCATACGAGAAGGGCATACCAGTTATCATCTTCGACCGTCGCACACGGTCGGACAAGTACACAGCATATATCGGAGCTGACAACAAGGAGATTGGTAGCTCGATGGGCGAATACTTGGCTGGCACACTCACCGACGGCGGACGCATACTGGAGCTAAGCGGACTCTCTACGTCGTCGCCGGCGATAGAGCGAAGCAAGGGCTTCGACAGCGTGGTGCAGTGTCGTCCGGGCATCAGTATCGTGGAGCATCTCAGTGCCGACTGGACAGAGCAGGGTGCGTTCCGCACGGTCGATTCGCTGCTATCTGAGCCGCACAACGAGTTCGACTGCGTCTTTGCGCATAACGACCGCATGGCGATGGGCGCACGACGAGCCGCCGAGAAGCACGGACTCAACCTCGAGCACATCAAGTTCTGCGGCATCGATGCCATGCCGCAAAAGGGCGGCGGCATGGAACTCGTGGCTGAAGGCACACTATTCGCCTCGTACACTTACCCCACTCGCGGCGACGAGGTGATGCTGCTCGCTATGAACATACTCGAAGGAAAGAAATACAACCGCGAGAACCAGCTGTCGTCGGCACTCGTGACACGCGACAACGCCCGAGTGCTACTCATGCAGAACGACGAGACGATGCGCCAGCAGGATCATCTCTCCACGCTGCGCTCACGCGTGGACAAGGCTGCCAGTGACTTCAACACGCAGCGCATCTATCTGCTGGTGCTGCTGGTGTTCGTGGTGTTGCTCATCGCCGTGTGCGCCACGGCTATCTACGCCTTCATCACCCGAACGCGCATCAACCAACAGCTGAAAGCCTCGATGGACGAGCAGAACCGAATGACCACAGAGATGGAGGAGATGACGCAGACGCAGCTGCAGTTCTTCACGAACGTGAGTCACGAGCTACGCACGCCGCTAACACTCATCGCCGGACCTACGGAGCAGCTTTTGGAAGACCCAGCGGTGCATGGCGTGCAGCGCACGATGCTGGAGATGGTGCAGCGCAACACGCGCATACTCATACAATTGGTTGGCGAGATACTCGACTTCCGCAAGGTGCAGAACAACAAGGCTGAGCTGCATCTCAACCGTTTCTACCTTCAGCATGAGCTGACAACGTGGACGGAGGACTTCCGCACAGTGGCGGCACGTCGTGGCATCACGATACGTGTGGATGTGTCGGGCGTGGAGGACGACGCGGTGCTCATCGCCGACCGCGACAAGATGGAGCATATGTACTTTAATATAATGTCGAACGCTCTGAAATACACACCCGACGGAGGCTGCATCACCACTACTCTACTCCATCACGACCACTGCTACACGCTGCGCATAGCGGACACGGGCAAGGGTATTCCGACGGAAGAGCTGCCGCATCTCTTCGAGCGTTTCTACCAAGCGAAGGGTGCCATCGGCGGTACGGGCATCGGGCTGTCGCTCGTGAAGGCGTACGTAGACATGCACCGTGGCAGCGTACATGCCGAGAGCGTAGAGGGTAAGGGTACTACGTTCGTCATCGAACTGCCCGACTCGCAGCCTGGCTACGACCCTGCGAAGGATGCACCGGCCGCTACCCAGGCAGAGAAGGGACTGGTGGACGACAACTACATTGCCACCGACACCACTGCGCAGGAGGCGGCGGAGCGTATCACCAACGCAGAGGACTTCGACGCGGAGCGTCCGCTCGTGCTCATCATCGACGACAACAACGGTATGCGTGCATATCTGCGCTCAATACTGCAGGACAAGTACAACGTGTCGGAGGCTACGAACGGCGAACAAGGTTTGGAGAAGGCACGTAGAGAGGTGCCGAAGCTGGTGGTGTGCGACGTGATGATGCCGGTGATGGACGGACTGGAGTTCACAAAGCGACTGAAGGAGGACACCGCAACGAGTCATATACCGGTGGTACTGCTCACCGCACGCTCGCTATCCGAACAGCGCAAGGAGGGCTACGACACGGGTGCCGACTCGTATATCACGAAGCCGTTCTCGGGTCAGGTGCTGCTCTCGCGTATCGAGAACCTGCTGCGTTCGCGCATAATGCTGCGCTCGGTGTTCGCCGGCGACAAGCAGGAGACGGATGAAGAGGAGAAGCTGAACGAGGCAGACAAGACGTTCGTAGGCAGACTGCGTACAGCGATACAAGAGAACCTCGGCGACAGCGACTTCTCGGTGGAGCGACTGGGCGAAGAGATTGGGCTTTCGCGCGTGCAGCTATATAGAAAGGTGAAGGCTCTGACCGGCCAGACACCGGTGGAGCTGTTGCGCAAGGCGCGACTGACGAAGGCTCGCCAGCTGCTGGAAAAGACTGAGAAGAGCGTGTCTGAGATAGCATACGAGGTGGGCTTCACGTCGCCCTCGTACTTCAACAAGTGCTTCAAGGACGAGTTTGACATAAACCCAAGCAGCCTGCGGTAAGCCGTAGGAGCACACAACCATAGGAGGGTATGGCATCTTGCCGTACCCTCGCAACCATATTTAGAGATTAGCCATCCACTCCTATTATTTCAACCAGAAGGCAGCGTGAGTATGGCAGGATGCCATACCCTCCTATAAATGTAAGAGGGCAGCGTGGGTATGGCAGGATGCCATACCCTCCTATAGATGCAAAAACGGGGTAGAATGTGAACATTCTACCCCGTTTTATGTCGGGATGACAAGACTCGAACTTGCGACCTCACGCCCCCCAGACGTAACTCTTTCGGCTGTAACACATTGGATTTACGCTTGTTACAATTCAGAAAATCACAACATGCAAGTTATTTGCAAGTTTTGCTTGTATTCTCCATAATCCAGACTTAGTTATAACACTTAGCACAGGAGATGCAATATCATTTTATGCACAATTTTTCAAGAAGCTCTATCAGACGCTTGTTTAAATCGTCCTGTCTCTTAATGTGCTCACATATCATATCGTTTTGTTTTTGAATCACAGCTATTAGCTCCTTATTGTCATTTTCCCTTAACCGCAAATCAGCTGACGGCTTCGTTTCATCATCATCTATTAATCGGAACGAATCAACGTCGTCTTCACCAAATCTATCATACAGTTTCTTGTACAATACTTTGGGAAGTTCTATCTTCTCAGATTCCATGCGTGAGATGCCTGACTGGGCTACACCAAGTATTTCAGCGATTTCTGACTGCTTCAGCGAATGCGCAAGTCTAAATTCTCGTAGTTTAAACATATTTATTAAATTGTTAATTTTGTATAACGGCGTGATATATATGCTTGTGTATTTGCATATATCAAGATATATTTGTATCTTTGCATAAAGATATAAATATAATGCAAAGATAATGGAAAATAACCAACCGTCAAATACTTTCGGGCAAAAAGTAGAAAATATGACCTTAAAAGGTTATTACAAAAGATTGCCCTTGCGTAGCGCACCGAGAAACGACTTTATAAAAGAGGTGGCACGAGAATGTCATGTTACCTTACAGACGGTGCGAAATTGGATTTTGTATGGCATAAAGCCTCAACAGCGCTGCCATATTGATATTTTATCAGAACTGACAGGAATCAAAGAAGAAAATTTATGGAAGGATTAGAATTCTATGTTTTTGAAGATGAGCTTTGGTGTAAAACGACAAGTGGGAAGAATTTCATTGTTGATGAAACGAAGACCGAACTTGTGAAGTATATGCTGGAGAAAATACGCAATAGGCACCCGGAGGCTTATTCTGCATTGGAAGCGATATATCAAAGCAGCTCCCCAAACCAACAGTATTATCAATATCTTTTAATGCGAAGATTTTGCAAGTGTAACTTCTGTAGTCTTGATGCTACGGTGTATGATGTAGAAGATGTTGATGCTGATGGTAAGTTCAATTTTGAAAAGGTAGAATGTCCGATGCGTGGCGAATGTCCGTATGAAGGAGTTATTTGTATGCCGAAATTCAATTCAAATCTTTCAGCGGCAGAGCTTCGCGTTATGGAGCAATTATATAGAGGTAAATCAGAACAAGAAGCGGCCAAAGAACTGTTTTTGTCACCAAATACAGTTCATCAGCATGTAAAGTCGGTATATGTAAAACTTGGAATACATCGGCTTGCGGACTTCGTTCAATATGCGAATAAAAACAATTTGTTTAACAAACTTAAATAAATATGGCTATACTTAGAAAAAATGACATCGTAAAAGAACGTCCAGTTATCATTGTCTTGTATGGTACACCTGGTACCGGTAAGACATCGTTGGCAACAACTGCCGAGAGTCCTATGTTGATAGACACAGACCGCGGATTTGATAGAGCAGTGCAGCGTCCAGACATCGTTGTAACAGCATCGCAGTGGGAAGACATATACAATGAGGAAATCATTGGTAAATATGTCATCGAGAATGGCGTACAGGTTTGGAAACCTGGGCTTATTTCAGAATGTAAAACTATAGTAGTTGACACGGCAAAGGCTATGCTTGATGACTATCTTAGCGCATATGCCGTGAAGATGGACTACAAACTAGAGAAGAACTCGTTAAAACGTTACGGCCTTATGGGAGAATTGTTTAAGCAGTTTGTCAGCGTTCTTCGTGCGAACGAGTCTGATATCGTTTTTATCTGTCACGATAAAGAAAATACAGACGGAGACATAACCAAACACTCTCCTGATTGCACCGGTCAGTCAAAGGACTTGCTTATTCGCATAGCAGACCAGGTCGGTTACATTTGTAAGGAAAACAACAATCGTGTGATAAAATTTGAGCCTACAGACAACAGAGTAGGTAAAAACGTAGCTGAGATACCAGACACATGGATTCCAAATTATGGTACAACAGAATTTGAGACCTGTATGGCTGACATCATCAAGCGCGTGAAGAAAGCCATCATTTCTAAGTCGGATGCACAAGTAAAGGCTAAGAAAGATGTAGATGAAGTTCGCAAGAAGCTTGCGATGGTTAATGATGCAGAAGGCGCAAACGCCCTTATTGAAGTGGCTCATGGTCTTGCGAAGATACACCAAAAAGCCTTCATGAACCAAATGATAAAAGAATTGTCACAGAAGGGCATAGTTTTCGACAAGGTAACTAAAAAGTTTGTACAGAATGACAAAACCGCAGGTTCGGGTAACGTTGCTTGAAAGCTTTAGACGTTATATATCGGGAGAATATGCTTATGTTGATGAGCAGAGTGTCATCGATAATATAACTAAGAAGTTTGAAGGAAATGACTACACACGTATAGGTACAGCCTTCCACTCTATTGTAGAGACAGGCAAACCTATATGTGAGGTCGTTCCTGAAGGAGAGCGGCATTTTACCTATTATAACAAAGATAGGACAGAGCATGTTCCATGTGGAAGAAAGTTCGTTTATGATGGAGGCGAAGCCATTCTTGATATTCCACAATGCAAGATTGCTCTTGAATATAGAAATGAGCATATAAAAGCATTTCATGAGGTTCGGGAATATAAGGATTTTGGGAGAGCCATCGTAACGGGCTGCGCAGACATGATAGACGGTGTTGAAATACGAGATATAAAGACCAAGTATAGTACCGTCTCTGCAGATGACTATATAAATAGTTGTCAGTGGAAGTATTATCTTGAACTTTTCGGTGCAGACACTTTCCATTTCGACCTTTTTGTATTTGAAGGTTACAACAAAGACAAGCACAAAGGCGATGTTCGTGGTCTACAGCTATCGCGTATAGATCCGCCAATAACTTGCTATAGATACCCACAGATGGAAAATGACAATAAAGCTTTATTAGACGACTTCATGGAGTGGGTTGAGTATAGAAACTTATTAAGTTACTTACCAAAAGTAGAGACATATGGCTAATACAATGACAGGAAGGATTTTGTCTATTGGAGATGTTGAATCAATACAAGGCAAAAGCGGTAATACGTTTAATAAAAGAACATTAGTTTTGAATTGTACGTATTCAAACTATGGTGAAGTATATGAGAACTATCCGAGTTTTGAATTCTCCGGACGACATATCGATGATTTATCCGACTTTAAGGTCGGAGATGTAGTGACTGTTTCGTTCGTTATACAAGGAAATAAGTATAAAAAAGAGAATCAACCAGAGAAATTCTTTAATACAATAGCTGGTTACAAAGTAGAGTATCACCATCGCAATGATTCTCCTAAGAGTTCTTTGCAAAGAGATTCACAAACAACAACTACAGCAGAACAAAAAGTAGATGATTTGCCATTCTAATGATATTCAATCTTAACAACGAAGTTGATAGGGTTCGCTATAAGGACTATTGCAATGGTCTTTATAGCGATTCCATAAAGACAAGGAACGCATTTATTGTTGAGGTGAAGAAAAAACATCGTCCGCGTTCTATTGCGCAAAATAGTTATCTACATGTTTGTCTTGCTTACTTTGCGTCAGAATTTGGTTACAATCTTGAAGAAGTAAAATATAATATCTTCAAAAAGATTGTGAATCAAGATATTTTCTCAAAACAGAGATTAAGCAAACGAGGTCAAATGGTAACTTATTGGCGTAGTACTGCAGACTTGGACACTAAAGAACTAACCGATGCGATAGAGAGGTTTCGTAACTATTCAGCAATGGTTGCAGGCTTATACATACCAGAGCCGAATGAAGAAAGTGCCTTGTTGGAGGCGCAAAAACAAATAGCATTATACGAAAAATATTTATAGATATGAAATCAGATTTAAAGGGTTATACTCCAATAAACGTAGAGTACGTTATTGAAGAAGAGGCGAAAGAGGTTTTTCCGTTAAGCCTTGACTTCTCTTCTCTTGAAGAAGAAAAACTAAATGGCGAAAAACCTATAACAAATAAGCGGGATGCGCTTAAGTTCATCGGAAAGGTATTTACCGCGACATTCCCTGATAATGAATTGGTAACGCGCAAACTCGATGACTTCGAGAAGCAAAACATTCGTGAAGAATATTGCACCCTCGAAGAAAACGATGTACCAAAACGCAAACTCGAATTAGAGATTGCTATAGAAAGGGCAAAGAAAATGAAAAAGGATGCTGAGGAAGCATATGCCTCAGTACTCATGGAGGTTGCCAAATATGCTGCTGAGGTAAAACTTGGTACAATCGATGTTAGACTTAAGGCTAAAGATACATTCTGTATCGCCTTAGCAGGGTATTATCTTGTTTACTCCTGGGACAATACAAAAGAATGTTTCGTGTTAGCGAAGGCTTATGAAATACCGGATAGAACAGAACTTTGGGCAAACGAAGAAAAGAACAGGAAAGCCATGAAGGAGTTGTTCGGGTTAGACTTCGCTGATATGGAGCTAATATCAGATACTTCTCGAGAAGAAAATATTGACGATACAGAAGATGATGATTTGCCATTTGGGGAATAATGTACAATCTAAGGTATTATCAAAAAGAAGCGAGTGATGCAGCCGTTAAGCTATTCACTGGTAAGACAGACAAGAATGGCTTAATTGTTATACCAACTGGTGGTGGTAAATCCCTCATTCTTGCCGATATTGCCTCTCGGCTGGAAGGGCCATTATTGGTATTCCAGCCGAGCAAGGAGATATTGCAGCAGAATTTCGCGAAGTTGCAAGGTTATGGCATAGTAGATTGTGGATGCTATAGCGCCTCTGTTGGATGTAAAGATATCAATAGAATAACGTTTGCAACCATAGGTAGCGTTATGAATCACATGAGGGATTTTGATTGCTTTAGGAATATCATCATTGATGAAGCGCACTTTGTCAATTCTAAGGCTGGACAATATAAACAGTTCATAGAAGCTAAAAGCCGACAGGTGGTTGGTCTTACAGCCACACCTTACAGGCTTGATAAGTGCACAGGAGGTTCTATGTTGAAGTTCCTTACACGTACTCGCCCGAGAATATTTTCCAAGGTTATATACTGCTGCCAAATAGGCGAGCTTTTGTCAAAGGGGTTTCTAGCTGCATTGAGTTATTACGATTTAACATCTATCGATCTTAGGCGAGTTCGAAGTAATTCCACTGGTGCAGACTATGAAGAGAAAAGTCTCATTGCAGAGTATGAGAGAAGCGGGTTCTACGATAAATTATCGGACACTGTAGTAAAGGTGATGCGCCCCAAAAGTGGAATACCTCGTAAAGGCATATTGGTATTCACTGCATTTAGAAAAGAATCCGACAGTCTTGTTCGAAAACTCCGGACACTTGGTGTTGATGCTGCAATAGTCACATGTGATACGCCGAAGAAGGAACGCGAGGATATTCTCAGTAAGTTCAAGCGAGGTGACATAAAGGTCGTCAGTAACTGTGGTACACTAACTACAGGATTTGACTACCCAGAATTAGATACTATAATTTTGGGTAGACCGACGAAATCGTTAGCCCTTTACTATCAAATGGTCGGGCGTGCAATAAGACCGTCAAATGGTAAGGAGGGCTGGATTATAGATCTTGCCGGGAATTACAGGCGTTTCGGTAATGTGGCCGACTTATATATTGCAAGACCACCAGGAACAACGAAATGGGATGTGTATTCACGGGGGAGACAACTAACAAGTACAATTTTATGATAATTAAGTACAATACATACGAATCAATCTTAGGTGTTGATTATATCACGCCTTGCCCACATAGTCAGGAAGGGAGATATACGCACGAAACGATAAATGTCGGAAGTCGTGCATGTTGTAGATGTCCCTACTATATTAGTAAAGATACAGAAAAAGTTAATTGTAAATTTAAAGAGAAAAATGTTTCCGTTTTACCGAAAGAAAAAAACGCAATCTTCGTCTTCAAAAAAGAAAGGTAGTAGTGCCGACTTGATAAAGAGGCTTGATAAGGTGTTCGCTTGCTACATTCGCCTTAGAGACGTTATGCCAAACGGCATGGGGAAATGCATTAGTTGTGGAAAAATAAAGCCATACAGAGAAATAGATTGCGGTCATTTCTTTGGTCGTGCAAATATGGCGACACGCTTCGACGAAGACAATTGCAATGGAGAGTGTAGAGGGTGCAACAGAGCTTCGTCAGACCATCTTATTTTTTATCAAGAGAATCTCATTAAGAAGATTGGAGTTGCACGTTTCTCGTCACTGAGAGAGAAAGCTCGTTCGACAAAGAAATGGGAGGCAGACGAACTACAGAGGTTGATTGAATATTACAAAAAAGAAGTAAAAAGATTAAGCTATGAAAAAGGAATCCATGTGTCAGTATAACAATAAAAGCCCGACGTTTCACAACGTCGAGCTTCTTAACCAATTAAATTCACTAAAGATTTAATGAATTATAGATGCAAATTTAAATAAAAAATTTGAATATGGCAAATGTTATCAACATGAACACTTTCAAAAGAAACACTTGCATGAAAAATATATAACTCTACTACTACCGCAAAAATACAAAAAATAATCAACTTATGCAAATATATCAATCTTTAAATGTGGATATTTTAGTATATTTAACTATAAAAATTGTTCTATTTGCTCAAAAATTCATAACTTTGCCTATAGAAAAATGTATAACAATATAAGATACGATAAAGATGGTTTACATTATTAATACATATAAAAAATCTAATTCAGGATTGAAAACACATCCTGAATCATACGAGTATCGCGTTCAACCATAAGAACTTATAAATTATGAAAAAGGTTGATTACTCTAAATTGCTTTGTTCCTTTTGGGAAAAGAGGATAGTTTGCGCGCTGACAAGTTGCGAAGCAGATTTCTATTACTATTTGCTGAAACAATGCGACTTGGGTAACTGGGCAAACCCATTCAAATTGCCGACGAAGAAGTGCGAGTTAGAACTTGACTTCAGTAGAAAGACAATTAGTAGTGTTAGAAACTCTTTACATCAGAAAGGATTTATAAATTTCAAAGCGAGCAAGGTAAGAGGAGAAGTGGCGGAATATGAAATAGTTGGACTTGCAGCGTTTCTTGTGGAAACACAAACGGAAACGCAAAGTGGTACACAAACGGAAACGCAAAGTGGTACACAAACGGAAACGCAAAGTGGTACACAAACGGAAAGAAAAAAAGAAGACATTCCCCCCATACCCCCTATAGAAGAAAAAAAGAAAGAAGTGTCTTATCAGACGGATAGCGGTCGTTCGACCGCTGGGACTTTGCATCAGCGGTGTCGTAAGTTTTTCGAAGCATATGTATCTGAACGATACCCCGAAGAATATTACTGGACGGCAAAAGATGCTGGGCAACTAAAGGTTCTACTAAATGCCATCCGTTTCACTCGTAAAAGTCACAAAGCGGAAGACGGTCACGCCGACCCGCGTCCGACCGACGACGAGAATATGTTCAGTGCATTCAAGGCTTTTGTAGAGTACGCTTACAATAAAGGCGACACATGGTTACTTGGAAATTTTACCATACCAAACCTAAGTTCACGATACAACTCATTGCGTCAAACAACAAACAGAATAGAAACAAATGGAACACACCGAAGAAAAGAATCAGGCGTACCAACCTACGCAAGCAAGGACGAATATGACAAGGGGTTTGCGACTCCCGCTAAGCGATAGAGAAGCAAAGAACTTGATTTATGGCTTCTATAAAAGAGAAGTCGAAGTAAGGAAACGTATCTTTCAGTTTACGAAAGAGTTGCGGAACAATATTTCCCGTATTGGCGATTTTCTTACTGTTGAAGACAACTTCTATGGGCTCTTTATCCCCGGTACAGTCGGTAACGGCAAAACCACTATGATGAGAGCCATAAAGGATTTGCTCGTATACCTAATAGACAAAGAAAAAATAATCTATTGCGAGGGAGACAAATATCCAACTTTTATTACTGCAAGAGAGTTGGCAGAGTTGTCATGTGATAGAAGTGCTTTTAGAATCGTTAAGAACACGAAATATTTGTTCATTGATGATTTAGGAGCAGAACCAGTAGAAATCTCCAATTACGGAAATTTTATATACCCCTACATTGACGTACTTGAGTACAGATATGATAGGTTACTACCAACTTTTATCTCTTCTAATTTCAGTGCAAGCGACTTGGGTAATAAGTATGAGAGCGAGCGTGTGACCGATAGAATGAAGGAAATGTTTCAAATTATCAGCTTTAAGGAGGAGTCATTCAGATGAGCACAGATACAAAAAATGCCCCACTAATAAATGATATTGGAGAAGAGAAGTTTGTAATAGGCTGCTTGCTTATGGATCAGACTGCATACACACTTGCGAGTCAGCATTTGACTGACGACTGTTTTTACGACAGCACATGTAAGAGCATCTGGAAGGCCATAGACATGATGGGCAAAAATGGCATCCCAATAGACCTAATTACGGTTTCAGCCGAATTGGCGAAGAAAAAAGAGCGGATTTCGGCGATAGACCTTGTAAACATCACGTCTATGGTTGCATCTACCGCAGGGATGGAATATCATATTATACGCCTCGTTGATTTAAGCAGGAGACGCAAGATGTGGCTGATAGGACAAAAACTATCAAACGTTGGGCTTTCAGAAGAAATACCCACAGCAGATGCACATCAGCAAGCAATAGATGGCATAAATGGTGTTTTTGAGCAAGCGGAAGGTGTCTTTACGCTTGAAGATTCCATGAAGTGTTTGAATAGCATTATCAGCTTAAACATGAAGCATGGCGGTGTTACTACTGGCACTAAGACAGGATTTGCACCATTTGATGCAAAGGGTGGACTGCAAAAATCGGATTTGATAATCATAGCCGGCGAGACTTCAATGGGAAAGAGTTCACTCGCGTTGACAATAACAAGACATGCGATAGAGACAAACGAAAAGGTCGCGTTCTATTCCATGGAGATGACCAAGGAACAATTGGCAGCTCGAATGATTTCGGCAAAAACAAACATACCTGCAAATACAATACTTTACTCAGGAAATATGTCTTCAGAAGAAATAAAGATGATAGACGAAGCACGGGGCGCACTTCCTGGAAAGAACCTTTTCTTCGACGATAAGAGCACATCAAACATAGACTCCATTTTATTATCAATAAGAATGATGAAAATGAAATCTGACATAGGCGGAGCTGTAGTTGACTATCTTCAAATACTCAACGTAAATTCTAAAAACACAAGCTTTAGTCGAGAACAAGCGATGGGTGACGCTGCACGTAGGTTCAAAAACCTAGCAAAAGAACTCGGTATTTGGATAATAGCACTAAGTCAATTATCACGCGATAGTAACAATCCTGAGCCGAACCTAAACCGCCTTAGAGACAGTGGACAGATAGGAGAAGCAGCAGATATAGTGATGCTCATATACCGACCAGAATATTACAATCGAAGTTATCCTGCCCCATATGACAATCGTGAAGAATATCCAATTGAAGGAACAGCAATGATAGATGTAGCGAAAGGAAGAAACATTGGAACGTTCAAATTCTTTCTTGGCTTTGACAAAAAGACAACCAATTTCTACATATCCGATTCTTTCTCAAACACGCCGCATCTAACAGACGCAAACGAGCCAATTGAAGAAGACGCACCATTCTGATATTCAGTAAGTTACAAGTTTTAAATTTAGTATTTTTAACTAAAATATCTATTAGTATATTTGTATATATGCGAATATATTAGTACCTTTGCATATAGTTAAGAAGCAGGTAGACCTGACTAACAGGTCGCTACCTAACAAGTTAAACCAATTAAAACATTAAAGATTATGAAAGCAATAAAGATTAACAACTTCCCAGAGTCATTGGTACTCGTTTTCGTTGAGAATAATATAACATTCGCATACAATTGGGGAAACGCAATTGTTATGGGTACAAGCAGCATAGAGAAACTTAAGGCTCGCTTGATGAAAATAGGTGTAGCCCCCTCTGATGTTGAACTTCTTTCTTGCGAGGTGATTGAACTTAACAACGCAAGTGATATATACGATTTTTAACCAATTAAATCCACAATATAATGAATACCATAACATTAGATTTCGAAAATTAGCAGAAGCAATGGTTGTTTCGTTCAAGTACAACACAAAAGAAGAACATAGAGGCGCATTAGCTATGCTGAGCATGATTGTTGGCAATGGAGATATGTATAACAAGATTTGCGAAATAGCTGAAAAGAAACTCGCAGAAGAAAAGAACAACGAAAAGTAATATAGGAGATACGGCAATGACAAAAGAAAAAGAAATTCAGATTTTACAATCACTTAAAGGTGATACGTATTTTGCACAGATGTTTGGCGACGACATCGACAGGATGTGCGAGAACATTAGCGTTGATTTCCCAATCGAGAGCGGCTGTAAATTTAACACAAAAGCCGAGGTTTTACAAAAGGAGCTTAAAGAACAAAAGGAGCAAGCGAAGCAGGAGGCATTGGATTTTGCTTTCGGCATCATCCTCGATTTTCGCGAAGGCAACGGTGTGCGCGACAAGGTTTATCAGACGATAGAATCTCGCATCGGTATTGATGAGATGATTAAGTTCAAGCACTCACAAAAAATAGAGCTTTCCGATACGGAAATCAACTACCTGGTCGGCAAGCTTAGATAACAGTTTATACCATCCGTGCTGCGATGTGGCGCACAAGTAGTTCAAGCCTACGCACGGAACAAAGGCATCATTAGCCTTAGGCAGTCTTACAGATTTTCGGTTAAAAATTTACCTTTGAGCCGTTTCCTGCCTCGTAAACAAAGAAAGGACTGAAAGGGGAAAGGGTGAGGTGTACACTAAACACAGCAGGAAAGGGTGCTTAATCCCACCGCCAAACCTTGGTAATGGCGCAAAATCACAAGGCGTGAGCACAACACGACAAAAGCCGTAGAGCAAGGATCATGCTCTTGCTACATAAGCCGTAAAAATCCCAGGGAAGGGCAGAACCAAGGAAGAAGGAAAACTTCATTTAATAAGGCAAACCAAACATCCGCCACGATGTTTATTGGTCATGTGGCGATGGTGTGCGAACCATCTAAAATAATGAAGCACGTTGGAACAAACGTTAAGTACAAGATGATAACTTTGTAATAATCCGTTGGGCGAAAACGTTAAGCGCATTTAAACATTCACTCAAAACACATACAATATGGAAACAGCATCAATAATCGTAGAAATCGCAACTGTTTGCAATGGTAATATCGTAAAAAACGAGGTCACATTACAAATACCGAGAGAAGCAGCGGTGATAATAAGCGAGGCTTGGAACAGCGATGAGCTGCCGCAGCGCGAAGCTATTGTGGCGCACAATTTTTTTGGCAACCAGTTTGCATACTGTGACCTTGTAATTGATAACGGCACCGACGGACTGGTTGGCGACGACGATTTAGATGATGCCTTGTATGAATAAAAAAATATATACACCACAAATGTTGGCAGAACATTTTAAGGTAACTACACTTAATCCATACAGTATAAGGTTTCAGGAGCCTGTAAATGTTCAAGGGAGAAAGAGATACAATAAAGCTGAAGCCGTTAGTTTATCCGTAACAGAAAACAGAAAATTCGGTTTTTCATCTGTAGTTCATGTCATCGTGGATGGACATTACAGAAAAGTTAATTGGGATAAACTTTCAGACAGCGAAAAAATACTAATACAAAACAAATTAAATATATAAAAAGATGGTAAAAGGGACTGAAACGTTCAAGAAAGTAATAAAAGGCTATCTTGATAATAGGGCAGCCAATGACGATTTGTTTGCTGCACGTTATAACAATAAGGATAAGTCAATTGACGAATGTTGCGATTATATAATCGAGCAGGTAAAGAAAACAGGATGCAATGGATTTGTCGATGAAGAAATATTTGGCATGGCAATTCACTATTATGACGAAGACGGTATAAAACCGCAATGTAGCCATTCTGCATGCTCTGTTATAGTAAACCTTTCTGACCACACGAAAGAACAACTCGAACAAAAAGCGAAAGAAGAATTTCAAGACAGATATCTCGCCAAGCTTGAGGCAGAGGATAAAGCTAAAAAAGAATCAGCGAGGCGCAAGGCTCAAGAAAAGAAACAAAAAGAAGAGGCGGCTGGTCAGCTTAGCCTGTTTGATATCTAAATCTAAAAAAAATGAAGCCACGAAACAAATTAGAAAGGGAGGTAGTGGAACTATCTGCTAAGCTCCCAATTATATCCCAACATCAAGAAAAATGGGCAAAAGAACGCCTTATTAGAATAGAAGAGGCTTATAATCGTTCATCACGTATAACAGTCAGTTCTTTTCTTGTTATAACAACATACAAAGGGTGGCAAGTAATAAGGTATTACATGATGTACACAAAGGTTGCCTATCATAAGGCTATAAAAACTTGGTTCGTAGAGTGTTTTCAACATTGGCTAAAAGACGGGAAATACGTTTTTCTTTCGAAACCGAGAGCAATGGGATATATAAACGATGCTTTTATACCATTTGCAGAAATGACAATAAAGCGTGATTATTGCTCTTACCTTGGTGATCCTCGTGATGTTTGTGGGTGGTCTGGAGTTTACTATGCAAGACTTCAACCCAAATACAAATATATATTGCAAAATAGAAAGGACATTGACGTTGATGTATTATTACGCACCGTTAATGCAAGCCCATATAACGAAACACTTCTTCGTAAATATCCTAAAGTATGGGTAGAAAGCAGGACTAAGGGCTTTATATATGACACCGAAAAAACTGCGGCAATCAAGATAGCAATACGACACAAGTATAGGACAACGCCAGAATGGTACGATATGATAGATAACCTCGCATATCTTAAAAAAGACTTACATAATCCAGCATTTGTGTGCCCGGCAAACTTACATGAAGCTCATGACAAATGGATGGCAGCAGCTCAAAAAAAGAGAGAACGCATGTCAGACAAAATGACAAAGTTAAGACAAATAGCAGAAGAAAAGGCAGAGCTTCGACGTTTAGAAGAGGCGGAGAAATATAATGAGAAGCTACGCAATGAAGCCAAATCTCTATCGGCACTATATATAAAAAAACGGGAACGCTACTTCGACATAGATATTACAGATGGTATTATACACATCCAAGTTCTAAAGTCAGTGGATGAATTTTTCGAAGAAGGCAAAGAAATGTGTCACTGTGTTTTTTCAAATAGATATTATGATATAAATAGAAAGCCGAATTGCCTTATATTATCAGCCAGGATAAATGGCAAACGAACAGAGACGATAGAGGTGGATTTATCCTCTAATTTAGTAATTCAATGCCGCGGAAAGCACAATATGGATAGCAAATACCACAAACAGATTATGAACTTAATCGACTCTAATATGTGGCAGATAAAACTATTACATGAACACCATGCAAATGCTGTATAAAAATGGCGTTTTTGATTAAAACAGCCCTTAATATATTTGCATATATGCGAATAAATTAGTACCTTTGTATATAGAAAGTTGGAAGTTAGATTTGATTGTCCAAATCATCCGAATAAGTTAAACCAATTAAATTCAGTGTAATATAAATACAAAATAAAAAGTCCAAACATCCACAAAGCGGAGACAAATAATGTTAAATTATTGTTAAATATCAATATATATCACAGCATATATCAAAATAATCACTATTTTTGCAATCAAATGACATACGACTACGACAAATTAAGAGAGTACGTTAAACGATGTAATTGGTGTTGGGCTCAGTCTATGATAGAAGTGCCGCATGAATACATTCATCGTGACAAGTGCGCATTGACTCGCGAAGAGTTCTATTATTTCGTTAGCGCCCAGCGTGAAAACGGAATACACGAACGATGGGGTAAATACAATTTCCCATATCTTTACCTGGACGGATACAAGTATTGGACAATGGGAGACCCATTTGAAACCACTTGGATTTTAAATCGCCAGAAGGTTTTCAACGAATTTGACTTTCTCGACTGGCCGATTCCAAGACTTCATACAAACCAAGAAATGGACATGATGGCGAAAACCATTTTGTATTCATTTAAAGAAAAGAAGGTTTTTGAGGCTGGAATAGGAAATGGCGATTTCGTGAAGTTGTCTAAAATCCGACCGGAAATGTATTATGGGGTTGACCCTAGCAAAAAGTCAATATTGCAGTTCCGTGCGAACGCATTCGGATTTTATAGAAGGTGCTCTACAAAGTCATTCGAAGAGTCAATCAACAAATGGCTTTCAGCAGACAGCGTCGTAATTTCTCTATTTGGAACAGCATCGTATTTCATGCATCAGTATCTAGAGAAACTTGGTAAGAGTGGGATTGATTACTGTTTGATGTTTTATCGAGAGGACTTCGAACCTGAAGAGTTCAAAGATATGCATCACTTTAAGTACGACCGGGTACAATTGAAGTCAATGTTCCCAGGCTGCAATCTCTACAACCACCAAAAATACATAACAATATCAAACAAAAAGTTAGTTTGGCAGCAACCGACAATAGAAAATGAATTATTCCCAGTATGATGACATAGCAGTCAATTATGACAACCTCTTTCGTGATGAAAGAGGTTTAGTCGAGAACCGTGAGGTGGGAGCGATGCTTCCACCTCTCAAAGGTTCTGTCTTAGATATCGGTTGTGGAACAGGATTGCTAACGGAGGTATACGACATATCTCCACAGGATTATTTGGGCATCGATCCTAGTATTGGAATGTTAACACAGTTCCGCAAGAAACATCCAGAGTTTGCAGAACGTCTTGTAAACGAACCGTTCACTGGCAAAAACATAGATTGTAAAAAGTTTGATAATATTGTCGCTATGTTCGGTTCTCCGTCATACTTGTCAGGTTACGCCGTCGTAGCTGTATCTAAGAGCAATGCCCGCAAGTTTCTTATGTTCTACAAAGAGGGTTATCATCCTGTCACATATGAAAAATGCGATGTCGAGTTTTCACATAATGTGTATTCAAAGAAATCCCTTATTCATTTGTTTGGAGAAAATAACGTATCAGAATATCACAACTATATAATTGTAAATAGCCAATGAAACAGAAAGGGTTGCGTTATGATGGAAGTATTGATAAATACCCCATAACAGAAGGAGAAGTCTATTGTTTGGACAATGGAAGTAAAATCACCATTGCTGATATTACATTAGAGCTTCCTGAGTTTTCGGAAAAGGCAGATTGTGTGTTTATTGACCCTGCTGGAAACAAGGGTGTTCTAAAGGCTTACTATACAAAAGCGGAAAAAGAATGCCCAGTCCAAAGCTTTGACGAGTTTGTTACACACATTAAAAAATGTATCGAACAAATAAAACCAGACAGGCTTTTTGTAGAGTGCTTTGCTCGTAATAAGACTCAAATTATCAAAATGGTTGAGTCTTTATTCACATGTGTTAAAATTTACAATAACACATATTACCACAGTCCTAAAAATGCTTGTTGGATAGTACAAGGAACAAAACAGCCAGAGGATTGGAAACTTGAAGGAATGGATGAATGGGAAGCCGTTTTCAAAATATGTGAAGATGTTCCTTTCAAAGCCATAACAGATTTCTTCTTGGGACAAGGGCTCGTCGCTGAGGCAGCTTTTAATGCCGGTAAGGTATTTTATGGAAGCGACATGAATCGCAATAGACTTGCCGTTGCTATAAACCGCATAGCAAAACGAGGAGGAGATTGGACAATAAACAAATAAAAATCCTATGATAAAGCTATCACAAATTATTATCCTTAACGTTCCCAAAAGAGAACGTGAGGGCAAGTATCTAAAAAAACTTATAGAGACAAGTGCTAAGCCTTTTGGTATAGAGGTAAGTATTTCCATGGATAGAGGTTTAGGATTGTGGGATAATTACTCAAGAGCGCTAACGCAGGATGTAGCCGAGGGAACACACAGAATGATTATCCATGATGATATATCTTTTGACAGAAACATCCTCGAGAAAATACTTTACATCCTTTCTCATGCCCCTGAGCACAACATTATCAGTTTTTACAATCCAACCAATGGAGATTATATGGACTGCTTTAATAAAGGCAAGCATGTAATCTCAACAAAGACAAACTTTTGGCTACAGGCAAGTGTTTACCCAAACGACTTGGCGAAGGATTTCGTAGAGACATCTAATAAAATGACTGATGACCAAACCAGATATGACGACTCACGACTTAAAGCATATTTGCAGGCGAAAGGAACGTGTCTGTATGCTATCGTTCCCGGTTTGGTTCAGCATTTTGGTGCATACAGAAGCACTTTTGGGAATCCAGGTTCCGTCGGAGGGATACAGCGCTATAGCAACACATATAACAACCAGTTAGATGTAAAGACTATCAATTGGGAAGAGGAATTTAAAACTCCATATCTCGCAAAATCAAGCAAAGATTGGGTCAAAGAAATAGTAAATAAGGAATTTTTCGATGAATACAAGAAACTCTAAAGAAAACCTTGCTTTAAAATTGGCGAAAGACAATATAGAGGTAGAACAGGTGAAACCACTGCACATTGACTACATTAAAGTTGATGACATTTATCCAAATGACTACAACCCCAACACTCATGATGCAGATAGCTTTGACTTGCTCGTAAAGTCCTTGCTTTATTTTGGCTTTACCCAACCTATCGTTGTTAATCGCTCTACAATGCAGATTGTGGATGGAGAAAACCGCTACAGAGCCGCTTGCGTGATTGGATATGAAATGGTTCCAGTTTGTTTTGTTGACTTCGATGAAGAAAAACTTAAATATGCGACTATTATGCACAATGCCGCACGTGGACATAATAATAACGAAATGATGACAAAGTTAAAAGATTACTTGGACACCCATTTCGACAACTCCAGTGACAAAGTACTCTTAAATAACAGGAAGAAATGATATTTTATAGTGACAAGAATGTTTACGAAGCGGCTCTTGAGAGATTTAGATACATCTTTAAAGAGTTTTATGGCAAACGCAAGATTGTTGTAACAATGTCTGGCGGTAAGGATTCGACTGTAGTCCTAAATCTCGCCCATGAGGTTATGCAAGAAATGGGAATAGAGAAAATACCGGTTCTTTTCTTAGACCAAGAAGCTGAAACACCAATGACAATTGAATACGTACGATACATCATGCATCTTCCGTGGGTTGAGCCGTATTGGATTCAGTCGTATTTCCAAGAATGGAACGCCTCAAAGGGAGAGTGGTTCAACGTATGGGGGCCAGGAGAAAAGTGGATTCGCGAAAAAGAGCCGGATTCTTATGGTGACTTGGAGATACCGCACAACCAGTATTTCTCCAAGACCCTTGATCAGGTGCACAGAATGTTATTTGGAAAAGACTACCTTACTTTGGGTGGTGTACGAATTGAGGAGTCGCCTGCAAGATTGTCGGGTCTTACAAGGGGAGAGTGCCTTCCAGGCATCACATGGGGAAGATGCGGTGGATATTACAAAGACGGAACCCCAAGAAGTCTTGTTCTCTACCCTATTTGGGATTGGAAGGTATATGATGTGTGGTATTACATCTTCAGCAATAAGCTTCCGTACTGCAAACTCTACAATTATCAATTCACACAAAAACAGTTACGAGCGTGTAGAGTTAGCTCGTTAATCCACGAGCAAGCTATACAAGACCTTGGATTTATTAAGGAGGTAGATCCGTGGTTTTATGATAAACTTGTCAGACGAGTTGCCAATGTCAATACATCTGTACACGCTTTTAACGATGTGGCGAATTATTGTTACAACCTACCTCCTTATTTCAAGGATTGGGACGAATACGTTGACTACCTTGCCGATAACCTTTGTGAAGACAAGAAGAATGCGGAAACTATTAAAAGGGGATATCGCTCAGCAAAAAAACGCAACACAGCGAAAGCAGGACATTGTCAAGAGTGCGTTGATTACGTAATACATCAGATAGGCTTCACAAGCGCAGTTTGTGTTATTGCTGAGGATTTTGGCATGAAGAGAATACAGAGCGTTGAGCGCTCACTACGACAGTATTTGAGTGACAATTATGTTAAAATAGAAAAAGCTAATAAAGAATATGAATCTTCAAGAAAACATAAAGAAGGAGTTTGACGCAGCGAAAGACAAGCTGCAGTTCTTAAACGACCTTAGAAAATACATAAGCTCTTTGTCTCCGGAGAAAGTAAACCCGGTTGACTGTGTACTTTGGGTAGACAAAGACATGGTGGTTGCCAATAACTATAACCCAAACCATGTTGCCGACAAAGAAATGCGACTTCTTTATACATCGGTAAGAGAGGACGGATACACTATGCCTATCGTCACCATTTGGGATGAGAAACTACAGAAGTACGTAATCATTGACGGATTCCACAGAAATCTCGTTATCCGCAAATTTGCTGACATAAACGAGCGTTGTGGCGGAAGATTGCCTATCGTAGTGCTCGACAAGGACATTGACCAGCGAATGGCCTCTACCGTCCGCCATAACAGAGCGCGAGGAAGTCATTCTGTCGACGGTATGGTGAACATTGTTTTCAATATGCTTCGTGACGGAAAGTCAGAGCGTGAGATTTGTGAGCAGGTAGGACTTGAACAAAAGGAGCTCGTAAAGCTAAAATACGTGACAGGTTTTGCCAAAATATTTAAAAACTACAAGTACAACGCCGCAATCGAGAAAGTCGTAGATGAGAGGCGTGTGGCAAGAGAAACAGCAAAGAAAGGAGAAATTGAATGAAAGTAAAATCAGTTAAGCTAAGCGAGATTTACCCTTATTACGATAATCCTCGCGACAACACAAATGCCGTAGAGCCTACCAAGGAGAGCATTAGGCGATTCGGTTTTGTAAAGCCGATTTTGGTAGATAAAGCAGGAGTTATCATTGCCGGTCACACACGTTACGTCGCAGCTTATCAATTAGGCATGGAGTACGTTCCTGTTGTATATTCCAGCATGGATGATGAGATGGCGAAGAAGTATCGCATCCTTGATAATAAACTTGCCGAAAAGTCATCATTTGACGAAGACCAGCTCTTGGAAGAGTTGCGAAATATGGAAGTGCCAACAGAAATGCAGGCCTTCTTCTTCGAGGACATAGACCAAATGCTTAATTTCTCCTTTGATTCAATTAGTCAGCAAGCAGAGGAATACGGTGGCTTCCAATATGATTATTCATCAGTTGATAACGAAAACTTAGAAGCCACATCATCTGAAACAGAAACTACATCTACCGACGAAGAGGAGGAAGACCCCGCAAAAGACCTATTCGTACTAAAAGAACGCGAAGATGGAAGCCACTACATGAAGGTTGTTTGTCCATTCTGCGGCAATATGGAAACCATTGAAATAGAGGAGGTATAATATGTCAGACATAAGAATCAACGATACTATCATAGAACTGCCAATTGAAAGCATTATACCGCATGATGGTTCGCACAAAACAGACGAAAATGCAGTTAGTGCTCTTATTCAGTCGATAAAAGACTTCGGTATTACGCAGCCCATCTCAATTGATAAAAACAACGTTATTGTAACTGGCAATGGAGTATATAAAGCGGCTAAGGCTTTGGGAATTGACAAAATTCCGTGCATACGTGTAGGCTATCTCACAGACGAGCAGATACAGCAGTATCGTATTGCAGACGACAAAACATCAGAGTTCGCAACATGGAACGAGAAAAAGCTCCGTAAAGAATTATCTTATTTAGGCGATCCGAACAGCTTACAGTATGCGTTCGACGAAAGCATAACTAACATGCTCGGTCTTAATGCCAAGCCTAAGGCCCCCAAAACAGTCACCGTTCCAACAAAGGAAGAAACAAATCATTCTGTTAAAAAAGTAATTACCGAGGAGCAAAAGGATCAGAAGTTCAAAGAGGAGTTGAAGGGTGTGGAAGAGACCATTCAAGTTAAGCCCTCAGAATACTACGAATATCATTGCTCGAATTGCGGCAAACTTGTAAAAGTAAAGAAGCCATGACACAAGATACATCACAGCAGAAGACAAAATCGTTCGTGCATAGGATTCCAAACCCAGTTGGCAGACCTTTTAAAATAAAGTCTGCCTCCGAACTTTGGGAAAAGTTTGTGGCTTACTGTGATGATGTTGAAAACAACCCCTGGCAAGTAAAGACCGGCAGTAACTCTATTGCTGGAGACAATGGTAGGCAAAGCAATACCATGCGACAAGAAGTACGTGTTATGCAAAGAGCATACACTCTTTATGGGTTTTGTGCTTTTTGTGGCATAGTCCAAAAATGGGCTGACTTCAAGCGTGGTAACATGAAACGTAAAGGTTTTGAGCCTGTTATTATGCAGATTGAGAATGTCGTTGCATCACAACAGCTTGATGGTGCGCTAATTCATCAATTTGACAGTAATATTGTTGCCCGGCTGAATGGTCTTGCCGACAAGCACATACAGGAAGTCACTGGTAAGGATGGTGAAGAATTCAAATTCCCGAAATTATCTATTGACGATATTAACGAACTGAAAGATATAAATGGATTTTGAAAAGCAACGGTTTCTCCATAGGCAGCTATTAGCGTCTTCGCTATTGCAGTTTACTACTAAGATGTTCGCCTACACGGCTCGCAGAGAGTACGTCGTAGGCGAACATCATAAGATTATATGCGATGCGTTAATGGACGTTATAAAGGGCAGGACGAATAAACTCATTATAAACATATCGCCACGTTACGGAAAAACGTTACTTTGTTCCCAAATGTTTATCGCCTATGGACTAGCACTAAACCCGGCATCAAAATTTTTGCACATTTCTTATTCAGGAAGCTTGGTTCAAGAAAATTCTATGGCGGTGAAAGACACAATAACTTCAACATATTTTCAGACACTTTTCCCGGAAGTTCAAATAAGGAAGAACGATAACACACGTGCTAAATGGAGCACTACAGCAGGAGGGGGCGAGTATGCCACATCTACCCTTGGACAGATTACCGGTTTTGGTGCTGGTCAAGCAGAAATGACAGAGGAGGAGCTAAAGAACATAGATGACTTTACTGCACAGTTCAATCCAGACCATTTTGCAGGCGCAATAGTTATAGATGACCCATTGCGTCCAGACGATGCTCTTTCTGATAATGTAAGAGAGTCTATCAACAGACGATTTGAGACTACCATAAGAAACCGTGTAAACTCACGCAAGACACCAATTATCATAATTATGCAGCGATTGCATGAGCATGACCTATGCGGATATTTGCAAGAAATTGAGCCAAACGAATGGACTGTTGTATCATTACCTGTTATTAAACGTGACGAAGACGGCACAGAGCACGCATTATGGCCTTTCAAACATACACTTGAAGAGTTGTATAAAATCAAGCACACCAGCGAGTTTGTGTTTGAAACCCAATATATGCAGAACCCAACCCCAATGGAGGGACTCATGTATCATGTCTTTAGAACGTATGATGCACTGCCAGAAAGGAGAAAGGCACGTATGCTTGGCAATTATACAGACTCTGCAGACACTGGTTTCGATTTTCTGTGCTCTATATGTTTCGATGCGCATGATGATGGATATTATGTAACAGACATATTGTACACCAAACGTTCAATGGAGTTTACAGAGCCTGCACAAGCTAATATGCTTAAACGAAATAAGACAGACATTTGTTTTGTGGAAAGCAATAATGGAGGTCGTTCATTCGCCCGAAACGTCGAACGCCTTACAAAAGAGTACGGTAATCGCAAAACAAGATTCGTAACATTTACTCAGTCTAAGAACAAACAGATACGAATATTCACACGTTCGAGTGAAGTAAATAACCGACTCGTCTTCCCCTCTAACTGGGAACAGCTATGGCCAGAGTTTGCACATGACTTAAAAGCATATCGCAAGGAGGGATATAACGCTCATGATGATGCTCCTGACGCAGCGACAGGAATTATAGAGAAATGCGAAGAATGGCTAAACAACATCTCGGACGAACAGATTATGAGAGACTTTTTGTAAACACCAAAGCCGCATGGGATTTATTCCGTGCGGCTTATTCTTTTCGGTTCGTGCAATTATGGTTATGCCGGATTTAGAAAATCATATAAGCCATATAAACCACTGATAACCAGTGGTTTATTTAGTATTTTTAACTAAAATATCTATTAGTATATTTGCATATATACAAATATATTAGTACCTTTGCATATAGTTAAGAAGCAGGTAGACCTGACTAACAGGTCGCTATCTAACAAGTTAAACCAATTAAATTCAGAAGAGATGTCGGAAACAAAATGCACAACTTACAAAAATCATGTTATCCAGAAGTTTGAGGATAGCGACGGGTTTGTATCAGTACTTATCGACTTCAAGATAGAGGCTGTTACACTAAATAACGCAAAGAGAATTATCAATACTGGTTGTTCAATCTATAACTATTAAAACTATGAGCAAGGTTTCTATTTTCAAGATCAGGATAGTTAAGGCTATCAAGAGCGGAAACAACGAAGAGCGATACATTGCTGAAGCATGCAAGGTCGGATATAACATTTTCGACTTCCATGCAGCGATGAAGCTGTTGCAGAGAGAACGAATGATAAAGTACAATGAAACTATCGAAGGTTACCAATTATGCAATCAATAATCATAACGGCAGATGGTCTACAAAAGAAAGTAGACCCTGCTAACGGAAAGGACTTCTCGCTTAAAGAACTAAACGAGATTGTAGATGGATATATAGAAATTCTACATATAGGTGATAAGCTTCTTGTATGCAACGAAGAAGGAAAGCTCCAGAATCTTTCGTATAATGCTATAGCGACACGTATTATTAATGCCGTCGGTATAAAAGATTATATCGTTGGAAATGTATTATTTTGCGATAAAGACAAAATCAAATAACTATGAACAAAGAACAATTGAAAAGATACCTCATTGACGAGGCAGAACACAAAGAAGCAAGAGTTAACGAGATGGACGCATGGGAACTGTTCGACCGATACCTTAAGTGGAACGGAATCTGCGGATACACAAGCGACATCATAGAAGCCTTTAAGGCCGCGTTTGAAGATGAAATACTATTCGACGATACGGAGGACTAAGTTATGGGATGTTTCAGTTGGTTTACGATGGATACACACCATCGAATTGTGAACTGTGATTTGTACACCGTATACCTCGTAGATGACAAGGGCAATAAATGGAAGGAAAATTGCTACGAAGGATATGGAGTATTCGGAGGCAAGGATTTTTATGAATTGTTAGCCGAAATGAATGGTTATGAGTTCAAAGATTATGGAGATGGCGAAGGGTATGTTATTCATGGTGGCAAGAAATACGTATCAAACAACGTGTGGGAAGACGCAAGACTCATAGGAATAGAATTGGCCTTCGGAGAAGAACCAGGCGGAAAATGTAAATACCCATATGGTAATAATCCAACTTTGAATTGGCCAGCTATAATAGAGAGCGGCGAATATATTAAAGGAATACCAGAAATGGATCCTGAACAAGGGTTTATAAAAGACGATAACGAAGAGGAGGACTGGACATGAAGCCAATGCTCGCTACAAAATACAACAAAGCACAGGTTAAATTCCCGTGCTTTGTTCAACCAAAGTACGACGGAGTACGTTGTCTTCTATATGAAGATGGTGATGGATTTATACATTTGGAGTCAAGGGGTGGCAAGGAATATAATGTTCCACAAATCAAAGAATGGGCAGAGCATCATAGGAGCTACCTGCCTTTGGATGGTGAAATATACAGCCACAAAGAGCTTACATTCCAACAAATCTGTTCTGCAGTAAAATGCAAAACAGAGCTAACGGACAAGCTCAAAATGGTTGTATACGACAAACCAGTAAAAGAGCAAGGGTTCGAAACGCGCTTTGTAAACCTGCAATGTGAGATACCAGCAGATAAAACCATTTGGCCAGTGTATCGCTCTAATACATACATGTGTCACTCCGAAGAACAAATAAAAGAGTTACACGATAAGTTTGTAAGGCAAGGATATGAGGGAGCTATAATACGCAATATAGGACACGGGTATGTAGAAGGACTAAGCAATGACCTGATGAAATTAAAAGTGTTTGACACAACGGAGTTTGAAGTTGTTGATGTATTGGAAGCAGGAGGCAACGATTCTGGTACGGCTATATTTGTGCTAAAAGCGGAAAACTCCAACTTCTGTGCACGTCCTACTGGTTCCAGGGAACTTCGTGCTAAGTACCTCAATGAGAGAAACAAGTTAATAGGAAAGAAGGCTACCATACAGCATCAAGGATATACCGATGCGATGGTTCCTCGTTTCCCAGTAATGATAAATATTAGAGACTATGAATGAAACGATAGAAAAAGTTGCCGAACTATGTGGCTGGAAGGTCTATATTGACAATACGATTTTTGAATTCGAAAAAATGATAGGAACTCAAGATTTTGTGTTTGCCATATCATACAAAGAAAAGAGCTTGCAATCATTTGTTTTTCAAATAGAAAACTACCTAAAGAACTTTGATGTGGATTATGAAACATCAATATGGATTGGGGAAGATGGCCACGGAAAAAACGGAGCACCATACCATATAAAAGACATATTAGACGAAATGTATTCAGCAAAAGAGCAAATAGCAACATTGCTATACGAGCTAAAAAGGAAACTATGAAAGAATTTAGAAATTACCAAAAGGTAACACGCAAACAGCTTGAAGAAGCTTATGCAGAAGAAATGGAATGGTATAAAGCGAATCACATTAAGCGCGATTTCGACAAGTACACGGAATGTTTCTGGCTTCTGTTCAATGATGGAGCGAACTCCTATATGTGGGCAATAGACACCGTGTGTGAAAACTTTCCTGAGTGCGACAGATGTGAGCTTGAAAGTGTGTTAGACAAGTACATTTAGTAACCACAAAACAACAAATTATGAACGAATACAAAATATACATCAAAGAAACACTCAGTCGTATCGTTGATATAAAGGCAGAATCACCACAAGATGCCTTGGAAGAGGTGAAACGTATGTATCGCCATGAAGAAATAGTTCTCGACGATGGAGATTACGATGGTGTCGATTTTAATATAGTGTAAGATTTAAACATTGAGGAAATGAGAAAAGCGACTATACGAGACTTGGAGTTTGAATTGTGGCTTAGGCAACGTAACTCCAGATCTATCTACTGGACCACGAAAGACGGCAGGAATATTTCTATCAAGGATATGGACGACAATCATCTGGTCAACACACTAAATATGCTTGTCAAGCAAGCAGAGGAGGATGATTTTAGGGATGAACACGCCTTTGAGATAGACCCAATGGATTACTATGATTGACATCAGCAGTATTAATGACAAATAAAAGGTTTAACACAATAAATTCTGATTTGATGCGTTGGTATTAGAAAGCACTAACTAAAGCTGAGCTAACGGCATGACGGGCGCATCATTTATGGGAAACCTTATTCTTGGAGGAACGACTTCATTCAATCCAGAGGATATGAAACCGAAGGACACAAGAAAGTCAAGTAACAACAGACAGGCAATAGCTGATTGGATAGAGAGAATAGCCCAACTTGGAATAATAATTTCTTTGTTGACTGCAATATTCGCTCTTGCCTATTCTTTTAACTGCATTTCATTCACTGAAATATTGCCCACACTTATAAGTTCAATTGTAGGACTTGTTTCATCAGTTTGTATGCTTGGGTTCTCGTTTGTAGTAAGGGCAAGTATCGTGTATCTCCACAATAACGGGCATTCCAAGGACTAAAAATATTCTTGCCATCATTAAACCAATTACTGCAAATTTATAGAAATGGACGCATCCACAAGTATTAGTCAAATGCTGTCTGGAAACACTATCTTTGTACCGGCTTATCAAAGAGCATACGCATGGGATATTGAGCAGGCAAGTCAGTTCGTTATTGATTTACAAGACTACATTACCAGTCACTCTAAATCGAAATACTATTTCGGTCATTTCCTGTTTGAGGATAAAGGAAATAGGAACTATGCTATCATTGATGGACAGCAACGATTGACCACTATAACGATCTTCATGTCAGCGCTTTATGCCCGCATAAAAAGTTGCAGACAACTAAGTGAGGAAGAGCTCTTCAATTATAGTGCAATGATAAAGGTTGGTCAGACTTACCGTTTCTCGACGGTTGGCTACGACAACCAACTGTTCAAGGACTATGTTATCAACCGAACCAAGACCGACGCCAATGGCCTTGCCACAGAGTCACAAAAGCGCATAGTGGCTGCTTATAACTATTTCTACCGCATAATGTCTGACATGGACGAAGCTATGCTTAGTGAGTTAATGAGTGCTGTTGTCAACGCTTCATGCACTACCCATACTGTTAATGACGAGGCGGAAGCCATACAAATGTTCATATTCCAAAACAGCCGAGGGAAGAAACCGTCTGATTTGGAAATAATAAAGGCCCAATTCCTGTACAACATCCACCTGTACGCTTCTGACGAAGAAGAAAAGCATGAACTTGTCAATGAGATAAAGAACCGCTTTGAGGAAGTATACAAGTACGTTTCCATCATAGAGGATAAGGTTAAGGAGGACGATGTGCTCATATACACATTGAGAGTGTTCTTCAATTCTCTCGGTGAGAAGAATGCGGTGCAGAAGATATACTCAGAGCTGGAGAAAGGCACGAGGATTGGGTTTATCCGTGACTTCACGCATTCGCTTGTTATGAGTTTCGAGTTCATTGCCGCGTTCCTTGACAAGGAAAAGTCTAACTTTGACTTCCATGTATTGTATGTGGTGAGTGTACCGGCACTTATGATGCCATTCATCGTAAAGGCATACAAATACAACGTGTCTGAAACAGATTTCAAGCGGTTGGCTAAGGCTATGGTTTCTATCTTCATGCGCAACCGTGTAGTTGGCACACGTGCAATACTGACATGGCGGTTGAGTGAAGTATTCCAAAACTTTGTGGGTGATGTGCAACCCATTATTGACCGCATAGAATGGATGAAAGTTCAAGATGGTGGATTTTGGGGCTATTGGAACAACAATGAGTTCAATCGTGCGTTGCATGGATGGCTGAACCGTGATGTTATCAAGATGATACTTTGGGAGTATGAAAACCATTTGATAGAGGAAGGCAAGCCAGGCTATCCATTGTTACGGTATGACGCAGTAATTAAGCCACAATTGGAACACATTGCACCACAGACAGAGAATCCCGAGAATGGGTATTGCAAGTATGACGAAGAATTCCAACAGTCATATTTAGATTGTCTTGGTAATTATCTTTTGTTGTCTGCACAGCATAATATCTCTATCGGCAATATTCCGTTTGAGGATAAGCGCAAGACATATACTCAACTACTGCAACAGCAAGAGGTTCGAGACATGACAGAAACGGATAGGACATGGGACAAAGAGAAGATAACCATCCGTAAAGATAAGATAATAAAGTTCGTGGAAGACACGTTCTAAAGTGCTCATATACAGAGAAATAATTTTAGTTTTCTTGCCTAAAAATTTGGTGGATTGCGGGAATTTTAGTACCTTTGTATATGGAAAAAGAGTGGTGATTTCACCCGTTGAGCGCGTTAAGTTCGGACATGTTGATATTTTACGGTACAGTCATAATTGTAGGCAGTCGTGATTTGCGCCGCTCGGTGATATTCACCGCTCTTTTTCCCACCAGGCGTAATGAGCGGCTGCCTACTTTATTAAATGAGCTCAGGTAAACCATAATAGAGGAAAAAGGGCTCATATAATATTGTTGTGTTTTTAACAATCTGTATTTCTTATGCAAACAACT
>OGGA01000059.1_pt1 | contig 82235 bp, 54 predicted proteins | sample 1571041 | NCBI WGS metagenome assembly OGGA01 (sample SAMEA2582057, study PRJEB24529) | metagenome | biome: Human gut stool | place: China | collected 2011 | reverse complement strand
TTTTGATGCGTTCAAGAAAGGTGATATCTGTACTGCTCGCCGGATGCAGCAGAAGTCGATTGAAATAGTAAAAATAATAATTAAATATGGAGGAGGTGTACGTGGAGGAAAAGCAATAATGAATTTAATAGGTGTTGATTGCGGCCGGTGTCGTCTGCCCGTCACACCGTTTGGCGATGATGAATATTCTTCGCTCAAAAGAGATCTTGAAAAAATAGGTTTCTTGAATTAAAAAATAAAAGTAGGGAAGGGGAAATAGACTTTGGACGGAATATACCCCCTCGCCCTACGCCTTAAATTTTATATTAAAAGCATACAAAGATGAGAAAAATTACTCGAATTAAGTGTCTCATTGTTGTTTTATTGACATTTATTGGGACATTAGCACCCGTTCATGCTCAACAAAGTGGCAATTTTGAGATTAGTGGTGTTGTTAAGGACACATCCGGAGAACCGGTCATAGGTGCTACAGTTATTGTAAAGAACACACAAATAGGTACAACTACCGATGTCGATGGAAAATTTAAATTGAAGGTTCCACATAAATCTTTGTTACAAATCTCCTTTATTGGAATGAAAACCAAGGATCTGAAAGTAACCAATAATACATTTTATGAAATTACTTTGGAAGATGAATCGGTTCTACTTGACGAGGTCGTAGCCATCGGTTATGGAACTCAATCTAAGGCAACCGTTACTTCAGGAGTTGTATCTGTGAAGAAAGCGGAGTTAATGTCTTCTGTCTCTGCATCTCCTTTGAACAATCTACAGGGAAAGGTTGCTGGACTGGATATTCGACAGACTACCGGACAGCCCGGTGCACAGCCGGTAGTGCTGATCCGTGGCGGGTCAACCGATCCGGCTAACGACTCTCCTCTTTTTGTCATTGATGGGGTTGTCCGTAGCAATATGAATGGACTCAATCAGGAAGATATTGAGTCTATGGAAGTACTGAAAGATGCCGCTTCCGCTGCAATTTATGGTGCTAAGGCCGCCAATGGTATCATTCTTATTACTACCAAGCAAGGCTCTTCAAAAGATGGTAAAGCCACTATTTCCGCTTCCTACCGTTTGGGAGTTGAGCAGATTCGGCAGCATTATCCGTTTTCCGGTGCACGCGACTATCTGTATGCTTCCCGTTTAGCCGGTTCCCGTGGAATCAATGACGCCAATGTCAGCGGACGCCTGGAAGGCGGCGCATATCCTTATTCAACAGGTAATATCAATTATAAAAATGGAGCCTTGGAAGGATATGGCTATTCTCGTTTCACTACCGAATATTTAGATGATTTGATTTCCAATATGGGACAGTCTTATGTCGATGATTTGCTGAACAGACAAGGATATGAAACGATGACCGATCCTTATTCGGGAAAACAGTTGATATTTAAAGACAATCACTATCAAAAAGATGTATTGTTTCAGACTGCATTGACACACAACTACGATCTGAGTGCTTCCGGCGGAAATGACAAAGGTAATTATTATGTGAGTTTGGGGTATATTAATTCCGAAGGTATTGTTCTGGGTACGGGATACGATCGTTTCAGCCTTACTGCCAATGGAAATTACAATCTTCGCAGTAATTTAAAATTAACTGTCGGATTGAAACATTCCACAATTTCGAATAAAGCGACTGATCCGGAGAACTCGGGCACAAGCACAATGGACCGTTCTTCTCGCTATCCTACGACCTTCCGTCTGTATTATGACGATGGAACTCCCGGTATTGGTGAAGCCGGAGGCTCACCCCGGAATAGACTGCACGAATTATATTATCAGGATATTTCGGACAAAGCTTATCGAAACACGATTCAGTTAGGATTGGATTGGGAGATTCTGAAGGGATTGCATTTTAAGCCGTCAGCCTCCTATTATATGCAGGAAAATATCTATCGTTTTTTTGAGAAGTATAACGAGTTTAATAAAGGTCGTAAGACACTCGAGAAACACGACCAGTATAAGCAAATCATGGCAGACGCGGTGTTTACCTATGATAAAGTATTCAGTGATAAACACACTCTTAATGCAATGATAGGTATGAATTATACCCAGGACGATACTTATAAATTGAAAGGAACAGGCTCGGAAGCCCCTACGGATTATGTACCTACGTTGGCGCCTACCAAGCCCGATTTACAGCGTACCACTTCCTCTTTGGATAAAGAAGTACTGGTAGGTTTCTTTGCCCGTGTCAATTATGACTATAAGCGCCGCTATTTGCTGACGGTTTCAGCACGCTATGACGGAGCCTCCCAATTTGCCGAAGATCATAAATTCGCATTGTTTCCGGCCGTATCCGGAGGATGGAATATGCATTATGAAGACTGGTTTCCCAAAACCGTTGTCAGCCGGATGAAATTGCGGGCGAGTTGGGGACAGACCGGAAATAATAAGTTGTCGTATTCTAATACCCAAGGCGAATATGCTTCATATATTTATGCCGGAAATCCGGGGGTACTGAATAGTGTACTTGCCAATAACAGTTTGGTATGGGAAACAACCTCTAATGTGGATTATGGTTTTGATGCCGGTTTCTTTGATAATCGTCTTGAACTGTCGGTAACCGGATATAATAAATTGACTTCCGATCGTTTGTATGACAAATCTCTTCCGGCACAGACAGGTTTTAGTTCTATAAAGGCCAATTTGGGGACTGTACAGAACAAAGGTTTTGAGTTATCGCTGACAGCACACCCTCTTTCAACAACTTCCCCCGTGAGTTGGGATGTTACGGGTACTTTCAGTATGAACAGGACGTATATGAAAAAGCTTCCTTATAATGGGAGAGACAAAAATCGGGTACAGGGCGGACTTGTATGGGATGCTAAATCGGGTACTTATGTTGAGAGCGGAGGCCTGGCCGAAGGCGAGAGGATAGGCGGACGTTGGGGATATAAGTATCTGGGGGTATACGATACAGATGAAGAAGCTGCAAAAGCTCCGGTCGACACCAAGGTCTCCGGTTCTAAGATGAATAAGAAAAAGGTTGCCGGAGATGCTATCTGGGCCGACCTTGACAATAATGGAGTTATCGATGATAAGGATATTACTTTTATTGGCTGGGCCAATCCGGATAAGAAGGGAGCCTTGATTAATAATTTGTCTTACAAGAATTTTTCTCTTCGTTTGGTTGTCGATTTTGCTTTAGGACATTCCATTGCCAATATATGGAGATGCCGTGCCAATGCCAATGCACGCAATGCCATTATAACGACTACTGACGTTACGAATGGAAACATCTGGTGGCAGACGGGTGATGCTGCAACAGCCAAGTATCCGCGTTACGATGTTGCTTCGGACTGGGATAACGGATATCGCAATCACATGCGTACAATAGCTTATGCCGGAATGAATTCAAATGGAAATGCCGACAATACGGCTTATTATTCAAAGGGAGATTATTTGTGCTTCCGTGAGGTTTCGTTAGGTTATGAACTGCCGCGTTCCGTATGTTCTAAAATGAAGGTGAAAGGGGTGTCTTTGAATGCCGGTGTGACAAATATCGGATACATTACAGCCTTTGACGGATTAAATCCTGAACAGTACGATGGACAAGAGACCGGTGAATACTTTCTCCCGATTCAATTTAACTTTGGTGTAAGACTAACTTTTTAAAATGATTTTCACTATGAAAGCAACAAAAATATTGATCTGTATTCTCTGCTGCACATGGATTTGCAGTTGTAGCTTGTTGGAGGTTGATCCGGTTTCTACCATCACTTCACAGTCGTTCTGGAAAACTCCGGGAGATGCCAAAGCTTATCTTACGGGCATTTACAATAAGGTGCGTGACCTGAATAATACTTCTTATTACGGTGAAGACCGGGGAGATGCTTTTAAAGCCGGTGAGATCGGCCCTACGAGTGTGGCATGGGCCCATACTTTGCTTGAGAGCAATGCTCCTTCTTATCGTTCGGCTTATAATATCATTCATCACGCCAATCTTCTTTTCAATAAAATTGAAAGTCTGAAGTTTACTAATGAGACTGAGAAGAATCGTATAAAAGCTGAGTGTCACTTTCTAAGAGCATATACTTATTTTCTTATAGTACGTATTTGGGGAGATGCTCCCATCATTACTGATCCTGTGCTTTCGGACAACGTTGAGCTTAAACCCCGTTCTCCCAAAGAAGACGTCATGAAGTTGATCCTTGAAGATATAGAACAGGCTGTCCTGTTATTTCCGGAGGATGGATATATCAATAAGAATTTAGCTTCAAAGCCGGCTGCCTATGCTCTGAAAGCCGATGTTTTAATGTGGAAGGCAAAGGTCCTGAATGGTGGAAATGCGGATCTGGAAGAAGCGATCAAGGCAATCGATCAGGTAGGCGGGAGTGGAGTGTCTTTGCTACCGGATTATGCAAAGGTATTTGCCAATGATAATAAAAAGAATAATGAGATCATTTTCTCTTTTTATTTTGAACGTTATGAAACTGGAAATCTTTCTATTGCAACTAACACTACATCGAGAACCGATAATTTATCGATGGCTGTCAACTTGGCCGATGCGGCAACTTCACCCAATCAGAGCCGCCATGTCTATGCCCCAAGTGACAAGGCCAGAGAGTTGTATCTTAAGTATCCGGGCGATAGGCGCTATAAAGTCGCCATGATTGATTTGGTGGATAAAGATGGTAACCTGATTTTAACCCAGACAAACAAATTCAGGGGGAAGGCCTATTCCGACGATCGTTATTTTGACGATGACTTGATAGCTTATCGTTGGGGAGATCTTCTTCTGTTGCGTGCTGAGGCCAATGCTGCACTCAATAAGATATCTGAGTCTCTTGTCGATCTGAATGAGGTTCGTGACCGGGCGGGCCTGGAGCCCTATGATGGCCCGAAAGATAAGATTGCTGTAGAGAAAGAAATCTGTGACGAACGTTTAAGAGAGCTTTTTATAGAGCAAAAACGATGGTTTGATTTGGTGCGTTTCCATTGTGGCGGGACCATTGACATTTATAAGGAGGTGCCCAATTTGAATGACAAGCCCGGTTATCCGTTGTATTTCCCAATCAATTATAACGATATGGTCTTAAATGACAAACTGGTGCAGACAGATGGGTACGAAAGTAATGTAGAGAGATAGAATATAAAAAGAAGGAACTGTGTGGAGTAGCTGTTATATACTTTTACACAGTTCTTTTGATACGGAAGTATAATAATTTAAAGCATAAGTTTATGAAGAACACAATCTTGAAACTGTTTCTATTGTTTTGTGCTGTTCCTTCAATCGGACAAAATGTACATCCCAATCTGCCTTGGATCGACATATCGGGGCAGCGTGAACGGCAGGTGACAATAGCTCCGGGCAGGCCGGATTTATATAACGGACATCCTACTACTGTAATGATGGATGATCATAAGACTATTCTTTGTACCTGGTCTTACGGGCATGGAGGTAAAGCGTCTTTCATAGCCGAAAGTAAGGATGCCGGGCTGACTTGGAAAAATGGTAAAACCCCTGCTGACTGGCAGACGATGAGCAATTGTCCCAGTATTTATAAACTGACGGATAAGCAGGGGAAAGAACGTGTCTTTGTGTTTAGTGCCTGGCCGGACATGCCTATGACTTATAGTGAAGACGGAGGGAAGAGCTGGAGTCCGGTCCGTAGTTTGAATAAACCTTGTGTGATGGCGTTTTCAAGCATTGTAAAATTGAAGAATGGCGATTATCTCGGGTTGTATCACCGTGGACAGAATGATCGGGACCGTCCTCCGTTGACTTTGTGGCAATCTGTCTCACATGACGGAGGATTGACCTGGAGCGAGTCGGTGAAAGTAGGCGAGATGGAGGGGCGTTCACCCTGTGAACCCTGTGTCTTCCGCGCTCCCGATGGCAAACGGCTTGTCTGTGTAGCGCGTGAAAATAACCGGGTAGGCAATTCTCTGATGATGTTTTCTGATGATGAGGGAACCACCTGGTCTCCTTTGCAAGAAACTCCCTGGGGCCTGACCGGAGACAGGCATGTAATAAAGTTTACTCCTGACGGTCGTATGATTGCCGTCTTTCGGGATATGGCTCCCAACAGTCCGACGAAAGGGCATTTTGTAGCCTGGGTCGGTAATTATAAAGATTTGCTTGAGGGAACTTCCGGACAATATAAAATAAAGCTTTTACATAGTTATGCCGGTTCGGATTGTGGATATCCCGGTCTCGAAATCCTTCCGGATGGGACTATTGTCGCCATCACTTATGTTAAAATGCGGCCGGGCCCTGAACAACACTCCATTGTCGGCGTACGCTTCAAACTTGAAGAAACTGATAAAATGCTATATTAACTTTTATCCCCAATTTTACCAATATGCGTTATATTTCGATATTGTTTTTATTGAGTTGTTTTTTACTCAGTACTCCGTTACGTGCCGAGCGGGTGAAAGTTATTGTTCGACAGCCCATAGTACCGGTCTTGACAAAAAAGGAGATTAATCCGGTTTTGCAATTAAAGTTGATAAAGAGCTGTCCGGGACCATGTTTTGTAAAGGAGATCGGATTATCCCTGAAAGGTACTACTTTGTTGACCGATTTAACTCATTTGAGTTTATATAGAGTTGCCGGAAAGAGGGGGCTTTCTGACTGGGAAAAGTGTGTAGACTCAATTGCTCCCGCTTTAAAAACGGTTTTAGACACTCCGTTGGAATTGAAATCAGATACTACCATACTGTGGGTAACTGTTAAATTGAAAGATAAAGTTGACTTAACCCATCGTGTGACGGTCAGTTGTGATCATGTGACGACGACTTGTGGTAAGGCTTCTGTAACTTCCGTTCGTCCGATTGTCGCACTCCGTACCGGAGTCGCTGTACGGCAAAGAGGGGAAGACGGAGTTCATACTTCGCGTATTCCCGGCATTACTACTTCCCTGAAAGGAACTTTGATGGCCATATTTGATGCCCGTTACGATAGTTCGCGTGACTTGCAAGGTGATATCGATATTGCGATGATGCGAAGCATGGATGGTGGAATGAGCTGGCAGCCGATGCAGATAGTGCTCGACCGCAAAAAGTGGGGTGGATTGCCAGAGAAATATAATGGAATCAGTGATGCTTGTATCCTGACCGATGAAAAGAACGGTACTATTTATGTGGCGGGACTCTGGATGTATGGGGTCTTAGATCCCCGATCGGGTAAATGGGTGGAAGGAATGACGCAGGACAGTACCCGTTGGATACACCAATGGCATGCGAAAGGTTCTCAGCCCGGGCTCGGGGTTAAAGAGACCTGTCAGTTCTTGATTACTAAAAGCGTGGATGACGGACTGACTTGGAGTGACCCTGTAAATATAACAGCACAAACCAAGAAACCGGAATGGTGGCTGTATGCTCCGGCACCGGGGCATGGCATTACTTTGAAAGAGGGTACATTAATATTTCCCACACAAGGCCGTGATAAAGATGGAATACCATTCTCTAATATTACGTATAGCAAGGATGGGGGAAAAACATGGATAGCCTCTAAGCCGGCTTATCACAACACTACGGAGTGCATGGCAGTCGAATTACAGGATGGCAGTGTCATGTTGAATATGCGTGATAACCGTAATCACGGTAATAAAAAGGTCAATGGACGCCGTATTTGTGTCACCTCCGATCTGGGAAGCACATGGACGGAACATTCCACTTCCCGAAAAGCATTGATAGAGCCTACTTGTATGGCAAGTATTCATCGACATACTTATCAGGAAAACGGCAGGCAAAAGACTCTTCTTCTATTCTGCAATCCGGAGTCTTATGACAATAGAGACCACATGACGCTAAAGTGCAGCCTGGATGATGGAAATACCTGGGATTCCGGCCGGAAAATCATGTTGGATGAGTTGGGAAGTTTTGGCTATTCCTGCATAACTTCGGTCAATGATTCTACGATTGGTGTTTTTTATGAAAGTAGCCAGGCACAGATGGTTTTCCAACAAATACAGTTGAAAGAGCTCATAGGTAAAGGTAAATCATATAAAGAGAGATAGTTGGTATGAAAAATAGAAAAATATATCCTTGGATCGTTGTCGGACTTTTATGGTTTGTGGCATTATTAAATTATATGGATCGTCAGATGCTGTCAACCATGAAAGATGCGATGCAGATAGATATTATAGAATTGCAGTCGGCTACCAATTTTGGGCGGCTAATGGCAGTCTTCCTTTGGATTTACGGTCTTATGAGTCCGATGGCAGGAATTATTGCCGATCGCGTCAGTCGTAAATGGTTGATTGTCGGGAGTCTTTTTGTCTGGTCGGCAGTCACTTATGGCATGGGGTATGCCGATACATTTAATCAAATCTACTGGTTGCGCGCATTGATGGGAGTCAGTGAGGCATTATACATTCCTGCGGGCCTCTCTTTGATAGCCGATTGGCATCAGGAGAAATCACGTTCGCTGGCAGTCGGTATCCATATGACGGGATTGTATGCCGGTCAGGCCATTGGCGGGTTTGGCGCTACGGTAGCTGCGGCCTATTCGTGGCATACTACATTCCATTGGTTCGGTATTGTAGGCATTGTCTATGCATTGGTCTTGATTATATTCCTTCGTGAGAATGAAGAACATGCCAGGGTCATTCGGGCCATGCATACAGATAAATCAAAAAAGATTCCGTTGTTTAAAGGAGTGACTCTTTTATTCGGTAATATTGCTTTTTGGATTATTCTGTTCTATTTTGCAGCTCCCAGTCTTCCCGGATGGGCTACGAAGAATTGGTTGCCTACCCTGTACGCTGAGAATCTCGATATTCCTATGGCTGAGGCAGGGCCTATATCCACTATAACGATTGCTGTCTCTTCTTTCATCGGAGTTATTCTGGGAGGGTTATTGTCAGACCGTTGGGTATGCAAAGACATACGCGGACGTATCTATACAGGCGCAATCGGGTTAGGGTTGACCATACCTGCGCTTCTTTTATTGGGCTTAGGCAATGGTTTCATCAGTATAGTAGGTGCAGGATTTCTGTTTGGGGTCGGTTTCGGTATGTTCGATGCCAATAATATGCCTATTTTGTGCCAGTTTGTTTCGGCCAAATATCGGGCAACGGCCTATGGTATAATGAATATGACCGGAGTTTTTGCCGGAGCAGTTGTAACAAGCTTGTTTGGAAAATGGACGGACGGTGGCAACCTGGGATTGGGATTTGCTATTCTGGGAGGTATTGTATTGTTGGCTTTGGGCATGCAGTTGTGCTTTCTTCGTCCGCACACGGATAATATGGAATGATACAAATCATTTCCCGGACAGGGAGTAAGGTTCCGGTCCGGGAAATGACTGTATCAGAACGGTTAGTTTACAGTCCCAATACGTTTGGGGGTGTTTCTGCTTGCTGATTATTGAACTGTCCGTTCAGGTTCTCTCCCTCTTTCGGGTTCAGCTCCAGCGATTTCTTCATATCTTCAATCGAACCGTCTTTGTCCCCGTTTAATAGTTTGGCACGTCCCCGTTCATGATAGGCGGCTCCAAAGTTCGGGTTCAGCTCGATAGCTTCGTCAAACAACTCAATAGCAGCTGTCAATTTCTTCTGTGTGATAAATAGTTGTCCCAGATATAGGTAAGCTTGTTCGTTGAAGGGGTTTATCTCTGTCACATGGAGATAGTCCGTCTCTGCTTCTTCTTCCTTTCCGGTGGCTTCTTTTATTTTGCCACGTAGCAGGAGGGCAGCTTCTTCGTCCGGATTCTGTGCAAGTATGGCTTCAATATCTTCCATAGCCTCTGCAAATTGCTGCATCTTATACAGTGCTTCGGCACGGAGCAGTCGGGCTTCCGTGAAATCATCTTTCAGCACAATGGCTTTTGTCAGGTGGGCAATAGTCATTATTCCGTTATCCAATCCATGATTGGCTTTGCCCAACAGGTAGTGTGCCATTGCGTTTCCTTCTTCCAGTGCGATGGCTTTCTGGGCGGCATCGGCCATCTCCTGATAATCTTCTTGCATGAAGCAGAGATTGGCCAGGGTCAGGTACGTGCTTGTCAATTCTGGTTCCAGCGCGATCATACGTTCCAGCAACTCATGTGCTTTCCCGAATTCACCGGTCTGGATGTAAAGCTGGCTCAGATAATTCAGTGTTTCGAAATCTTCTTCAATGGCCAGCGCTTCGTTAAAGCACTTAATGGCATAGTCCGGACGTCCCATACGTTGGGCACGCAGGCCGTCATATTTAAATATCTCAAAGTTCTTTTTGGCGTTTTTTTGTTTTTCTTCCTCAGGGTTTTCTGTTTTCCCCGCAAAAAAAGATTTAAAGAAGTTCGGCATGATCAAAGTTTTTTTAGTTTGGTTGCAAATGTAGTAATTTCATCACATAACCCTGTTGCTTTTCAGGAAGTTTTTTCAGTAAGCAGTCCGTTCTCAGAGCTCAGTAAGCCCTCGTCCAGCATAAACCGTATCACTTCGCTCAACTGCTCTTTATCTGTATTTATGTGTGAAGCTATCTCCGCCGGAGTCATCGGATGCTCTTTCAGCAGAGCACATATTTGCTCTCTCAGTCCGTCGAAGGTGCTTTGTGATATATCTGGTTCGGCGCGGTGGCTGAGGCAGACGTCACATTGCCCGCAGTTATGTTCGTTCTTCTCTCCGAAGTAGCGGAGCAGCATCCGGCTACGGCAGACATTCTCCGAAGTGACGTATTCCACCATGGCATGGATACGGGTTTCATAGCGTTCTTTCCGTTCTTCATATACTGCTCGGGGTATTTGCAGATAATGGAGGTCTATCCGCTCACGTGTATATATAATGTAAGGTGTTTTTTTGTGCGGGATGTAGTCGACGATACGGCGCTTGCTCAGCATCACCAGCAAGTCGTAAATCTGTTGCCGGGTCAGTCCCGTACGTACCGCCAGAGTCTGCTCGCTGATGTAGGCATAGTCTGTAAAGACACCCGTGTAAGATCGCAGAATCATTTGTATCAGTTTCTCTGCGGCTTCTCCCATCTCACGGAGTTTATATAACTCATCCCGGCGGATCGTGAAGATAATCCGTGAGGCATTGTCCTGCTCATCGGTATATTCCAGGTATCCTGCCTGTGTCAATATCTTCAGTGCGCTGTCTGCAGGTACGGGAAAATATTTGAACTTGCGGCAGAATTCTTCCAGGCTGAAGTCATACATGCATCCCAGCCCGTCGCCCATCGCCATCTGATAATGATATTGCAGATGCTCGTACACATCTTTTATATAGTCTTTATCCGGGAAAGTATCTGCAATGCGTTTACTGAGCGTTGTTTTATCCGACTTGGCATAGAGTATCACCGCGTATGCCTTTTGTCCGTCTCGTCCCGCCCGTCCCGCTTCCTGAAAGTAGGCTTCCGGTGAGTCGGGCAGGTCCAGGTGGATGACGATACGTACGTCCGGTTTGTCAATGCCCATACCGAATGCGTTGGTAGCTACCATCACCCGGCTTTCTCCGTTTTGCCATCGTTTCTGGCGAAGATCTTTGGTTGCGTTATCCAGTCCCGCATGATAAAAGTCGGCCGTGATTCCTTCGTTTACCAGCAGCTCGGTTGTTTCTTTGGTTTTTCGCCGGCTTCGTACATATACAATCGCGCTGCCTTGTATCCGGTTCAGTATGTGCAGCAACTCGCCGTTTTTATTATCAGTGGGGCGAACGATGTATGCCAGATTCTTTCGTTCGAAGCTCATACGGAACACGTTTTCTTCCCGGAAGCGGAGGCGCTCCTGTATGTCCTTCACTACTTCGGGAGTGGCCGTGGCGGTCAGTGCCAAGACCGGAGCATCCGGTACGAGATCCCTGATATCCGCTATTTTCAGATAAGCCGGACGAAAGTCATATCCCCATTGTGAGATGCAATGGCTTTCGTCTACCGTAATCATACTGATTTTCATGGACCGGAGTTTGGCCCGGAAGATTTCGGTATCCAACCGTTCGGGAGAGATGTATAGAAACTTATAGTCGCCGAAGATGCAGTTCTCCAATGCCACCACAATCTCTTGCCGTGTCATTCCTGAATAGATGGCTATCGCTTTGATTCCGCGCTTTTTCAGGTTCTGCACCTGATCCTTCATTAGAGCAATCAGTGGGGTGATGACAATGCACAATCCCTCTTTGGCAAGGGCCGGAACCTGAAACGTAATTGACTTTCCGCCTCCGGTGGGCATCAGTCCCAGTGTGTCTTTTCCATTACCAATGCTGGTTATGATGTCCTCCTGCAGGTCGCGGAAGGAATCATAACCCCAGTATTGCTTTAAAATCTCTTGGTAAGTCACTCTATCGGTTTGATATCTTCAATCTGCAACTGCACTTCCCCCCGTTTGTGGGTGTTCTCTTCAATGGTATAGCAGATGTCAAATGATCGCTTGGTTTTGATATATCTCACGTGTGAACTTTGTCCGAAGGCGATGCCGTTCATCACATTGTTCGATTTGTTGTCTACCAGTTCCAGTTTGATGTGTTCCTGATCGCGACCGACTACCTTGCTTGTTCCATAATCGTACACGTGATGTGTGCAGAACACCGGTTTCTGGTTGTCGGGACCGAACGGGTTGAATCGTTTCAATTCATTGAAGAACTTCGGCGTGATATCTTTAAAATCTATTTCGGCATCGATATCGATCACTGCGCTGGTCTGTTCCGGCAGTATATGTTCCGACACGAAACTTTCGAATCTCTCGGTGAATGCCTGTACGTTTTCCACTTTCATCGATAGCCCGGCAGCATAGGTATGCCCTCCGAAGTTTTCGAGCAAGTCACGGCAATGTTCGATAGCTTTGTAAACATCGAAACCGGATACGGAACGTGCCGAACCGGTTGCCATATCATCCGTCCGGGTCAGTACGACTGCCGGACGATAGTAAATCTCCGTTAATCGTGAGGCAACGATTCCGATCACTCCTTTGTGCCAGTCTTCATTGTAAAGCACTATCGAACGACGGTCTGCCAAGCCTTCCAGTTCGGCTACGATTTTATTGGCTTCTTCCGTCATGCTCTTATCCAGATCCTTCCGGGTTTCGTTGTATTGGTTGATTTGTCCGGCTTTCTCGAGTGCTGCCGAGAAATCTTTCTCAATCAACAGGTCTACCGCTTCTTTTCCGTTCTGTATACGTCCGGAAGCATTGATGCGGGGACCTATTTTGAATACAATGTCGCTCACCGTAATTTCTTTTTCCGATAATCCGCACACATCGATAATCGCTTTCAGTCCTACGCTCGGATTGCCGTTCAGCTGTTTCAACCCATGATAGGCCAGGATACGGTTTTCGCCCATGATCGGTACAATATCCGATGCAATGCTTACGGCGGTCAGGTCGAGCAACGGAATCAGGTGATGAAACTCAATGCCGTTACTGATGGCAAAAGCCTGCATGAATTTGAAGCCTACGCCACATCCCGAAAGATGAGTGTATGGGTATGTATTATCCAGTCTTTTGGCATTCAGGATGGCAACGGCAGGGGGCAATACGTCGTCCGGTACATGATGGTCGCAGATGATGAAGTCAATTCCCTTCTCTTTGGCATACGCAATCTCTTCTACGGCTTTAATGCCGCAGTCCAGTACGATGATAAGCCCTACTCCGGTTTCAGCGGCGTAGTCAACTCCTTTTTTGGAAATTCCGTATCCTTCGTTATAACGGTCAGGGATGTAATAGTCAAGGTTCGAATAGAACTGTTGAATGAACTTGTAGACCAGTGCCACAGCCGTGGTACCGTCCACATCGTAATCTCCATAAATCAGAATGCGCTCTTTCTTTCCCATCGCCATGTTCAGGCGTTCCACTGCGATGTCCATATCCTTCATTAGGAATGGATCATGCAAATCGGGCAATTGCGGACGGAAGAATTTCTTGGCATCCTGTGCCTTCGTAATTCCCCTTTGTACCAAAAGTCGTCCCAGGACGGGGCTAATGCCTAGTTCCTGAGCCAATGCCCGGCTTATCTCTGCCTGTTCTTGTGTGATGGGTCGATAATTCCATTTGTGATTCATTTTATATATTGTTTTTTCTTTTTATCTGTTCTCTGATGCCGGAAGTGCATAACTTTCCAACAAGCTGTAAAAGTACGAAAAAAACCGGAAGTGTGGGGGATATACTGAAAAAAATAATTGCTTGTGTTTTGTTTATCGATATTTGGTGCGACATGGTGAATCTACTATCTTTGTATCGTACTATTAAGTGTTATAATTATGCAAGATATAATAAACGGGCGTTGCGGTTGGTGCGGAAGTGACGAACTGTATGTGAAGTACCATGATCAAGAGTGGGGAAAATTGGTGACCGATGACAAGACGCTGTTTGAGTTTCTTGTGTTGGAGAGTGCTCAGGCCGGTTTGAGTTGGATAACCATCCTTAAGAAACGTGAGGGGTATCGCAAAGCCTTTTGCAATTTCGATGCTGAGTCGGTGGCACAAATGACCGATGAAGATGTTGAACGGCTGATGCACTTTGATGGCATTGTGAAAAATCGTCTGAAGATCAAATCGACCATCACAAATGCAAGGTCATTTCTCGCCGTACAAAAGGAGTTCGGTAGTTTTTATGACTATACTCTATCATTCTTTCCCGACAGAAAACCGATTGTCAATACATTTCAATCATTGAGTGAGATTCCGGTATCATCTCCCGAATCTGATGCCATGAGCAAGGATATGAAAAAACGGGGATTTAAATTCTTTGGAACTACGATTTGCTATGCTCACTTGCAGGCCTCCGGATTTATGAATGATCATCTGGCGGATTGCATCTGCCGGAAGAGGTAAATAACAATATAACTGTGTACAGTGGGAGAGGATATTTTATGCCTTTTGCCCGTTAACATTGTTAATGCCATTTTCCGATGGCTTTGTTCTTGTCTGCAAATAACAAGTCTTTTGCATTTAAAGAATTTGCTATTTGCAGACGAAAAACGAACTTTAACGTAACGTTAAAATAAAGCTTCTGCAGATTGAAATATTGTGCTCTGAAGTGGCTGTAGATCATTTGTTTAAATGTATGTCCCGTTTTCCATTCCCGACAGAGAACCTTCCGTATGGAAACCGGTATACTTGCTTTTTTATCAACTGCAAACTGTACTTTCCTATCCGGATTATTTTCTTTTTGCCTTATTCAGTGCTGCTATCAGATACCTTCCTTTTGCCCCTATGTCACTCCAGCAAGTATTGGCAATCAGTTGCCATACCCGTGTTCCTTTCCTTCCATAATCCGATAGCCTGAGTATGGCATTCACCTCTCCTGCTTCGGTAATCCCCAGTCTTTTGAGTGTATCCGTCAGTCCCGGATAATTGTGTGTCATTGTGTTGAAGGCGTATCCGGGTATCGGGAGAGGAGCAGAAACCTCCTCCCATTCTTTCTCCTTCCCCTTGGGGGGAGCTGAGGGGGGTAATTCTTTATTTTCCTCTGCTTTCTTTTCTTTTACTTTACTTTGTCCGGAATTGCATGCATTTTTTGCGTTAACGGCTACATCATGTACTACATTTCCCGGACTAATGGTTACATTTTCACCTTCCGGCGCTTCTGTTTCCTGCTGAGTCAAGTCGTTCACCAGCAGATAGGGCAATGCTTTCAGATCCCTTTTTCTTCGCTTTGTTGCCTCCATCCATATCTTCTGTATGTTTGCCGAAGTCAGTATTCCGTTTGCCAGATAACTGTTTCTGTCCAATATTCCTTTGATGAAGAGGATCTCAATGATCCCCTGTACCTCAGCGGCCTGCACCTCTCTTCCCGCCTTGTTGGCAAAAATCAGACACTGCTCTTCATCCCAACGGATGAAGTATCCCTCTTTGTATATTTTGCACAGCAGTTTCAGTACGATTGCCGAACCCTTTATTCCATATTTAGCTTCTATCACTTCCATTGCGTTCTCTTCCATGAAGTTTACGCCCACCGGGAAATAGTTGATCCCGTCATATGCTATTGCCATTGTTTTTTTAGATTAGTCGTTTGAACTTTCAATAATACATTCACCATAAATTACCCCGGATTCCCAAAGATGTCTTCACTTGATTTCTCAAAATAAAAATAATTCATCGGTGAAAATCCGTGTAATCTGTGGTGGCGCCCTATACGATCGGTCTCCACTCCATGAAGTTCTCCACCTGGAATGTCATCCATCGTTGTTCGTCCACATTCCAGTAGACTACTGCGCCTTCTATTTGTGTGGGATCATACTTTTTGTGGAATTCCGCTTCATAGTAGATCAGTGTCGCTTTCACCAACCTGAAGTCTCCGTTCTGCTTTTGATAAGCGATGGCTGCGTGTCCGTATTGCAAATGGTCGGTCAACGCTTCCAGGCGCTCCGCCATCCATTCCGCACACTGTTCGGTATATCCTTTTTCAAAGACAATCCGTTTTTTCCATCTCAGTTTCATGGCTTCACTTTGTGATGCCGGTCTTTTCTTCTGTTTCATACGTATATGATTTAAAGGGTTAATAGATAAATTATCGCCCCAAAGGTAAGTCGGATCGAATGTATTCCGGTTTGATAAAATTCATTGTACGTATTTCAGCGCTTTCCTTCTTGGTTCTTTTTCTTTCTTTCCATCTTATTCCAGATTTCGTTGACGTAAGTTCTGATTGTGCTTAAAACTAATGGCTTGAATACTCCATTTCTTATTTTTCCAAAAAGTTTTTTTCCCTCTATGTAGCGTGCCAATGAATCTTTGCATGTCTTGATATTTTGTTCTTTTGCGTCCAATATGTAGGATGTTATCAGCGCTTTTATAACTCCTTCATTGTTGGAGATAATTCCCGGTATCTGCGCTCCTGATTTTCTGCCTCTTGTTTCTTTAGTAGCTTCTGTGATAGGAGGTTGTGTTTTAGCGTTAGCGTTTTTTTACACTTTTGTTCACTGTCTGTAATAATTCATTTTCTTTGTTCATGATTTTTTTATTTAATCAATAATTAAATGTTGTTAATATGTTGCAAAGGTAGAGAGTAATCTTTCAGTAGGCAAATGAATGTGGAATTAAAGGGGGAATAAAAGGGAAAATGAAACCTTTTCTCTTCTTAATTGTCTGACATTAAATGAAATAATTCTTAAAAAAGTGAGTGTTTCAATAAACGATCGTTTAATTGAACGCAAAGATAGAGGGTATTTTCATAACTGCAAAATGTTTAATAAAAAAAATGTTTTCCTTCATGGCTTGATCTATTTAATTATTTGATAATCAAATGTCTATAAACTAACAAAAAACGCTTTAATATCTGTCTGCTTTTATATGTATTTTAATTGTCTGGATCTTTAAAAAAGTGTGTTTCAAAAGACGATCGTCTTTTGAAACACTTTCGCTTCATAATAGACTCGTTTACAGATTGTAAGATCAGTAAGGCCCTGTTTTTTCAAAACTTCGTTTTCTGTTCTTCTTTTTCAAACTGTCTCTCCTGCGATAGGGGAGTACCTGATGAAATGATATACGCTGCAAGGCAAACAACAGAATTAGCAAACTTGACCGGAAGGTGTTTCACTACCCCGGTGTCCCCCAATTATATCCTTTTGTGAACAATAGCATTAATAAATCCTGGTACGCCCTTCGTATCACCTATAGCCGTGAGCTTGCCTTTAAGGAATACCTGGACTCCCGCGGAGTGAGGAATTTTCTTCCCATGCGCTATGAATACGTATTCCGTGGTGAGCGTAAGATCCGTAAATTGGTTCCTGTTGTTCACAACTTGGTTTTTGTTTATGCCACTCGCAGTGAGGTTGACGAAATGAAATCCACTGTCGGGGCTTCTCTTCCTATTCGTTATATCATGGACCGTGAGACCCGTCAGCCTATTACCATTCCTGAAGTCCAAATGCGTAGTTTTATCGCCGTTGCCGGTAATTACGATGAACAGGTTGTTTATCTGGATCCTTCAGTCGTTTCCATGAAAAAGGGAGACCGTGTCCGTGTCACCGGTGGCATCTTTGAGGGTGTCGAGGGTGAGTTTGTCCGTATTAAAGGTGACCGTCGTGTAGTGGTTTCCATCCAGGGGGTTATGGCAGTTGCCACGGCCTTCATTCATCCCTCTTTAATCGAATTAATAAAGAATTAAAAACTCTGTGAACTCTGTGCCCTCTGTGGTGCATATTCCAATACGTAAATAAATCACCATGTTGTCTTTGCAATCAGAAATCGATTCTTTGTGCGCCGTTTCGCACGAACTTCTCCATTTAGGTCTGGATGGCGAACCCATCTACTCCGACCGTTTCCGTCAGTTGAATACGGATGTGTATCATCGTTGTGAGCATCTTTTCGGTTCACATGGACGTACCCTCGAAGAGGAAGCTTCTCTTTGTATCGCTTTGTTGACCGGCTATAATGCTACCATTTATAATCACGGTGATAAGGAAGATAAAATCCAGTCGGTCCTCAATCGTAGTTGGGATCTCTTGGATACACTTCCCGTCTCTCTGCTGAAATGTCGTTTGTTGGTAGCTTGTTACGCCGAGGTCTTTGACGAAGAGCTGGCGGCGGAGGCACATGCAATAATAGACGGTTGGAAGGATCGGGAATTGACGAGGGAAGAGTTTGAGATTGTGGAGCATTTAAAGAGTTTGGAGGAAAATCCATATCCGAATAGTGAGGTCGGCTGATCAGATGTCTTTTCATTTTTGAGGTGATGTTCTTTAAGTTATTAATATCTCAATTGTAGATGTCTGTTAGTTCGTACTGTTGCTTTTCTTTATTTATATAAAGAGAGTATTTGTAATGGAAAGGAGTTGATAGTATAAATATGTTGAACTTATTTTTATAACATGAAAGGCATTGTTTTAGCCGGTGGTTCGGGCACTCGCTTATATCCGATCACCAAAGGAGTCAGCAAACAGTTACTTCCGATATTTGATAAGCCGATGATCTATTATCCTATCTCTGTACTCATGTTGGCAGGGATTCGTGAAATATTGATTATCTCCACTCCATACGATTTACCCGGCTTTCAACGTTTGCTGGGTGACGGTTCTGACTTTGGAGTACGTTTTGAGTACGCCGAACAACCTTCTCCCGACGGCTTAGCACAGGCATTTATTATTGGTGAGAAATTTATAGGCAATGATTCTGTATGTCTGGTTCTTGGCGATAATATCTTTTATGGGCAAGGCTTTACCCCTAAATTACATGAAGCGGTTGATGCAGCCGAACGCTCAGAGAAAGCCACTGTTTTTGGTTATTGGGTGAATGATCCTGAACGTTACGGAGTCGTGGGTTTTGATAAAGAAGGTAGGGCAGTTAATATTGAGGAGAAACCTATTGTTCCTAAATCTAATTATGCAGTTGTAGGTTTATACTTTTATCCGAATAGTGTGGTAGATATAGCTAAGAATATCTGTCCCTCTCCTCGTGGGGAATTAGAAATCACAACAGTTAATCAAATGTATTTGAAAAAGGGAGCTTTGCAGGTTCAGTTGCTGGGGCGTGGCTTTGCCTGGCTGGATACGGGTACACATGATTCTTTGTCAGAAGCAAGTACATTTGTTGAGGTTATAGAGAAACGTCAGGGATTGAAAGTTGCTTGTTTAGAGGATATTGCTTTAAGGCAAGGTTGGATTACTATAGATAAGATGCGTGAGTTAGCTCAACCTATGCTGAAGAGTCTGTATGGGCAGTATCTGCTGAAGGTCATACAGGAATTGCATATGAAAGGTGAACGGATATGAACATTGAAGAAACAAAAGTTATAGAACCCTCTAAATCTTGATCACCGTGGTAATCTTTCTATTATTGAGGACTTTAATGTCTATCGCAAGGATAGGGAATATACTATTGATAATTTGGTAGCCGAGGCGATACGTCCCTTGGCTAGCCAGCGAAAAAACAGCCTGTTTTTCTGTAGCACGAAAGGCGCTTTGCGATTGGCTATCTATAATACATTTATTGAAATTTGTAAGTAGACGGGAATCAGTTTCTGATCTTTCTTTTGCAAGTATGTGGCGAAGATCCGGAAAGGTCGAATGGATTATGAGAACCTGCTTCCCATGATGATATGTCCAACGCGTTAATAAATTGAACTTACTATTCAGAACAAGTGAGGGTTGCCATCATGCACCCACCTGAAAGGGGGATACTATGTTTTGAACGCTCACTAGTATGGGAGAAGTCGAAAATATTGATTTTTTAATTGAGATTCTTTTAGAGAATTATGCACAAACATTATGATTATGAAAGAGTCTGTTATCAATGGCTATCAAAATGAAATAGATTTAAAATCAATGTCTGGAATGACGCATCATATTTTAGAATGTGCTATTAGGTACTTTCTGAAGCATAATATGTCATTTGAGATGCTAATAAAATATATACTTAAATGAAAGCTTGTTTTATGGGATTAGGCTACATTGGCCTCCCTACTGCTATTATAGCAGCTAAACACGGTATTCAAGTTACCGGTGTTGATATTAATCCGAAAGTTGTTGAGATGACTAATCAGGGGCAATTGCATATTATTGAACCGGGTATGCAGAAGCTTCTTCAAGAAGTAGTTTCCGCCAAACAGTTAAAGGCTTCTACCACTCCAGAACTTAGTGATGCTTACTTTATGGTTGTACCTACTCCTTTTAAAGGTAATCATGAACCGGATATTTCGTATGTGGAATCAGCAACCCGTGCAGTTATCCCTTTGTTGAAGGAAGGTGACTTATATGTTATCGAATCTACTTCTCCGGTAGGCACAACAGATAAAATGGTCCATTTAATATTTAGTCTTCGTCCTGAATTGGAAGGCAAAATATTTATAGCATACTGTCCGGAACGTGTGTTACCGGGAAATGTCATCCATGAGTTGGTACATAATGATCGCGTGATTGGTGGTATAAATGAAGCTTCAACTGATAAAGCAGTCGAATTTTACTGCCAATTTGTGCAAGGCACATTGCATCGGACGAATTGTAAAACGGCTGAGATGTGTAAGCTGACAGAGAATTCGTCACGTGATGTCCAAATAGCATTTGCAAATGAGCTGTCTCTCATTTGTGATAAGGCAGGTATCAATGTCTGGGAACTGATCAGTTTAGCCAATAAACATCCGCGTGTAAACATTCTTCAGCCGGGTTGTGGAGTCGGAGGACATTGTATTGCTGTTGATCCTTATTTTATAACAGCCGATTTTCCGATAGAATCTCAGATAATATCAAAAGCCCGTGAGATTAATAACTATAAATCCTTTTGGTGTGCAGAGAAAGTAGAAAATGCCATGTTGAAGTTTGAGTTGGAGTACCATCGCAAGCCTGTTGTCGCCATGATGGGATTGGCTTTCAAACCGGATATTGATGATTTACGTGAGGCACCGGCAAAATACATCACGACGAAGGTGATGCAAAGTTGCAATAATGCGGATATATTGGTAGTTGAACCCAATGTAACGGAGCATAAAGTTTTTAAACTTACAGATTATAAGGAAGCCTATGAGCAAGCGGATATCGTTGTATTTTTGGTAGCCCATTCTGTATTTAAAACTTTGTCTTATGATGACACAAAAGTGATACTTGATTTTTGTGGAATCTATAAAAAATAAGCATATTTTTATGAAGAAAATTATGTTAGTCTTTGGGACTCGTCCCGAAGCTATAAAGATGGCTCCGTTAGTAAAGGAGTTTCAGAAGCATCCAGAAATATTTCAAACTATTGTATGTGTAACAGGCCAGCATCGTGAAATGCTTGATCAGGTGCTTCATCTTTTTGATATTAAACCAGACTATGATTTGAATATCATGAAACAAGGGCAAGATCTTTATGATGTCACCTCCAGAGTTCTTCTAGGTATGCGTGACGTTTTAAAAGAAGTAAATCCGGATATTGTCTTAGTACATGGTGACACCACTACATCCACAGCTTCAGCATTAGCCGCTTTTTATCAGCAAATTCCTGTTGGTCATGTAGAGGCAGGACTTCGTACTCACGATGTCTATAGTCCTTGGCCGGAAGAAATGAATCGTTTGATAACCAGTCGTATTGCTACTTACCATTTTTCTCCAACTGCATTAAGTAAACAAAATCTATTGGATGAAGGGATAAATGAAGAATCAATTACCGTGACAGGCAATACTGTGATTGATGCTCTTTATATGGTGGTAGATAAGATTAGATCGGACAAACAGTTAGGAAATGAATTAGAAACCCTACTTTGTGAATCTGGTTATGACGTAAATCGTTTGAATAGTGCTCGAGAGTTAGTTCTCATTACCGGACATCGGCGTGAAAATTTTGGTGACGGTTTTATCTCAATGTGTAGAGCAATAAAGACCTTGACAGAGAATTATCCGAATGTTGATTTTGTTTATCCGATGCATTTGAATCCTAATGTTCGCAAACCTATTCATGAAGTATTTGGTGAAGATTTATCTGATTTGGGTAATCTGTTCTTTATAGAACCATTAGAATATCTTTCGTTTGTTTATTTGATGGAGAAATCGACTATTGTTCTTACCGATAGTGGGGGTATTCAAGAAGAAGCACCAGGACTTGGTAAGCCTGTTTTGGTTATGCGTGATACTACAGAGCGTCCGGAGGCATTAGAAGCGGGAACCGTAAAATTGGTGGGTACGGATTACGATAAGATTGTAAATGAAGTTTCTGATTTACTAGATGATAAAGAATATTATGATAAGATGAGTAAGGCAGTGAATCCGTATGGAGATGGATTGGCATGTAAAAGAATGTTGATAAAATTGAAATAAAATGATACCATTTAATAAACCTTTTTGTACCGGAAAAGAGCTGATATACATAGAAGATGTTATTAAATCTCAAAAAATATCTGGCAATGGAGGCTTTACGCATGCTTGCCAACATTTTCTTGAGGAAAAATATGGCATAAAAAAATGCCTGTTAACAACTTCGTGCACTGATGCTTTGGAAATGTGCGCTATGTTGGCAAACATAAAAAAAGGTGATGAGGTAATTGTACCTTCTTATACTTTTGTTTCCACAGCATTGGCTTTTGTAAGACAAGGAGCAAAAATTATTTATGCAGATAGCCAAAAAGGCAATCCTAATATAGATGCAGCAACTATTGAAAATTTGATAACGGAAAAAACAAGGGCTATTGCCCCTGTACATTATGCCGGAGTTGCTTGTGATATGGATGCAATAATGAAGATAGCTGATAAGTATGACTTGGTCGTAATAGAAGATGCTGCTCAAAGTATTGATTCTTATTACGTGTCTCCGAAAACGCAAAAAGCTAAAGCCTTAGGGACTATAGGACATCTTTCTGCTTTTTCTTTTCATGAAACAAAGAATATTCAATGCGGCGAAGGCGGAATGCTAGCAATTAATGACGATAGATTTGTTCGTCGCTCTGAAATTATATGGGAAAAAGGCACAAATCGAGCCGAGTTCTTTAGAGGTGAAGTAAATAAATATGGTTGGGTAGATACTGGTTCTTCTTTTTTGCCATCAGAATATACTGCTGCATTCTTATATGCTCAATTGCAGAATTTAAATGAAATTCAACAAAAGAGAATAAATCTTTGGAATTATTATTATGAAGGGCTGAAAGATATTGCAAAGATAGAATTGCCATTTATTCCTGATTATGCGACAAATAATGCTCATATGTTTTATATTGTATGTCAATCACTTAGTGTTCGAACTGAATTGATTCACTACTTGAAGGAACATGGAATTCAAGCTGTTTTTCATTATCTAAGCCTACATAAAAGTGAATTCAATACAAAAAGGGCTACTGAAATAGCAGATTTACCAATGGCAGATACTTATGCCGATTGTTTGTTACGTTTACCATTATTTGTGGATTTGGAGAAGGATGATGTTTGTAAGATAGTAGAAATCATACATGATTTTTTTCAGAATTAATTATGAGATTGCATATTGTTCCTGATGAAAAAGTAATTAATAGAAGTATTGAACTTTTTGAAGAAGTTTTTCCTGATGAAAATACTTTTATTGTACTAGTTTGTAAAGGATTGCGAAGCCCTAAATATGTAAAGAAAGACTTTGGTAATGTGCTATTTTTAGAATATGATACAAAGCTGTTCTGGAATGCTGTAGGTGATATAAATCGTTATCAGTCTATAATAATTCATTTTTTAAGTGGGGATAGTGTTAATTTTTTGAATAGGATAAAACATCATAATATTCATTGGATAGCTTGGGGAGCTGATCTCTATAGCGGATTATTAGAAGAAAGAGGATATAAACTATATGAATCGGTAGATATACTTTGGCGAATAAGTAAATGGAAAATTCCGTATTTTATATATAAACTTGTATATAAGATAAGAAGGAAAATCAATACAGATAGAATGTTGACAGGAGCTAAAAAAGTTCATTATTTTGTTCCTGATAGTATGTATGATGAATATCCGCTTCTGTTATCGTATTATCCGGAATTGGCTCATTTGGAATATAGAGATTTTTTCTATTATCCTATTGATGATATTCTTGGGGAAGATTTGATTAATACTACAAGTATTGGTCGATCCGTTATAATAGGAAATTCTTCCTCCCCAACAGGTAATCATTTATCAGTTATTTCTTATTTAAGAAATTTCTCTTTGGGGGATAAAGATATTATAGTGCCATTGAGTTATGGAAATAAGAGTTATGCAGCCTTAGTTGAACAGGAAGGAATGTATGCTTTTGGGGAAAATTTTAAGGTTGTTAAGAACTTTTTGTTGCTAGATGATTATAACCAATTGCTTTTGTCGGCAAATATTTTTATTTATGGAAATTGGAGGCAGGAAGCTGTAGGGAATATTTTGATTGCACTGTATCTTGGTGGAAAAGTTTTTTTAGACAAAAGGAATCCATTATTGAACTTCTATAAATCTTTAGGATTGACATTGTTTGATATAGAGGAACTTTCTGATGAGCATTTGAATTCTAAGTTATCTTCAGAAACGATAAATGATAATCGTAAGATATTAAAGCAGTTTTATTCAAAAGAGCGTTTAATTAGTTTGATTAGAGAAAATTTTTAGTTTTATGGATTATCAACGAAAGACGTTTCATGGGGTAAAATGGACTTCTTTTAGCGCTGTAGTAAATTTATGTGCAAAATTAGGTCAAGTTGCTGTTTTAACTAGATTTTTGTCTAAAGAAGATTTTGGCTTAGTTGCAATAGCATTGCTATTTATTTCTTTTACGGAAATTTTCATGGATATGGGGCTTTCGTCAGCTGTCCTTCATAAACAAAATATTTCTAAGGAAGAATATAGTTCCTTATATTGGTTCAATATATTTGCCGGAGTGATAATATGTCTCATTCTGTGCTTATGTTCTCCTTTTATTGCAGATTTTTATAACCAAAAAGAATTAATAGGTATAGTTTCGTTATTGTCATTGAATATTGTGTTCTCGTCTATTTCACGTTTGCAGAGAACCTTTCAACAGAAGAAAATGCAGTTTAAAGTAATTTCGATTATTGAAATGACTGCCTCTGTTTTAATGTTGATTGTATCTGTGATTTTGGCAATAAATGGTTTGAAAGTCTATTCATTAGTCTATTCTACGCTCTTTTATGGATTTGTCATTGCATTGTTCTATTTACTTTATTCAATTATAATAGAAAAGAATCTTTGCTTTTATTTCCGTATGCAAGAGATTATTCCCTTTTTGAAAATAGGTATTTTCCAGGTTGGATCTTCTGTATTAGACTATTTAAGTAGAGAAATGGATATATTATTTATAAGTTCTGCTTATTCATTTGAAATTTTAGGGGTATATTCTGTTTGCAAGCAATTATCATTAAGAATATACGGTTTTGTTAATCCTATTGTAACAAAAGTGTTAACTCCTGCTTTGGCATCTGTGCAAGAAGATAAGACAATGTTGCAAAATAGATATATGCAAGTAATTCGTATCTTATCTTTGGTTAATATTCCAATTTATTTTTGTTTAATATATGCTTCTCCTTATGTTTTGGAGGTAGTGTATGGCGAATCTTATGTGCAATACTCCGTGCTTTTTTGTATTCTATGCTTGAATTTTATTTTTTGTAGTATTGGAAATCCAGTTGGGTCTTTATTGGTTGCAATGGGTAAAACTAATGTTGGTTTTTATTGGACAATTTATCGCATTTTCTCAACCTTACTATTTTTGTATATAGGTTCAATGGGAGGAATAAATATTTTTGTTTCTTCAATTTTGTTATCTAACTTATTTAATATATACCCAGAAGTTAAACTGATCTATCAGAAATTGATAAACGTAAATTACAGTGACTATATAGAGAGCTTTATTAAGCCTTTACTATATGCTGCATTATTAAGTCCGTTATTGATATTTCAATTTTGGATAAGTAATCCATATGTCGGGGCATTTGTTATTGGTTCTATTTTTTTATGTTTATATGTGTCTCTAAATTTGATATATAACAAAAGAGATGTAGTACTCTTGAATTCCTATTTGAGACTTGACCGTTATCATTTCTTTCGTCTCTTTATGATATGATTTTCAGGTAGGATAATTGTTGTGATTATAATAAAATTTAAATGATGGATGAAAAATATAGTATTCTTACTTATTGGAAATATTCGTTATGATGGGCGAGTTTTGAAGGAGATAGCAACGCTACGTAAAGCTGGTCATAAAGTAACATTAATCGTATCTAATTTTGATGTTGATGATAATGTTGCCAATTATAACTTTGATATAGTTGTGATGAAACGAAATAATGGGGGAAGTTTATTTGTGAAGTTTCTGAGAACTTTCTTCTATTTTTTTAAAATGCGTAAGTGTATTCTAAAACTCCGACCTGATATAGTACACTGTAATGATTTAAACACTTTGTTTTTTAGTTATAAACTTCCAAAAGAGATAGAGATTATTTATGATGCACATGAGTTATATCTTGAAAGTAGAAAAGGGTTTGATCGTGTGTTTTTAGGTTTGTGTGAGAATACCTTAATAAGGCGTCCTAAGTCTGTGATTGTTCCTCAAATTGATAGATTGTATTATATGTACTTTCGATATAATTTGCCTTTAGACAGGTTTTATTTAATCGAAAATTTTCCATTAAAAGATGATAAACTTTCTACCTCTTTTTTTCAAGATAAATATGGTTTTCAAACCCAAAATAAAACAGTTATTACCTATTTAGGGGCTATTACTCCTGAAAGAGAAATAGATATGCTGGTTCGGTCTGTAGAGGATGTTGAAAATATTTATTTGTTTGTTATTGGAAAAGGGGAAGAGTTATATAAAAGGAAAGTAGAAAATATAATATCCAAACTGCATTTAGAACAAACCGTATTCTTATTGCCTCCTATCCCTAATAAGGAAGTCCTACATGCTGTAAATTCATCAAATATAGGAGTCTGCTTTTATAACGAGAAACATTTCAATTCCTATTTTTGCGCTAGTAATAAATTGTATGAATACCTTAATTTGGGTGTGAAGGTATTGACTAATAATACTGCTGGTGTTGCAAGAGTTATAAGGCATAGAGAGAATGGATACTGTTGTGATGTAATAAATGCCGAAGAGATAAGAAGAGGAATACAATTTTTAATTCAGATGAGAGATATTGAAAAAGCAAATTATTATTGGGATAATCAAGAGAAACTTTTTTTAAGTCAATATCAATAAAATGGTATATCTGTTTGTCTTCTTCATTGTGCTCTGGGGTATTTATAAATATGACTTTTGTGGAAAAGTGGATAATGGTAATATTTTATTCTTATATATCCTACTGCTATGTATTAGTATATCTGCTTTTAAGTTTAGAGTGGGCTCAGATATTCTGGTTTATATAGAAGAGTATAAAACTTATAAAAGTTTGGATGTCTTAAGAATCAGGGATCTATTTGTTAATTCTAATAGGCAACCAGGATGGGTTATATTGGTTGCATTGTTTAAATCTATTTCGAGTAGTTTCATCCTTTTTCAGTTTGTTCAGGCTGCCTTTATAAATGTAATTATATTCTTTTTTGCAAGAAAGTATACGAGATATGTGTTTTCATTCCTTTTGTTCTACTTAGTGTATTTATATGCAGAATTGAATTTTGAAGTAATGAGAGAATCTTTTGCAGTGGGATTTTTTTTGTTAAGTATTGATCCTTATAGGCGTAAGAAGTGGTGGCTATATTATTTATTGGTATTTCTTGCTTTTAGCTTTCATTTATCTGCTTTCTTTTTGTTTTTACTCCCATTGATTAGATTTTTGTCTATAAATAAATTTTGTCTATTGATCTATTTTGGCTTTTTGAGTGTATTGTTATTATGCTTATTGCCTTTGTTGAGTGATTTTTTCAGTGGCCTTATGCTACTGGGAGCTATAGAAGAAAAGGCTACATCATATTTGAATAACGATAAATATGTTGCAGAATTGACAATCAATTTCCTTCTTAAAGGTTATATCTATTTCTCTTTGAGTTATTATGTCTCTGTTTGGTATGCGTATAAAACGAAAAGAGTTTGGGTTGTTCAGATTGTTATATTATATTTCTTGTTTGATATATTGAATAAAGGAATTCCGTTTTTTTACCGTTTTAATAATTACTTGTTTCCTATATTTTTGTTGTTGTTAGTTGAATCTATTTTTTTGTTGATAAGTAATTCTTTTTTTAAGAGATGTCGATTGTTTGCTTTAGTGGCTTTATTAGCATTGTTTGCTTATTTTCCAATGAAATCATATTTTGTATTATCAGAAGATAATCAGGTTCCTGTATATCGTAAATATTATCCTTATTATTCTATCTTTTCTGGTAAAATTGATCGGCAAAGAGAACGTACATTTAATTAGTAGTGAAGAATGAAAGTTGAGTTATGGGGGACTTATCCTCCCCCTATCGGTGGTGTTACAATTCATATCTTAAGATTGATTCATCGATTACATGAATGTGACAGACTTATATTGCTTAGAAATTTCGGAAAGTATGATCCTAAGATTCCTTATATAAAAACAGTTAGGAATAGAAGTTTTGAATTTGTAAAGTTGCTGTTTTCAAGAAGGAAAATAATTCATTTACATTCAAATAATTATGTTGTATTTTTACTTCTACTTTTGTTCGGGAGAAAACATAAAATAGGGGTTACGCTTCATAATAAAAATCTAATAAAAGAAGACTCAAAAATAAAACGTAAAATAATCTGTGCATTTTTACAAGAAGCTGAGTTTGTTATATTGAATGATCCTGCTTATAAGCAGGAAATATTGGATTCTTTTGACTTGAGAAAAGATAGAATCCATGTTTTACCTGCGTTTATCGCTCCTTTGATTCGTGAATATAAAGGTGTTGACCAGCAACTACTTGAGTTTAAAAGGGATTTCTCTTTCTTTATTTCAGCAAATGCTTATAAGTTGCGTTTGGAAGATGGAGTAGATGTTTATGGATTTGATCTATTGATTCGTTTAGTAAAATTTTTGGTTGATAAAGGTATCAATGTAGGATTAGTGTTTTGTCTGCCTATAGTAGGAGATTATGATTATTATCAAAAATGTATTGCTTTAATTCAGGAATTGAGGATTGAGAATCATATTATGATCTATGAAAAGCAACTTACTAATGGATTTGAAGTGTGGAAAATATCGGATTTATTTATTAGACCCACTTCAACTGATATTGAAGGTATTTCGGTAAAGGAGGCTTTGCATTGCGGGATTCCTGCTATTGCGAGTGATGTTTGTATTAGGCCACAAGAAACCGTTTTATTCAGAAATCGGGATTTTAATGATTTATGTGATAAGACACTTGAGTGTTATAATAGAAAAATATCTTCAAGGCAGAATCCTATTTCTTTCTCAGAAAATTCAATTGAGCAAATATTGGATATTTATAAATCTATAGAGTAATATTTATGAAACAAATTATTCAAGATATGAAATCCGGACAGACTATGCTTGAAGAAGTTCCGTCGCCACAAGTGAAGTCAGGTAGTGTATTAATTAAGACTTCAAGGTCTTTGGTATCTTTAGGTACTGAACGAATGCTTGTAGAATTCGGTAAGGCCAATCTGATAGAGAAAGCTCGTCAACAACCGGACAAAGTAAAGCAAGTGTTAGATAAAATAAAAACGGATGGTTTACAACCTACTTTAGAAGCCGTGTTTAATAAACTTGGGCAACCTTTACCTTTAGGTTATTGCAATGTGGGGACAGTTGTATCCATTGGAAAGGGGGTTACAGAATTAAAGGTTGGAGATAGGGTAGCTTCTAATGGACAACATGCCGAATTTGTTTGTGTTCCTAAGAATTTGGTGACAAAAGTTCCTGATAATGTAACGGATGAAGAAGCTGCATTTACAGTGATAGGTTCAATAGGACTGCAAGGTATCCGATTGTTAAATCCGCAATTAGGAGAAACGGTAGTTGTAATAGGATTGGGACTGATTGGATTGATAGCTGCACAATTATTGAAAGCAAATGGTTGTAAAGTTATCGGAATAGACTTTGATGAAGAGAAAATACAACTGGCACGGGCAAAGGGGATTGTTGCTATAAATCCGGCTGAAGGGACAGATCCCGTAAAGTTTGTGATGGAAGAAACTGATCAGATAGGTGTAGATGCTGTTCTAATAACTGCTTCTACCAAAACGAGTGATGTTATTCATCAGGCTGCTGAGATGTCTCGTAAGCGAGGGCGTATAGTACTTGTCGGAGTAATAGGCCTTGATATACGTAGAGATGATTTTTACAAGAAAGAGCTCACTTTTCAGGTATCATGTTCATACGGTCCCGGACGTTATGATGAGAATTATGAAAATAAGGGAATTGATTATCCATTGCCTTTTGTGAGATGGACGGAGAAGAGAAATTTTGATACGATATTGCAAGCTATCTCAATGGGTAATTTGGATGTAAAGTCGTTGATTACGGAAGAGGTAGAATTGAAAGATTATAATTTGATTTATGGTGATATGCGTAAGCATGGTTCCATTGCTTCTATTATTCAATATCCAGAAGATACGATAGTAGATTCTGTTATTGATGTAAATTCTTCTGCTTTTGGGGCTTCTGCCGGTCAGATAGGGATAATAGGAGCAGGTAACTTTACTTCTGCTACAATGATTCCTGCTTTAATGAAAGCCAAAGCGAGGATAAGATACATTGCCAGCGCTCAAGGATTATCTGCTAAAATATTAGCTAAGAAATCAGGAGCTTTGAAAGCTACTTCTGATTATAAGGAGATTTTATCAGATAAGGAGGTGGATTTAGTTATAATTACAACTCGGCATAACCTGCATGCTTCTATGGTATTGGAGTCATTGCAAGCTGGTAAAAGTGTTTTTGTTGAGAAGCCTTTGTGTTTGACAGATCAGGAGTTGCAGGAAATTACGACTGCTTATAAAAAGGTTAGTGGAAGGGGGATTACATTAACTGTTGGATTTAATCGTCGCTTTTCTCCTTTTGCTCAGAAAATGAAACAACTGTCCGGACAGGGAGTCAAAAATATAATAGCTACTATGAATGCTGGTTTTATTCCGTCGGATGTATGGGTACATGATCTGGAAGTAGGAGGGGGGCGAATTATTGGAGAGGCTTGCCATTTTATTGATTTGTGTTCGTATTTGGCTGATAGTAAAGTTGTATCTGTTTGTATGAATTCGATGGGGATATCTCCTGCTGAAAGTACAGATAATGTAAGTATCATATTGAGATATGAAAATGGATCAAATGCTGTGATAAACTATTTTGCTAATGGTAGTAAAGCCTATTCAAAAGAAAGAATAGAAGTGTATTCACAAGAAAAAACATTGGTTTTGGATAACTGGAGAGAGTTAAGAGGATACGGATTTAAGAGTTTTAGCAAAATGAAAAGTACGATGGATAAAGGGCACACTGCTCAGTTTGCTTTGCTGAATGAAAGAATCATTAAAGGTGGAGAGGCGCTGATTAGTTTCGATTCTATCCTTAACACTACTAAAGCTTCGTTTGCTTGTATCGAAAGTTTGAAGCAGAATAGCTGGATAGAAGTCAAGTGATGAATCGGCTTAATTTATACTTCCAGATGCTGCAAAATATGGGAGGAAGGTATTTTTTATTTCGTGCCTCTTATGAAATGTGGCGTAAATCGGGCTTATTACGGCTAAAGTACCCGGTGAGCTATAGGTTGCAAAAGTTTCTTTCATTAGAAGAATGGAAAGAGAAAGCGATGCCGTTCTTTTTTGATTCGTCAAAAGAGGTTTCATTAAGTAATGTGTATACATGTAGTTTAGCTTCTGATTTCCATAGCGTTATAAAAGGGGGATGCTACTTTTTTTCATCTGAATGGTATAATTTGGGTGCTGATTATGATTGGGTGACTAATCCCGATACAAATTATAAGTATGACGTATCCAAGCATTGGACTGAGGTGGAGGATATTGTACAAGAAGCCGGAGATATCAAATATGTATGGGAAAAGTCAAGATTTTCATATCTCTATACAGTGATACGATATGATCACTCAACCGGAGAAGATCATAGTCAGTTCGTTTTTAATCAGATACAGGACTGGATTGATAAAAATCCTCTGAATTGCGGACCGAATTATAAGTGTAGCCAGGAGATTTCGTTAAGGGTTCTCAATTGGATTTTTGCTCTATATTATTACAAATCATCTTCTTTCTTAACAGAAGGTTGTTTTCAGAAGATTATAAATTCCATATACTGGCAGATAAAACACGTCTATGGTAATATTAATTTTTCAAGAATAGCAGTTCGTAATAATCATGCTATAACAGAGACATTAACATTGTATATTGTAGGTTTACTTTTTCCCTGGTTTCCGGATGCGAAGTTATGGAAAGCGAAGGGAAAAAAGTGGTTCGAAAAAGAGATCGAATATCAGATAGCAGAAGATGGAACTTACCTTCAGTTTAGTATGAATTATCATAGGGTGGTGATTCAGTTACTGACATGGGGCATTGCTCTTGCTGAAAGGAATGGAGAATGTTTTAACAAACATGTCTATCAGCGCGCTTATCAATCGGTCAATTTTCTATATCAATGTCAGGAATTATCGAATGGATATTTACCCAATTACGGTTCGAATGATGGAGCTCTATTCTTTAAATTGAATGATTCAGATTATAGAGATTACCGTCCTCAGCTCGATGCGCTTCATTATTTGCTGACCGGTGAAAATCTTTATGATGATGTATATGAGGATAGAGGTTGGTATGCAAATAACTGGGATTGTATACATGTTGAGTTTACTCCTCTCAGACAAAAGATGGGATGTATCTCTTTTGATATAGGAGGGTATTATTTGATACGTGAACAGGATACATTGACTTTTATTCGTTGCGGTAAATATAAGGATCGTCCGGCACACGCAGATAATTTGCATATGGATGTCTGGCATAAAGGAGAAAACATATTGATGGACGGAGGTAGTTATAAGTATAATACGGATGCTTCGGATATCAATTACTTTATGGGGACACAATCTCACAATACAATCATGTTGGATAATAATAACCAGATGCTGAAAGGAGCAAGGTTTATATGGTTTTATTGGTCGCAAGCTTTAAAGGCCTCTATACAGGAGTTGGATGAATCTTATTGTTTTTTAGGAGTAGTAAGTTGTTTCAGACAGTTAGGGCAAGATATAACTCATTCAAGAAAGATAATAAAGAAGAAAAATGATCCGAAATGGGTCGTTGAGGATATTGTTTTAAATAAACCTCAAGGGAGCAAAATACATCAACTGTGGCATACACAGTCTTCGAGAATAGACTTTAAATCAGTAGGTCATAATAACATTTCGTCTAAGGGTATGTACTCTGAATATTATGGACAGAAAAAAGAAAATAAGGAAATTGAATTTGTAAGTAATTCAGAATCTATAACAACAATTATTCAAGTGATTTAAAATGAAAGTTCTTTATTTCCATCAACATTTTACGGTTCCTACTCAGGCCGGAGGTACACGATCTTATGAATTGGCAAAACGTCTCGTAGAACGTGGACATTCTGTTTGTATGGTATGTGGTGAGACTGCAAAGTTAGATTTACCCCGAACTCAAATCAAAAATGTGCACAGAGGGATGGTGGATGGAATTGATGTGATACAAATAGCTTTACCTTATTCGAATAAGGATGGGATAGCTAAAAGAGCATTGACATTTATAAAGTTTGGCTGGAAAGGAGTACAAATCGCATTAAAGGAAGAGTACGATTTATTGTTTGCCACTTCAACACCATTGACGGCTGGTATTCCGGGAATTGTGATGAAACTGTTCCGAAAGAAAAAATTTATATTTGAGGTACGCGATTTATGGCCGGAACTTCCTAAAGCATTGGGCATAAAGAATCCGTTTCTTCTTTGGGGAATGAGTCTTTTAGAGTGGATGAGTTATCATTATTCGGATGCTTGTGTGGGACTCTCACCTGGAATTTGTGAAGGCATTCGGAAACGTAGTCAGTCTGACAAGCGCATAGCTATGATACCTAATGGGTGTGATTTAGATATATTCAAACCTGCTCCAAGAGAGCTTTTGAAACTAAAAGGTATAAAACCAACGGATAAAGTTGCTGTTTTTACTGGAGCACATGGAATTGCTAATGGGCTGGATGCAATATTGGACGCTGCAAATGAATTGAAAAATAGAGGTAGGAGTGATATTGTATTGGCATTTATCGGTGATGGAAAAATGAAATCCCATCTGATGAATCGGGTGAAAAGAGAAAAATTGGATAGTTGCCGATTTTATGATCCGATGCCTAAGAAAGAATTAAATACAATTGTAGCATCGGCAGATGTGGGGTTAATGGTATTGGCGAATGTTCCTGCGTTTTATTACGGAACTTCACCTAATAAGTTTTTTGATTATATTTCATCGGGATTAGCTGTTTTGAATAATTATCCCGGTTGGTTGGCCGATATGATTAAAAAAAATGATTTGGGTGTAGTGGTACCACCGAATAATGCACAAGCTTTTGCCAATGGTTTGATTAAGCTGGTAGATGATGATAATTATAGAATGAATGCCGGACAAAATGCAAGGAAGTTTGCAGAAGCTAATTTCTCCAGAATAAAATTAGCTGATGATTTTGTATCGTTTCTTGAAGAAATTTTTTCAACAGACTAATTTTAAAATTTTGGCTATATGTATCGTTCTTTTTTGAAACGTGTAATTGACTTTAGTCTTGTTTTTTGCACTTTGGTGATTTGTTGCCCTATACTTTTCATTATTGTTTTCTGGTTATATTTTGCTAATAAAGGTGCAGGAGTTTTCTTCTTACAAAATCGTCCCGGCAGAGATGGTAAAATCTTCAAAGTTATAAAATTCAAAACCATGACTGATGAGCGTGATTCAAAAGGTTGTCTTTTGCCTGATGCACAACGTTTGACGAAAGTTGGTAAGTTTGTCCGTTCTACTTCTATTGACGAATTACCCCAATTGATAAATGTGCTAAAAGGAGATATGGCTTTGATTGGTCCTCGTCCTTTATTACCTCAATATTTACTTCTATACAGTAAAGAGCAAGCTCGTCGTCATGAAGTTCGGCCCGGTATAACCGGCTGGGCACAAGTGAATGGTCGTAATGCTATTTCTTGGACAAAGAAGTTTGAATTGGATGTGTGGTATGTGGATCATTGTTCTTTCTTGTTGGACTTGAAGATCTTTTTTTTGACTATTAAAAAGGTTTTTGTACGTGAGGGTATCAGTTCTGATACTTCAGTAACAATGGAACCTTTTACTGGAAATAATTAAACGAATGTATTTATATGGTGCCAGTGGTCATGCCAAAGTGATCATTGATATTTTACGAGCCGGTCATGAATCGATTGAAGCGTTGTTTGATGATAATGTGGAGGTTACTTCTCTTCTTGGTCATCCCGTATTACGTCCGTCGGAAGTGCGGGGACCACTGATCGTCAGTATTGGAAATAATCGGATACGGAAGAGGATTGTGGATACTTTGTCCGTGGAGTTTGGATGTGCTATTCATCCTTTGTCCATTGTATCTGAGCTTGCTGATATTGGAGAGGGGAGTGTCGTGATGCAAGGGAGTATTATACAGGTGTGTGCTCAGGTAGGCAGGCATTGTATTATTAATACCGGTGCCTCTGTGGATCATGAATGTGTCATTGAAGATTATGTGCATATTTCTCCGCATTCCACTCTTTGTGGAAATGTATCGGTGGGGGAGGGGAGCTGGATTGGTGCCGGTACTACCGTTATTCCCGGTGTGAAGATAGGAAAGTGGAGTGTGATCGGTGCCGGTTCTGTGGTGACTAAGGATATTCCTGACCGTGTTTTGGCAGTGGGAAACAGATGTGAAATAATTAAGAGTATCTAAGAAAATAGAGAAAGCACTGAACTAAATGGAAAGAATATTGTATCTTTGTAAATGGATACAAATGATTGGGCATTATGAAAGCAAAAAGAGTTTTAAAGCAATATTCAGAGAAAGAAAAGAGCCAAACTATAACATCTATATTGGCTTCTTTTAGATTAGAGGGTATTGTTATCTCTGAAGAAAAGGCTTTAGCTATTTTTCAGAAGGTTCAGTCTCGTCTTCAAAACATTTCTCTATAATTCTTTCCATATACGTATAATTTAATTCCGCAGCTTTCTGAACAGCCTCTATGTAAAGAGGAAACTGTCGGTTGGTGAAGGCGGAAAAATTTAGTCTTGGATATCCCTGCTTTATTGCCATTAAATTGGCTAAAATGCGTGCTGTCCTACCATTGCCCTCTCTGAAAGGATGGATAAATAATAATTCAGCGTGGACTTTGGCTATATCTTTTATTAGTTGCTTTTGATTATTATAGCGATCGGGTAATTCTGATAAAATCTCTTTTTCAAGCGATTGCATAGATTGGGGGATGTATAGCGCAGCCGGAAAGACAAATCCTCCTTTTGAAATATTAACGGTTCTGTATTTTCCCGCAAAAGAGTATAAATCTTGAAATGCAAGTTTGTGAATCTTGCATATATACGCAACATTAAACTTAGTCTTTTCAGTTAGTTCATTTTCTAAGAACAACTCAGAAAACATAAAGCCTTCCAATTCTGCTATTGCAATGTCTTCGGCATTGCTTAGATTTTGAAGGTTGGGGAGAATTTCTGATTCATTCTCCCTTGTGTCATATTTGCTCATTAATTTTCAGACTTAGTTGATTCTATGACAAATTTATCGTTTTCCTATTAAAAATACTATTTATAGATATTTAATTTCATCAATATTATGAATAAGCGAATCTGGCTTTCGCTTGCTCACATGGGTGGCCGTGAGCAAGACTTTATAAAAGAGGCCTTTGATACGAACTGGGTTGTCCCTTTGGGACCTAACGTGGATGCTTTTGAGCAATCTTTGGTTGAATATTTGCATGAAGACCGTCGTGTGGTGGCCTTGAGTGCTGGAACGGCTGCACTTCACTTGGGCTTGATTCTTCTGGATGTGAAGCCCGGTGATGAAGTGATCTGCCAAAGCTTTACTTTTGCCGCCTCTGCCAATCCGATTTCTTATCTGGAGGCCAAACCTGTTTTTGTGGACAGTGAGAAGGATACCTGGAATATGGATCCGGTATTGCTCGAGGAGGCTATAAAGGACCGTTTGCGCAAGACGGGTAAGCTCCCGAAGGCTATTATTCCTGTCCACCTTTACGGTATGCCTGCCAAGATGGACGAGATCATGGATATTGCGGGTCGTTATGGTATCCCCGTATTGGAGGATGCCGCGGAGGCTTTGGGTTCGGAACTGAACGGACGGAAGTGTGGCACATTCGGTGAACTGGCCGCTCTCTCTTTCAATGGCAATAAGATGATCACGACTTCCGGGGGAGGTGCTCTGATTTGTCGCACGGAGGAAGAGGCCCGGCAAACAAAGTTCTACGCTACGCAGGCTCGTGATGCCGCTCCACATTATCAGCATACCCACATCGGTTACAACTATCGGATGAGTAATATTTGTGCGGGTATCGGTCGTGGGCAGATGTTTGTCCTCGATGAACATGTTGCCCGAAGACGGGCTATACATACTCTTTATACGGAGTTGCTTAAGGACGTTCCCGGTATAACGGTTCTTCAAAACCCTGATGGGAGGTTTGATTCAAATTTCTGGTTAACTTGTATCCTGGTTGATCCGAGTGTTGCCGGTAAGACTCGTGAGGACATTCGTTTGAAACTGGATGCTGAGAATATAGAGACTCGTCCTTTGTGGAAGCCGATGCATCTTCAGCCTGTATTTGTAGATGCTCCATTCTATGGAAACGGTACGAGTGAACACTTATTTGATATCGGCCTTTGTCTGCCTTCAGGACCGACATTGACGGATGAAGATATCAGGAGAGTAGTAGATACGATCAGACAAGATATGTAAAAGTATACCCGTTGGGGTATAAATAAATACTGTGCTCCCACTTTTATACCATATCGGGTATAAAAGTGGGAGTCTTTTATTATACTTGTGCCCCAACGGGTATAATATGGAAAATCAAACGATAGCAGAATACGTAAAACAAATGCGTAGGGAAACCGGACTAACACAGGTGGATCTGTCAGAGAAAGTCGGTGTAGATTAGGTTTTGTACATGCGTTGAAACTGTTGATAATATGATACTTATAACTTTCCCTGAGTGATCGGTTCCAGATGCCCTGTTTTCCTTTGTCATCTTCCTGTAAATGTCCACCTTTGCAAGGTTGATCAACGAAATGTGAATAAAATTAGTAGTAATAACATGAACAAAAGGAGATTAGGAATATGACTTTATTTTATAGAGCAGTACAATCGACCATGGCAACTAAGGCCGGTGACAAGAAGTGGCATTTGAATCTGGTGAAGATAGGTAAAACGGTGTCCACCCAGCAACTGGCAGAGATGATTGCGGAGAAGTCGTCATTGACCCCGGGTGATGTGCATAATGTGGTCCGGAACTTAATGACGGTAATGCGTAGCGAGTTATTGAACAGTAAGACGGTACGCTTGGAAGGGTTGGGTACTTTTACGATGAAGGCGCGTAGCCGGGGGAGGGGAGTAGACAAAGAGGAGGATGTCAATCCGAACCAGGTGGGGGCTCTTCTCTGTCACTTCACACCGGAATATACCCGGCCTGCCGCTATTGGCACTACCCGTGCATTGCTTCAGGGTGTTGAGTTTCAGAAGATAGGCAGTATCGGCACTTCGGGCGGTCATGATTCCGGTAATGGTGATGGAGACATTGTGGATGATCCGACTGCATAATAACTTTAATCAGATAAATACATGAAGAAGAATAGCTGGAATATCCTTTTAAAGGTGATTATAGCTGTGGCAAGCGCCATTGCAGGAGTGATAGGAGGGCAGGGATTGCTCTGATAGCTGACCGATCGTTTCGGTTGAAAAAATAAATGCCGGTATCTGTTCGGAAGAATGGGTACCGGCATTTATTATTATGGTTAGCAAAACCGATAATTAAGAATAATCTTGTATATTTGTGAGTGAAACGATTAATAGAAATGTGTTATGGCTAAACTTTACCCGATTGGGATACAGAACTTTGAGAAAATACGTAGGGAAGGCTATCTTTATATAGATAAGACTGCATTAGTCTGTAGATTGGTAAAAACGGGTTCATATTATTTCCTGAGCCGTCCCCGTCGCTTTGGCAAGAGTCTGCTGATATCTACTCTTGAAGCTTATTTTCAAGGGAAAAAGGACTTGTTTCGTGGTTTGGCTATGGAGGAGTTGGAAAAAGATTGGATAAAATATTCGATTTTACATCTGGATCTGAACACCGAAAAGTATGATACGCCCGAAAGCTTGGATCGAATATTGAACGATACGTTGGCTAAATGGGAAATGGTGTACGGGACTGCTCCTTCTGAAACTTCTATTCCTTTGCGTTTCAAGGGTATTGTACAGCGTGCCTGTGAACAGTCGGGGCAGCGGGTGGTGATTTTGATTGATGAATATGATAAACCGATGTTGCAGGCTATCGGTAATGAGGAGTTGGGAGAGAAGTATCGTGATACACTGAAAGGTTTTTATTCTGTGCTGAAAACGATGGACGGGTATATCCGCTTTGCCCTTTTGACGGGAGTTACCAAGTTTGGTAAGGTAAGTGTGTTTAGTGACCTGAATAATCTGAACGATATCTCTATGGACGAACCTTATGTGGAGTTGTGTGGAATTACAGAAAAGGAAATCCATCATTATCTGGAACCGGAAATTCGTCAGTTGGCGAAATATCAAAAGATGTCGTACGAAGATGCTTGCCGGGAGCTGAAGGAACGGTATGATGGTTATCATTTCACGGAAAATTCTATCGGTTTATATAATCCGTTCAGTATACTGAATACTTTTTATAAGATGAAGTTTGGCAGTTACTGGTTCGAAACAGGTACTCCGTCTTATTTGGTAAAACTTTTACTGCGTGATAAATATGACTTGCAACAGCTGGCACACGATGAGGCGACATCAGATATGCTGAATTGCATAGATTCTACTTCGAAGAATCCTCTGCCGGTGATTTATCAGAGTGGCTATCTGACGATAAAAGGGTATGATGAACGTTTTGATATCTACCGCCTGGGATTTCCCAATCGGGAAGTAGAGGAAGGATTTATCAGGTATTTACTTCCTTTTTATGCAAATATTGATAAAGGACAAACAGGGTTTCATATAACCAGGTTCGTTTCTGAAGTGGAACAGGGAGATTGTGATGCTTTCTTTCGTCGTCTGCAAAGTTTCTTCGCCGATACTCCTTATGAACTGGTACGTGACTTGGAGTTGCATTATCAGAATGTTCTTTTTATTGTTTATAAGTTACTTGGTTTTTATGTCCAGGCGGAGTATCATACTTCTAACGGGCGCATCGATATGGTTTTGAAGACAGACCGATACATTTATGTGATGGAGTTCAAATTTGACGGGAGTGCGGAAGAGGCTTTGAAACAGATAGAAGAAAAGGGATATGCCGCTCCGTTTGCCAATGATCCCCGTCAACTGCTAAAGGCAGGAGTGAACTTTAGCTCGAAAATAAGGAATATTGATTGTTGGGTCGTGGATTGACTCTAAATTCCATATGATAATCTGAATACTACACATCTGTGTGATCTGTTAATCTGTGGTGAAAAAGAGTTCATTGAAGAATGTTTCCGATACGTTGAATCTCGTCTGTACTGAACTTACAGTTTTCCGTCACTTTCAGATTGTCTTCCAGTTGCTTGACGGAGCTCGCGCCGACGATAACAGAGGTTACCAGATCATCTTTCAAGACCCAGGCCAATGCCATTTCGGCTAAGGTCTGTCCCCGACTACCTGCCACTTCATTCAATGCTTTGATTTTATTGAATACTTGCTCGGTCAATTGCTCTTTCTTCAGGAAACCTCCGCGGGCTATTCTTGAGTCTTCCGGAATTCCATTTAGATACCGGTTGGTGAGCAGACCTTGAGCCAGAGGAGAAAAGGCGATAAAGCCCGTACCATTTTCTTTGGCTTGTTGCAGAATGCCTTGTTCTTCCGGTTCGCGGTTAAACAGGTTGTATCGTCCCTGATAGAGTAGACAATGCACGTCTCGTTCTTCCAGATATCGGTAGGCGAACTCTGCCTTTTCTTTGGGGTATTTGGATATACCGATGTAGAGGGCTTTACCTTGCCGGACAATATCGACGAGTGCCTGAAGAGTTTCTTCAAGTGGAGTTTCGGGGTCGTAACGATGGGTATAGAAAATATCGACATACTCCAGATTCATGCGTTTTAAACTCTGGTTGAGACTGCTCATCAGGTATTTTCGGGAGCCCCAGTTTCCGTAAGGACCTTCCCACATATCATGGCCGGCTTTGGTGGATATGAATAGTTCATCCCGATAGGGCATAAAGGATTTCTTCATGATGAGTCCGAACGTTTCTTCGGCTGAGCCGTAAGAGGGACCGTAGTTATTAGCCAGGTCGAAATGTGTGATACCTTTGTCGAATGCAAAGTGAGCCATCCGGAGGCTGTTGGCTAATGTGTCAACATCACCAAAATTATGCCAGAGGCCCAGAGAAACTTCCGGTAACAGTATACCGCTTTTACCGCAACGACGGTACTTCATCCCACCGGAGTATCTTGCTTTATCGGCTGAATAAATAGGATTGATCATATGCTGAGATCTTTTGAAGATTAACTATGATGCAAAGATAATCGATTTATGGAGCAACATAGGTTATCAAAATAATAATTGTATTATGAATGGATAAAATAATACTGGATGGTTTGATGGAATCCCGATAATTTTGCATTATTGAAAAGCGTATGAACTAAAAACAGTGGAGACAGAATATGAAAGACATGCAAACAAAAATAGTAATGATAGGGATTCTACTTTCTACAGGTATAATGTTGAGGGCTCAGGACAATGGAGGGTGTGAGGATTGTCCGGCTTTTAATGCAGGAGGAAAAGTGGAAGTCCGTGGTGTAAAAGAGAGGATTATCGGAGATTTGTCGCAACCGGTCGCGGTTCGTGTAAGGACGTTGATTCAACAGATGACATTGGCAGAGAAGGTAGCTCAGTTGGTGAGCGAAAGTGATAGCATTCCGCGGTTGAATCTTCCTGCTTATAATTATTGGAATGAATGTCTTCACGGAGTGGCTCGTGCCGGTGAAGTGACAGTCTTTCCGCAAGCCATTAATCTGGCTTCTACCTGGGATACGGTGTTAGTCAAACGGGTGGCTTCTGCTATTTCTACCGAGGCACGGTTGAAATATCTGGAGATAGGAAAAGGGCTCACTTACTGGTCGCCTACTATAAACATGGCGCGTGATCCACGCTGGGGAAGAAATGAAGAGACTTATGGTGAAGATCCGCATCTGACTTCGCGACTTGGAGTGGCTTTTGTTAAAGGCTTACAGGGGGATCATCCGACTTATCTGAAAACTGTCGCAACAATCAAACATTTTGTGGCCAATAACGAAGAGAACAATCGTTTCTCCAGTTCTTCACAAATACCGACGAAACAGCTATATGAATATTATTTTCCCGCTTACGAGGCTTGTGTGAAAAAGGCAAACGCACAATCGGTGATGACGGCTTATAATGCTTTTAACGGAGTACCACCCAGCGGTTCGCATTGGTTACTTGATGATGTGCTGAGAAAAGAATGGGGATTCGATGGATTTGTAGTTTCTGATTGCGGGGCTATTGGGGTGATGAATTGGCAGCACCGGGTGGTAAACTCGCTGGAGGAGGCAGCTGCTTTAGGAGTAAACAGTGGTTGTGATCTGGAATGTGGTACTACTTATAAGGAAAAACTTGTTCAAGCGGTAGAACAAGGATTAATTTCAGAAGCTGCTATTGACCGGGCTTTGACAAGAGTATTAACGGCACGGTTTAAGTTGGGAGAGTTTGATCCGATGGAACTTGTCCCATATAATCATTATGATAAGAAACTATTGGCAGGAAAGAAATTTGCAGAACTTGCTTATGAGGCTGCTGTTAAGTCGGTCGTGCTATTGAAAAACGATGCTTTGTTACCTTTAAATAAAGAAAAGATTAAATCTGTAGCCGTAGTAGGACCGTTTGCCGATTACAATTATTTGGGGGGATATAGCGGACAGCCTCCTTATTCGGTTAGCCTTTTGAAAGGAGTGAAAGAGCTGATAGGTAAAAAAGGGAAAGTCACTTATCTGAACGGAATGGGAACCTCTGCGGATTCTATAGCGCAAGTGGTAAAAGGGGCAGATATAGTACTTGTAGCTTTGGGTAGTGATGAAAAAATGGCACGAGAAAACCATGATATGCCTTCTATTTATTTACCGGAGGAACAAGAGAAGCTTCTAAAAGAGATTTATCAGGTGAATCCGAGAATTGTATTGGTTTTCCACACGGGAAATCCGTTGACTTCCGAATGGGCGGATACACATATACCGGCTATTATGCAGGCTTGGTATCCGGGACAGGAAGCGGGTAGGGCTTTGGCCAATTTGCTGTTTGGAAATGAAAATCCGTCGGGTAAGTTGCCTATGACTATCTACAAAACCGAAGAACAGTTACCGGATATACTGGATTTTGATATGTGGAAAGGGCGTACTTATCGTTATATGAAAGGGGAACCTTTATATGGTTTCGGCCATGGATTGAGTTATACATCTTTTGAGTTCGATAATATACAAGGGAATGATACTTTGCAGCCGGATGCGATTTTACAATGTTCGGTCGAGTTATCCAATTCAGGTCAGTTAGCAGGAGAAGAAGTGGTTCAGGTCTATGTTTCGAGGGAGAATACTCCTGTTTACACATATCCGTTGAAAAAATTAGTGGCATTTAAAAAAGTAAAACTTGCTTCAGGTGAGAAAAAGAAAGTGGATTTTACTATAGCTCCCCGGGAGTTATCAGTTTGGGAAGATGGGAAATGGAGGATGCTTTCCGGAAAGTATACTTTGTTTATCGGTTCCGGACAACCGGGGTTGGCGAAAGGTATTACGAAAGGTTTTGAGGTTAAGATAAGGTAAAGTTAGTTTTTACAGGTTCTGGGGTAGTAGTTGTTTTTTAAGGAAAGATTGTTTGAAGGTGATTTCTGTATGTACTTGTTCTCTGATGTAGAGGGTGTGCTGATTGTATCAGTATCAGATAAAATAATACTGGATTGTTAATAATAACTGCACTAATTTTACATTTGAGAAAGTTCCCCGATATTGGGATGAAATAAGTCTCAATTTCGTCTTTTAGATAAACTATGGTGGAATAACGGATGCATTAAAGGCAAAAAGCGAATAAAGAGTGTTTGTTTGAATTGCATAAGTGAATGATAAAATCATATTTGTTTGTTCTGCCGGTTGACTCTATTTTTGCATTATCACAAAATTAATCATTTAAAATCAGTGTAATAGTATGAAGAACATGATGTTGTTTCTGATGGCACTCTTAATGAGTGGCCATATGATGGCTCAGCAAACCATTGTTACAGGTGTAATTACCGATGCTAACGATGGATCTCCATTGATCGGAGCCAATGTTCTGGTTAAAGGTGCCGGAACCGGTTCTATTGCCAATGTGGACGGTAAGTATAGTGTTAACGTCCCAAATGGTAAGAATGTATTGGTCTTTTCGTGTGTAGGTTATAAAGAACAGGAGATCACTTTAAAACCCGGACAAAAAGTGCTCAATGTGACCATGAAAGAGGATACTGAACTACTGGATGAAGTAGTAGTTATAGGCTATGGCTCCATGAAGAAGAGTGACTTGACTGGTTCGGTCACCAGCATCAAAAGTGAAGATTTAATGAAAACAAACCCGATTAGTATTAATCAGGGACTCCAAGGGCGTATTGCAGGTGTGCAGGTTAACCAGAATGATGGTGCTCCCGGAGCCGGGGTAAGTATTCAGATTCGTGGTGCTAATTCATTCTCCACCTCTACCGAACCGCTTTATATCGTGGATGGTATTCCTTTTACCAGTAGTGGAATGCCGGGAACAGGCAAAGACGGTATGATGCAGACAGCCAATCCGCTTTCGACAATTAATCCGTCGGATATCGAATCTATTGAGATCTTGAAAGATGCCTCTGCCACAGCCATCTATGGATCGCGTGGTGCAAATGGTGTGGTATTGATTACTACCAAACGTGGTGCAAAAGGAAAAGATAATATCAGCTTCAGTGCTAATTTCGGAATATCGAAAGTAGTGAAGAAATTGGATATGTTGGATGGATATGCATATGCGATGTATAGGAATGAAGCAGCGCAGATGTTTAATGAATACGAGAATGCGAATGAAGCAATTCCATATCCGGGTACTTCCAAAGTAGATCCCAGTACCGGTGAATCTGTTTATTCTCCTGGACCGGAGGACTATCGGAATGGTACATATCCTAGCGTAAATTGGCAGGATGAAGTATTTGAAACAGCATTTTCCCAGGAATACAATCTGAGCGTGAACGGTTCGAATGATAAAGGATATTATGCAATCTCCGGTAATATTTTGGATCAGAGTGGTATCATTCATAACTCCGGATACAAACGTTATTCATTCCGTGCGAACTTGGCTCGTAAAGTACATGAATGGATTGAAATAGGTACGAATATGAGTTTTACCAATTCGCTGAATAAACTTGCTAAAACGAATTCTGTCAGTGACGGTATTATTCGTGGTGCTTTATTTTATCCGGCTACCGCTCCGCTGGATGATGAAACGAATAATGCCCAGTTGAACTGGTTCTCTTCTAATCCTTATGTATATACACGTGCTGCTAAAGATGAACTGACAACGAACAGTTTCTTTTCTTCTTCATTTGTAGAGATCACTCCGTACAAAGATTTGAAGGTTCGTCAGAATGTTGGTTTCTCCTACAATATCAATGAACGTGATGTGTATTACAACAGGGAAACAGTAGAAGGTAAAGATCCGACAAACGGATATGCTTCCAAGGCAGATAACTGGTCGAAAAACCTGGTACTTGAAACGATGGCAACTTATAATAAGACCTTTAATAGGAATCATTCGCTAAATGTAGTCGCAGCTTTCTCTTATGAAAGAGGGGATTATGGTAATAAGGCAATGGTAGCTACCGGATTTCCGCAAGACTTGACAGAAGATTTTGATATGAGTGCTGCTGTGAATCCTCAGAAACCGACTAGCGGGCGAGGAATGACTTCTTTGGTTTCCTTTTTGGGACGTGCCAACTATAATCTGATGAATAAATATCTGTTTACTGCCTCTTTCCGCCGAGATGGTTCCAGTAAGTTTGCGCCTGGTAATAAATGGTCGAACTTTGCTTCAGGGGCTATTGCCTGGAGAGCATCAGAAGAACAGTTTATTAAAGATCTGAATGTGTTTAGTAACCTGAAATTCCGTGCAAGTTATGGACAAACAGGTAATCAGGCGATTGGGGCATATGCTACCCGTGACTATCTGACTGTGGCCAATTATCCAATTAATGGTGCACTTGCCAGTGGATTTGCTAATCTGACTTGGAGAGGACCGGCCAATCCGGACCTGAAGTGGGAAACTCCCAGCCAGTATAATGTAGGAGTGGATATGGGTTTCTTCCAGAATAGAATTAATCTGACTATTGATCTGTATTATAAGAAAACATCTGATTTGTTACAGAATATACAGATACCCCAAAGTACAGGTTTTTCAAATATGACGACAAATTTTGGTAACGTAACCAATAAAGGACTTGAAATTACGGGAAAATTTTATGCAATCACCGGAAAGAATCTCAATTGGGACTTTGATGCTAATATTTCTTTTAATCGTAATAAAATCAGTGGTCTTCCGGGCGATCAGTTTGCTCAAGGATGGAGTAAGGCTGATAATGTGTTCTTACAGCGTAACGGAATGCCGATCGGAACCATTTATGGATTTGTGGAAGACGGCTTTTATGATAATATAGCTGAGGTGAGAGCTGATCCGTTCTATGCAAAAGAGTCGGAGGCTGTATGTAAAGCAATGGTAGGTGAGGTAAAATATAAGGATTTTGATGGGGTAGCCGGTATTACGAATGCCGATCGTCAGGTAATTGGTGACACGAATCCGGACTTTACGTTTGGTATGACTCACAATTTTACTTATAAGAATTTCTCTTTGAGTTTTTTCCTGCAAGGCTGTGTCGGAGGTGATATTTTTAATGCAAACTTGCTTGAAGTGACTATGAGTGGTATTGGTAATATTCCTCAGAATATATATGAATCCCGTTGGACACCCGAAAATCGGGAGAATGCCAAATGGCCGAAAGCTTATGCCGGCTATGGGAGAACAATGAAGTTGTCCGACCGCTATGTAGAAGATGGATCTTATCTGAGAATGAAGAACATTAATCTGGGCTATAAGTTTATTTCTCCATTCAAAGGAATCGAATCTATCAATCTGTTTGCTTCCGTTAGTAATGTATTTACCATTTCGGGATATAGTTGGTATGATCCGGATGTAAATTCTTTCGGAAGTGATGCTTCCCGTCGTGGTGTAGACTTATTCTCATATCCAAGCAGTCGCACCTTCTCATTTGGTTTACAATGTACATTCTGATGTTTAACTCAAATCAAGAAAAGTCATGAAAAAAATAATATTCAAATCGTTTTTATTGTTATGGACGGTCTTGTTGGCATGTTCATGCAATGATTTACTGGATGAAAAGGCCTATGATTTTGTGTCGCCTGAGCAGTTGGGCGACAGTGAAAGTGCAGCTTCTCAGCTCGTGACAGGAGCCTATAATACGGTGATCACCAGCTTTATTGCTCCGGGATCTTATCTTTACCTGACCAATATGGACTGTGACTACGCATCAGGAGCTTCATGGGCATTCGGTAATGTGGGAGCGGGAAACCCACAAGGTTTTTGGGGGATAGACCACATGTGGCAAGGTAGTTATACGTTAATCCACCGGGCAAATCTGGGTATATCCAAGATTTCGGCAATGAGTAATCTGAGCCAGGAGAGTAAACAGGATGCTTTAGCTCAACTCTGTTTCCTTAAAGCATGGGCTTATTTTAATTTGGTGAGAAATTACGGTCCTGTACCTATTTTCCGGAAATCCATTTCGGAAGGAGAAGCTATGAGTCAACCTCGTGCATCGGTTTCGGATGTATATGCACATATTATCGAATTGTTGGAACAGGCTGAAGGTATGTACTCAAAAGATGATGCAGGTTTCGTGGTGGGGCATGCTTCAAATGGAGCTGCTAAAGCATTGTTGGCGAAGGTATATGTTACTATGGCTTCCGGGGCGATGTCCGGTGTGCCTATCGTGGTTAAGGGAGGAAATCCGAATATATTTGAACCACAACCTATCACGCACATTGCAAAGACTGTTGCAGGTTATGAGTCTTTTGATCCGGCCAAGTATTATGCGTTGGCACGTGACAAAGCTTGGGAGGTGATAAACGAATATACCCTGTTTGATAATTATATGGACGTATGGGCCATAGGAAACCGTAATAAGGGAGAACACATCTGGATGGCACAGGCCATCAGCGGTGATAAGGACTTTGGAAACACGATCTGTCAGGATTATGTGGGCATTTTCAAAGAAGACGGTACGATGGAAGGTAACTGGTATGGTATGTGCGATCACTGGTATCTGCTTTTCGAAGAACAGGATAAGCGTATTGTCGATGGAGTTATTCATCGATATGCGTCGGATGGTATATCCAATGGTAAGGTTATCTATAACTATTATCCCCGTTGGTATGCAGATAAAGTGGAGAATAAGGAGGCATATGACAGTCAGGGCAATGCTTTTGATGGTACGGAAGTCTATCATGAAGGTCAGGGGTGGACATTGGCGAAGTTGACAAAATTTACTTTTGTTACAGACCGGAAACAAAAAAACAGTGATTTTCACTTTCCGTTACTCCGTTTGCCGGATATCATGTTGATTTATGCTGAGGCTGTCAATGAATTGAATGGTGGGCCGGACGCTGAGGCCTATAATCAGGTGAACCGCATTCGTACGCGTGCACATGCCACTCCGTTCTCCGGAATGAATCAGGATGAATTCCGTTCGGCTGTACTGGAAGAGCGTGCCCGCGAATTGGCCTATGAAGCTGACCGCCGTTATGATCTTTTCCGTTGGGGTATCTATCTGGATGTGATGAATGCCATCGATATGGATGAGCATAATGTGACTAAACGTCGTTTGGAACGAAATCTTCTTTATCCGATACCTACCAGTGAAGTGAACTCTAATGATAAGATTGATTCTAATAATCCGGGATGGTAATGAATACATTCGTAACATTTAAAATTGAAGATGCAATGAAAACATTTAGATATATTTTATTCGTGTGGGTGATGCTGGGCTGTGGGCTTTTTGCATCATGTGAGGACGATGAAGTGGAATATGCTCCTTTGGCGGTTACAAGGGTATCTACCGTACTTGACCGTGAGCAGGGCATTGATCAGGCTAATCTTGCACAGTACATCATAGTGCAAGGTACGGGACTGAATGCTGTTAATTCAATTCTGGTGAATGATGTGCAGGTTGATTTGAAAGACGCATACATCACTTCCGGAGAAATTACTTTTCCGATTCCAAGAGTGATTCCGGGAGAAATAAATAATCTGATAACTTTAGGGAGTGGAAATTCTACAGTGACAGCTCCGATATCAGTGTTTATCCCCGAATTGGAAGTGAATGGAATGTTCAATGAATTTACACCGGCCGGTGATACAATGAAAGTAGTCGGCGATTATTTCGATCTTTATGAGATAACGACCGAATCGGGACAACTGTTCTTTGGTGGTAAAGAAGTGAAAATTACAAAATCAACGGGCAACAGCTTGAGTTTTGTATTGCCGGAAGATGCTGTAATGGGATCAAAAATTAAATTAGTCAGTCCGGTTTGTGGAGAGGTAACGGTTCCAGGTAAATATATGGAAAAAGGCAACATGCTGTGTGACTTTGATCCGTTTACCGGTTGGGGAGGTAGTAAATATGTGATAGATGGTCCTGTGCCTGCTCCGTACAGTGGATACTTCTCCCGTTTCAAGATCAATAAAGGGGATGCGAACGATTGGGACTGGAACGAGGTGACTACTATTGCACAGTGTGCTGTCGAATATTCTCCGGAGGTTATTGCCGATCAAAATAAATATTTGCTGAAGTTTGAAGTAAATACAATCAAACCATTGACTAAAAGGCAGATTCGTTTCTATTTTTCACAGATCAATTACGATTGGGAACCTTTTGCATCGGGACTTGCTCTGAATACAAATGGAGAATGGAAAACCGTTTCTATTGATCTGGGAGAGATGTGGAAAGGAGATATTCCTAATGATGGAGTCCTGCAGATTATGGGTAATAGTTGGGCGGAAGATACGGATATCTGTTTTGATAATTTCCGTATCGTTCCCAAAGATTAAGGTGTGCTTAGCAAAAAGCAGATTATAATCTGCTTGATGTAGGGTAGAGTTGGTAAAAGAGGGAAGTTTTTATGGAACTATCCCTCTTTTTAACTCAGCTTGCAATATAAATCTAACAAAAATGATAATGCGAAAAATTCAATATCTGTTTATTGCTTTGTTTATCTGCCTGGAAATCCAGGCACAAGACAAATTTAATATCAGGGGAGTGTTGCCCTGGCATAATTTTCTATCGGGACCTACTTCCTGGAATCTGTCGGATTACCGGATTTATCTGGATGAATGCCGGAAGAATGGTATCAATTTTATTGGTTTTCATAATTATACTGGTGGTGGAGAACGCTATGCCACCTATGTGGAACCTATGATAAAAATAGAATATAAAAATATTCTTCCGCAAGCTTGTTTTGATAATTCGATGACAGCCCGTTGGGGATATCTTCCGATGGCTGTGAAAGACTTTGCTTTTGATACGGGAAAGATATTTCAATTGCCTGTTGGTGCAGAAGCTTTTGGCAATAATGGTTCGATAACATCACATTCTTCTCGGGAACATTATGAAAAAGCTCAGTCCTTGATGAGGGATGTTCTGAAGATGGCACATGAACGGGGAATCCGAATGGCTATGGGATTTGAATTTGGAGTGATCCCTTCCGAATATTTTTCTTTGAATGTAGCCGGAGATTGTTTTTATTGGGCAGGTGAATCGAATATGATCCCCAATCCGAAAAGTCAGATAGCTGCCGAGATACATTATGCGGCAATTGATGATATCCTAAACACTTATCCGGATATCGATTATATCTGGATGTGGCTGAATGAACATTCATTTATGGGTGTCGATGTTCAGAAAGCACTTAGAGATAAACCCTTTGCCCGGGCTTATCAAGAGAATCAGGCACTCTTTAAAGAGGCTGCCGATTCATCGGCTCGTTTTGTCGGGGTATGGGCATTGGAATACATGAAATTGACTTATAAACATTTGAAATCAAAAGGCTCTCGTGCAAAGTTAATCCTTGGTGGTTGGGGAGGGGGACATCAGTTGCCTTCTTTATTGAAAGGACTGGATAGGGCCTTACCACAAGATATTATTTTCAGTTGCCTTAATCCGGATTTAGGAAAAAGTCCGCAACCTGATTTCTTGGAAGAGATTGCCCGAAACCGTAGTGTTTGGGCTGTACCCTGGTTGGAGGGGGATCATCAACTCTGGCATTTTCAGCCGAGGGTCAATATGATGCGTGAACAGGTAAAGCTTGCTGCCGAACAAAATCTGGACGGAGTAATTGCTATTCACTGGCGTACAGAGGAACCCCGTTTTAATTTTCGAACGTTTGCCCGTTTTGCTTCGGATAAGGGTGCTGACGAGAGTGTAGATCAATTGTATGACCGATATCTGACAGAGGAATTTGGGGAAGAAGCCGCAAAAGAAATGACTCCTTTACTTGCCAGAATGGATCGTGAACAGATTCAATGGAATGTACCGTCACCGGAATTTTATGCATATACTCCGGAATGGGGATTATTAGATGAAAATAATGTGCGAATACGACAAGAGTTGGTGTCTTCGGGAGAATCGTTATTGAAAAAGTTAAGAGGAGAGAAACGGGAGAATCTGAAACGTTTCATAGCAATGTTCCGTTTTGAACTGTTGTTGGATGAGGTAGATCGGGCTATGATGCCTGCTTTTATCTTAAAAAAGAAGGAAGTGCAAGGTGAGAAAATAAATGGTTCGCAGGAGTATATGGACGCATATCGGCTGTTAGTTTCAGCCCCTGTTAAAGAAATGTTTGATACTTATATGGAACGTGTTCATTCTCGTGGAGAATTGGGAGTACTTAGCTCTTTGAATCAACGTGTGTGGCGCGAATATAATGATCTTAAAATTTATCTGGAAAATAAAATAAAAGAAAAATGAAACGAATGGCATATCACCTGCTGGCTATCTTAATTTGGGGGATGGCAGCATCGGCTGTCAAAGCACAGATTTTGTTAACAGCTTCTGCTACGCCGATTGAAGAATATGCGGCGGTAGAACTTCAGCGGTATTATTATCAGCTGTCCGGACGCTTGTTGTCCATCGATCATGAAGAAGTACCGGACAGGAAAACGGAATTTGTTCTGACAAGACTGGATCATCCGTTAGTGAAGTCTTGGAGAGACAAAGGAGTATTACCTCTGAAGTCCATGCCGGGAGAGCAGGGATATGTCATTCGGACAGTAAAAGAAAAAGGCAGGGAATTGGTTGTCATTGCAGGTGTTGATGCCAATGGATTGCTTTATGGTGTATATGGGTTGCTGGAAGATCACTTAGGAATGCGTTTCTATATGAATGGAGATGTATATCCTGATAAGAAAGAGGTTCAGACGAGAATACCGTTGATTCAAGATGAACGAACTCCGACAGTGGCTATCCGTGGATTCCTTCCCTGGACTAATTTTCCGCAATCGGCTACCATTTATTCTTGGGATGATTGGCGTTACATCATAGATCAGGCAGCACGGATGCGTATGAACTTCATTATGATTCATAACTATAACGGGTTTTGCGGACATAATGAACTGTTTCATAATTTTGAATACAAAGGGCATTTATCGCGTGGATGGATGCCTACCATAAAGACAGGACACGGATGGGGCTGTCCCGGATGGAATATCAACGAATATCTTTTCGGGGCATCTGAAGTTTATGATGATTATGATTTTGGGGCAGACTATGGCTTGCATAATGAAACGTTGACGAATGGTCAGATCAAAGAGAAAGGAGCAACTATATTCCGTAAGGTGATTGCCTATGCACACTTACGTGGTGTAAAAATAGGTTTAGGGTTAGATATTGATGTCGTTTTGCCGGAATATCAGTCTGAACCGGATAACAAAGACTTGATAAAGGTACAGGTCGCAGAAATAGCTCGTGAGTATCCGGAATTGGACTATCTGCTTTGTTTTCAATCCGAAGGTCAGAAAAATGAGGCTTTTTATGCCCGTTGGCGAAGAGTCTTTGATGGATTTTATGAAGAGATGAAGCGGAAGTCGCCTTTTACCCGTATAGCTGTATCGGGCTGGGGGCTAACTGCGGAATCGGTGAATAGTCTGCCTGAAGATGTCATTTGTGCCCCTATATCTTACTATTCGGCCGCTTTTGAGCCGGGAAGTGTTTATGGAAATCGTGAATACTGGGGATGTCCCTGGCTGGAACGTGATTTTAACAGTTCTGAGTATTACTATCCTTATAATGTAGATCTTTCGGAAACAATCCGGGCCTTTGGAGATGCTTCTGCCAATATGAACGGATTTTATGCGCTGACATGGAGATTGGCGGATGCTATTTCTCCAAAGATGTGGTATATCAGTAAGGCTCCTTGGTATAATCATGAAGTGCTGGACTCTTCGGAGAAAGTGTATCGGGATTTTGCACTTGCCAATTATGGAGAAAATGCAGTGGATGCCATTACTGACATTATCGATCAAAACGAACCTTTTGCTACCGATTTCGGTGAGTGTCAGGAAACACCCGGATTTAATCAGATGGTACATACTTATCCGTTGATGAATCTTTATTCGATGACTTTTGGGGGAAAGAATGGAAAGGATGTGGAGATAAAGGCCACCGGATATGCAGAGAAAAAAGGTACAAAAAATGCTCCTTGTGATGAAGGAGGAGAGTGCGTGGGATATATTATGGCTGATGACTGGTTGCAGTATCCGGCAGTTGATTTTAGTAATAGTCCCGAACGAATGTCCATACGGATTGCTTCTGCATCTTCGGGTGGTGTTGCTACTGTTTATCTGGATCGATTGGGAGGACCTGCTATCGCTCGGTTTGAAGTAAAGAACACGGAAGGTTGGCAATCCTGGAAATCATTGACCGTTCCGGTGAAAGGGTTAAAAGGTGTTCATACGCTTTATGTTCGTTTTCAACCTTTTAATGTAATAGCCAAAGCTGGGAAATTAGCTGATAAACAGCTGAAAACAATTGATAGTTGTATGGCCGTTACTTCGGATGTACTTCAACAATTGCGTCTCTCCCGATTACGAGCACGTATTCAGGGAGCAGCGTGCCATATAGCTTTGAATACTGATTTTGAAAATTATCAATGGAATGATTTACCGGGGAAAATGGATGAATGGGCGCGTAGCTTTTTGTATCGTATTGAAGATATTTCTTCCTATGGAAATATTATGAGTACTCAGAATCGGTTTGTGAAACAGAACTATGTAGAGAAGATCAACCAGCTACGTAAACAGCAACGGGTACAGGCTCCTTCGCATATTATAGCTAAAGGTACTCTTGAGGGAGCACAGATTAGTTGGCGTAATGAAGAGCCGGCAGTAAGTTCCTTCGTGGTTTGTCGTAATGGAGAAGAGATTGATACATTGGCGTCTGATGTGAATTGTTATCAGGATAAGTTTCATGGAGCAACTTCGTATACGGTATATGCAGTGGATATTGAAGGGCATAAAAGCCCTTTGGGAATACCTGCCGATTGTCTGGCCGGGAGTGCTGACCGGGAAGCTCCGGTTATTGTGATTAATTCCCCGTTGACTTCAATAATGGAGGGAACTCCGTTGCACATTCGGTTTTCAGTCGTTGAAAATCGGTTACCGGAATTTGTATCCGGGATATTTCACTATCGGAGAACAGGAGAGAAAGTGTGGAAAAAAATACCATTTAAGCACCGGACCAGAGGTGTCTTCACATTAACCTTACCTGCTTCTGAGATTACGCGTCAGGGAATAGAATACTACATTTCGGTTTCAGATTCTGACAATGTATTTTGCTATCCGGGTTCGGCTCCGGCTCGGAATCATACGGTGGTAGTAACTGAGGTACCGGGAGATGATAAACCCGAAGTTCCGATGATAAAACCAATTTGTGGTAAACGTATGTTTTGGAGTCGTGTGCCAAATGTGGAAATGTATCGCATCTATCGTAGCAGAACTCCTGATTTTAAAATCGGAGCAGATACGTTTGTGACGTTTGTAGCGGGAAATACACAGAGTTTTGCCGATAATGGATTTGATTTCGACGGGACTTCTCTGAAAGGAACTTATTATTATTGCGTGACTTCCGTATCCTTTTGGGATCATGAAAGTGAGGCATCAGAAATCATTCAAATAGATTATTAATGAAAAGAATTGGAATATATATTGTTATTGTAGTATGCATCCTGTCTTGCATATCTTCGCGAAGGAACCTCTTGACAGAAACCAGATTGATGTTGGTTGATACGAGAGCAACTGAACATACGGCGGCATTGTTCTATAACTTGCGGCAACTGACCGGAAAACGGGTGGTTTATGGACAACATAATTATGAAATGGATGGGTTCGATTCGGATAGTACACGCTGGAGGGATGAGGCAAACCGATGTGATGCGTATGATGTGACGGGGGCTTATCCTGCTTTGGCTAGTTTTGATTTCCTTCATTTTACGAATCCTCGTAGTTGGGAAACAAAAGAATTGAATTACATACAGGAAAAATTCCATGTTGCATATAATCGGGGAAATGTTATTACGTTCTGTTGGCATTATTATAATCCGGTGACCGGAGGAAATTTTTATGATACAACACAAGTGGTTCGTCATATCTTGCCGGGAGGTTCTTATCATGCTACCTTCAAAGCCGATTTGAAGATCATTGCTGATTTTGCACACAATGCAAAGGGCGATGACGGAGAGTTGATTCCGATCATATTCCGTCCTTGGCATGAGTTTGATGGTAATTGGTTTTGGTGGGGAAAAAATCATTGTTCGGTTGAAGAATTTAAAAAATTGTATCGGTTTACAGTCACTTATCTCAGAGATTCTTTAGAGGTGCATAACTTTTTATATGCATTTTCTCCGGACTGTGGTTTCACTACTGAGGCCGAATATCTGGAACGTTATCCGGGAGACAAATATGTAGATGTTGTAGGTATGGATAATTATTGGGATTTTCGTCCGGATGGGGGAGATACCTCCCTGGTAGTTCTGAAAGCCCGTATCCTTACACAATATGCGCAAAAGCATGGAAAACTTTCTGCCATTACTGAGACAGGTACACAGACACGTGATTCATTGTGGTATACACAATTGTTATCTATTCTGCGTTCGGAAGGGGTAGCCTTGAATTATGTATGCACTTGGTCGGGGTTTTCTCCTTATAAAGGGCATCCGGCAGCAGCCGATTTTTGTCGGTTTAAGAGGGACACTTTGGTGCTCTTCGCTGATGAAATTCCTAATTTTTATACTTGGCACTGAACCTGCTTATAAATAATATCATGGAATGCTAAGATAGTATTAGGTATACATCCATCCAACGCCTATCTTTGCAATATCACTTTCAGGGTGGAAAGAATCTTATAAATAAAATATCTGATGATTATGAAAATCCTATCGACTATCCTATTAACCTTGTTGATTGTGCTTGGGGCGTGCACTTCTCCTCAGGTTTCTCCTGATCCTTTTGTCCGTGTGTCAAACGGACGTCTGACGGTGAATGGAAAACCCTATTATTATATAGGAACTAATTTTTGGTATGGAGCTATTTTGGGGTCACAGGGACAGGGAGGTAACCGGGAGAGATTACTTCGTGAACTGGATTATTTGAAGGCTCTTGGTATTAACAATTTGCGTGTTCTTGTTGGAGCAGATGGAAAAGATGGGATTCCGATGAAAGCTGAGCCTGCACTTCAGGTGGAAGCCGGTGTGTATAATGATACTATTTTTGACGGGCTCGATTTCTTCCTGTCGGAGTTGGATAAACGGGATATGTATGCCGTACTTTTCCTGAATAACAGCTGGGAGTGGTCGGGCGGATATTCCCAGTATCTTTATTGGGCGGGACATGGTGAAGTGCCTATGCCGAATGTAGCCGGATGGGATGCTTTTTCGAATTATGTGGCACAATATGCTAAGTCGGAAAAAGCACACCATTTGTTCCGGGATCATATTACTCACGTTGTAAATCGTGTCAATCGGTATACTGGAAAAAAATATAGTGAAGATCCTGCAATTATGTCTTGGCAGATAGGTAATGAACCCCGTCCGTTCGGTGAGGACAATAAAAAGAGTTTTGCAGCCTGGATTGCCGATTGCGCTGCTCTTATTAAATCTATGGATTCTAACCATCTGGTTTCTATTGGATCGGAAGGAATGGCCGGTTGTGAGGGGGATTTGTCACTTTGGACTTCTATCCATGCCGATGCGAATGTTGATTATACTACGATTCATATTTGGCCGAATAATTGGGGATGGATCGATAAGAAAGATATTCCGGGTACCATCGGGCAGGCAATAGAAAACACCTGCTCTTATATCGATATGCATGTGCAGGAAGCTTTTAAGATAAACAAGCCGCTGGTACTTGAAGAGTTTGGTTTACCGAGAGACAGTGTGAAGTTTACTTCGAATACTTCCACTGTTCAGCGGGACCGGTATTACAGAGCTGTGTTTGATATCGTCGAAAAGCATGCTGCCGAAAAGGGTGTTTTCCAAGGATGTAACTTCTGGGCATGGGGTGGATTTGCGGAACCTCAACATCTCTTTTGGCAAAGGGGAGATGACTATATGGGAGATCCCGGGCAGGAGGAACAAGGGCTGAATTCGGTTTATGCAACTGATTCGACGATAAATATGATAAAGGAGGCGGTAAGTGATATTAACCAGATAATTCAGAAACAATGAAAATGAAATTAATATGCTTTTTGATGTTGAGTGTGTTTTTTATTTTTCCGGTTCGGGCTAAAAACACATTCGGGAAGAAAAAAGACAAAGTGACGCGCTTGCATTTTTATGACCTGAATAAGAATGGGCGGATGGACACTTATGAAAACCCTTCTGCTCCTGTGGAGTATCGTGTGGAGCATCTTTTGTCACAGATGACTTTGGAGGAAAAGGTAGGACAGATGCTTACTTCATTGGGGTGGCCCATGTACGAACGGGTGGGAGAGGACATCCGCCTGACCCCTCAGTTGGAGAAAGAAATCGGAGAGTACCATATCGGATCGCTCTGGGGTTTTATGCGGGCTGATCCGTGGACGCAACGTACGTTACATACCGGACTCAATCCTTCGCTGGCTGCCCGAGCGTCCAATCGTCTTCAATCTTACGTCATAGAACATAGCCGTTTGGGTATTCCGCTGTTTCTGGCGGAAGAATGTCCGCATGGCCACATGGCGATTGGTACAACAGTATTTCCGACTTCCATCGGTCAGGCAAGTACCTGGAATCCGGAACTGATCCGGCAGATGGGACGTGTCATTGCTATTGAAGCAAGTGCTCAGGGAGCACACATCGGCTATGGACCAGTACTCGACTTGGCCCGTGATCCGCGTTGGTCGCGTGTAGAGGAAACTTATGGAGAAGATCCTTATCTGAATGGGGCGATGGGAACTGCTCTGGTACGTGGTTTTCAGGGAGAGACATTAAACGACGGTAAAAGCGTGATAGCGACCCTCAAACATTTTGCTTCGTATGGCTGGACGGAAGGCGGACATAACGGAGGTACTGCCCATATAGGCGAGCGCGAACTGGAAGAGGCTATCTTTCCTCCTTTTCGTGAGGCGGTAGGTGCCGGGGCATTGTCTGTGATGAGTTCATACAATGAAATAGACGGAAATCCATGTACCGGAAGTCGTTATTTGTTAACGGATATCCTGAAAGATCGTTGGCAATTCAAAGGTTTTGTCGTGTCCGATTTGTATGCTGTCGGAGGATTACGGGAACATGGTGTTGCCGGCAATGACTATGAGGCGGCCATAAAGGCCGTGAATGCCGGAGTGGATAGTGATTTGGGAACGAATGTCTATGCTGAGCAGTTGGTTGCTGCGGTCAAAAGAGGGGATGTTGCTGTAGCAACGATAGATAAGGCGGTACGTCGCATTTTATCTCTCAAATTCCAAATGGGATTGTTTGATGATCCATTTGTAGATGAAAAGCAGGCAGTACAACTTGTTGCCTCTTCCGAACATACCGGACTGGCTCGTGAAGTAGCCCGTCAGTCAATCGTTCTGCTTAAGAATAAGGACAAGCTGTTGCCGTTGAAGAAGGATATTCGTACCCTTGCTGTTATAGGTCCCAATGCCGATAATGTGTATAATATGCTTGGAGACTATACTGCTCCTCAAGCCGATGGGACTGTAGTGACAGTCTTGGATGGAATTCGACAAAAGGTCTCTAAAGAAACTCGTGTGCTGTATGCCAAGGGGTGTGCAGTGCGTGATTCTTCCCGTACCGGATTTAAAGATGCTATAGAAACAGCCCGTAATGCCGATGCCGTAGTAATGGTGATGGGAGGATCGAGTGCCCGGGATTTTTCCTCGGAATATGAAGAAACCGGTGCGGCAAAAGTCACTATAAATCAGATCAGTGATATGGAAAGTGGCGAAGGCTATGATCGAGCCACACTTCATCTTATGGGAAGACAACTGGAGTTGTTGGAAGAAATCTCCAGGTTGGGTAAACCGGTGGTATTGGTATTGATTAAAGGGCGTCCGTTATTGATGGAGGGAGCTATTCAAGAGGCAGAGGCAATTGTGGATGCCTGGTATCCGGGCATGCAGGGAGGGAATGCTGTGGCCGATGTGCTTTTCGGTGATTACAATCCCGCAGGACGTCTCACTCTTTCTGTGCCACGTTCGGTCGGTCAGTTGCCGGTATACTACAATACAAGACGGAAAGGAAATCGTAGCCGATATGTTGAAGAACCGGGTACTCCTCGTTATCCTTTCGGTTATGGTCTTAGTTATACAACTTTTTCCTATACGGATATGAAAGTGCAGGTAACTGAAGGAAGTGATGATTGCCGGGTAGATGTAACAGTAACCATACAAAATCAGGGTACTGCAGATGGTGATGAAGTGGCACAACTCTATTTCCGGGATGACGTAAGCAGTTTTACGACTCCTGCCAAGCAGTTACGGGCGTTCAGCCGTATTCACCTGAAGGCTGGTGAATCCCGAGAAGTAACTTTTACTCTTGATAAGAAGTCATTGGCTCTGTATATGCAAGAGGGGGAATGGGTGGTCGAACCGGGACGCTTTACAATAATGGTGGGAGGCTCTTCCGAGGATATTGCCTGCCGACAAGCATTTGAGATAAACCGAAAATATACTTTTAAAATGTAAACGTCATGAACAGATCAAGAGATAAAGTGCGTTGTGCACTCAATCATCAGAATGCAGGTAGTATACCGGTTGATTTCGGGTCTACAGCAGTCACGGGTATCCATTGCCGTATTGTGGAAGCGCTAAGAAACTATTATGGACTGGCACCCCGTCCGGTGAAGATTGTAGATGCTTTTCAGATGTTAGGAGAGATAGATGCGGAACTAGCCGAAAAGATCGGAGTAGACTGTATAGGTATAGGTGGACCCAAAGATATCTTCGATTTGGATACGACTCGTATGCACGAACAGACGACCCCTTGGGGGCAACGGGTGTTGGTGCCTGAAGCAATGGATTTAACTCCTGATATGCGGGGAGATGTATATGTGTATGCCGGTGGGGATCAAAATTATCCCCCCAGTGCCGTGATGCCCAAAGGATGTTATTTCATTAATGCTATTGAGCGTCAGCAGCCCATTGAAGAAGATCGTTTGGACCCGGAAGACAATGTAGAAGAGTTCGGGCTATTGACAGAGAATGATCTGGCTTATTACTGTGCTGAGGCAGACAAGGCATATCAGACCGGCAGAGCTGTTGTTGCCAGTTTCGGGGGAACGGCTCTGGGGGATGTTGCTTTTGTTCCCGGTATGGGATTGAAGCAGCCCAAGGGGATTCGTAGTGTGGTAGAATGGTATATGTCTACTGCTATGCGGCAGGACTATTTGCATCAGGTATTTGAGAAAGAGATCGACATTGCCATTGCCAATTATGAAAAACTCTGGGCTGCATTAGGAGATAAGATAGATGTGGTGTTGACATGTGGGACCGATTTCGGTTCCCAGGAATCACAGTTTTGCTCTATAGATACCTTCCGTGAGCTTTGGTTACCACACTATCGACGGATGAATGATTGGATACATCAACATACTACCTGGAAAATCTTTAAGCATTCCTGTGGAGCTATTATCCCGATTCTACCCGGATTGATCGAAGCCGGATTTGATATTATCAATCCGGTTCAGATTAATGCCAAAGACATGGATTCCAGAAGATTGAAAGAGGAATTCGGCAGTCAATTGACCTTTTGGGGCGGTGGGGTAGATACGCAAAAGATACTGCCTTTCGGTACTCCCGATGAGATACGTCGCCATGTAATGGGGCAGTGTGAGATATTGGGCCGTGACGGAGGTTTTGTTTTCAATGCTGTCCATAATGTTCAGGCCAATGTTCCGGTAGACAATGTAGTTGCGATGTTCGATGCTCTAAAGGATATCTCTTGATAATTTTCAGAAAATACTATTTCTACCATGTTTGGCCTGTATTGATCATCAGATGGCTTTGAAATTCTCTTAAAGTCCCCTGATAGATCGGTTGGCAAATCGTAAAATCATCTCGCTGTACAATAAATTGATGTTAGGTAATCTTTAAGAAAGAGTATCTATATATTATTAATCTTATAAATGATAAAAGCTATGAACAACCTCAATGAATTATATGAAGCCATTTTGGCCGGTAAATTGGAACAGGCAGTCAGTGTTACTCGGGAAGCTGTTGCCGGAGGAGCAGCACCCCAGGAAATCATTAATGAATATATGATTAAAGCCATGGAAGCCATTGGAGCACGTTTTGAATCGGGACAAGTGTTTGTTCCGAACCTCTTGATGAGCGCCCGTGCCATGCGTGGTGCCCTCGATATACTCAAACCACTGATGCAAGGGCAGGTCAATTCGTATATCGGTCGGATTGTGATTGGTACGGTAAAAGGGGATTTGCATGATATAGGTAAGAACTTGGTTGCTTCGATGTTTGAAGGATGTGGGTTTGAAGTCATCAATCTGGGAGTGGATGTATCGAGTGATAAATTCATTTCTGCGGCATTGGAAAATAGGGCAGATATTATTTGCATGTCCGCACTGCTCACCACTACCATGAATTACATGAAGGAAGTGATCGATGCCCTTGAAACCTCCGGGTTGAGGGGAAAAGTAAAAGTAATGGTAGGAGGAGCACCTGTCAGCGATGCCTTTGCCAAATCTATCGGTGCCGATGCCTATACCAGTAATGCCAATGCAGCCGTAATAATGGCCAAGAAGTTGATAAACGCCTGTTGAATATGCCACTGATGAATTCCCATATTGTTGAAGAGTGTCTGCCTTTCACTTCGTTGAGACTCGATCCGGAGGATATTAATCTTTCAATGGGAGCCGGTTACGTGCCTGATGCGGAGATACAGGCAATATCTGATGCATTGGAAACAGAGATTGCCGGAATTTGTACACCCCGCTTTCTGTATGCTCTGTTCCACGCCGAGCAGGCCGGTACTTGTGAGGTGGGAGTAAACGGTATTTCTCTGAAAACAGGATCTGTTATAACTCCTTATCTTAAAGATGCTGCGGGCTATGTACTCTTTGTTGCTACTGCGGGGTACGAGTTTGAGGCTTTTCAGCATAGGATAGGCAGTCAGGGAGACATCTTACGCGAATTTCTTCTGGATGCTTACGGTTCGGCAATTGCTGAAGCAGTTGTCCGTGAAGTATGCCGGAAAGTGGAATCCCGAATGTTTCCTTTGGGATACGGAGTCAGTCATCCTTACAGTCCCGGTTATTGCGGATGGCACGTCACGCAACAGCAGTTGCTTTTCAGCTGCTTGCCTGAATTTCCCTGCGGGGTCCGATTGAGTGATTCTTCGCTGATGTCGCCTATTAAATCGGTCAGTGGTATTATTGCTTATGGTCCATGTATTGTCAAACGGAAATATGGATGCGAACTATGCGGCAAAGCCGATTGCTATAAAAACAGAAATAAACTAAACAGATAGAATGTTATGGAACTATCACTATATATAAAAGATAAATTAGTATCAGGAAAACGGGTAGCCATCCCCATTATGACCCATCCGGGTATTGAATTGTTAGGGAAACGGGTATTGGATGCCGTAACGAACGGTGAAATTCATTATCACGCTATCCGTGTCTTGAACGAATGTTTTCCGCAATCGGCGGCTTGTACCACTATTATGGATCTTACCGTGGAAGCAGAAGCTTTTGGAGCTCGACTTAGTATGTCCCCCAATGAAGTACCCAGTGTTTGCGGACGTTTGCTCACTGGATATGCAGATGTTGAGGCTTTGCAGATTCCTTCGGTCGAATCGGGACGCATGCCTCAGTATTTGCTGGCCGACCGCCTGGCAGCAGAAGAAATAGACAAGCCCGTGCTGGCCGGTTGTATCGGTCCCTATTCTCTGGCAGGTCGTCTATACGATATGACGGAAATTATGATGGCTATCTATACCGAGCCCGATACTGTTCTGCTTTTACTGGAGAAATGCACGGAATTCATTCTCCGTTATTGTCTGGCTATCAAAGAGACCGGAGTGGCCGGTGTTATTATGGCGGAACCGGCTGCCGGACTTCTTTCGAATGAAGATTGTCAACGCTATTCTTCGGTCTATGTGAAACGTATTATCGATGCTGTCCAGGATGATTCGTTTGCAGTTATTCTGCATAATTGCGGTAACACCGGACATTGCACTGCTGCTATGCTGGCTACCGGTGCTAAAGGGTATCATTTCGGAAATAAAGCGGATATGATAACTGCTCTCCGGGAATGCCCTTCGGATGTATGGGTGATGGGTAATCTGGACCCTGTAGGAGTGTTCAGGGTACTGACGCCTGAAGATGTTTTTGCACGGACAGAAGAACTTCTGACCTGTACCGGAGAATACGCTAACTTTATTATATCCACCGGTTGCGATACTCCGCCCGAAGTACCTTTTGACAATATTCAGGCCTTTTATCTGGCTGTAGAGAAGTACAATAAGGGTAGGTGAATGATAATACCAGTATTGGATAATATTGTACTTGTTTTCAAGGGGGAACCCTCGTACTTTTGCATAGTATTCATCGTTAAATAAACGAATTATGATAAAGAGAATAAAGATATTAGCTACAGGTGCACTGCTATTGGCAGGATTGGGTGCCTGTTCACCTTCCGGAAAGAAAACAGGAGCGGATTCGACTGTCGACACTCTGCGAACGGCGGAAACAGTGAATTTACTGAATAATCTACGGAAGGTTCCCACACAGGGGATTATGTTTGGTCATCATGACGATCCGCTTTACGGTGTCGGCTGGGAAGGTGACGAAGATCGCAGTGACGTGAAAAGTGTGTGTGGTGATTATCCGGCTGTCATGTCGTTTGATCTGGGCCACATTGAACTGGAAAGAGAGAAAAGTCTGGATAACGTGCCGTTTCGCAAAATACGTCAGGAGACGATTAATCAATATAAAAGGGGAGGAGTGGTTTCTTTTAGCTGGCATCTCGATAACCCCTTGACCGGTAAAGATGCGTGGGATGTGAGTGATACGACGGTTGTAGCTTCCATACTGCCCGGTGGTGTACATCATGCGAAATTTATAAGTTGGCTCGATGCTGTTGCAGCCTTTATGAATACTTTGGAGACGGAAGAAGGTACAAAAATACCGGTTATTTTCCGTCCCTGGCACGAGCATACCGGCAGTTGGTTCTGGTGGGGACAAAATCTTTGCACGGCCGACCAGTATAAGGCTCTTTGGCGGATGACGCATGATCGTATGCATGCCCGGGGAGTAAAGAATCTGCTTTATGCTTATTCACCGGGATCGGAACCCAAAGATTCGACTGCTTATCTGGAGCGTTATCCGGGAGATGATATCATCGACCTGGTGGGCTTTGACACCTATCAGTTCGACCGGACACAATATATGGAGCAATTGGATAAGTCGCTTACTATCCTGACTGAAGTAGGTAAGGCGCACGATAAGCCTATAGCCATTACCGAAACCGGTTTCGAGGCTATTCCCGATTCTGTCTGGTGGACACAGACTCTCTATCCGGTAATCAGCAAGTATCCTATCAGTTATGTGTTGGTGTGGCGCAATGCACGTGAAAGGGTAAACCACTATTATGCTCCTTATCCCGGACAGGTGTCCGCCGATGACTTTGTGAAGTTCTACCGTGAACCGAAAACTCTGTTTGTGTCGGACGTGAAGAACCTTTATAAATAGAAAATCAAATAAATAACGATAAAAACACTGTCCATTATGAGTCTGTTTAATGATAAAGTTGCTAAATTGCTTGCCGGGCATGAAGCACTGCTGATGCGTAAGAATGAACCGGTAGAAGAGGGAAACGGAGTGATTACGCGTTACCGTTACCCTGTACTGACTGCAGCGCATACTCCTGTCTTCTGGCGATACGACCTGAACGAGGAGACGAATCCTTTTTTGATGGAACGTATCGGTATGAATGCGACGTTGAATGCCGGAGCCATTAAGTGGGATGGGAAGTACCTGATGTTGGTGAGAGTGGAGGGAGCAGACCGCAAATCTTTTTTTGCTGTTGCCGAAAGCCCGAACGGTATTGATAATTTCCGCTTCTGGGAGTATCCGGTGACCTTACCCGAAGATGTGGTTCCTGCAACCAATGTATACGATATGCGTCTCACTGCCCATGAAGATGGGTGGATATATGGCATCTTTTGTGCCGAACGGCACGATGACAATGCTCCCATAGGTGATTTATCGTCAGCTACAGCCACTGCCGGCATTGCCCGTACCAAAGACCTGAAAAATTGGGAACGTCTGCCGGATCTGAAAACAAAGAGTCAGCAACGTAATGTGGTGCTGCACCCCGAGTTTGTGGATGGAAAGTATGCACTTTATACCCGTCCGCAAGACGGATTTATCGATACCGGTAGCGGAGGTGGTATCGGATGGGCATTGATTGACGATATAACCCATGCCGAGGTTGGAGAAGAGAAGATCATCGATAAACGATATTATCATACCATCAAGGAGGTGAAGAACGGTGAAGGGCCGCATCCTATCAAGACTCCTCAGGGATGGCTTCATCTGGCACACGGAGTACGCAATTGTGCTGCCGGGCTCAGGTATGTATTGTATATGTATATGACATCGTTGGATGATCCCACCCGGCTGATAGCTTCTCCGGCGGGGTACTTTATGGCTCCGGTAGGAGAAGAGCGCATTGGGGATGTGTCGAATGTGCTTTTTTCGAATGGTTGGATAGCCGACGATGACGGAAAAGTATTTATCTACTATGCTTCGTCGGACACCCGTATGCATGTAGCTACCTCAACTATCGAACGGTTGGTGGATTACTGCCTGCACACTCCTCAGGACGGCTTTTCTTCCTCAGCTTCGGTAGAGATACTGAAAAACCTGATTGAACGAAATCTGAGATTGATGAAATAAGAAAACCAAGAATAGAATGACTGCCATGATTACACTGAAAGAGAAGATCGGTTACGGACTGGGCGATATGGCTTCGTCCATGTTCTGGAAACTGTTCGGGTCCTATCTGATGATTTTTTATACCGATGTATTCGGCTTGCCTGCTGCCGTGGTAGGAACCATGTTTCTGATTACCCGGGTATGGGATTCGGCTTTCGATCCGATCGTGGGAGTGATTGCCGATCGCACACAGACCCGCTGGGGGAAATTTCGTCCTTATCTGCTGTATCTTGCCGTTCCTTTTGCACTGATTGGTATTTTTACTTTCACCACTCCGGAGTTGAATGATACCGGAAAACTGGTCTATGCCTACATCACCTATTCTTTGATGATGATGGTATATTCGGCTATCAATGTGCCTTATGCTTCACTGCTGGGAGTGATGAGTCCTGACCCGAAAGAACGGAATACCCTGTCCACTTACCGTATGACTTTTGCCTATATCGGCAGTTTTATTGCTTTGCTGCTCTTCATGCCGATGGTCAACCTGTTTGGTGGTGCAGAAGACGAGCAACGGGGATGGATGTTGAGTGTGGTGGTGATTGCTGTGATGTGTGCGGCTCTGTTTTATCTTTGTTTCGCCTTGACACGTGAACGGGTAAAACCGATCAGGGAAGTACAAAACTCCCTGAAAGACGATTTGAAAGATTTGCTTCACAACCGTCCGTGGTGGATTCTGCTCGGAGCCGGAGTGGCAGCTTTGGTATTCAATTCTATTCGTGACGGAGCTACGGTTTATTACTTCAAGTACTTTGTTGTGGAAGAGGATTACTCCACGGTTTCCTTCTTTGGCGTTTCTTTTGTGCTGAGCGGCCTTTATCTGGCAGTGGGACAGGCTGCCAATATTGTGGGAGTGATTCTTGCAGCTCCGGTCAGTAACCGTATTGGCAAAAAAAACACATACATGGGAGCCATGAGTCTGGCTACTCTCCTTTCCGTTATCTTTTATTGGTTTGGGAAAGGAGACATCACCCTGATTTTTGTTTTTCAGGTGCTGATCAGTATCTGTGCCGGAAGTATTTTCCCTTTGCTCTGGTCCATGTACGCCGACTGTGCTGACTATTCGGAACTGAAGACCGGCAACCGGGCTACAGGTCTGATCTTTTCGTCTTCGTCCATGAGCCAGAAGTTCGGTTGGGCTATCGGAAGTGCACTGACCGGTTGGTTGTTGGCTTACTTCGGCTTTCGTGCCAACGAAGTGCAGAGTGTAGAGGCTATTCATGGGATTAAGATGTTTCTCAGCTGGTTGCCCGCTGTCGGAACAGTTCTGTCCGTCGTTTTCATCAGTATGTATCCGCTGTCGGAGAAGAAGATGAGAGAGGTGACTTCAGAGTTGGAGAAGAGAAGAAAGGCTATTCAATCATAATTCAGACATCATATGGACGAGATTCTTAAACAAGAAATGCAGAAAGAGCTTACTACCCGTATTCTTCCTTACTGGATGGAACGGATGGTAGATCAGGAGAACGGTGGATTTTACGGACGCATCACCGGACAGGAGGAATTAATGCCCCGGGCCGATAAAGGGGCTATTCTGAATGCGCGTATTTTATGGACCTATTCTGCTGCCTATCGTCTGCTGGGTAGAGAGGAGTACAAAGAGATGGCAAACCGTGCCAAACGATACCTTATCGACCACTTTTATGATTCCGAGTTCGGAGGGGTCTACTGGTCACTCAACTATAGAGGTGAGCCGCTGGATACCAAGAAACAGATTTATGCCATCGGCTTTGCCATTTACGGACTGAGCGAGTTCCATCGGGCTACCGGAGATCCGGAAGCATTGATGTATGCCGTCCGTTTATTCAATGATATAGAGTCCCACAGCTTTGATGGGCTGAAGAATGGTTATTGTGAAGCGCTTACCCGTGAATGGAACGAAATAGCCGATATGCGCCTCAGCGAGAAAGATGCGAATGAACGCAAGACTATGAATACCCATCTGCATATCCTCGAACCTTACACCAACCTGTACCGGGTCTGGAAAGATGCACGGCTGGAACGTCAGCTCTACAACCTGATAGGGCTTTTTACAGAGAAGATACTGGATAAGGACACATCCCATTTACAACTCTTTTTCGATAACGACTGGCAAAGCAAATACCCGGTCGTCTCTTATGGACATGATATCGAAGCCTCATGGTTGTTGCATGAAGCCGCCCGGGTATTGGGAGACGCCGGACTCATTGCGGAGATAGAACCTGTTGTAAAGAAGATAGCTGCGGCTGCATCCGAAGGACTTACCTCCGACGGAGGAATGATATACGAAAAGAATCTCACTACCGGACACATCGACGGCGACTACCATTGGTGGGTACAGGCCGAAACCGTAGTCGGATACTATAACCTGTTCCGATATTTCGGTGATCGCGGGGCTTTGCAACATTCCATCGACTGCTGGGAGTTTATTAAACGACATTTGACTGACGATGTGCATGGCGAATGGTTCTGGAGCCTTCGTGCCGACGGTAGCCTGAACCGGGATGATGATAAGGCCGGCTTCTGGAAATGTCCTTATCATAACGGACGTATGTGCATCGAGCTGTTGGGCGAATAACTGTATTGTTTCCTGTTTCGTTAGATTGTTTTCCAAACTTTTTGTACTTTTGGGCACAATTTACCGAATATGAAAAACAAGCACGTCAAAAGAATAAACCTGCTTTTGTCCATCTTATTGGGAGCAGGTGTCTTCATTTTCTTCGGAGTATACTACTCCTACCATCTGCATTATCAGGAACAGTTCCAGATGTTTCTCTTTACATCCGACTATTTTGTCGAACAAGTATCCCATCCCGGGGGAATGGCGGACTATCTGGGAGGCTTTCTCACCCAATTCTATTATTATTCGTGGGCGGGAGCCGCTATCTTGACCGGTGCAATAGGGGGTATTCACAGGTTGATGGTTTGGATTGCAAACCGCCTGGGCGGACACCCGGCATGGTATCCGCTTACTCTGCTACCTTCTTTATGTTTCTTTATTCTGTTCTGCGACGAAAATTTTCTTCTTTCCGGAGCCATCTCTGTGGAAATGGTGCTGGGAGCACTCATCGGATATACATTTATTGAGAATAGGCGGATACGCCTGATTTATTGGGGAGTCGGCATTCCGCTGCTTTATCTGCTGGCGGGAGGATGTGCATGGCTTTTCATTCCATTGATATGGATAACTGAGTTTTGCCGGTTTGCCGGTAGGCGTCTGCCTTGGTGGATTCTGGTGGGAGGTACATTGGGAATTGCCGGAGTGACCTATTGGATATCCTGGGCTGTATTTCCATATCCGGCCGACCGCCTGTTGTGGGCGATCGGAAGTTATCGTTTTCCATTAGTCTTTCCACAAATGCAGGTGATAGCCTGGCTGGCTGTGATTCTGGTACCGTTATTGGTAGCTCGTTTGCCCGAGAAGATGACTTGGAGATACTACTCGGGAGCATGGGTTCTGCAATTTATCCTGATGTTGTTTGTTTTGAATCTGTATGGCAAATACGGTATCGGGTTGAATAAAGAGGAAGTGATGGGGTATGATTATCATGTGCGCATGCAAGAATGGGATGAAGTGATTGCGATGGCGGAAAAGAAAGCACCCGATACACCGATGTCGGTTTCTTGTCTCAATTTGGCTTTAGCAATGAAAGGGCAGCTGCCGGAACGTATGTTTAGTTTTTACCAGCGGGGGAAGGAAGGACTACTGATGTCATTTGTCAACGACTTCACCATTCCTTTGGTAGCCGGTGAACCTTATTATTACCTGGGATTGGTCAATGTGGCGCAGCAGTTTGTCTTCGAGGCTATGGAGGCCGTTCCGGATTACCGGAAGAGTGTGCGTTGTTTTAAAAGGCTTGCTGAGACCAATTTGATTAATGGCAGGTACGAAGTGGCCCGGAAGTATCTGCGTATCTTGCAGCATACCCTCTTTTATAAAGATTGGGCTACTGAAACTCTGGCTTGCCTGAATGATGAAGACCGGGTCAATGCACATCCGGAATACGGGAGATTGAGGAGGCTTACTCCGCGAACCGATTTCTTCTTTAACCCTGACCTGCCGGAGATGACATTGGAGTTCCTGCTTCATGCAAATCCCCGCAACCGGATGGCGTATGAGTATTTGATGGCTTGTACACTCTTGAAGAAGGATGTGGGACGTTTTGTGCATTATTATCCTTTGGGAGCCGATCTGGGATATTCTTCCGTTCCCAAGGGCTATCAGGAAGCGTTGTTGTTCTATTGGCTTATGAGCAAACACACTGCAACAGATACAATTCCCTGGAAGATAAACCCGCAGACAGAGAATAGATTGAGAGAATACGCACAGATTTTCACATCTGCCCGTTCGGCAGATGCATTGTCTGCCCGATTCGGAGATACATATTGGTTTTATGCAGACTTTAGATAAGATGGAAAAGATAAAATACTGTTTTAGCATGATAGGGCTGCTCTTCTTGTTTGCAGCTTGTCAAGAGAAGGTGACATCCCCTGCCAGGGTGGATACATTGCCATCGATATTCCCCGATTATGTCGGGGTTACCATTCCCTCTACCATTGCCCCGCTTAACTTCCGGGTGACGGACGATGGGGTAGAGGCGGTTGATGTCGTGATTGCCGGTACGAAAGGAAAGCCTGTACGGCTGAATGGAAGATCCGTAGACATTCCCGCCAAGCAATGGCACGAACTTCTTGAAAGTAATAAGGGAGACAGCATCGAGGTGAAAGTCTCTGTCCGCCAGGGGAAGAAGTGGAAAGAGTATCGTCCGTTTCCGATATATGTCAGTCCTTTCCCGATCGATTACGGGTTGGTATACCGTTTGCTCGCACCCGGATATGAAGTGTACAGCAAGATGGGGATCTACGAACGTGAACTTTCAACATTCCGCCAGACTCCTTTATTTGAGAATACGCAGGTGACGGCCGCCTGCATCAATTGCCATGCTTTCAACCGGACGGAGCCCACACCGTCGAGCGTACATGTAAGAGGCGGGCATGGAGCCACTGTAATCGACACAGGAGATCGGTTGGAATTTCTCGATACCAAAGCCGACGGGCAATTGTCGGCCTGTGTCTATCCGTACTGGCATCCTTCGGGCGAATACATCGCTTATTCGGTGAACAAAACCAATCAGGCCTTTCATCTGGGAGGAAAGAAGCCGATAGAGGTATTCGACCAGGCTTCGGATGTGGTGGTTTATCATCCCCGGTCCCATCGGATACTGACTACTCCTTTGCTGAGTACGGCTTCGTTTGAAACTTTTCCGGCATTCTCGCCTGACGGACGAACGCTTTATTTCTGTTCGGCCGAGCAGAAAGAGATGCCTGTCCGATACAAAGACGTGAAATACAGCTTGTGCAGCATTGCTTTCCATCCCGAAGACGGAACGTTCGGTGACCGGATCGATACGTTGATCTCAGCCCGCACGCTGGACAAAAGTATCTCTTTCCCCAAACCTTCGTTCGATGGAAAATACCTGATGTTCACGCTTTCCGATTATGGGAACTTCTCCATCTGGCACAAAGAGGCCGATCTCTGGCTGCTGGACTTGAAGACCGGAGCCTATCGTAACTTGGAGGAGGTGAACAGTGACGACACGGAAAGCTATCACAACTGGAGCAGCAATTCACATTGGTTTGTGTTCAGCAGCCGGAGAGGTGACGGGTTGTACACCCGCCTTTATATCTCCTCGGTGGACGGACAGGGGCGTATAGGGAAACCTTTCCTGCTGCCTCAGCAAGATCCGTATACGTTCTACGATCAGTTGATCTATTCGTATAATGTTCCCGAGTTTGTGTCTGCTCCGGTGCAATGGGACAAGCGGGAGATGGCCAAAGGGCTGATGTCGAAGGAGCGAGTTAAAGTGAAATAAAAGATGAGTAAGAATATGGAATACAGAAAACATAGAATAGAGTATTTAAGGACTACTGTTGAATATTCCCTTTTTGGGGGTGAGGGAGGAACGAGAGAGGCACATTTGATGTTTCATGTCGATCCGGAAGCGGGGAGTTATGAAGAGCAGCTGACGGCCATTCGTAAAGCATACCATAGGATACTGAGCAGAAAGGTGAAAATAAGGGGAATGGTACCCGTGTTTTGCCGTTACTTCCTGAGTGATGCCGCCAATCAGTGGGAGGCTTTGCAGGCTGTCTTGCAGAAAGAGCCGTCGTGCGCTGTCTCTGTCGTGCAACAGCCCCCGTTGGATGGAAGTAAGATTGCTTTGTGGGTCTATCTGACCTCCGAACCGAATGCCGCTTACAAGCATTACTGGACAGCCGGTGCGGGTGTGTCTTGCGGCAAATCGGAACGGCAGATGAAAACCTTGTTGAAATCTTATGAAGCCGATCTGGTAGGAAAAGGCTGTACGCTGGCTTCCGATTGCATCCGTACCTGGATCTTTGTGCAGAACGTGGATGTGAATTATGCCGGCATTGTCAAGGCACGCCGTGAAAACTTTCTGGGGCAGGGACTGACCGAATCGACCCATTATATAGCCAGTACCGGCATAGAGGGACGGCATGCCGATCCGAAGATACATGTGCTGTTTGATGCCTATGCGGTAAAAGGATTGCAGCCGGGACAGGTGACTTACCTGCATGCACTGTCTCACCTCAGCCCGACAGCCTTGTATGGAGTGACTTTCGAACGGGGAACTTCCGTGGAGTATGGCGACCGTTGCCATCTCTTTATCAGCGGTACGGCGAGTATCGATCATCGCGGTGAAGTGGTTCATGTAGGTGATGTCCGGGAACAGACCCGGCGGATGTGGGAAAATGTAGAGAAGTTGCTCGAAGAGGGCAAAGCCGGTTTTGAGGATGTGGCGCAGATGATTGTTTATCTGCGGGACGCTTCGGATTATCCGGTTGTGCGCGCTTTGTTTGCCAAACGCTTTCCTGATACACCGATACAGTTTGTTGTTGCTGCTGTATGCCGGCCTGCCTGGCTGATCGAGATGGAGTGTATAGCGATCGTCGCTAACAGTAACTCCTCTTATGAATCATTCTGATAGATTATATTCGATTCTTCTTTCAAAAAGATATGAAATGCGCTGTTTGACAAACAGCGCATTTCTTTTTTCAGGTCCGTCTGGGAGAAGAAAAGCCCGACAAAAGGACTTTCTGCTCAGGAAAGCCAAGGTCCGGGGCTCCGAAAGCCGGGATTTGATGAGAATAGGCCGGAGTTTCGGAGAAAAGAAGCAAGCATTTGCTCCGAAAGAAGTAAGCGTTTCCCGAAAATGCTTACTTCTTTTCGAAATATCTCCTAATGTTTTTCCGGATTACTCCTATTGTTTCCGATCGGAGGCTCAAAAGTGGACGGAATCTTTCCGGTTACTACTCTGAGATGAACAAAGCGGAAGTGATAAAAAGTTGTGTTTAGAGGGGTATCACTGTCTATCGGTTGCCTGTCCTCTGGAAAGTAGTGCGGTTTTGTTTGTCTTTGGCTTGTTTGGCCTACGAAAGCAATCATACCGGATTGCCATAGGAGGCGTTTTTCGCAGAGTGCCTTTCCCTCGGGCCGAAAGAAAGCAATCTGAGAGGATTGAAATATCATTTGGACAGAATGTCAAAACCGCTCTGTTAAGCGGCAATGAATAAGACTCTGTGGTGAATTCAATACTCTGTCTCTTGCGGGTTGAAGTTACACCATCCTTGGGTCCACTCCGGATAACCGGTTTCTTCCCTTTCGCTGAATACTACGTTATCCGCTGAGGCCGGTGTGCCCTCCATGTCCGACGGATATCCGCTGATCCGGCAGTTCCGGAAAGTCACCGATGTATTGTTGCCCATATACAGTGCCGCGCCGAATAGCCCGAGCATGCTTTCATTCTCCGGCCGGAGGCCGCCGCCATTGATAAAGTCGGGATGATTTACGAACGAGGCATCCCCTGAGGCAGGGCCATAGATCGTGACATCTTCAAAGGTGGCGGCTGTGGTAGGTGTCGCAGGAGTGTTCGTGCCATTATTGCTGCATTCGAAGGCATGAGAACCTGTGATGTCCGCTATTCGCGGATGGCGGATGCCCAGCAGATGCCGGCATGTGCCACTATAGCCGTTGTCTATGTCGAAATCGTCGTCCCAGCAGTGATAGGCCACCAGATATTCCGCATGAACCGTTCCGCCGAACCATTCGAAGGCATCGTCGTTGGCATACGATACTTGCAGGTGGTCTATTTGCGTGCCGTTTCCTACCGAACCGAAGGTGATGCCATTGATCTCCTGGTTTTTCTTGAACGGATATCCCGCAAACTCTACACGGACGTAGCTCAGGACGCCCGAATTATCCGCGTTGTTCGGACCTCCGTGCATGGTACGCGGGCCTCCCTCTATCTGCATGATGTCTTCATTGTTCCGGGCATAACCACATAAAATCAATCCTCCCCAGTCACCCGGTTTCCGTTTCCCGGCGGGCATTTCGGAGGTGAATACGATGGGAGCATCTACCGTTCCCCTGGCAATCAGTTTCCCGCCCGGTTCTACAATCAGGGCGGCGCGGGTTTCCTTGTCTCCTTTGATAACGGTGCCCGCTTCAATGGTCAGCGTCGAACCGTAAGTGACGTAACACCATCCCTTCATCAGGTAAGTGCCCCGTTTCAGGTATTGATGATCTTTTATCTCGAAGGTCTGTTCTCCGTTTCCGATGATATTCTCACCATAAATAATGTTATTGCCCTGTCCGTTGTTCTCGTCGTCCGTACAGCTGCTGCCGGTCAGGCACACCAGTGCTGTCAATGCGATAATCTTTAGTCTGTATCTGTCCATAGTTTGAAAAACAGGTAAAGCACCGGGCCAGCAGGACTGTCCGGTGCTTCATTCTGTGAGTGTATACGTGATTTATAACTTGGTCCAACCTTTGGTCCATTCATTGTCTGCTTTCACTGCACCTTTATAAGCCGCTTTTTCAAAGAAGCTGTCTGCTGACAGGTCGGCTCCTCCGTCCTGTGTTCCGATAAAGATATTGCTGAAGCTCAAAGTCTGGTTGATGGCATTGTGATTGCCTTCGGCTGTGAACAGGGCAGAAGAGTAACCGCCGTCACCGCTTGCCTTGATATCTCCCGCGATAGCGATGTAGTTCAGTACCGAAGGACCGTCGATCAGGAATTTCTCGGTCTGTTCTGTTTCGGTAGTCAGGTTGTTGGCCTTGCCTGTAACGAGTGCATTGTAGATCTTGGCCTGAGTTCCGGCACGCAGGCGGATGCCTCTTTTGCCTTCGTCGTTGTTGGCGCCTATCAGTGTCAGGTTGGCCAGTGTCGGGCATGAGATCGGAGCGGCATCCATATTCTTGTCATAGTTGTCGGCCTCGATCAGGCAGTCGCATGTATATCCCAAAGTGGCGGGATCTTCCTGGTAGGCGACAAAGAATTGCCCTTTTCCGCTCCATCCCTCTGTCCAGTCGAATGAATCGTCGCTGTTGCTCACCGATACCAGATATTTGGCATTGACCGTACCTCCGAACCATTCGAAGCCGTCGTCGGTACCTTTGTATGCTTCGAGGTATTCGAGGGTCGTACCGTTTCCTACACCATAGAAGGTGAAGCCGTTACACTCCTTTTCCGTAGTGAACTTGTATCCGGCGTATTCCAGGCGAATGTACTTCAGGATACCCGAGTTGTCCGCCGGATCGGAACCACCGTAAGCGGCATCTCCGACTTCCGATTTACCGGTCGATCCGATATTGATCGGGGCTTTGCCGCAAATGTGGATGCCGCCCCACGCTCCCGGTTCTTTGGTATCGGCAGTCATGACAATCGGTGCGGAGGCAGTACCTACCGCTTCGATCTTGGCTCCCTGTTCCACGAGGATGTAGTCGATGGTGGCATCATCGCTTTTGGCGCTGATTGTCACACCTTCGCCGATCTTCAGGGTGGAACCGGCTTTGACGATATATTCTCCGTCGAGGGAGAAGTTGTAGCCTTTGGTCAGGATGACGGTTTTCGACCCGTCTACGCTTCCTTTCAGTGTTCCGTTGTTGGCGATCACCTCTTCGCTGTCGCCGTTTCCGCCGCCTTCGCCGCTGTTGTCGTCACTACAAGCTGCAAGTGAACACATTCCCATCAGGGCTGCTACGGCCCAAGAGTTGAGTTTTAGATAATTCGTTTTCATATTCATACTGTTTTAGGTTTATACTATCTGTTTGATTATTCATATAAATATTCTGTGTGACCCTGTGGCGAGCCTTAGAATCTGTACGAGACTCCTATTTCTGCATGGGTTCCCGGACGGAATGATTCTACTTCCACCTTTTGTCCCGTTGCCGGCAGCTCCTGCTTGAAGCGGATGGTACTGTTCAGCAAGTCTTTCATCTGCAGGCGCAGGCTCAGGTGTTTGTTGATGGCATAGCTTGCTATGAAGTCCATCGTGTGCAGAGTCTGTTGCTTGATGTTACCTGTTCCGTAGATACCTACTGTCTCGATGCGCGGGCCTTGCACATTGTAAACCAGTGCCAGTGTCAGGTCGCTTTCTCCTCTCAGTTGAGGAGTGTAGCTGAGATCTGCATTGATCAGGAACGGAGAGGCTCCTTGCAGAGCGCGTTCCGAGTCGGTATATACCCCGCCTTCGGGCAATACGACGTTTGTGTACATGTATGAACCATTGGCTCCGATACGGAAGTTCTTGAACAGTTCTTTGCGGAATTCTATTTCCACTCCTGTGGCTATTCCGTCTTCGGCGTTGCGGAAAGAGCGGATCACTGTGCCGCCCGAAGACTCCTGAGTCTGTTCAATCGGCGATTTCAGTTTCTTGAAATAACCCGTGACAGAGAACATATCCCCGTTGTTGCGTTTCGGAAAGAAATCATAGCGCAGGTCGATGTTATAATTATAAGCGTTCTTCAGTTCGTTGTTACCACGGATATAGGCACTTCCGTAAGATTCCTGGTAGAGGAACGGAGCCATTTCGATAAATGAAGGGCGGGTGACAGTGCGTGATACGGAGAGGCGCAGGCTGTTGGTTTCGTTCAGGCTGTACTTCAGGTTCAGTGCCGGGAAGAAGTCGCCTTTGTCCAGGTTCGTTTTCTTCTCCTGTCCGCCGTCCGTCCAATAGCGTACCCATTGTTTGGCCTGCTCGTAGCGCAGTCCCACGTTGACCAGCAGAGATTCCATCGGGTAGTACTCTATTTCTGCAAACCCTGCCCACACATCCATTCCGGCGTAGTAGTTGTAACGGGGCTGTGCATCGATGTTGGCTTTTATCGTCCCGTTGGCTATGTTTTCCTGATTCAGATATCCGTTGGTATCATAAATGTTGGTGACGTCAGCGTTCAAAGCATTGATATCGTAGTAGAAGTTCACGCTTTCAAAGTCGCGTTTTTTGCTTTTGTAAGTACCTCCCACACGAACCAGGTTCGCATCTCCCCATTTGTACGAGGTGCGCAGATCTCCTACAATCTCTTTCTCTTGCAGTTCTCCGAAGTAGCGGTTGGTAGTCTGGTTGAGTTTAAAGAGGTTCAGCTTATCGCTGCCTTCGTTACGGAAGAAGACCACCTGCCGGCGATCCGGTTCGTCACTGTTGGTCAGTCCGTACGAAGCGCTCCAGTTTACATCCCACTGAGAAGTCAGTTCGTGGTGTCCCAGCAACTGGTTGTTCAGTAGTGAGTAGGCATGGAAAACGCTGTTGCTCGATGTGATGTTGTTCTTTTCGGCATCGATCCCCTCGCGGGACATGTAATCGTTGATGGCATTGCGTGCATAGAACACGGTGAAGTTGATGTGGTCCGCCTGCCGGAACGAGTAGCCGATGTTGCCCAATCCGGCTATTTTCAGTGCGCTGGAATAACTGTCATAATTGAACTTGTCGAGGTGTGTGCCCTGAGCGGTCATAGTGGTCACGTAGGCGTCTTTCAAGATTTGGTTTTCGTTGCTGACACCTACCGAGGCAAGCACGCTCAGACGGTTTCCGTTGGGGAGTGTCCAGCTCTTGCCTCCTCCCAGGTTACCACCGAATTCGGGTAGTGAACGGTGCTTGCTGATAGCGAAGTTTGTGCCGAACGGGTCATTGTTGCGGGCGTAATCGCGGAACTCGCTTTTACCCATAGCCAGAATCCGGTCTTTATTCCTGAGGTTTCCCGTACTGAAGAGTCCGCCTTTCCGGTCGCTATAATAGAAATCTTTTCCGACAGTGTTGAAGCGTCCGCCCACGTTGAAGCCGATGGAGAAAAAGTCACTTCCCGTGTTCTCCTTGGTGCTGATGTCGATATGTGCGCCCGAATAGTCGGCAAAGGCTCCGGCGGCATATACTTTACTGACGGTGATGTTCTTTACGGTAGAGGCCGGGAAGAGGTCGAGCGGAATCAACTTGTTGTCCGGGTTGGGCGAGGCGATGGGCAAACCGTTCAGGGTGGTCGTGCTGTACCGGTCACCCAGTCCGCGTACTATCAGTTGTCCGGCGCTTGCAATGGAGATACCGGTTATTTTCTTGACTCCGTCCTGTACGTTCGATATACCTTTCAGGGTCATCTCTTTGGCTCCCATGTTTTCGATGGCAAGCGTTGCTTTCTGTCTCTCTTGCAGTAAAGCCTTTTCGCCTTCCAGGTTTTTCCGGGCCACTACGGTGACGGCGTCCAGCGTTTGCGCGTCTACTTCCAGTTCAAAGTTCAGTGTCGCATTGGCTTTCACTTTCACTTCATTCATCCGGAGTGTTTTATATCCTATATATTTCACTTCAATGGTATAGGTGCCGTTGCTTAGCGTCAGTGTGTAGTTACCGTCTACATCGGCTACGGTTCCGGTCGTGGTTCCGGCAATCTGTACGGTAGCTCCGGTCAGGGGTTCTTTGGTCTGTTTATCAATGATGGTTCCCTGGATGACCCCTGCTGTGATTCCTAAGGAAAATGTTGCGAGAAGAAGAGTGGAGAGAAGTCTCCCGATTTGTTGTTTCATGTCTTTTTATCTACGTTTTTCTGTCGGTGCAAAGTTGCACGATTCAGGTTACGGGGGTGATACATGCCCTATACGATTCGTTAACATCTGTGTTACATTCCTGTGTACCCTTTTTGCAGTGCTGCTCTCAGCGTCTGCTTGCCACAAATATTTAATCCATTCTCTTGGTGTGAATGGATAATTTCCTAAATTTGCGTACTAACAGCAAACAAACATATACTCCTGTAAACTACTTTTATGGATAACGATATTGAACGATTTCGGCAAATGGCGTCCATGGCGCAACTCGGATGGTGGGAAGCTGATTTCACAGCCGGGCATTATGTATGCTCAGAATACCTCTGCGATTTATTGGGACTTGAAGGAAATACCATATCTTTTACGGACTTCAGGAAACGGGTGCGTGAGGATTATCAGGAACAGATAGTCCGGGAGTTCAATGCTTCCATCCATAGGGAGTTTTATGAACAGACTTTCCCCATTCACTCCAAAGAGGGAATCGTGTGGTTGCACACCCGTTTGGGGGAGCGTGAAGAAATACCGGGCAGGGGAGTCGTTTCATTCGGTATCATGCAGCGGGTAGAAGCTCCCAATGATACTTCCGAGCGGGTTCTGGAGCGTGTCAACGACTTGCTGTACAGGCAGAACTCCATTTCCCATTCACTCTTACGCTTTCTCAAAGATGATAGTGTGGACCTCTGTATCATGGAAATATTGAAGGATATCCTCGATCTTTTTCATGGGGGACGCGTGTATATCTTTGAATATGATGAATATTACCGCTATCAGGACTGTACCTACGAGGTGGTGGCCGAAGGAGTGTTGCCGGAGATCGATAGCCTGCAACGTATCCCGACTGACAGTTTACCTTGGTGGAGGCAGCAGACCCTGTCGGGTAAACCGGTGATACTGGATTCATTGGACCAGCTTCCGAAACATGCAAAAGCGGAATATGCGATCCTGAGCCGCCAGAACATCAAGTCACTGATGATCACTCCGCTGATAGCCGGCGAACATGTATGGGGGTATATGGGGATCGATCTGGTGAAGAATTATCGCAACTGGAATAATGAAGACTTCCAATGGTTATCGTCTCTTGCCAATATCATCAGCATCTGTATCGAGCTGCGTAAAGCGAAAGACGAAGCTGTGCGCGAACGTTCTTTTTTGCGTAATCTGTTCCGCTTCATGCCGATGGGGTATATACGTATGACTATGGTCCGGGATGCTGCCGGACTACCTTGTGATTACCGGATAGCCGATGCCAATGATTTGAGTTCGGAACTCATAGGAATGTCTCTTTCCGATTACGTGGGATGCCTTGCCAGCGAGTTGCATGCGGACTTTAAGGCCAAGGTGGATTATCTTCTCGATGTGATGGAGGGCAGTGTGCACAAAGAGACTGATGTCTACTTCCATCGCACCCAGCGCAGTTCCCATTGCATCGTGTATTCTCCGGAAAAGGACGAGGTGGTCGCTCTGTTTCTGGACTCTACCGAGACGATTCGTGCCCATAGGGCTTTAGATCGCAGTGAGAAGCTTTTCAAGAATATCTTTGCCAATATTCCCGCGGGAGTGGAGATTTACGATAAGGATGGCAATTTGCTCGACTTGAACAACTGGGATATGGAAACCTTTGGTGTAAAAGATAAAGCCGATGTAATGGGAGTCAACTTCTTTGAGAATCCGAATGTGCCTCTTGAAATCAGAGAACGGGTACGGAACGAAGACCTGGTCGATTTCAGACTGAACTACTCTTTTAATAAGGCTTCCGATTACTACCATTCCGATAAAAGTAATATAATCGAGCTGTATACAAAGGTCAGTAAACTCTTTGACAGCCAAGGGAACTTCAACGGCTATGTGCTGATCAACATCGATAATACGGAGCGTATCGATGCCATTAACCGTATCCGTGATTTTGAGAACTTCTTCCTTTTGATATCGGACTATGCAAAAGTAGGTTATGCCAAACTGAACCTGCTGAGTAAACGTGGCTATGCCATCAAACAGTGGTTTAAGAATATGGGTGAGACGGAGGATATTCCGCTTTCATCCGTTGTGGGCGTTTATGATAAGATGCATCCTGAAGACCGGCAGAAGGTCTTTGACTTTTACGAGAAGGTATTGGCGGGTGAAGAGAAGGACTTCCGTAGCGAAATGCGTATCCTGAAACCGGGCGCTACCAACGAGTGGAACTGGGTACGGATGAATGTGGTAGTGACCAAGTTTGAACCGGAGAATGGGGAGGTGGAGATTATCGGCATTAATTATGATATTACGGAACTGAAAGAGACGGAAGCCATGCTTATCGAGGCGAAAGAGAAAGCGGAAACCATGGACCGCCTGAAGAGCGCTTTCCTGGCGAATATGAGTCACGAGATACGTACACCGCTCAATGCGATTGTCGGTTTTTCGAGTATGCTGCAAG
>OGGA01000056.1_pt1 | contig 84370 bp, 75 predicted proteins | sample 1571041 | NCBI WGS metagenome assembly OGGA01 (sample SAMEA2582057, study PRJEB24529) | metagenome | biome: Human gut stool | place: China | collected 2011 | reverse complement strand
CACCGCTTAGTGCTCTACACACTTGAAGCGGGGGATTGCTTATTCTGCGTTCAAATTTACCTTCTAAAATAATGTATCTAAATGTATTTCATCCCAAACGTCAATTAACTTATGTCCTTTTATTTCGGCAAATTGAAGTAATTTTTCCATTGAATTAAATAAGCTTTCCTGCTTGTTTATCCATATTGATACTTTGTTTTTCGATTTATCGGTAGAAATAAAAATTGCTTCATTTTGATAAGCCGCTTCCAATTCACGCCCTTGTGAAATCAACCATATAAGTGCTGATATCGACTTCTTATGAAGCAACTCATCAGCTATCATGTCATGCTCTAACGCCACAAAACGCAAAGCTGCAATAAACACATGCTTGCATAGTTTTTTCATAACATATCTTATAATGCTGATAATGATTAAAACAACAAACAAAATAGTACAAAAAATGGCAAGGATACCAGCACATATTGTTTTGCTTATTTAGTTAATAAATACATCCTATTAATCTGTCCGTATTCTTCATAATAAATTTCTACATAGTCGCTTATCGAATATCTTGCCCCAAGGATATCTTCCCATTCTTCATTGGTATTGTTCCAAAGAATCATTCCGTCATCTAATAGATTACCACTAATCTTTTTAATCCCATATTTCTCAATCTGTTCATCAGAAATGAATGGGTTTAACTTTACGAGAAGTTTTCCGTTCTTTCTCAGGATACGCTTGATTTCTTCTAAAACACTGATTGCATCGTCCGGATACAGGTTATCAATAATATTAGATAAAATGGCAGAATCCATAGACTCATCCTGTATTCCCTTTAATGCCTCAATTCCTCCGCATAAAAACTGAAAATTCCCGTTTTCAATCATTTTACTTTTCTCTATAGCACTCTTTATCGCTTGCGGTGACAAATCTATCCCAATATGTGTATCGGTACCATACTTATTACACAAAAACAATGCTGTGCCACTTCCACATCCAAAATCAAGCACCGATAAAGCGTTATCTGTCAACCATGCTAAGCCTTTATCAAACTCCACATTTCCGGATTCTTTTTTCTTAGGAAGTACAGATTCTTGTTTTGAAAAAATGTCGTCCCACAATTCAATGCATTTGTCATATTTATTCATCAGTTTCTCCTACTCATGCCTAAAAGCCGGCTTCAATTATTTCTTTTGCACGATGTAAAATAGGCATTTCCCTGTTTGCAATGAGCTTTCCTAAACTTGTATTCGCTCTATCTTCATACTCCCTGACCGCTTCCTCATATGACAATTTCAATGTTGATAGATGAAATCTTCCTATCTCATCCTGCGTTAAATTCTTTTCTCCAAACGATTCTATTTTACATAAAAAATAATTATTAATATTATGTCTGTGAATCAGATTGTAATAATCACTTACTACCCCAATTTTGCAAACCACTTCTACCTGTACGCCTAATTCTTCTTTGAGTTCCCTCCGAATGGCAGTTATCAAATCTTCACCATCCTCGACACCACCGCCGGCAGTTTCGATTGTTATTGCTTTTCCAAAATCATCATCCCGCTCAGCTCTTACAAAATAGAATTGTCCACTTTCATCATAAACGATTGCTCTGGCAATATTTCTATCATGATCAACATACTCAAATTGCCATTGGGTATCCTGCAAATTTATATTTAATTCTGTATTCATCATGCATTTCCCCATGTCATTGTCTTATATTTTCTGTCCATTCATATCCAATATAACACTTATGGGCAGAGAAAATCCTTGTAAAATTCTATTTTTATGAATTTTCTCTGCCCATGTGCTCATACACTGCCTGCCTTGGACTGATTTTTTACAGTCTTACAGTGTTTTTCTCTGCCTAACAGACACTATAATGTCATCCATGGACTGATATGCCTTATAACATCAATCAATTTTTCTGCCCAAGAGGTTAATTTCACAGCCTTTAGGCAGATACTCGCCATATATCTGCAGATTGAACGCAGAATAAGCAGTCCCCCGCTTCAAGTGTGTAGAGCACTAAGCGGGGGTAAGGGGATGCTTATGTCAGTGGGAGCTTTTAACTCCCACTGACAGTTCGCAAAGCGACTGCGTTCATGAGCAAGTAGCGAAAGCGGATTGCGAATGTCCGCTTTACTACCATGTGTGCCATCAGCGGCAACAGCCTACTCCACCAGCACCGGATTCTCGCACACAACCCAAGGAAGTCCATACTTGTTAAGGGCATCCATGAATGGGTCCGGGTCGAACTCCTCGACAGTGAACACACCCGGCTTATTCCATATGCCCTTTACAACCATCATCGCACCAATCATAGCCGGAACGCCTGTTGTGTAGGAGATTGCCTGTGAACCTACCTCGCGGTAGCACTCCTGATGGTCGCATACATTGTAGATGTAGAGTGTCTTTTCCTTGCCATCCTTGATTCCTGTGTAGATGCAGCCGATATTGGTCTTGCCGACCGTTCTTGGTCCAAGTGAAGCAGGGTCAGGAAGAAGTGCCTTTAAAAACTGGATAGGCACAATTTCCTTGCCATCGAAGTTAATCGGTGTTGTTGATAACATTCCGACATTCTCAAGGCACTTCATATGTGTGAGATAGCTCTGTCCGAAGGTCATGAAGAAACGGATTCTCTTTACACCCGGAATGTTAGCGGCAAGTGACTCAATCTCCTCATGGTGAAGGAGGTACATATCCTTCATTCCTACCTCAGGGAAATCGTACTCTCTCTTAATCTCCATAGGCTTAGTCTCAATCCACTTTCCGTTCTCCCAGTATGAGCCCGGTGCGGATACCTCGCGAAGATTAATCTCAGGATTGAAGTTGGTTGCGAACGGATAACCATGGTCGCCGCCGTTGCAGTCCAATATATCTATTGTGTGGATTTCGTCAAAATAATGCTTGAGGGCATAAGCTGTGAACACGCTCGTAACACCCGGGTCAAAGCCGCTTCCTAAAAGTCCCGTGATTCCTGCCTCCTTGAAACGCTCTCTGTACGCCCACTGCCAGGAATAGTCAAAATAAGCCGTGAAGCCAAGTCTCTTGCAGCGCTCCTCGTACACCTTTCTCCACTCCGGGTCATCCGTGTTCTCACACTCATAATTTGCTGTATCAATGTAGGAAACCTTGGTTGCAAGGCAGGCATCCATAATTGTCAAATCCTGATACGGAAGTGCTACATTGAGTACTGCATCCGGCTTGTAGCTGTTAATAAGAGCAACTATCTCATCAACATGGTCCGCATCAAGCTGTGCCGTTGTTATCTTTGTACTCGTTTTTGTCTCTAACTCCTTCTTTAACGCATCACACTTACTTTTGGTTCTGCTCGCTATACACAACTCCGTGAACACCTCACTAAGCTGACAGCACTTATGAATTGCCACTGAAGCAACTCCACCACATCCAATTACCAATAAACGACTCATCTTTTTTCCTCCTCTTCTAACAATTCCTCAACATATTTCGGAAGCATAAACGCTCCAGTGTGCAGATTACAGGTATAGTATTCCGTAGGTATCTGCAGCTTTTTCCACTCCTCCGGCTTAAAATCAGCCAGTGGGTGATATTTTTTCGACGCAAAGCCAAAAAGCCAGTAGCCCGAAGGGCTGGTCGGTATATGCGCCTGATATACCCTGCTTATCGGGAAGGTGTTGAACACCTTCTTGTGCATCCGCCTGCATGCCTGCTCGTCCTCATCATAGAAAGGGCTTCCATGCTGATAGACAAGTATTCCGTCATCCTTGAGTGCCTTGTAACAGTTGCCGTAAAACTCCCTTGTAAAGAAGCCCTCCGACGCACCGAACGGGTCTGTGGCATCATTTATAATAAGGTCATACACATCCGACTGGGAGCGTAAAAAACGCAGCGCATCGGTATTGTAGACGTGCACTCTCTCATCGTCCAGCCCCTTTGCCGTCTCCGGAAAGAACTCCTTGCATGCCTCAATGAACATGGCGTCCTGCTCAACGATATCTATGCATTTTACTGTATCGTAGTTGATAAGCTCTTTGGCGACTCCTCCGTCACCTCCACCGATAATAAGCACCTTCTCGACATGCGGGTGCACCGACATCGGCACATGCACCACCATCTCATTGTAAATAAAACAATCCTGCTCGGAAAAAATAACACTTCCGTCAAGTGTAAGAAACTTCCCGAACTCAGGCGAAGCAAAGACATCTATTCTCTGATATTCGCTCTCAGCCGAATAGAGCTGTCTCTCCACGCGGATATCAAAACGCACATGCGGCGAATGATTTTCCGAAAACCAAATTTCCATAACCGATACACTCCTGAAAATTATTACTGATAACTATTGCTTATAACTATGCCGCATAACTTATATTTAGCGGAATAATAAAAATATGCATTTTTTAGTTATAAAACCCGGAAAAATTTTATACGTTCACAAATCACTGTAAACTATTTATATTCACAAAACAAACTTCCTGCAATATATGTTTTACAAATATCTGCTTTTTCCATAACATCCTAAAACACCAGCACATTAAGATACTTAACCTCCGGGTCCTCCATACCCTGCATGGAGCAGCCCTTCTCTATTGAATAGAGTATATAATCAATAATGTCCTCTGTTATCTCCTCACCCGGCGCAACGATAGGTATTCCCGGCGGATATGCCATCACAAATTCTCCCGATATCCGTCCTGCTGCCTCCCTTATCGGAACCTTTTCCTTATTCGCATAGAAAGCCTCCTGCGGCGAAGCAAGCACCCTTGGAAGAAGCATCTCCCTGTCGACCTCAAAGCGCTTCTCCTCCTTTTTGTAGAGGCGGCTTATATCGGCAAGTGCCCCCATGAGACGCTCGATATCCTGTATTCTGTCACCTATTGAGATGTACGCCAGTATATTTCCTATATCGCCGAACTCAATCTGTATGTCGTACTCATCGCGGAGAATGTCATACACCTCGATTCCGTCAAGCCCTATATCTCTTGTGAACACGCACAGCTTCGTCACATCAAAATCATACACTGAGCTTCCGTTTATCAGCTCCTTTCCATAGGCGTAATATCCGCCTATGGAGTTGATTTCCTCCCTCGCATACTCCGCCCACTCCATGACCTTCTGGAATGACTGCCTTCCGCGGAGTGCAAGATTTCTCCTCGATATGTCAAGGCTTGCCATCAGAAGATACGATGCGCTCGTGGTCTGCGTGAGATTTATAATCGTTCTCACATAGTCTGCATTCATTCCGTTATTGGTGAGAAGAATTGAACTCTGTGTGAGCGAACCGCCCGACTTGTGCATGGACACCGCCGCCATATCAGCCCCCGCCGCAATGCCCGATATCGGAAGATTATTTCCAAAGTACAGATGTGTTCCGTGAGCCTCGTCCGCAAGCACCTTGAGCCCATAGGAATGTGCCAGCTCACAGATTCCCTTGATATCCGAACAGATTCCATAGTAGGTCGGATTGTTCACCAGCACGGCAACTGCCCGCGGGTGTGCGAGTATCGCCTCCTCAACCTGCTCCTTGGTTATACCGAGCATTATACCTATTCTGGTATTTACCTCGGCATTTATATACACCGGAATTGCGCCGCAGAGTATCATCACATTGATTACACTCTTATGGACGTTTCGCGGCACGATAATCTCATCGCCCGCCTTGCACACGGACAGCACCATGTTCTGAACCGCCGATGTAGTCCCTCCGACCATGAAAAAGGCATGCTCAGCGCCGAACGCATCGGCGGCAAGCTCCTCAGCCTCCTTAATCACCGACACCGGATGACACAGATTGTCAAGCGGCTTCATGGAGTTGACATCTATCCCGACGCATCTCTCCCCCAGCAGGTCAACCAGCTCCGGATTACCTCTTCCTCTCTTATGCCCCGGAACATCGAACGGAACAATTCTTGCTTTTCTAAACCTCTCAAGCGCCTCATAAAGCGGCGCAGAGGCTTGTCTCTTTAAATCCATGGCAACCTCCGCACATACATTTTTAGTTAGTCATGTCCTGACCGCGCCTGATTTTAGACATTTTCACACAAAAAACAGGCGTGAATATTCACGCCTGTGCAAAAAATCATTATCCCTATATGATAAAAACTATCTCAGAGTTTATCCTGGCAGAGTACCGTTACCGCTCTTATTGACTGTTTCACAAGATGATGTGCATACGCATGATATTCAGTAAATCAACTTATAAAATTCGGGCTTCTAACCCAATCAATAATGTGTGCCCTAGTCACACTTCGGCAACCGACCCGCCTGTCCGCATGGCTTAACCTGACCGGATATATGTCTCTCACCACATAAAAATATGAGCCACATCCGGTATTCATACGCTGAATACATGTCCTAAATCCGTCCGGTGGTCTGCATCTGTTATTTATCCAAATACTATCTGAACTATAATATATCAGGGAAAAAATGTCAATAAATTTTTCACTCTATCTTATAAAGTAACAAAATTAATCTCAGCTATAAAAATTCACTTCGTGAAATTACTTTTCCGTCACTTATATAACAGACTACACCAGCGCAGCCAGCTTCGCGCCCGCTGCCCTGCACTCCGCGAGCACATCATCGTCCGGTGCGTTGTCGGCGATTATTCCCTCGCCGGATAAAACAGCAGCTCCGTCGGAAACAACTCTGGACTCCCAGTCGCGCATCCACTCGCCGCCGCCCCAGCCATAGGAACCGAAAAGTGCAATCGTCTTACCTGCAATCTGGCTGTCAAGCTCTGCCATGAAAGGCTCCATCTCGCCCTCCTCAAGCTCCTCTGCTCCCATCGCAGGACAGCCGAGTGCAAAAGCCTTAGCCTCCGAAATAGCCGCAGCCTCTGCCTTGTCAACTGTCAGAAGCTCAACCTCTGCGCCCGCGTCCTTAGCTCCTTCAGCCATCGCAGCTGCCATGGCCTCCGTGTTGCCTGTTCCGCTCCAATATACAATACTAACCTTTCCCATTCATCTTGTCCTCTCTTTCTTTTTATAATTTCAGATAATTGCTGTGGCTCATTGAATACCGCAATTTCCATCCTCACACTGCTATCTCGCGAATACTCTTTCCCTGTACAAGCTCCTCCATCGCTCTTTCCCTGCTTCGGTCAAAGCTTGCAAACGTGCGGAGCGCACCCGCAAGGTCATCATACACCTTCCAGTAGCCGTTTCCGATACTGTTCTCCCCGTTATTTTTCAAAAACCCCTCAACGTCCCACAGCGGATATCCCAGAAATATGCCTATCTCATGCGGAAAGCCCACCTTGCCGCCGCCAAAGCACTCAACTCTCTTTGCAAGCCTTGCAAGCTTATCCTCAAGCTTTCCGCCCCGATAGCCATATCCTGCAAGGAAATCCCCAATGTCCTTATCGGAAAGATAAGCCTCGAGCCTGTCACGTCTGTACAGATACAGTATCGCTCTCTGTTTATTGACGTTAAGCAGCAGCCACGCAATTTCCGTGCCTGACAGAAGCCGCACATACAGTCTGAACTTTTCCGGTGTCACAGCCACAATGTTGGCGGGCTTCACGTCCTTTAGTATAGGGGCGCAGTGAAGCACCAGCTCCATAGACACCTTCATTCTGAAGCCTGCTCCCTGTCTGTAAGCCATAAACTCCTGTACTGACATATCAACCTCCGCTTCGTACTTTTATGAAGTATTATGCATATAACTTGCGTTAGTTTTATCTAACCTAGTTAATATTATCATGTCAGTGGTTATTATGCAATATATTTTTTCAATTATTCTGCAATTTACTAGAACAAAGAATGTGCCTTGGCACATTCTTGCGCCTGCGGCGGTCGCTTGCGACATCTGCATTGTACGCCGCAGTGCGCATCCCCGCGGAGCGTTTTTGTGTAATAGGAACGAAGTTTCCTATTACATAAAAAAAGGCATACGAAGCTTTCTCCGTATGCCCTTGTATCTGTTTTTACTATTCCCGGCTCAGCTTGAATTTCTTTATCTCCGCATTAAGCTTATCCGATATAATGACATTGTTATGTGACTCCTGACCAATATCGTTCACTCCCTGTGTAAGTTCAACAGCCTTTTCCGTGACATTGGTTATTCCCTTTGTACTCTCATCAACCGCTATATTCACTGCAGCTATTGATTCGCGTATGAAATTCATGCTGCTCTTGACGGATTCACTCCTGTCTGCAAAGCTTTTCATCATATCACTCATGCCGCTTACATCGTTCCTGTAATCATCGCAGGTATCAAGAAGCCTCCTGTAGCCCTCCATCGCAGTAGTATCCATGAGCTCCAGCATTCTTCCCGACTCCTCCGCAAGCTCATCCACGGCATTGATAACCTCATTGCTAACAGTCTGTATTCTTCCTGCCGTCTGCGTAGAATTAGCTGCAAGCTCCCCGATTTCACCGGCGACAACCGCAAAGCCATGCCCTGCCTCGCCTGCACGCGCCGCCTCTATGCTTGCATTGAGTGCCAGAAGATTTGTTTTCTTCGCAATGCTCAGAATAAGCTCGGTCAAGCTGCTGATTTCTTCAACCGCCTTGGATTTCTCAATCCTGCTGCGCATGCTCTCAGCCATTTTCTCCGTCTCTTCCTTCGCGCTCCTGCCTGCCTGCTGTGCGCTGTCATATATTCCCTGCACGTTCTCCATTATCCTCCGGGACTTATCATTTCCGCCTTGTGCCTGGCTGCTGATATTCTCCACAGCTTCAAAGGTCTCATTAACCGACTCATTAATCTGGCTCAGTGATGCACTTGTCTCCTCCATGGATGCACTCATCTCCTCCATAGTCGCAGATATATCCGAAATACTTATCTGTGCATTTGAAAGATCACTGGCAATCTTATCGGAGGAGCTTCTAAGCTCTGAAGAATTGTCCGATATGTTAACCATTATATTTCTTATATAATTGAGCAGCTCATTGACATTTTCGGCAATATTTTCAAGCTCATCACCCGTTCTGATATCCAGCTTCTGCGTCAAATCCCCCTCGTTGTTGACAATATCATATATCTTCCTATCAACCTTATTAAGATTCCTTATAATCACAGCCACAATCACATTCATTGCTATAACCGCAAGGACAAGACAGACTACTGCCGCCTCCATATTGGCTTTATTGCTGCTGTAAATCCTTTTTTCTATCTGCGTCGCATCATAGTCGCATGCAATAATTCCTACTACCTCGTTATCACGGTTAAAAACAGGCGCATATGACGTTATTATTGAGTAATCACCGTAATTCCCGATTACGTTATCCGTATAGCTGCTGCCTGCAAACACATCCGCAAGCTCTTCATATGTCGCATCAAACTCGGAGCCGTATTCACAGGCATCAACCTCAGCAGTATCTATTCCATAATATATTTTACCGCCATCCTCATACAGTGTATACATGTACAGTACTCCCAGCTCACGCCTCACAGCATCCATGGCAAGCCTTATACTCTCATAGCCTTCTCCCGTTCCGCCGCTCTCATACAGTCTTTCCAGCTCATCGCCATCTACAACGTTACCTGCTGCCTTTGCAGCCATCACAGCCTCTTCGCCTCCGAGCTGTGACATTCCTTGTCGGACAGCACGACTTCCCATACTTGCAAGTACCAGCGCCATAATCAGCATAATTGCCGTAACCGGCAGCATAAGCTTAAATCTTATGCTTATTATCCTTGTCTTTTTTCCATTGTGTATCATATTTACCCCCCCTGTCCATAATCCTTACGCTGCTTTTATTATAACGATATGAGGGTCAAAAGATATTTTGCCCCTCATATCATTATAACACAGCTATAGTAATTTGAAATAACATATTTAAAAACATATTATCACTTCACTTAATTTCTATCCGCACTTTTTCTACTCATTTGCCTTCAGGCTCGTAACCATATCGATTGTCTTTACCTTGCGCCCAAGCAGGAGATTTACCAGATAACCCACCGCGAAAACGCCTGCGGCACCGACAACATAGGTGATTGGCTCCACGCGGACCAGCATATCATAGTTATCACCCATCGCCAGCTTGTAGATAAGCGCTGTCATGTACTCGCCGAGAGGAAGTCCGATTATGACTGCCACGACGCAGACCCAGAGATTCTGCATGACATATATCCTTCTTATCTGCCTGCTTCTGAAGCCCAACACCTTCATGGTTGCGAACTGGTACTGCTTCTCGGAGAAGGACAATATTCCGAGATTGTAGATAATCACAACAGCAAGAATTACGGATACCACCATAAGCAGCAATATAACCGTGTCCATCATGCTGATCATGGACATCATTCCGTCCTTCAGGGCAGCAATTCCGGTTATGAGCGATACCCCTGCGATATTTTTTACTTCACTTAAATCTTCATCTGTATAAATGCAGTCCGCCTTGTATTCAATGCCGATACTCTGTGCATAGGCTCTTGTCATCGCAAGCTTCTGTCCCTGCGGCTCCCGGAAGGTTCCGGCAATCCTGGTTGTATATGTTTTTTCCTCGCCGTACACCGACCAGCTCACATTATCCCCAACCTTTAAGCCAAGGATTGACAATAGCTTTTCCGATACATATATTCCGTCATCTGACAGCTCGAAGTCTCTTGCCTTATGGTCGGTATATCTCACCTTATCTCCTGCATCCGACACGACAATCTGTCTGGTTGAGGTATTCCCCGACGCATCAAAAGCCTCGACGGCAAGCGTCATGCTCGTCGCATCACCGTATCTGTCTGTCAGCTCCTTATATGCCTCATCAGATATTGTGCTCTCCACATCAAGCTTATACTCAAAATTATATAAATCTTCAAACTGCCACTTTATAAAGAACTTAATTGTGTCCCTCATGCCAAAAGCGCAGACTATAAGCATCGTACAGCCCACGATTCCCACAATACCGGTTATCGTTCTTCCCTTGTTTCTTCCGATATCGCGCAGATTCCAGCGCACACCCACTGAAAATCTCTTTGCAAAGCTTCCGGCAGGCTTTAACTCGCCAGCCTTCACCTTCGGCACCTCAAGTCTCAGCGTCTGTGCAGCCGACTCCTTCAAAAGCCCGTGGCAGGTGAAATATGTAGCTGCCGTGACTAACAGCACAACTCCTGCCGCCACAGCATAGACAATCGGTTTTGTGACTACAACCATATCCGGCACTTCAAAATAGCTTGCCTCCATATTTACAAAAATATTTCCTATAATGAATCTTCCGCCAATCAGTCCCAGAATTGCAGCGATGACACTCACATAAAATCCGTAGCCCAGATAATGTCTTTCTATCCTTTTTCTGCTGAAGCCAAGCGCCTTCAGGGTTCCTATCTGTGTCCTCTGTTTCTTGACAAAACGATGCATTGTCGTGACAACCGAGAGCACCGCTATGAAAAGAAACAGGAAGGTAAATATCCCCGAATAGCTTGCACCCTCCTCAACCTCACTCTGATAAGCCTCCACCGACGCACTCGCATCTCTTCCCGTCACAGCCACCGCCGACTCGATATTGTTCTGTAAAAGTGCCTTTACAGCCTGCTCATCAGCATCGTCCTTCAATGTGACGTAGGCATAATTATACACATAGTAATCACCTGCCCTGTAATCAGGAAAAGCCATGTCGAATATTTCATCCGTCACATCCCCTGCATTCATGCCAAGCTTTTCGGCAGCGGCAGCCTTAAGTTCATCCTTTATGTAATTCTCAGGGAACGACCTCATGGACAGATACACATAGCCGTAGTCATCATGTGTCGGGAAAATCGCAGACTCATCCTTGATTGAGTAGACATGGTCGGGCGTGTTCACAAGTCCTGCCACCCTGCCCGTAATCTCATAGTCCTTGTATGCGAGCGTCAGCTCATCGCCGACCTTGATGCCGAGATTGTCCGCAAGGTAGCTGTCAAGCCACATTCCGTCGCTGTCATAGTCAAAGTCCTCTCCGTCAACCACATGCATGCTCGAGATATTCTTACTCTCAACGAAATTCGTCTCAAGCACAACATCCTTATAATTTTTCAAATCGGTGTTGATAACCAGTGCGCGCTCTGCATCCTTCACACCGTCCGTGGCAAGAATATCCTCCATATCCTCATCGGAAAAGTTCTCCCCTAGCATCCATAAATCCTGAAGATTATTCTCCTCATAGTATCTCTGTCCACTGTAGTCCATACCATCCATGTAGGCATGGATTCCCGAAAATACGAACACACCGAGAAAGGTCATTATAAATATAGTGATAAAAGAAGATAAATTTTTCCATATATCCCTCATCATCTTTTTTTTAAGCATTACCACTCCACCTCCTCGATTTTCTTCGGTGAAGGGTTATCGACAACAGACTTGATTTTTCCGTTCTTTACGCGCACAACAATGTCTGCAATGTCAGCAATCAGACTGTTATGAGTAACAATGATAACCGTATTTTCTCCCTTTCTGCACTGCTCCATGAGAAGCTTCAATACCTCAACTCCTGTTGCAGAATCAAGAGCACCCGTCGGCTCATCGCACAGAAGCACCTTCGGATTCTTAGCAACCGCTCTCGCGATTGAGATACGCTGCTGCTCGCCTCCCGAGAGCTGGTTAGGAAACTTGTTCTCATGCTCCGTGAGTCCGACCTTCGCGAGTGCCTCATGCGCATCAAGCGGATTCCTCACTATATCCTTCACAAGCTCCACATTCTCAAGCACCGTGAGTGTCGGCAGTATATTATAAAACTGAAAAATGAAGCCCACTGTCGCTGCTCTGTAGCGGCTCAATTTGTCCTCATTATATTTTGAAATATCCTCGCCATCTACAATCACCTGTCCTGTTGTCGGAATATCCATTCCGCCAATTAAATTGAGGAGCGTGGATTTGCCCGCTCCCGACGGGCCGAGTATGACAACGAACTTTCCCTTCTCAATACTCAAATCAACTCCGTCAAGCGCGCGAAACTCACGCTCCCCTGTCTTGTACACCTTGGTAACATTTTTAAGTTCAACTATCTTAGCCACAGTAATCTCCTCCTTCATGTTATTGCTTTACAACATGAATATAGCACCGTGGTTAGAAATATGCAACCACAATTAGTTATGACTTATTATATTTTTCTAAACTATTTTGCACTCCTTTATAACCGCCTCAACCTCCGACTCACTCACCTCAACAATCTCAGCTATCTGTGCGGCTGTGTAACCATTTTTGTGCATGTTTTTAATAACTTTTTCATTTATTTCTCTCGTCGTTTTCTCTGTCGCTTTCTCTGCTGCCTTTTCCTCAATGCCATCACTGAGATTACACATAACATTCACATCCCTTCTGAAATCACTGTTAAGCGGAAGATTATATTCCTTTTCCATTATCTCAAGCTTCTCATCAAGCTCAATACTGCTTGACAGAAGTGCCCCTATCAGGCGATGAAGCTCATATCTCTCATCGTGTATGGGAAGCTCATCCGTAATTCCTATAAGGATAATGTTGAGCAGATTAATATTGCCCTTCCATTCATACGGCTCAAGCATCTCGTCCTTGGTAAGATGGATATGACTCATACTGTTGCACTTCATGTTCATACATATCCAAATGCTGTAAACCTGCTTAATATCGTCGTAATTGGAATTAACAAAATCTCTTTCCTTTTGCGATGACACGAGACGGCTCACATAAAAGATTGACCTGTTCAATATCTTATATGCGGCAGGTTCATCCTTCTGTGCCTCGACATTCACGATAATCTGTGTCAGTTTATGATTTGTCTCATTTTCTGTCAATCTGACATTATCTTTTATATGTACATTGCCAAACGGTAACCTCACATAAAAAACAATATCAAATCTTATCATTCCCTCGTTAATTTCCGAGTTCTCCGTGTTGAACCCTCTGATTCTCTGTACCGAACCGTCAGTCCTCTCAGCATTAGTACTTCCTGGCTCAATCGGCACCATTCCGATCACAGGCTCGCCCTCAATGCTATCCGCCACATCTTCGGGGCTCATTCCCTTAAACGCATCAACCGTCTTTAAAAGAATACGCGCCAAAATACTCTTCTGTGCCAGCAGCCGCTTAGCTCGAATATCATACTGTGCCTTATCCCCCGCTACCGCCATCGCATTGCTTAATTCTGTTTTCAAAAAAGCCCTCCCTTTGTATGACACAAACACACAAAGGCTCCCCCAAGCCTGATACCATTATAAACGATGGTTGTAAAAAAGACAACTTGTAATTTACATAATTAGTCCCTCACACCTGCGGCAGAAGTATCTCCGTACCGTCGTCAAGCTCATTTTGCAGGTCACCGAGCATCATTTTAAAGGTGTAATCCTGTGCGGCATGGATTGTCACATAGTTTTCCAGCATGTCCGCGTATCTTATACGGTATACAGGCACACGGATCAGCTCGCCCGCAAGTTCTATATCTATTACCTTTTCATTCTTTGATAGCTTCTCTGCCGCCCTGTCAAGCACCTCGAACAGCTTCTCCTTTTTGACAGGCTTCCAGCCATCCATGGCTGTTTACAACTCATCCGACATCCATGCCGTCTGTGGCTGTGTGATGAGCAGAGTCCTAAGAACAACTAAGCTTCTCCCAAAAGTCGTGACCTCGGTTACGGTATAATTGTCCGCATCAACAACCTTTTAAAGATTTTCTCAAAAGCCCCAGAACACTATCCCGAGCACTGCCGACAGCACAATCATAAGAATTGGCGACAACTTCCTTTTCCATATTTTTTTCAGCAAAAAAGATACCGCAAAAAGTATCATAAATATTATCATTGACCTTAAATCAGGCGCTATTCTGCTTGTGTAATCCACAAAACCAAACAGAGTGTTAAGCCCCATACTGATTGCCGTGGCAATTATCATGGCGACTATGCATGGTCGTATTCCGGACAGAACCGCATTCACACCTGCATATTTCAGGAGATTTTTCAGCACGGCAGCAATGATTAGTATTATGACAAATGACGGCAGCACAACTCCGAGAGTTGCCATAAACGCACCGAACATTCCACCCTGCGAAGAACCGATAAAAGTCGCCATATTCACCGCGAGCGGTCCCGGCGTTGACTCCGATACGGCAATAAAGCTCATAAATTCGCTCTCGGTAAGCCACCCCCTTGACAAGACCGTCTCCCTGACAAGCGAAATCATGCCGTAGCCACCGCCAAAGGAAACCGCACCGATAACAAGAAAATTCAGAAAAAGTTCAATATATATCATTTTATACCTCCGCATACTGCAAGCATTTCTTGCAGTACTGCCACCAATAAATAGTTTGAAAATTTTATTTTCAAATTTTATGCTTTTCATCTGTGTCAGAACATATTTTACCGGAATTACCCACATACTTTCGAAGCATGTACACAGCCCAGCCTGCTACGCCGCTTATCACAATATAGAATATTGACGAGAACGACACTGCCGTTATCGAAAACACCGTCATCACGACAATCACTAATCCCAAAATCACATAGTTGAACACGTTTTTCTCAAGTCCCTTGAACATTCTCACACCGGCAGACGCGATGAGGTACACGACGCACACCTGTATCCCCTTGAACGCATACGCCACATAGGTCAGACTTAAAAACTTATCAAAGAAAAGCGATATCAGATATATTATCACAAACGAAGGTATGCTCACGGCAAGCGTTGACAGCGCGGCTCCCGCGACACCGCCCACTCTGTAGCCCAGATAGGTCGCACTGTTGACTGCCACGGGTCCCGGTGTCGACTCCGCAATCGCCACCATGTTCAAAAATTCTTCTCTGTCAATCCACTTCTTTTTTTCGATAAACTCATTTTCTAAAAGCGCAATCATCGCATAGCCACCGCCAAAGGTGAATGCACCTATTTTCAGAAACGTGAGAAATAATTGTATCAGCTTTTTCATTTTAATCTCCATTCCGCCATTGCCGCCTGCACGATCAGGCATTTAAACCTGGAACCCGCAAAACATGTGGAAGCAGCGGATTACGAATGTTTTAGAATAATTATAACACATAAGTATCTTATCCTCCACTTAAACTTTAAGCGAAAGCGGATTGCGAATGTCCACTTTACATCAAAGCCTGCCAACTCTTTATTGTTATTTTTCCATGCCTCGCATAACTGGACTGCTTATTTTTATTAAAACTGGATGTTTTAATCAAGCCATATTTACTGTATCATAACGCTAAATTCATGAAGCGGCGCATTACATGACAAAACACAAAATAAAAATCAGCGGCAGTCCCTACACAAAAAGGCGGACTGTCCGGAAACGGAGATTACCATGGCAACAAGATATGAACTCAACAAGGAACTGGCACAGATGTTAAAGGGCGGTGTAATCATGGATGTGACCACACCGGAGCAGGCTAAGATTGCACAGGAAGCAGGTGCCTGTGCGGTAATGGCACTTGAGCGGATTCCGGCAGATATAAGAGCCGCCGGCGGCGTGTCAAGAATGAGCGACCCTAAGATGATTAAAGGTATTCAGGAGGCAGTGTCTATTCCTGTCATGGCAAAATGCCGTATCGGACACTTTGTCGAGGCTCAGATACTCGAAGCCATAGAGATTGACTACATAGATGAGAGCGAGGTTCTCTCCCCTGCCGACGATGTGTACCATATCGACAAGACACAGTTCAAGGTTCCGTTTGTCTGCGGTGCGCGCGACCTGGGCGAGGCACTCAGGCGCATAAGTGAGGGAGCCTCGATGATAAGAACCAAGGGCGAGCCGGGAACCGGTGACGTAGTTCAGGCAGTTCGCCACATGAGAGCCATGAATGCCGAAATACGCCGTATCCAGAATCTGCGCGACGACGAATTATACGAGGCTGCCAAGCAGCTGCAGGTTCCTGTTGAGCTTGTCAGATATGTTCATGACCACGGCAGACTCCCTGTTGTAAACTTTGCCGCCGGCGGTGTCGCAACCCCTGCCGATGCAGCACTTATGATGCAGCTCGGCGCAGAGGGTGTGTTCGTCGGCTCAGGAATATTTAAGTCAGGAAATCCTGCGAAACGTGCCGCTGCGATTGTTCAGGCTGTCACCAACTACACCGATGCCAGGCTTATCGCCGAGCTGTCGGCAGACCTGGGAGAGGCAATGGTTGGAATAAATGAAAACGAGATTGCCCTGCTGATGGCAGAGAGAGGAAAATAGGGGAAACGCGGAAAATAATGGAAACAAATTGCCCTGCTGATGGCAGAGAGAGAAAAATAGCGGAAACGAGGATTATATATGGCAGTTGGTATATTAGCACTTCAAGGGGCATTTGCGGAACATGGACAGATGCTTGACAAGCTTGGAGTAGAACATTTTGAGATAAGGCAGCTTCGCGACCTGGATAAAAAGGCCGACAGGCTTATACTGCCCGGCGGCGAGAGCACTGTGATGATTAAGCTCTTACACGAGCTTGGTCTATATGAACCGATAAAGAAACTGATCAATGGCGGCATGCCTGTGTTCGGCACCTGCGCCGGGATGATTCTTCTGTCCCGCGATGTCGAGGACGGAAAGCCCTGCTTCGGCACCATGGATATCCGAGTCCGCCGAAATGCCTACGGCAGACAGCTTGGAAGCTTCTACACTGAGGAATGCTTTGACGGCATAGGGACAGTCCCGATGACCTTTATCCGTGCACCCTTCGCCGAAGAGGTCTACGACAATGCAAGGGTTCTTGCGACCGTCGACGGGCGCATCGTGGCAGCCCGTCAGGACAGACAGCTTGTAACTGCGTTTCATCCGGAGCTTACGGACGACACCTCGGTGCATGAATACTTTATGGCGATGTAAGGTAGATGCATTGTACACTTTTCTTTATGGGACTTAAAGCAGCAGGAGATATGTCCACGCTAAAAACAAACGCTTAGCTTGAAGCTTCACCTACACACAGATAAAGGAGCGTGAATTTTCACGCTCCCCTGTCTTATTCCGATACTGCGGTATATTGCTGTATAAATTGTTCTTTTCTGCAAGGTCTGCCAAAATAATATCCTTGTAGATAATCGACCTGCATTTCTTTCATTTTAAGGTACCAGTCTCTTTCCTCGATGCCTTCTGCACATATCCTGACATCAATGCTATGTACCAGCGGAATGATATTCCTGTACAATTCATTATCTCTGGCATCGTTCATTGCCTTAGCGGTAAAATCCTTATCCATTTTCACATAGCTTGGATTCATATCGCGTATACAATGAAAATTGGAATATCCCGTTCCAAAATCATCAATTACAAAATTGATATTGTTGTCATCCAATGTCTTGCGGAATCTGCAGAACGATGGCGTCATATCCATAAAGCCGCTTTCCGTCATTTCGATGCAGATGGACTCCGGCTTTAAAGAGTTCTTCTCGATTGCAGCCAATATATCCTGCTCGACCTTGCCCTGTATAATCTGGACATACGAAACATTTACATTCATCTTGAAGCCGGGAATATACTGCTGCATTTCACGGCACATTTCTGCCGCTTCGTTCAGGACATATCTTCCGGCAGGAATAATCAATCCTGTCTCCTCGAGCAGCGGAATGAACTCCACCGGTGAAATAGATACCTGTTCATCCTCAGCCATCATGGAAAAGCGCATAAGAGCCTCCGCACCGATGAGCTTCTCCGAGCGGCAGTCCACTATCGGCTGATAATACACTTCAAAGCCCTTACAGCCGTTTACAATAGAATTACGCAGTGCTGCTATTATTCTTCCCTTTCTCTGAAAGGCTTCATAGTCATTCTCATCGAAGAAATAGAAGCCGTTTTTTCCCATGCTCTTTGCCTGCTTCAGGGCAAATTCAAATTTCCTGCGGCATTCCTCAGCTCCCTCATAAAAGGTCGCCGCTGCTATAACACCCACAGAAACCGAAAATACAGCTTCATAGTTCTCAGCTACTATAAACTCATAGAGCTTATCGGTAATCCTTTTCTTCAGCTTTAACGCATCCTCCTTCGAGGCTGCTTCCAGATCCACAATAACATACTGGTCAGCCACAAGGTGGTATATTCTCTGACTGCCGGAGAGACATTTCTTCATACAGCCGGCTACGCTTCGTAAGATATAATCACCATAAGCTGCTCCTCTGGTGCTGTTGATTGAGCCGAAATCGTCGATGCCTATATGTATTAAAAAGCCCTTAGAAAGGTTCTCCACCTGCGATTGCAGATAAGCAATAAATTCCGGACCGCCCAGCAGTCCCGTGACATTATCCGCCCTTCTCTTATTCCCGGTCTCATTCATGCAGCCCACCAGATACCTCACATGTCCTTCATTATCATCAATCGCGATGCCGCGGCAGTTAATCCATACCGGCAGACCGTTTTTGTCAAGCCATCTATAATGAAGATTATGAATCTTCTCTTTTCCTTCGCTTATATCCGCAAGATGCTTCTCAAGCATCCTGCGGTCATCTTCATATGTTACTTTCATGACAGCATCAGCGGCATCAGTCATGACACAGTCCGATATCATAAACCGCTCCACAGCCGACTGTGAAATCTCCATTGTATTGTCCTGCAGATCAAATATATACAGATAATCATCCATGGATTCCGTAATTATTTCAAATAAGATTTCTGCAGCATTCTCTCCTAGTAATTTAAACATATCATCTATCACAGCAGGAACCTTCCTTCTAACAGATTAGAATATTCATCTCTCCCTTAGAATAGCTTGAATGTATTCACGCGGTCCTGCATCTTGGCTGCCTCGTCTGCCAGGTTGACACTGATTGCCGTATTTTCCTCTGAGGAAGCCGCTGTACCCTGTACAACACCGGAAAGCTGTTCGATACCCTGTCCGATCTGCTCTAACGAATCAGCCTGGGAATTAGCCTTCTCCATTGTATTCTGCGCCATTTCCGCAAAGGACTCCATATCCGCAATAATCTGGTTGAATGCATCTGCCGTTGTTCTTGTAATGGCATTTCCCTTTCCAATCTCAACCAGAGTCTTATCAATCAGCTCTCTTGTATTTATAACCGACTTCGCACTATCTGATGCGAGCTTGCCTATCTGGTCGGCAACCACCGCAAAGCCTCTTCCGGCTTCGCCTGCCCTCGCCGCCTCAATCGAAGCATTGAGTGATAAAAGATTGGTCTGGGACGCAATATCTTCAATATCCGTGATAATATTGCCGATTTCCTTGGAAATCTCCGTAATACGCTCCATCTCTGTGAGCAGCCCGTTCATCTTTTCCCTCTCTTCGTTGGCTTTGCTTGCAGAAGCCTTCACCCTCTCGGATGCACTCTTTGTCTCCTTTGCCGTATCTGCGGCAAGGCTGACAACAGTATCTATTGTAGCGTTCAGCTCCTCAATTACTCCCGCCTGCTCTGTCGCACCATCGGACAGGGATTTAGACGCCTCCTCGACATCCTTGGCATTCGAGGATACCTTCTCCGCAATATTGGTAATCTCTGACAGTGTGCTGTTAAACCTCTTTAAAATAAACAGGAGTGAGTGCTTCAATTCTGAAAAATCACCCAGGAAATCCGTAATGTCATCGCCATTTCTTGTCAAATCGCCCTGTGCAATATATTTAACCTCATCCGAAATCTCACGTACATAATCCGAAAGAATATTCATGGTCTCTTTCAGATTTCTCACAGTGTCGCCGAACTCATCCTCCGACTCATATGTGAGCATATCCACGTTGGACAGCTCACCCTTTCTTAAGCTGGCTACCGCTGTATCTATCTGTGCTACCGGCTCTATAATCGAATCTGTGATTACCTTTCCGATAAAGGTTGTCGCTGCCGCAATCGCAATTCCTGCCGCAGATATCACTATAAAAATAATTACCGTACACACATTGGCAGCAAGCTTAGAGCTATCCAGTTCAACATGGAATTCATCCCTAAGCGTGCTGAACACGTTTCTGAATGATGTATACTTTTCATACGCGCTTCCCGTCATAATATCTGATGCCTCAGCCTGTTTTCCGGCGGTGCTCAGCCGTATTATCTCTTCCGAGAAGGACTTATAGTCCTCCCATGCGGCGATTGCCTTATCGTAATCGGCCTGCCCTTTTCGTGCATCTGCATCCGCATTGATTATTTCACTTAATGCCTTGCAATTCTCCGTAATCTGTCCTGCTATGCTCTCAATCTCCTTCTCACAGGCAGTCATGACAGCGGCATCTGATTCGACAAGGTGCTGATACTGCTTAACTCTGTACTCCGTGGTCAGCGTCTCTAACTGCTGTATATATCCTATTGTCGGGGCCCATACAGCCGTAATATTCTTTACGTTGGAGCGTATCACCAAGGTTGAGATAAGTGCCACCGCCACTAAGAATACCGTCATAGTGAGCACCGTCACCCGGTATACCTTTAACTTTCCTGCTACCCTCAAGTTAACTATAAATTTTTTGAGCTTTTCCATAATAACTTTCCCTTCCTTCGTTTTTCCTTCGATTTGAGTTTTAAGATTAAATGCCACAGGGCTTCAGCCTTAATAACTCAAAAAAGTCTATGGTTATTTATCTCTAAGTCAAATGATGATACCATGCTTTTATTAAAAAATCAATTAAAAATATATTAAATTTCCATCGGATATCTTTCAGTCTCATTTACATTCGGAATAAACGAAAAAATCACGACCTGTTAGATCGGTCGTGATTCTATCAATACTGCTTAGCTGTGCATTTTATTATATTCCGTTGCTGTCAAAAACCACGAGAGGAATAACCATATCCTACGTAGCAGCCTGGTGTGCAGGTGCCGCAGCTGTGCTTGCGGTCGCGGTCATACTTGCCACCCGTGACAAAGGACTCACGACCGCAGCATCGCTGCGTGTGCTGCCGTGTTTCCGGCTGAATTTCTTCAGAGCATATTTCTCTGAGTAAAGCGGACATCCGCAATCCGCTTCCGCTACTTGCTCATGAACGCAGTCGCTACATTTCTTCCGTCTGTGCAGGCTGTCATAATATACTTTGATTTCCAATATAATACTTGTGTCTGCAGAACTTAAAGCCTGTTTTTTCTGTACTTCAGCGGGGACACCTCGTATGTCTTCTTGAAGCTTCTGATAAAGTAGCTCACGTTCTGATATCCGCTCTGCAGCGCTATCTCCGTAATCGGAAGGTCCGTGTCCTGCAGCAGCTGTTTTGCATGCTCAAGTCTTAAATAGGTTACATATTGCGACAGCGTAATATGAAAATGCTCCTTAAAATACCGCGATATGTATTTTTCCGAAAGATGGAACTGTTCCCCGAATTTCTTTAACGATATCGTACCCGTATAGTTCTGCTGTATGTACGAAACCATCTCCTTTTCCACGGTGTTCCTGCCGCTTGTATCATTTTCCACCACCATCCCATTATTCCACATTTCAAGAATAAATTGTAAAAGGACTATCTTTACCCTTATCTGTGCAGCTATATCTGCTCCGGCTCCTTCTTTTTTTTCCATATATATATCAGCAAGCTGCTCACACAGCCCGCCTGCCACAGCCCCTATTCTTGGAGTTATCATCAGATGTCCGCTGCTTAGCGGTTCAAGCAGGCTCTCATCTAACAGGTCATCCGAACGAAAGGATATATATTTCAGCGGAAACAGAAAAGTAAAATAGTCCGCCGCTCCGGTCTGTGTACCCATGAGATGCAGATTACCCGGCGACACGACAAACGCATCCCCGGGTTTACCTATGTAGCTCTCTCCGGATATATTTACAGTAAGACAACCACTTTTTACATATATAATTTCAAGCTCATCATGCCAATGTACAGGTATCTGAAATGACCGTCCCGAGTTCCATATATGATATGTGCTAAAGGGGTCATCCTTTGTACCATGTGGTTTATTTTCCTTTAATTCAAAGTACATAAGCTCTCCTACAATTCTACAAGACTCTTACCCTTCCATTTTCCGCTCTTCCATCTAATCACCATTCCGACTGCTCTCGCACACTCATCAGATGCCATGGCAATATATGCCCCTAATGCCTGAAGCCCCATATGTATTCCAAGAAAATATGTTCCTCCGACTGCGAACAGATACATGAATATCGCACCCATTATAACCGGAAAAACCGCATCCCCGCTGGTCTTTAATGCCTGACCGTATACAAGATTCGTCACCCTTCCGAATTCCAGGAATATATCCACCACGAGCAGCTTCACCACAAGCTTTATCATCTGCGCGTCATCAGTAAATATATGGACTATAAAACGTCCGGACAATGCAAATGTCACAGAAAAGCATGCAGCTGTTATAAGTCCGTATATCACAGCCTTTCTTGTACCTCTGTCACATTCTTCATACTCCCTTGCCCCGATCCGCCAGCCGGTCATAATAGCATTGGCCTGTGCAAGCGCGGCTCCCACACAGTACGAAAAATTGGCAATCTGCATGGCATAGGAACGAGCCGTAACATTCATTCCGTCCGTGTCCATCTGATTCATAAAACGGACTATAAGTGTCATCGCTACATTATAGAGTGCTGTCTCAAGTGCGGAAGGAAAGCCTATCCTGACAATCTGAGCCAGAATCCTTCCTGCCGGAATGCGCTCAGGATTCTGCTTTGCCTTAATAAGCACAGCCCCCATAACAGCTACAATGATAAGGTTTATAATCCTTGAAATAACCGTGGCAACGGCAACCCCCATTACTCCCCAGTTAAACACGAACAGAAATACCGAATTAAGTATTATATTAACGGCATTTCCGACAACCGTTCCTATCAAGGAGTGCTTCGTATACCCGAACACTCTCAAATAACTGGAAAAAATAGGAATAAGCGCATTTAAAAAGCATGCACCTCCAACAATTCTAAGGTATGTCTCAGCCGGCTCAAACAGTGCCGGTGCAATGCTTACCATTCTAAGTATTCCGCCGGAGAAAAAGGCAAGGATAACTGACATCAGCACGCCTATCAGCGCATTAAACATCAGTCCAAGCTGTCTTGCCTGATATGCAATTCCGGGTCTTCCCGCTCCGATATTCTGTGACATGACCGCCACCATACCTGATGATATTACCCCGAACATGATAATAAAAACACCTATATATGTGTTCGCTGTTCCCACTGCTCCCACAGCCTGATCACTTACTGATGATAGCATAAGTGTATCGACCATACCTGAAAGCATATAAAATAAAGTTTCTAAACATATCGGCACAGATAGCTGTGCCAATGATTTTCTTCCGGCTGCCATGTCATTCTCCTTATATATTGATACCTTTTGACCTCATCATACGACATATTTCTGTATATTTCTTGTAGAATATTATGTTAAAATTGCACTATTTCTACTTTTTAGTGGTATCAACCGGACAGTCCATCGCACCGGACAGCATATATGATTATCATTTCAATGCTTATTATATCAGATAATAATCCCGGCTTCCACATGATTTTTCCCAAATCTGCGGATTTTACTTTTTTATCAAATCCGTACTTCTTAACGCGGAAGCAGGTTCTTCATGCTGTTGATTCCGATAATCAGGGTTGATGTGTTGTGGCACAGTGCCGATGTGGTAGGCTGTATAACTCCCGCAACACCAAGAACGATCAATAATGTGTTAAAGCCCACTATTGTTCTGTAATTCTTGTGGATTCTCTTCATCAGAAGATCGCTTATCTGCTTTAATGTAACCAGCTCATTCAGGTCATCCGCTCCGATTGTGATATCCGCAATCTCCCTTGCTAGCTGCGCTCCGTCGCTTATGGCAATTCCGACATCCGCCGCTGAAAGTGCAGGTGAATCGTTGATTCCGTCACCTATCATTATAACCCTTCTGCCCGCTGCCTTTTCCTTCTCAACGAAGCCTGCCTTATCCTGAGGAAGAACCTCAGAATAGTACTCGTCAACCCCGACCTTCTTCGCTATGGCTGCCGCCGTCCTCTCGCTGTCGCCGGTCATCATCACTACCTTAGATATGCCTGCCGCCTTGAGCTGCCTTATAACCTTAACAGCCTCATCGCGCACAGGATCCTCGATACAGATAACCGCCGCAAGCACTCCGTCAATCGCAAGGTAAAGATGTGAGTACTCAAGCGGAAGCTCCTCATATAGAGTCTTCTTATCCTCCGGTATCGACGCCTTCTCGTCCTCAAATACGAAATGGGCGCTTCCGATGACAACCCTCTTGTCACCTATGGCCGAGGCAATTCCATGTGCGACTATATACTCTACCCTCGAATGCATTTCGCTATGTTCAATTCCCTTATTCTTAGCCGCTTCCACAACCGCACGCGCCATTGAATGAGGAAAATGTTCCTCAAGACAGGCCGCAATCTTTAAAAGCCGGTCCTCATCCTCTCCATTGAATGATACAACCTTAGCCACGGTCGGCTGAGCCTTGGTGAGTGTACCTGTCTTATCGAACACAATGGTGTCAGCCTCTGCCACCGCCTCAAGGAATTTTCCTCCCTTGACTGTGAGATGACGACTGCCCGCCTCCCTGATTGCCGAAAGAACCGATACAGGCATTGCAAGCTTAAGTGCACAGCTAAAATCCACCATAAGCACGGCAAGTGCCTTTGTCGTATTGCGTGTCAGAAGCCACACAAGTCCTGTCGCACCGAGACTGTACGGAACAAGCTTATCCGCAAGATGCTCTGCCTTGCTCTCGACGCCTGACTTAAGCTTCTCCGACTCCTCTATCATAGTGACAATCTTCTCATATCTGCTATTGCCGCCGACGGACTGAACCTCAATCACAAGTTCGCCCTCCTCGACAACTGTTCCGGCATACACGGTAGTTCCCGGCTTCTTCCCAACAGGTACGGATTCACCCGTGAGCGATGCCTGGTTGACCATTGCCTCTCCTTCCCTTACAACTCCGTCGAACGGAATCATATTTCCGATACGGACTATTATGTAGTCGCCCTTCTTTATCTGATGAACAGGTACAAGCACCTGCTCATCCCCTGCCCTGCACCATACACTGCTCACATTGAGCGACATCGTTCTTGCAAGATCATCGACCGACTTCTTGTGTGTCCACTCCTCAAGAAGTTCTCCTATACCGAGCATGAACATTATCGAACCTGCCGTTCCTATATCGCCTCTTAGCATCGACACACCGATTGCCGTAGCGTCAAGCACCGGAACCTCAATCTTCCTGTTCCACAGACACCTGATTCCCTCAGCAATGTACTTTACTGCATTATACGCCGTAAAACACACCCTTAGCGGATACGGAAGGAACCATTTTCTCGCATAATGAAATACTATCTTGTCAAAGAGCTTGTCCTGATACTCATGGCTTAAGCTTCTTCCGGTATTTCCTTCAAAAGTCTCAGGAAGCTTCTCGTTCTCATAGGAGAATTTTCCAAGAAGCCTGATAATGTCATTCCTGCAGCCCTTGTACTCAACAACCGCATCACCCGTCCTGTCATATACCTTGGCATAAATCACCGTCCCCTGCTTTTGAAGATAATACTGTAATGTATCTGCCTGCTCGCAGGTCATGCGATATGTACAGACATGTATCCTCATTCTGTTCCCATACTCATGTTTTATCTGAAATTTCATAACAAAACAGCTCCATTCTGCCTATCAGAAAAAATGGGACACGGTGTCAGACCCCTGTCCCACTGCTCTTACTCAGCCTTAGTCTCCTCTTTTACTTTCTCTTCGTTCTTAACCTCAGAGAAATCATCGGCAAAATCCTCGTAAACTGCCTCCTCCTTAGCAGCTCTGTCCTCGTTAATGCTCTTTGCATCCGAGTAGATGTCGCTGCAGTTCTCCTGAACCATTGACACAGTCTTCATAACACAGTCCTTTGCTCTTAAAACTGCTGCCGTGCAATTAGTATAAAGCTTCTTTGCGTCCTTGCTTGATAAAAGCTTTATGCCTGCTGTACCGAATGCAACTCCCGCTGCAAAAAGTCCTGTCTTGCCCCAGTTAATCTTTGACTTACTCATAGCTATGTACCTCCATATTCAATAGGTGTATTTTCCTGTGTGCGCCAGAAGATATCCGCACATATCCGTAGATAGTCTTATATATCTACAGATAGCATTATTTATTTGCAGTTAGTTATGACGCACTCTTTTTTCAGCCGTTATTATAACATCATGGCTTTTCAACCGCAACAGCTATTCATAAAATTTTTCTAAACACTTTTTCCAAACATTCCGGCTTGATATAATAACCGATAAGTATTAAATTTAAAAGCAGCAGAACAGCCATATAAAAACATTCCGAAGGAGAACATCCATGAATACCCCCATCGGCAAATCCGATATAAAAATTGAAATTATAAGAAGCTCCAGAAAAACCCTTGCCATAGAAATCCGTCCCGATATGCGCGTTATCGTCCGCGCTCCGCACAGGGCTCCGAACGGCTATATTGAACAGTTCATATCAGACCGCGCCGATTGGATAGTGGAACATCTTAGAAGGATGGAACAAAAAAACAGACAATGCAATGACGCACTGCCTGTTAAAAAGCTTTCAAACAATGATATTAAAGAGCTTGCCGATAAAGCCTGCGCCTGCATTCCCGGGCGTGTGGCCCACTTCGCACCGCTTGTCGGTGTCACCTATGGACGTATAACCATAAGAAACCAGCGCACACGCTGGGGAAGCTGCAGCAGCAGGGGAAACCTTAATTTCAACTGTCTGCTCATGCTCGCTCCCCCGGAGGTAATCGACTATGTCGTGGTGCATGAGCTGTGCCACCGAAAGGAAATGAACCACTCACAACTGTTTTGGAATGAGGTTGCAAGGGTTCTTCCCGGCTATGCGGAACAGGAAAAGTGGCTTAAAACCCACGGCAATGAAATAATGAAGCGTATGACAGGTGAATAATCTGCCATACGCTTCATTAAAATCCTCCTACTTCGACTTCACTTTCACCTTATTCGTATACATGAAGTGGTCCGCCTTGTCAAAAAGAGTCCTGAGCGTGCAGTCCGTGTAATCCGTCGACACAGCCCAGCCCTGTGCGTAGCTTATCGGAATATTATTTCCACATCTGTTAAACTGCATAACCTCATTATGCAGCTGTGTAAGAAGACTGTTAACAGTATTCTCTGTAATATCGTACAGAATCACAACGAACTCATCACCGCCGTACCTTCCCACAAAATCCTTTGCCGGGATTACATTTCTCAACACTCTCGCAAAGCTCGCAATAAGCTGGTCACCCGCCGAATGTCCCAGCGTATCGTTAGCGTTCTTAAGATTGTTAAGATCGAACATCAGACAGGCTGTCGGTTCTTTTATAAATGACATGTCACTAAACAGCTCCTCACACCTGCTCTTATTAGGAAGCCCCGTATGCACATCTATATATGCCTTCTGCTCAAGTATCCTGTTCTTCCTGCTTATCCGCATGGAAGAAAGAGACTGCTCTGTAATAAGCAGGAACAGTATAAGCATATCCACTGCCGACAAAATCTCTACGAGCCTCATCTGCTTTGCCTCTTTATTCGAATATGCCTCTGCCGCAGATACAGTCTCATCGGCAAGCCAGAAGTATGTCTCACTCATCGCCACTATGTCGGTGGCTTCATAGCCACAGTCTCTTGCATCCCTAATCTCTTTTTTTAATTTTCCCCAATAATCTATCAGACTGTCAAGCCTGCCCTGATAGTTCGCATCCTTCAGGCTTGCAAGCCCATAGCTGCCACCATCGTATTTCAAATCCTCCAGAATATCATCCAGATACTGCACAAGCTCATTATCATGGACTCCGACTATCTCAAGCTTCACAAGCCTTTGCGTCGCACCGCGCACAAGACCGGCATAATTTATTACACGCGCCGTCCCCTGAAGGTGTTTTATCTGAATCACCATAATGACAACAAGCACTATAAGTGTCGAAATAAGAATGCTCTGGATTGCTCTGGATACCGCACTGAACCTCTTATGCTCCCTGCTCTCCGCATCATTTACTATCATTTTAACCCTCATTTCCGAGCGATTTATCACGAGTAGGCGGTGAGAAGCCCGCGCAGGCATTTTCTCATCTGCCGGCAAAGCAATTTGTTTTTGCTCAGAAACAAATTGCAGGTGTGAAAAATATGCTATCAGGCTTATTTTCACACTATATCTCCGTTAAATGGCTAAATTTTATTGTCCGTAACTATTCTATATATTATACTACATATGGTATGAGAGTCAAAAGGTATTTTGCCCCTCATTTGATATGGGGCATTTCTTACGCAAGGTGCAGCACATCTATCAGCAGTATCCACACCAGACCGTAGTATGCAATAACCGCAACAAGGTCATTCACCGTTGTTATGAGCGGTCCCGACGCTACGGCAGGATCAATCTTAATCTTGTGGAAAAGCATCGGCACAAGCGTACCGACAAGGCTCGATATGACCATCGCCGCCATGAGTGCCAGTCCGACGCATCCTGAAATCATAAACGAGTATCCCACCGGATTGTGCTTAAAGAGCCAGATGTACACTCCGATAAACGCAAACGACAGCACTCCGAGAATCATTCCGTTCGAGAATCCCACGCGCGCCTCTTTCCCGACAAGCTTCAATTTTTCACCCGCTGAGAGGTTCTCATCCATGAGCACACGGATTGTCACCGCAAGCGACTGTGTTCCGACATTTCCAGCCATATCAAGGATTAATGACTGAAAACATATTACAATAGGAAGAACTGCCACAACAGTCTCAAATATTCCGACAACCGAGGACACTCCAATGCCTAAGAACAGCAGAATTATGAGCCATGGAAGTCTCTTTTTTACACTTGTAAGGGTCGACTCCTCCAAATCCTCCTGCTCGGTGAGACCTCCGAGCTTTGCATAGTCCTCACCCATCTCATCATCGACAGCCTCAACTACATCCTGTGCCGTGATTACACCGATAAGCTCGCCCTCGTCCGTCAGAACCGGAATCGAGTCCTCAGCGTAGTCCTTCAAACGCTCGATGCAGTCGCTTATCTTTTCATGGTCGGTCACATACGGGTAGGACACGCTTATGATGTCCTCAAGCGGTGTGTTCTCCCTCGCTATTATCAAATCCTTCAAATCTATCGCGCCACAGAACTTATCGTTCCCATCAAGCACATACACGGTAGAGATATTGTCGTTCTCCCCCGCCTGCTTCACAAGCTCCCGCATAGCCTGACGAACCGTAAGGTTGTTGTGGATGACGATATAGTTCGTCGTCATTCTACTTCCAGCCTCGTCATCCTCATAGGAGAGAATCATCCTGATGTCGTGGCTTGAATCCTCATCAAGGAGCTTAACAAGCTTCTCCTGTGTCGAATCATCGAATTCATCGAGAACGTCAACCGCGTCGTCCGAATCCATGTAGGAAATGACCTTCGCAGCCCTGTCTATGCCAATCTCCTTCAGGTACTCGTCCGGATCCTCAATGTAGCTTATAATCTCCGCCACGCGCTCCGCACCGAGAATCGGATACAGCTTCTTTCTCTCCTCCTCGGATAACTCCTCGAACGCCTCCGCTATATCATTCTCATGGTAATCCGACAATTTATCAAGCAGCTCCGCCTGCTTCATCGGTGTGCGGAACAGCTTTAAAATCTCGTCTACAAAATTGTGTTCACTCAGAATTTTCTTTGTCATCACACTGCCTCCCTTTGAAAATATTTTCTCCGGTATTCCGTCCGCCTAAACTTATCCCATTTTAAGCACAAAAATACCGCCACATATTCTGCGGCGGCAAGAAAGCAATATGAAACAGACGCAGTTCAGTGTCCACACCCGACAAGCTGCGTCATGATATTCATATGTCTGCCACCGCAGATAATACTTCGACCAATACTGTCGCAACCGTCCATGCAGTCCACCTCCTGATAGTTTTTACTTCAGATACGGAAATCCTTCCGTGTACGGATTCTTACTCCTTATGATATTGTACTTCCTTATATGTTAACGTGTCAATCAATTTTATGTAAAAGATGTTGGGTCAAAACATGTGCTATAAACTTAGCGTGTATAACGTATTATATTTATGCATATCACGACTTTTGGGAGAAGCTTAGATGTTCTTAGAACTCTGCTAAGTCCCTAGCCAAAAGCAGCACGGATGCTGCTTTAGAAGCAATGCATACACGGATGTATGCTTTGCTTCGGTGGCGAATGTATAGAATACCTTGCTCAGAGTTCTTAGAACATCTTGCTTCGGACAACGGAGTTGATATGCATAAATATAATACGTTATACACTAGTCCATTAAATTGGATGTTTTGACCCAACATCATGTAAAATAGTAAATCGTACCTGACTATTTTATCTGAGCTGCAGAATAACTTTTTTATCCGTCAATCAGATGCCCTTCATCCACATTCCTCTGAATCAATGCCTTCGCGTATTCCCAAAGCTCCTCCGAGCCCTCATGCACTCTCGCATTTCTCTTCAGCACCTGCGATGCCTTTATTCCGTGCTCCTCCCACGCAATACCATTCGTGGCATCATTTAGAAGAAGCGGCTGAAGCTTATCGAGAACATTAGCAAATTTTGCCTCCGGTGTCTCCATCGCCTCGAACTCGTCCCACAGTGCTCTGTACTCCTTCGCCTGTTCGTCCGGAAGTATCGCATATATGCGCTCTGCCGCCCTGAGCTCGCGTTCCCTCTTTGTCTTATTTCCCTCCACATCGTAAGCGTAGGTGTCCCCGGCATCAATCTCAATGACATCGTGCATGAGCACCATCTTCATGGTCTTTAGAACATCTATCGGCTCATTTGAATACTCTGCGAGAACGAAACACATAAGTGCAAGATGCCATGAGTGCTCCGCGTCGTTCTCCTTCCTGCTGCCATCGCTTATATAAGTCTGTCTTGTTATGTTCTTGATTTTGTCCAGCTCCATTATAAACGCAAGCTGCTTTTCCAGAGTTTCATTCATTTCCATGCCAACCTTTCTGCTTCAGCTATGTCCTTTGGCCTGTTTATTCCTCTTTTATCAATATCCTGACAGCAGAGGCAGAACCGTCTTTTGCCCCTGCTATCATAGCATAGTGCAGCGTCATTAGCAATGTATTATATCCACTCGCAGGAATTAATCAAATAACGTGCAACCCATTTTTTTAAATTCCTCTATCTTTGCAGTGAGCATCTCCTGAGTTACCTCGAGATATTCGCTGCTGCACCTGATGCACAGAAAGCTCTCTGCAGCGCGATTGTAAAGCTTTTTGTGAAGAGCAATCTCATCGCTGCTTAATGCAGCACCACATCTGATGCAAAATTTCGTTATATCTGTTTTATGTTTCTCCTGCATACCATTACCAACACTCATACCATTTTTTTGTATAGATTTTCAAGCTGTCCAGCTCCGGTATTTGTCCTATATCGTTTTTCATTCACATCAAGGTACCAGCTCTCCAACAAGTATCTCGCAGCCGTCGAGAGGAACCTTAGTACTATAGCCATCATAAAATATTCCTCTTTCCTCGCCTGTTACGACATCAGTAAGCTTAAGACCAATTCCCGATTCCGAATGAATACCAAGGTCATCAAAGGCAATGCTCATGGTCTGCGCCCACTCCTCCTTAGTATCAATATTGAAAAACGCAAGTGCTATTCGATTTCCCGAAAGAAGCCTTCCAAATGCATACTTCCTGCCAGCCTCCTTATAAATCAAAAATGCCGGGCAGTTCGCCATGTCCTGATTTACCGAAATAAGTCCCCTGTTCAATAAAGTGGCGGTATTATATTCATCAAGCTTCCTTATATCTGAACCAATGATAAGTGGCGAGCCTAAGAATGCCCACATTGCAAAATGCTGGCGATACTGTTCATCGGTACAACCTCCCATACCTACATTGCCATTACCATGCATACCTACAATCAACATATCCATATCATTATAGCAGCCCGGAGCATTGCCCTCTATGTTCTCAGCCTGCTGCATAAATATATCCTTGTAGCTCTTAGGCACATCAAAAATATCTCCTGTTGAACGATAGCTGTTGGCACCTCTAGAGCGCATCCACTTCGCCGGATCCTGCACACCCCAGTTGCAGGCTGCAAAGAAGATATCCCTTCCACTGTTTCTCAGTGCCATAGCCATCGTAAGGTATGCGTTCTTAGCGTCACCGCTCGCCGGGAAATTGCAGAAATCATACTTCAGATAGTCGACACCCCACTCGGCAAACTGCTTCGCATCCTCAAATTCATGTCCATAGCTGCTCGGATATCCGGCACAGGTCTTAAAGCCTGCACACGAATACATTCCGAACTTAAGACCCTTGCCATGTATGTAATCCGAAAGCGCCTTCATTCCCCCCGGAAAAAGCGCCGGATCTGCTACAAGCTTTCCATCAACCCTCTCCTTTAATGACCAGCAGTCATCAATTATCACATACTCATATCCTGCCTCCTTGTAGCCCTCCGCCACAATCCTGTCTGCCATCTCCATTATAAGCTTTTCATTGATATTGGAACCAAATGTGTTCCATGAGTTCCATCCCATTGCAGGTGTGCTGTACATAAAAATCCTCCTTATACACTTTTTTATTATAGTATTTTCTATGGATGCCGGGGCAAAACATCTTCCATGTAAAATATTATATTTTTACTGTTTGTAAAATGGAATTACATATTGTATTATAAATCTAACATATTATATGTTTTTAATATGCTCTGAATGTAAAATAGTAATATCAAAACAAGCTTTATTATTATGCTGTCAGGGGCAGACTGCTTGTCTGCCATGTAATTGGTTTTACATTAAACTGATATATTATTTGTTATAGTGGCAAAACACAATTTTGTCAAGGTATCTGACATATCATTCAAGGAGGTATCATGTTCGACATAAAGCATACTGCATGTAACACTGTTCACAGATGCAATGAGGTTATCTATCATATTGAAAACAGGGACTTTTTTATTTTAATCTATACCAAAACAGAAGCTGTTTTTGAAATTGATGGATGTAAGCAAATCGTTGCGGAAGGAAGTATTGTGCTTCTGCCTCCCGATGTCAAAGCACTCTACTATGGAAATTCAAATGAATATATAGATGACTGGATAAATTTTTATGATACCCAAGGAGTCCTCGCATCGATGGGTATAGCTAACAACGATTTTTCGGACTGTGGCATCCCTTTTGCCTGCCCGCTCATTTTTGGCCCGGACAGCCCGGTTGGTGCTTATTTTATGCTTATTGCCAATGCATTCCATTCAGGACTTGCACAGAGCAAGGCAATAACGGACAATCTTATGCTTGCTCTTTTTGAATTCATAAAAAGCCGATATGCCGAAAATAAATCCATTATACCTCATTACAATGCAATTCTTTCGATAAGACAGGAGATATATGCAAATCCACAGCGTGAATACCGTATTCCCTCCCTTGCAAGGTGCGCAGGGCTCAGCTCCATATACTTTCAGGAATTATACAAAAAAGCCTTCGGTATCTCCTGCGGCGCAGATATAATCAACAGCCGTATAGAAAATGCCAGAAGGCTTCTTTCAGAAACCGCCTACACAATCGAACAGATAGCTGAGCGTTGCGGTTACAATAATAGTATTCACTTTTCAAGACAATTTAAACAGGTGATGGGAGTTGCACCATCTAAGTGGAGGTCAACACACTGAACCATTCCGGCTTATTATAATATCGTCCACCTGAATCCTTTTGCGGTTCTCTCCTCCACAGCGCTGAAATGATTTCCCTCATTCCACTCAAGCACACTCTCTATGTCCTGCCTGTCGAGAAGCTCCTTTTGCAGCCTGATATTGTCGCCGACCCTTGCCATAGTCCTATTGTTAGTCTTTTCCTCCCTGTTTCCGAGACTTAAATAGACCTTATCCGCAAGAATATGTTTCTCAGCGGAAAATTCAATCCACCCCGGAAACCACACTGACGGCGACACCGCCGCAACCGCATGAAATATATCCGTCCTATATGCCGCCCACAGCGAAAACAAGCCCGCAAGCGAATAGCCGCCGATTACTATTTTAATATCAGCCGGCAGGCTGTATCTTGAAATAAGCTCAGGTATGAATATGTCCGTGACAAAGCTGAGTGTATTTTCAGCTTTTCCCAAAAAGGGCTGATTTTTGAATACGGCATCCGCACTCCACGGCGACAGCTCGTCATTCCAGTTTTCAACGCCGAAATTGGCAAACACTATTCCTGCCTCAGCTTTTTCCAATATTTTCACAGCCTCAGCAGCAATAGGGGGCATTTCATGACCGTACTCTGCGTTAGAGAGCCAGGCTTTATCTACACACTGCACAAGGATATATTTTACAGTATCGGAAGCACATATATTTCTGTACACCTTACATGCTCTATCATATAGATTAAAAACATCAATATTAATTTTCATAGCAAATTGTGCCTTATTCATAAATCAGATAAATGCTGATAAAAATATGTTCTAAGCATCCGACCTCGAATATGCATTCTTCATCTGGTTGCTTAGCTCGTAGAGCACCTTGTCAAGTGTCGCAATTGTCTCCTTCTTCACCATAGCTGCGACCTCCTCGTTGGCTGCCGTCTTTAACTCCATGCGCTTATCGACATCCCTCTCCTGTGCAAGCAGCGCATCGTAACGTCCGATAATCTCATGTCCTCTCGACATAACCTTCTCCTTGTAGCGCTCAATGTGGAAAATCGACTTCTTGTATGAAGCGTCAGCCATCGCCGCTATCATTCTGCTGCCCCAGTAGAAATTGTCCGTTGAAACCTCCCCCGTAGTGTTTGAAAGATACTCCGGTGTCGTGAGCACATCCGCATAAAACGGAACCAGCACATTGAATGCATTCGATGCAAAGGCAACCCACTCCACAGCCTGAGCGTCCTTCTCAAGGTCAGGGCGCATCTGTATAACAGATAGGAAGTCATTGCGGTTAATTCCTATTGAACGGTATGCACCGCGCATGCTCTTGTCGCCGTAAGCGCCATACGGGTCATACACAGTTCCCTGATAATGTGAGGAGAGCACATACTTCACGTCCTCAACCGTAATCTTTTTCTCCGGCACAAGGCACCATGGCAGATCGTCCGAGGATGGTGTGAAGTCCGCGTCCGCACCGTCCCAGCTTACCGTGTGCGGATTAAAATATCTCAGCATATACCATGCTCTCGGCGTATTGTACACATGATCCGAGTCGTCGTGGCTTCCGAATGCCGACCTTACGTCAAAATGTGTCCAGTCCGTCTCAATGTTCGAGAGATTGAGGTGATTGCTCGTGATAAACTCCTTCATATCGGCGGAGCACATATGCTCCTTCTTTTTTCCGAGTGCGTCCACAAAATCAAAATCGTCTATACCCTGCTGGTTCGGCATAACCACATACACATCATCAGGAACCTTCTTGGCAATCCAGTGATGCCCGCCTATGGTCTCAAGCCACCATATCTCATTCACATCCTGAAAGGCTATTCCGTTCATCTCATAGGTTCCGTACTTCTCAAGAAGGCTTCCGAGCCTCTTAACGCCCTCTCTTGCGGTCTTTATGTACGGAAGTACAATGTGGACAATGTCCTCCTCGCCGATACCGCCCGGAACCTCCTTTTCTCCGTCAGCGGCAGGCTTATACACGACAAGCGGGTCCGCCCCTAAAACTCTTGGGTTTGAAGTGATTGTCTCCGTGGCGGTCATTCCGACATTCGCCTCATTGACGCCGCTCGCCGCCCATATTCCCTCGCCGTCGACAGCATTGGGCATCTCCGTGTGGCGGAGCGGATTCTTAGGAAGCTTTATATCGAGATGTGATATGACCGTCCTATACTTCTCCTTCTGCTCATCTGCCTTTACGACAACAAACTTCTTAGGCATAAAATGCCCCGAACCTGAGTCATCGTTGCGCGCTATCATGGTCGAACCATCGTAGGACGCATTTTTACCAACTAATAATGTAGTGCAAGCCATAATGTTTTCTCCTTTTTTATTACAATTATCTGATTTTACCACCACAACACGATAATTGCAAACTAAACAGCGGGTGCCACACACATATAGCATGCTCTGCACCCGCTGTACATTCAGCCGTCAATGATATTCTCAATCCGCTATCGCCTTGAATGCCTCGTCCAGATCCTCAATAATATCGTCGATATTTTCGGTACCGATTGAAAGTCTGATTGTGTTAGGCTTAATTCCCTGGTCTAAAAGCTCAGCCTCGTTGCACTCGGAATGAGTTGTTGAAGCAGGGTGTATTGCAAGTGACTTTACATCGGCTACGTTTGCAAGAAGTGAGAATAACTCAAGGTTATCAATCCACTCCTGTGCCTTCCTGGCATCACCCTTAATCTCGAAGGTGAAGATTGAACCGCCTCCGTTAGGGAAATACTTCTTGTAGAGCTTCTGCTGCTCAGGATCTGTTGATATTGAAGGGTGATTTACCTTCTCAACAAGCGGCTGGCTCTGTAAATACTTCACAACCTTTAAAGCATTCTCGACATGTCTCTCAACTCTGAGGGACAATGTCTCAAGTCCCTGAAGGAATATGAAGGAATGAACAGGTGATATTGTTGCACCTGTATCACGAAGCAGAATTGCTCTTATATATGTTACGAATGCAGCCGGAGCGCAGTCTTTTGCGAAGCTTACGCCGTGGTAGGATACATTCGGCTCTGTAAGCCATGGGAACTTGTCCGATGAATTCCAGTCGAACTTACCGCTGTCGACAATCACACCGCCGATTGTTGTTCCGTGACCGCCGATGAACTTTGTTGCGGAATGAACAACGATGTCTGCACCGTACTCAATAGGTCTTACGAGGTATGGTGTTGCAAATGTATTGTCAACGATGAGAGGAAGCTTGTGTGCGTGTGCAATCTGCGCAATCTTCTCAATGTCTACAACCTCTGAGTTAGGATTTCCGAGCGTCTCAATCTCGATTGCCTTTGTATTATCCTGAATAGCTGCCTCGATTGCCTCATAGTCGAACGGGTCAACGAAAGTAGCTGTGATGCCGTAGTCAGGAAGCGTGTGTGCGAGAAGGTTATATGTACCGCCGTAGATGTTCTTGGCTGCAACGATATGGTCGCCCGCATGTGCTACTGCCTGGAATGCATAGGCGAGAGCTGCTGCTCCCGAGCCAACTGCGAGTGCTGCCACGCCGCCCTCGAGTGTTGCTATTCTTCTCTCAAACACGTCCTCTGTAGGATTGGTAAGTCGTCCGTAAATGTTTCCTGCATCCTTGAGTGCGAATCTGTCGGAGGCATGCTGGCTGTTGTGGAACACATAGGATGATGTTAGGTAAATCGGAACGGCTCTTGCGTCTGTAACCGGATCCGGGCTCTCCTGACCAACATGTAACTGTAATGTCTCAAACTTAAGATTTCTCTCTGAATAATGCTTCTTTGCCATAATTGTAATCTCCTTTTCGTTTATGCTGTGTAAGCTTCTCTCGGTTTTCGTATCGTGTTTTTTTAACTGTGCTTATCATATCACACCCGTATAAAAAGTGGTAATTCATATATCCATATTTTGGTTATAGGTATAGCTTATAGCAATTTCATACTGCAATATATTATGAAATCACACTACCTCCAGCTCACTTCCTTCGCCATCAACTCCCAGCAGTCCCCTTATTGAATTTTCAACCATATCCGACACCGCCTGTTCCGTGTAGAACGCCATGTGAGGCGATAAAATCACATTCGGAAAGCTCTTTAGCAAAGCCATGTTATCATTATCCAGCTTTTCGCCCTCCTTGTTAAGATAATACAGCCCTGCTTCGCCTTCAAAGGTATCAAGTGCGGCAAAGCCGACCTTTCCGTTTTTAAGCGATTGAATCAACGCCTGTGTATCAATTATAAGACCTCTCGCCGTATTGACTATGATAACACCATCCTTCATCTTTTCAAAGGCAACGGAATCAATGAGGTGCGTATTCTCTGCATTTCCCGGGACATGCAGTGTTATGATATCCGACTGTCTTATAAGCTCATCAAAGCTCACATACTGCGCATACTTTTTTACCTCGTCGTCCTCGAAAAGTGAGTACGCCAGAATACGGCAGCCAAAGCCGGACAGGTGCTTTACCACCGTCTTGCCTATATTTCCCGTGCCTATCACACCGACTGTTGATGCCGACAGTTCTTTTCCCACCTTCCCCTTGAGCGAATAGTCCTGACAGTCCGCCTTTTTCATAATCCACGGCATATTGCGGCACGCCATGAGAATGAGCATAATCGCGTAGTTGGCAACGCTGTTGGGAGAATACTTTACATGTGCAATTCTCATTCCTATCGAATGTGCATGTTCAATATCAATATGCTCATAGCCTATGCTTCTCGTTGATATGTATTTTACACCCACATTGTGAAACGCATCAAGTATATCGGGATACATAGGATTTGTTATAATTGATATGGCATCATACCCCTTTGCAAGCTGCACATTCTCCATCGAAGGGTAATCTGATGTAAATCCGTACTCAAATGCGTACTGCTTGGAAAACTTTTCCACATATTTCTGTTCGTCATACTCCCTAAGTGCATAAAAAAATATCTTCATAATTACAGTATTCCTCCACTATACAACACTTTTCCCACGTTATATGACCTTCTGTATTCTTCACGGAGTGAACTCATTACACTTTTCAATAATATATTCCTGCTCTTCATCGGTAAGCTCGGGAAACATCGGAAGTGAAACACAGTGCTTTGCAAGATACTCCGCATTAGGACAATCACCTTCTCTATAGCCGAGAGACCTATACGCTTCCTGAAGATGACATGGCACCGGATAATGTTTGTCACACCCTATTCCATTATCTTTCATATAGTCTATAAATTCATCTCTCTTTTCAACCGTGATTTCGAACAGATGAAATACCGTTTCCGTATTATCCGGATGAGCCTGCATCGTAATAAGCGGATTGGTAATCTTCTCAAGATATCTTCTTCCCAGCTCACGTCTTCTCGCTGTCCACTCATCCAAATGTGAAAGTCCTACCGAAAGAATTGCCCCATTCACCCCCTCAAGGCGCATATTATATCCCACGCGTTCATGATGATACCTCTCTCTCGAGCCTTGATTTTTTAAAACATTAATTGTATCTATATAGCTTTCATTATCCGACGTGACACTTCCTCCCTCGCCGAAACAGAATAGATTTTTACCCGGATAAAAGCTGAAGCATCCCATTACGCCAAGGCTTCCGACCTTTCTCCCCTCATATAGTGCTCCATGAGCCTGTGCACAATCTTCAACGACAACAATTCCATATTTATCGGCAATCTTTTTCACCGCTCCAAAATCAAACGGCTGACCGTATAAATGAACACCAATGACAGCCTTTGTCTTATCAGTAATCTTTTCCTCTATTTTAGAAGCATCAATCTCCCATGTATCAGGTGTGCAGTCAACAAATACCGGTGTGGCACCACAATAAGTAACCCCCCACGCAGTGGCTATAAAAGTATTGGCCGGAACAATAACCTCGTCTCCCGCCCCGATTCCAAGTGCCAGCATTGCACACTGAAGAGCAGAGGTTCCATTATTCACGCCTGTTGCATATTTCACACCACAAAAGCTCGCAAATTCTTCATCAAATTCATCTGCACACGGACCACCGGAAAACGAAGTCAATTCACACGCTTTAGTAAAAGCCGCCTGATATTCATTCTTATATTTTTCGTAATTTCTCTTTAAGTCAATTCTCTTTATAAAATCCATTTCAGCTTTTCCTTTCCAAATGACAGTTTCAGTTCGACTATTCTGCACAGATAATTTTTAATTAATTTTATAACATTCACTTTAGTATCATAATCATCATTCCACACAACCGGCAGCTCCGCTATTCTGTAACCGGCTTTCTCGGCTCTTATGAGAAGCTCTGCACAGTAAAACCATCCGTTATCATCACTTGACATCTTAATCAGTCTGTCAATACAATCTTTTCTAAAAAATTGAAAGCCCTCCATTGTATCGGAAACCTTTACAAAAAATATTGATTTTATAAGCAGATCAAGCCCGATACTGGTGATATTTCTTAACGGTTTTCTGCCGTTTACCTTCGATTTTCCCGATAGGCGGTTACCTTTTATAACACTTATATCATCATATTTTTCAAATGCCTTCATCACTTTTGACAGATAATGAATATCCGTTGATAAATCGACATCCACATAACCTATTATATCACATCTGTTTCTCTTTGCAGCTTCTCTGAACGCAAGTCCAAATCCTCTTTCGCCGAGTGTAATATACTCTATATTTGAATACACGTCTGCAAGCTCTTTTATAATATCAGGCGTTCTGTCTGTTGAACCATTATCAACAATGGTTATTACCGCATCTATATCCCTTCTTTTTGCCAAAAAAGCTTCTGTAGTACGTATTCCCTTCTCAAGACGTCTCTCCTCGTCAAGTACAGGAAAAACAATGTTTACCTTCATCTGTTTTTTTCTCCGTTTCACATTATAATTTATCAACACTTTCAACGATATAATCAAGTCTTCGTGTGTTTACCTCAAGAATAATATTCATATATTTTGTCAAAAACATTATAAGCAGGAACACACCAAAAAATCCGAACGATATAACACCCATAAGTGAAACCCAGCCCGAGGCAAGATTTTTATCATAAAAAAGCGAATATATCGTCCATATTCCAACCCCAACAGATACAAGTAAAAAAACCGCACTCAGAATAAGAGTCACTCTTTCAATAATTCTGGTGTATATCATCATATAGCTTATTCCCGAATTAAGTCTGTATGCACTTTCTCTGCCTGTATTCCTCTCACGGTTACTGTTTACAGGCTTATACATAATATAATCATAAGGCAGTCCGCTTGTAACATACAGATATTTACGATACTGGATGCCACGATTCATCTTTTTGACCCTGTTCAGTGCTCTTCTTGACACGATTCTGAACGTATCATGCCTTACAGACTTAGCCTTGTTTATATTAATCAGCCTGTAAAACAGCCTTGATGATAACTGCATCGTGTCATCACCGGCAAATACAATATCGTTCCCTTCACGCGCCTTATTAAAAACATCAATTATCAGATTTACATCATAATTAACTGCAATGCTGTCAAATTCATAGACAAAATCCCCGACAGCCAGATCATCCCCTGCACAAATTGCAGCCTCAACTCCCTGATAATAGGCCAGCTTTATGACTGATATGATATCCGGCGAACTACATTCGGTCAATCCCTGCTTCACTTCTTTCACATAATCATAACAATCATCGTCACACACAAGTATCAATTCAAAGTTCTCGAAACCGGCATTAATCCTTCTGACAACATTGGAAAAAAAATATTCCAATTCACTCTTCGTATTATTATGTAGATATGCCACCGCACTGATAAAGCACTTTCTGCCTTTTATGTTAACATCATTCATAATTTTTTCTCCCGACAATAAAATATTCACACAAGCTCCAGATACTCATCAATATCATATACCGTATTGATTTTACCACTGAGCACGCTCACAAAATATGGTTTTTGCGACATAACTTTTATAAGTGTTGGTCTTGAATCATCAACCTCTGACGTTTTAAGAATCGGTTTCATTGAAAAACGTGAACTATGATATCTAAACTCATATTCTGATTTCATGTATTTGTGTGCCATACTCTGCATATACTTCCATGAGGTCTCCGGTTTTCCCGCACAAATATCGCAATTACCAAGCTCTGTCTTACTGCATGTTCTTCCGTCCTGACATGAAAAAACAGGCAGTCTGTCATAACAGGTATCATGCGGTGTTCTCGTAACGGTTGTCAATGAATGTAATCCTGTTTTTCCAAAAGGCATTATTGAAAAGAACGGTCCATCCATAACGGTAAACCCTATTCTCTTTAGTTCTTCTGATGGCTCACACAGTATTATCTCACACAATTCATATTTAATATTAAAGCAGTCAAAGCCTGCCATGGAATGTACCTGGTTTACTGAAGCGTATGTGGCATTAAGGACATATCCGGTAGAATATTCTCCTTTATCCGTAGTTATGTAATAGGCAGCCGCATCATGCTCTATACTGACAATGTGCTCACAGAATTTCAATTCGGCATTTGGATATTTTTCTAACTGACTCATAAAAAATTCTTTTAAAATTGACGCATCATAGGTATATTCTTTGGTCAGAAACGCTCCATCACACACATTATCGTTAAAATACTTTCCTACCGGAATCTCCTCACAAGGAATACCGACATTCCTGCAAAAAAGCTTAAATTCATTGGCTGCTGTCCATGAAAAATCTGCAGACGTAGCATAAATCTGGTTAAATCCGCTGTTGACACAAAATCCAAAGTCCTCATTAAACCGGTTAAAGTAATGAGCCGACTTCATTGCCGTATATATACTTCTTGGATAATGATATCCCATATGAACACGCGCCTGGTTTATGTATGTTGCTCTCATAAACGGTCCCTGCTCCCTTTCTATCACAAGAACATTCTGCCCCTTTTTCGCACAGTATAATGCTGCATATAAGCCATATAAGCCTGCACCGATTATTATTTTATCATACATTTGTCTTATTCCATTCATATAAATTTTTTATTATATTTCCATCAGGCTATTATGCCGTCTTTTTTCTGTTGTTAATACAAGCTGTAATAACTAAAGCCAATAAAGTCAGCAGCGATACTATTTCGGAGAGTCTCCACACACTCTTCTCAACATATCTGACTGTTATTTTCCCATTGTATCCGGCAGGTACATTTACCATAATTTTCTTATTAGCACCTGCTTCTATGTAAAACTGTTCCCCTGTGTCAGAATCATAAGCCTTATAGCCCGGATAATAAAACACCGGTATTATAATCTTTTCAAATGCTTCGGTTCCTGCATTCATTACTCCGATTTCAGTTTTTCCGCCCACGCTGCTGTATGATGTAACCGTAAGCACATCCGAGGTCACATCAATCTGTTTGTTTTTACACATATCCAGATCAGTATCTGCTAACTGATAATCATTAGTTACCCCCAGGGCGAAATCGTCCACATCATTTTTAGAGCATATCTGTGCAGCATTTGAGTCAAATGCCAAATCAGCATAGAAAAAGCCTGCCGAAATTATAGTAAAGGCTGCCATGGCAATAATCGAATAACTATAAATTTTTTTATTGAGTTCTTTTGCATAGTATAACCCTGACACTGTACAAAATGCGGCAAAAGCAGTCCCTATGCTTAAAAACCTCCACGAAAATTCGACCTTAGCCAGCCAGACGGCTATGGTTCTGCTTATGTTGTTTATCTCATCCCAAGGAAAAATCCACAGAGAAAATACTATAGTCATTATGGCAAATATTCCTGTTATATTTCCCAGTGCAAACATACTTTCATTTCTTTTTTCCGAATTTACAGATTTATAATGTGCGTATAGCCACACTGCAATTCCAATTATCAATGCGGCACCCATACTAAGGCAGAATTCATCACTTACCAGCATTGGAACATTGGTTCCTCTGCCAAAATAAAACAATGCCGGCATCTGTATCGGATACACTCCTGAGCCTTGGAATCTTAAAATCCCATCGCCGTTTACCATTATATCCATATCCATTGAATCTATAAACGGTACAATAAACCATGCATTAAGCATTATAACAACCATAACCGATACTGCCAGATAACACAATCTCTTAGGTTCAAATGTTTTGCGCAAATTGAACATGGCATACATGCTGGCAAATATTCCGACAAACAATATGGATACAAGATGACTCTGCATAACTCCGCTTACGCCTAATATGAGCGGTATGCATTTCTTTAATGTGAGTATTTTCTCTTCACTGTATATATTATATATACCATATATTATCAAAGGAAAAAATATCATAGATAATATTTCGCCTAATCTCCCGGCTACATACAATTCACTAAGTCTGTATGGTGCAAGCACATACAAAAAGCTTCCAATAAATGCCAGATTTTTATTTTTGCATATTTTTACAAGTGAAACATAACTTATAAGGCATGTCCCAAAGTTAATTAAAACAATAAAAATCTGATAACTTGTGTGAAGCGGGAATCCAATCACATACAATAATGCGGGAATATACAAAAAAAGCTGCGGATAAAATAAAGGTGTTGCATAGCCATATCCGTTTATCATATCAGGCTGAATCTTTATAAGCCAGTTTCCTGCTTTTATACCTTCGGCAATCTCTGCAATTCTTGCAATATGAAACGTCAAATCATGTCCGACAATCAGATATCTGTATATCATCGGCAGACTTGAAAAAACGGTCACAGCCATAATTCCGATAATTATTTTTTTATCGAATGCAGTCTTTATAATGTTATTTAAAATACATACAATTATATTTATCAGCGTGAAAATGAAAAATATTGTAAAAAATCTTACATATCTGAAATATACCGATTCCGAAATAATCAGCTTTTCTATAGTTATATTTCCGTATCCCTTATAAGTTACTTTCAAAGACAAGTCTTTACATGATGTAATCGAGTTAATCCAAAAAGGTTCACTATTATATGATGTACCCGTATAAATGTTGAAACTGCTGCCAACAAGCTGTTGTATAAATGTCCCCGATGTGACCCCTATATTACATATCGGCATTTCATTTCCACCGCTCCATGACGCTGCATCAAAGCCTTCAAGCTCTGCACTGTATACTGCTTCAATATTATACCTTCCCGGCTTTAATTTAATATTGGTATACTCAGCCGATACACTATCGATACCCGCTTCATTTTCCGATTGATTTATCTGCAGTTTACCATCGTTGATTGTGCACGAATTAAAATAGTCCGCATTTTCCGGATTAATATCAATAACTGTACGCTCACCAAACAACAGACAAAAAGCCCATATTAACACCAATAACTCGAATCCAAACAATATTACAATACTTCTATGGCCCCGAATAACCTGTTTTATTTTCATAAGCTCTCCTATATACTACTTATTCTTAATCTGACCTCAACATCTTAACTTCACATTATAATACTTCCGTCAATGATATACGCATTCCGCTTCGCTGCCTGCCTATAATCTATCAACATCATAATCGACTTAATCGGACAGATGATATTAAAATAAACTTGCAAAAAGTCTGACAGAGTTCTTCATAATCTCATCCGGAAATTCATATTCCTTTGTATGAAGCTGTGCATAATTCTCACCATCGCCGACACCGAAAAACGCACCTCTTGTTTTCATCAGATACCATCCGAAATCCTCTGACCATCTCATAGGCTTGGCAAGCTTCTCAACCTTCAATCCGAGCCTGTCCGCACATTCAATAAGCCTCTGCACATTCTCAGGATGATTTTCGGTCGCCGGAAAGCGTTCTATCTCCTCTATATCGACGCTCATTTCCTCACCTGCTGCCGCGCTAACCACAAGCTCATTTATCCTTCTTAAATAGCTGTCAAACACAGCCTCCCTCTCACCTCTTACCGTAAGTCTGAGTACACCCTCGGAAGCTGCCACCCCATAGCTTGCACTTCCGACATCCATTCCAATGAGTGTCATGAGTACAAAGCCCTCTTTCTCATTGACCTCCTGTGTGAGTGCCTGAATATCGAGCAAAAGCTTTGCAAGCACAGGTCCGGGGTTCTTTCCCGCCTCTGGATATGCCGCATGGCTCGGAGTTCCGTGCATGGAAATTTCAAGTCCCGTCGAGGCACATGCAAATGTATCTCCGCTGACTAGCACATTACCTATGGCATGTCCGGGTATGTTGTGAAGTCCGTAAATTTCCCCGATGCACTTCTCATTGATAAGCTCTGAGCAGATTTTTGCACCTTCCCCCGTCTCCTCACCAGGCTGGAAGATAAGGTACACATCCCTGTCCGTCTTTGCCCTGTCGAGCACCATTGCAAGTCCCGCAAGTATGCTGCTGTGCCCGTCATGTCCGCAGTAGTGTCCGGGAACTCCGTCCTTTCCACACACCGCATCCATGTCCGCGCGGAAAGCGATTGCCTCTTTCCAAGTCGGTTCGTCCGCTTTTTTTACCGCATAGAACCATGCGCCGCAGTCCACGATTTCAAGAGCTGTATTGTCCGCTATGAAAGCCATGATTGCCTGCCTGGTCTTATACTCCTTCATGGAAGCTTCAGGAATCCTATGAAGTTCATGGCGAAGCTGCGTTATTTTATCTAAAATTGCTTGCAATTCGCTGTTATTTATTTCCATCTGTAAAAACCTCTGTAAAATATCTTCCAAATGTCATTCTTAAAGCCCTTATTCATACGCCATCTGATATATTTTCAGGATATCCTCATATTCAAGCGGCTTATATCCGATGAGAGTTCTTGTCCTGTTACGCGAACATTTCAGCGCAAGCTCCGCAAGCGACTCCTTTTTGACCCCAAGTGACTTAAGGTTGATTGGCATTCCTATAGACGCATAGTACCGCTCCTGCTTGTCTATTGCCTGCTCAATAGTCTTTTCAGGATGCTCAAAATCAATATCCATGTTCCAGATATTCTGCGCAAACTGAAGCCACCTGTTGATATTGCAGCGGTACACATAGCGCGCCCAGCTGCACCATAATGCCGCAAGCCCTGCACCGTGTGCCACATCCGGGTACATTCCCGAAACCTCATGCTCAAGCTGATGCACTACAAGCTGGAACTGTCTGCCGCACTGAGTAAGTCCATTATGTGCAAGTGATGAAGCCCACATCATATTGGCGCGCGCCTCATAATTTTTCGGATTCTCAAGGCAGTCCGCCGCAGCCTTCATCGTGCTCTTTATAACCGCCTCAGCAATAGCGTCTGTGAGATATGTGTCATCGCCCGGGCAGAAATATCTCTCAATCGTGTGCATTGCAATGTCCACAGCTCCGCATGCCGTCTGGTAAGGACTTACCGTGTATGTAAGCTCCGGATTTTCAATCGCAAAATTCATTCTGTTAAGGCTTGAGCCGTACCCCATCTTCTGTCCTGTCTCACTGTTGGTTATGACGCATGAACTGGACATCTCTGAGCCTGCCGCCGCCAGGGTGAGAATGGCGCCCTTGTTGAGGGTCTTTACAGGCTCACACTTTTTTAATGAGAAGTCCCATACATCCACCTCCGGGTTAGCCGCCCCATTTGCAATGTCCTTAGCTGAATCCATTACAGAACCGCCTCCGACAGCAAGGACAAAATCCACGCCCTCGTCAAGGCACAGCTTTATGCCCTTTCTAACAAGCGATAGCTGTGGATTAGCCACAACACCGCCAAGCTCCACATAGGCTATTTTCTCATCCTCCAGGCACTTCTTCACCCTGTCAAGCAGTCCGCTCTCCTTCGCGGACTTTCCGCCGTAATGTATCAGAACCTTCTCAGGCTTATACTCAGCCACAAGCTTTCCTACCTTTAACTCCTCATCCTTGCCAAAATACACCTTTGTCGGTGTCTCATAAATAAAATTATTCATCTGCCTACCTCCCGAAATACATTAGTCTGCTGAAATTTGCACGCTCGTTTTTACTATACCACTTTATGCTGTTTTTTGAAATGATATATTTACGAACGGCAGACAGATATATTGACATTTATCCCTGCACATGTTAAATTAACTGAAATTTACCAAAAAGAAAGTGAGGAACTGCCATGAATACACCTATTGACATCTCAAATGTAACCTTAAAAACCAATCGCATGATAATTCGTCCGTGGCGGCAGTCGGATCTCGATGACTTTTATGAATATGCCTCCGTGGACGGCGTAGGACAGATGGCAGGCTGGAGGCCTCACAAGGATAAGGCTGAGTCACAGACAATACTTGATATGTTCATCGCAGAAAAAAAGACCTTCGCCCTCGAATACGAAGGAAAGGTTATCGGCTCCATTGGAATTGAAAGCTACAATGAAAAACAGTTTCCTGAGCTTTCGGAGTACAGGGGACGTGAAATCGGCTGTGTGCTATCCAAGGCTTATTGGGGACAGGGCTTGATGCCGGAGGCTGTGAGTGAGGTGATACGATATCTCTTTGAGGACTGCGGGCTCGATTTTATCACCTACGAATATTTCCTGTACAACAGACAATCCGCACGCGTTCAGGAAAAATGCGGTTTCCATTTTCTAAAGGCTGTAGATTACAGCACACGGATGGGCACTGTGGAGCCTTCAAATGCAAATATAATATGGAGAAAAGAGTGGGCTGCCGGATAAGGCAGTCCACTCTTTTCTATATATTTAAACGGTGTGTTTTGAAATTTTTTTAAAAGCCCAGCTATCTTTTCTCTCCATGCCTTTCTATATTTTTTTCAATGACATCCATCAGAGCATACAGCTTTTCAACTTCCTCTGCCGTCATGCCGTCTGAGAACACCTCATCCGCCATCTTAAAAAGCTCTATGACCTTGTCAGCCTTCTTCTCACCCTCAGCTGTAAGCGAGATAACCCATGAGCGCCTGCACTCCGGATTATCTGTCCGCTTTACAAGTCCCATCTTCTCAAGCCTATCAAGCGTCCGCGACATAGTTGTGACATCAAGCACACACAGGTCGGCAAGCTCTCTCTGGCTCATCGCTCCATTGCTTCTCAAGGTCTTAAGTATCCGGGGCTGTCCCTGCCCCACCGTAAGCCCCAGCTCAATAAAATGCGGTCTGAGCAGCTGCCGCCTGAGCAGCTCCACCCTCAAAAAAGCACTCCCCAATCCATCTCTATCCATATCAATCTCCATTCCTCCGCCGGACGGCATAAATAGTAATTATAAATGTGTTTATATAATTTATCTTCACTTCGGTATCATCACTCGAGTTCAAACTGTCCCATATAAAGTCTGTAATATCTCCCTTCCTGCGCAAGCAGCTCATCATGGTTTCCGCGCTCTATAATCTCACCCTTCTCAAGCACCATGATTGCCTCCGAATTTCTTACAGTCGACAGTCTGTGCGCTATTACAAACACCGTCCTGTCCTCCATGATTGCGTCCATTCCCTTCTCGATAAGGCGCTCTGTTCTGGTATCGACGGAGCTGGTTGCCTCGTCAAGGATGAGCACCGGAGGCTTTGCAGCAGCGGCGCGCGCTATGGCAAGGAGCTGTCTCTGCCCCTGTGAAAGATTTCCGCCGTCGGAGTAGAGCATGGTATTGTAGCCCTCCGGCAGCCATTTTATAAAGCTGTCTGCATTGGCTATCTTAGCTGCCTCAACCACCTCCTCATCGGTTGCGTGAGGATTTCCGTATCTTATATTATCCGCTATTGTACCAGTGAAAAGATGTGTCTCCTGTATGACCATCGCAAGTGAACGGCGAAGGTCATCCTTTTTGATATCCTTTATATCTATTCCATCGTAGGTTATAGTTCCCGACTGTATCTCATAGAACCTGTTCACCAGATTGACTATGGTTGTCTTTCCAGCTCCCGTCGAACCCACAAACGCAATCTTCTGTCCCGGCTTTGCAAAGAGCGATATTCCGTTCAATACTCTCTTTTCGGGAGTATAGCCGAACACCACCTCCTTAAAACGTACATCACCCTTCAGTTCTACAAGGCTTGTCGCTTCAGCTGCGTCATGTACAGCCCCATCTTCCACTACATTGAACCGCTTCTGTAAGGAACCGTCCGGCATTGTCATACGCTCCGGCACCCTCCATGCAAAAAGCCCTGTCCTCTCCTCACACTCCTTTAACCCGCCATCCGGGGTTCTCACAGCGTTGCACAGCGTGACCGTACCCTCATCAATCTCCGGCTTCTCATCCATCATCTCAAATATACGCTCCGCACCCGAAAGAGCTGAAAGAAGGAAATTGACCTGCTGTGTGAACTGATTTAACGGCATGGCACTCTGGCGCACATACACAAGGTATGCTGAGAGTGTTCCAAGGTCCAGCAAGCCCTTTATCGCCATAAGTCCGCCGACACACGCCGATACAGCATAGTTAAAATACGAAAGTGTAACTATCGTCGGAACCATTCTTCCGGCAAAAGTGAGGGCATTGGTAGATTCTCTTCTGAGGCTCTCATTCATCTCACAGAAGCGCTCAAAATCCTTAGCCTCATGGTTGAACACCTTCTCAACCTTCTGTCCTGCCATCATCTCCTGCACGAAGCCGTTTATCCTGCCAAGCTCCGCCTGCTGTCTGTTAAAATACTTTTTGCTCTGTTTTCCGTTCATCTTGATGAATATGAACATCAGCACAAGGAACACGATAACAATGAGCGACAGCCTCACGCTCAGCACCATCATCATAACGATGGTTCCGAACAACTGCATGAAGCTCTGTATTATCATTGCAAAGCTGCTGTTCATCGCCTCCTGAACCGTGTCCACATCATTGGTAAAACGGCTCATAAGCTCACCGTGGGAGTGTGCGTCGAAGTAGCTTAGCGGAAGCTTCTGCGTGTGCGCAAAAAGGTCATTTCTTATCTCCTTTATGACCTTCTGCGAAGTGACCACCATAAGCCTGTTATAGGCAAAGGTTGACAGCGCGCCGCACAGGTACATGACACCCATGGAGATAACCGCCCTTATAAGCCCCGTGGTATCTCCGGGAACAATGAACCTATTTATCACAGGCTTCAAAAGATAGGTTCCCATGATATTTGCACCTGCACTGATAAATACTAACAGTGCAACCAGCACAAATGACCATTTATGATATCCAAGGTACACGAGCAGATGCTTTATGGTCTTTTTAGTGTCCTTAGGTCTTTTATATCCAACATACTTTGCCATTACAGCTCCGCACCCTCCTTCTGTGATTCATATATTTCCTGATATATCCTGTTGTCTGCAAGGAGGCTCTCATGTGTTCCTATTCCGTTTATCCTTCCCTTGTCAAGAATGATAATCAGGTCTGCATGACGCACCGACGATATTCTCTGCGCAATGACAATCTTGGTCATATCCGGAAGCTTCTTAGCAAGTCCTTCACGGATTTTTGCCTCCGTCGCAGTGTCAACGGCACTTGTGGAGTCATCGAGGATAAGCACCCTCGGCTTTTTAAGAATCGCCCTTGCTATACATATTCTCTGCTTCTGTCCGCCGGATACATTGACACCTCCCTGTCCCATCTCTGTATCGTAGCCGTCCGAAAGCCTGTCGATAAACTCATCCACACAGGCTATGTGGCACGCCTCCTCAATCTCCTCCATCGTAGCATTCTCATTGCCCCACTTAAGATTCGACAGAAGAGAACCGGAAAATAGCGTATTCTTCTGCAGTACCATAGCGATGGCATCCCTTAAGTGCCTCATCGGATACTCCTTCACATCGACGCCGTCAATCTTTACTACACCCTCATTTACATCGTAAAGACGCGGTATGAGCTGCACAAGCGTTGTCTTTGCCGAACCTGTCTGTCCTATGATTCCGACCGTCTGACCCGGCTCTATGTGAAAGGAAATGTCGGAGAGGACATACTCCTCTGCCTCCTCCTTGTATTTGAAATTTACATGGTCAAATTCAATCTCACCGCGCTCCACACTGATATCACGCGCAAGCTCATCCGTTATGTCGATCTTCTCATCGAGCACCTCCATTATTCTTGCACCTGAGGCGAGGGAACGCGTCATCATAAGAAAGACATTTGACATCATCATAAGTGAGTTGAGTATAATAAGAACATAGCTCAAAAAGCTTGTGAGCTGTCCTATTCCAAGCTCCCCCTGCTTCACAAGATGTCCGCCGAGCAGGAGTATTCCAAGTATCGTTGAGTACATGACAAGCTGCATTGCCGGCATGTTGAGCACCGCACTCTTAAAAGCCTTCTCGGACTGATTTTTCAGGTTGTCATTGACCTCCTCAAATTTTTCAAGTTCATATTCACCGCGCACATACGCCTTCACAACACGGATTGCCGTGAGATTCTCACCTACGGTGCGGTTTAAAAGGTCGATTGCCGTCTGCAGCTTAGTGTAGAGCGGTCTTATGTGTACTATTATCGCAATAAGCATAGCCGCCAGTATCGGCAGTGCCACAAGGAACACCAGTGCAAGGGTCGAATTGATGGAAAAAGCCACCGATGTCGCCACAATCAGCATTACCGGGCTTCTGCCGAACGGTCTCATTCCGGTTGACACTGAGTTCTGTATGTTCGTCACATCGCTTGTGAGCCTTGTTACAAGCGATGACACCCTGAAATGGTCGATATTGGAAAATGAATAGGACTGGAGCTTCTCATACTCAGCCATTCGTATGTTCGCGCCAAGCCCCTGTCCTGCAAGCGCGGAAAATTTAGAGCTTCCAATACCTAAAATGAGCGCAAGAATGGCGCAGCCTCCCATCTGTATTCCCTTGGTATAAATGTAGGGAATATCAGCGTAAGCCACGCCATAATCAATCAGATCCGCCATGAGCATCGGCACCATTAGCTCAAGAACAACCTCTATGCCGATACACACCAGGGCAAGATATGCGTATTTCTTATATTGTTTCATATAAGAAAATATTCTCTTTAACATTACTTGTACCTCCAATAGTTGCATTTGCAACTATTGTATTGCCAAGCATTTGGAATGTCAATAACCTCTCTTATATTTTTATTTGCAACAGTATTACCAATATATAATATATAAATCTTTCTTATAATACACATTTATGTATAATCCCGCTACTCCCCGGTATATCCATATTTCTTGAGGTCAACCCTGCCGTCCTTCACCTCAATGCCATCCGCCTGCAGGCGCCGCGCCTGCTCTCCTTCACCGCCGAATGCGAACTCCCCCGACAGCTCTCCCTTTGCATTGACTACACGAAAGCATGGGATATTCTCCGGGTCGGGATTTTTATGAAGCGCATTTCCCACGGCACGCGCCATCTTCCTGTCACCTGCCATATAAGCCACCTGTCCGTAGGTCGCAACCATACCTTTGGGAATACGCTTCACAGCCTCATAGATTCTCTTAGTCGGGTTATCACATACCAGTGCATAGCTCTCCGCAATCATATCCTTTATCGTGTCATCCGGAATGGTTCCGTCCAGAATAATCGTATTCCAATGCTCCTTGTTCTGATGATATCCCGGCTGTACCGCCGGGTATGCCTTTCTCCAGAAGTCCCTCCACTCCGGGTTCACCTTGACATTCATATTGATATATCCGTTTCTTTCATACACCCACAGGAACGCCTTTTTACTTCCGTGCACTCTCACAAGCTCCCAGTTCTGATCATGAAACGGAGCCTCCTTATAGGTGTACGGAAATGACAGACCATATGCTAATGCCTCCTCGCGCGTTTTCATATAATTCACCTTACTTCCCTCTCAACAACTATCTCCTGCCCAGCCTAAGCTGATATTACATTTGTCACTATGCTTCCGCACTATTCTTGATTTTCCATCGTGTTATACATGAACCAGTAATTCTGTATTGTCCTGAATGTCCTGTGCTCAAACCACGATGTTGTCCTGCTCTCGTAGGCTGTCTTGACCGGATACTGTCTCAGGCTCTGCTGGTGCGTATAGTTGAGAAAGCTTGTAAAAACATAGCCCTTATCAATGTGCACTGCTGAATACATGACATAGCCTCTGCAATTCTGCCCGCTCACTGGAAACGAAAATGTTCCGACCCAACCATCTGCCAAAAGTATGCTACTCTATATATCTCACTTCGCCCGCATAGGTTCTGTCCTTGTAAGGCGCATCAGGTGCCGCATAGCCAAGCGCGGCGATTCCATATACAACATGGTCTGAAGGAATACCGAACTCATCAAGCATTGCTCTCACCTTCTCATCATCACACACTGCCTCTAACTGGTTAATCCATACTGAACCAACTCCATAGGAATGTGCCGCAAGGAATATGTTCTCAAGCGCACAGGAATTATCATCCCTTCCAAGGTGGCTCTCCCTGAGGTTTGACGGTATGATGAGCGCTGTAGGCTTATACATATCATAATGCTCTCTTCCAAGTGCAGCTCTCATCGTCTCCGCAAGACGCGCAATGACATCCCTGTTGGTTATGACTGTAAATGTCCATGTCTGCTTTCCCATTCCGCTAGGCGCGTGAAGTGCCGCATCGACAATGTCCCTTAGTACCTCCTTTGGAATCTGCTCATCCGTAAATTTACGGGTACTTCTTCTTGTAAGTATGTTTTTCATTACCTCATTCATGTCGGTTTCCTCCTTGATTATTTTGTCTGTGGGACAGTGGTGTCAGGTCCGTGTCCCACAGTGTTGGGACACGGACCTGACACCTGTCCCAGCAAAAGCTTGTATAATGTAGGCTCAAATGAAAACTCCTTCATAAGAGCATGCACTTCATTTAACGCATTCTCCTTCACCGATTTAGGTACAACCGGGCGGTATACTGCCCTTATGAGAATGTTCTTCGGCGTGTGGTCGAAATCGATGAACTCCAGAAGCTGTGTCCTGTAGCCGCTGTATTCAAGAAGATTCGCGCGGACTGCGTCGGTTGCCAGTGCCGCGAAGCGCTCTTTGATTATTCCGTAGCGCGACATGATTGGAAGTGTTGCCGGCTTCATCTGCTTGTTAAGCTCATGCTGGCAGCATGGTACTGAGAATATCATCTTTGCCTTCCACTGTACCGCATTGTACAGCGCATAGTCCGTGGCGGTGTCGCACGCGTGGAGCGTTATGACCATATCGACATCGAATGGTGCCTTGTATCCATTGATATCCCCAAGCTCAAACCTGAGCTTATCATAGTGATACTTCTGCGCCGCCTTGTTGCACTTGTCTATGACATCAGCCTTGGGGTCAAGTCCAATCATGTTCACCTCAAGTCCCATCACCTCTGTGAGATAGTAATACACAACAAATGTAAGATATGACTTACCGCAGCCAAAATCAATTACATTGAGCTTCCTGGCCTTGAGATTGGAAATCTCATCATTCAGAATCTCGACAAAACGATTAATCTGCTTGTACTTATCATACATGGAGTTGACAACCCTGCCGTCCTTGGTGAATACGCCCATGTCGACAAGCGGCTCAATATTCATTCCCTCACTCAAAATATAATTCTTTTTGCGGTTGTGTCCGTTATCGGCAGCCGCACTGCCGGTATTATTTAACCTGCTGGCACCCGCCGCCTTTATCGCCTCGGTTGCCAGCCTTTTTACCTTATAGCTGCACCTTCCGTCCTTGGAAATGAGAATTATATGCTCCGCGTCCGCCGTCATCGCATTGACCTGTCTGTAGTGGCCGCTCACCAGCTTGGCACATCTGTCCGCAAGCTTTTCCTTTTTCACATTCTCATGGAAAACCTGCTTTTTCGTATACTTGGAAATCTGGCAGAAATCCTTCTTCTGCTCAATGACAAGCTTCTGGTATTCCTCCGATTTGTTCGCCGGATTGCTTATAATAATCTTGTTAAAATCCGTCCCTGCAATTATTGAAATGTACTGCTCTAATTCGTTCATTATCTCTGTTTTCCTCTTTCACTATTTCTTTTACAATCCACAATTCATCATACCTTATACTTAATTATCCACAGTAAAGCGGACATTCGCAATCCGCTTTCGCTACCTGCTCATGAACGCAGTCGCTTCGCGAACTGTCAGTGGGAGCTTTTAACTCCCACTGACATAAGCATCCCCCTTACCCACCGCTTAGTGCTCTACACACTTGAAGCGGGGGATTGCTTATTCTGCGTTCAAAAGCTATTCAATGTGAATAAACTTATAACAATATCTCTTCCCGGCTGCTGCCAGCCTTAACAAAATAATGCATTATCTCCGGCTTCCCGCTCCCGCCTCTAACATTCCACCAATATAAGCGGTATCGTCATTTCCTCCTCAGTAAGCCCTGCATGTGCACCGATGAAAAAATCGGCTTCCTCTCTGGTATTATATATGCACAAAGCTCCTGTCGCAACAGCAAGATAGTCCCCAAGCATGTCACGGAATGCCTCATGTTCCCTGCCCTCGCCAAAAAGCTTCTTTTTAAGCACCTCTTCCTTGGTCAAAAGCATGAAATTATCGGAGAATTTTCTGTTAAATTCATTCACGAACTGTTCCTCCATTCCGGACTTTATGAAGAAATTGAGTGCACGCGGCTCGATGGACGGAAGTCTAAGGAGGCACTCACATATCTTAGGGTAATCCGTGAGCGCCACGCCCTTGGTGTCTATATGACCGTGGTCGGCGGTGACAATAATCAGAGTGCGATTATTATTAAGCCTCGTACATAACTGCCCGACCTGCTTTTCAAGCTTTTTTAACAGGGACTTAGCGTCCTCACCAAAGCAGCCCTTCTCATGCATAGTGTGGTCCGGCTCATTCCAATAGCTGTAAATATATTTTCTGCCCGGCCTCCCGCAAAGCTCCTCTATCCTGTCAACTATCTTCTCAAATGAATCCGGGAACGGCTCCACAAACGGCGTTGCCATATAGCCCTGTCTGCCGCTCTTTACCAGCTTGTCGACTGCGCCCTCATAGCCGCAATAGCGCCACGGCACATTGTAGGCTTCCGCCGGCTCATCCGTTCCTGTCTCCTTATTCAAGAATACTGTTACATTCTTGTCTATCTGCGGATAATAGCAGTCCCAGCCAAGCCAGCCATGTTCACACGGCTCCATGCCGCTCAATATCGAAGTTGTGGCGGCAACCGTTGTCGGCGGAAAGGTTGAGCTTAGCGTCCCCGCCATGTGCGATTTAAAGAATCCACGCCCGGACAGATTGGCATCAATTATATTCTTACCCATCCCGTCAAGAAGGATGACAACTATGTTTTCATAATCTTTTTCAGCCAGATATCTGTCAAGCAGCTCAGATGTCCTTCTTCCCGGCTCAATTCCCATATTCTTTAAAATAGAATTAGGTATTCCTGCTATACAATTCTCATAATCGGGATATTTTATCATCTATGACACCCTCCGTTCCGTCAATTATGCAGTCACATCATCCCACTTATGCCTATTATATCATGATTCGCACCTTCGGTACTTACCGTTGCTTCGCAACTATCATGATACAATTCGCCGTTCGCCAATCATGCAAGCATGTTGGCTCTCTTGCGCTCATTATATCATCAATTTCCCGACTTTCCTACTGCTATAATACAATGTTTTGGGCAAAACTTGCTCTATACACTCGTACATTAAATCAGCATATTTTAACCCAGGCATCATCGTACGGAAGTATATTGTCTTAAATTCCGGTATTAACCTGCATAGTAAAAATATGTCCGTCATTGACCTTCTCCAAAAATCAGCCTATACTATGTATTATAACAATAACAGTTTTTTCAGTAATATATGTCACAGGGCAAATATCAAAGACATTGAGGCGCTATGGGAAACGGAGATAAATGGATGAACTTCGATTTGAACACCGGAATTGAATTTATGATGCATGGAACCTTCACGGCTCCGGATGATAACTGGGTTCACATGAGCAGATATATGACCAGCTATGAGCTGTTCTATGTGACGGACGGCACCCTGTACATCTCCGATGACAACAACGATTACACCGTAAAGACCGGTGAATATGTCATAACTCCACCATGTAAAAACCAGCACGGCTGGAAAAATTGTAAGTGCACCTTTTACTATTTTCACTGGTTCGCAGATGACGCATGCGACGTTGCATGTGACGATATAGATAATTATATATGTGAGGATATAGGCAATTATATGTGTGAGGATACAAGGCTTGGAGATTTTCCGTCCTTCGGAAGCTACAGAAACATTGATATCATAGAGAAATATTATACACTGCTTAATGACACGGGGCTCACCAAGGAGCTTTCCAATCACATCATGGCAATCATCCTGCTGGAAATCAAAAAGGGAGATAAAAATATCTCCGCCGGAAATACAGCGGTTCTGTGCCGGCGAATCCTCTCATACATACAGTTTGCCCCTTGCGAGGAGCTGAGAGTGTCCGCCATAGCCGCTCATTTTAAATACAACGAAAAATACCTCACCCACTGTTTTACGCTTGAGACAGGTGAATCCTTAAAAAAACACCTCAAGACAGAAATAATAAAGCGTGCCAAGCATATATTAGAATACACCGACACGCCTATAGCTACCATCAGTGAACAGCTTGGCTACAGCGACACGCACAGCTTTTCACATATATTTAAGAATACGGTGAAGCTCTCACCGCGGGAATACAGGAAAAATTTTCAGGAAAACAGGGAAATCTGATATACTACCAAGGACTTAATATACAGAACATACCCAAAGGCATATATTTTTCTCATAAATCACTTAGTTTATCAAAGCTTTTTTGAATCTGCATATATTTCTCCCACGGAACACTCTTTAGAATATTCTGTCTTTCAACAAACTGTTCTGCTGATGTCCTTATCGAAAAATATACATCAAATTTAGCCTTTGTAACATATCTTCTCTTTGTCAGATACCGTTTTTCCTCATCAACCATATCAACAAAATTATTGCACTTTTCAATTAACCCGGCATCATACTCATCATTTTCGGAAACTGCATTTAATAAAAATGTCTCCATGGCACCTGTCTGCTCAAACGGAATTACCAAAAGCAATAGTTTGACTTCTTTTTTCTTTCCCTGACCATTAATGTATGTACATTCAGCCCAGATATCATTCTCCATTCCGTTCACTGCCTGCACATTATAATTCCCCATAACTCTCTCTATCTGCCGGATAAAGTTATCCTCTGTATCAAGCTCATCTCTATCTGTAATTATGATGATATTGTCAAAAGCTTCATTTTCCGCTGAAATACTGTTACGGTCAAGAATACTGCTTAATGCGGGAATAATCCTGCTGCACCCGCCACAGCCTGCAATACAGAGCATATTATCAGCCTTTGTAAGAACGCAGTTCCTTGCTATTGCATTAGTAAATCTTATCTTATTATTTTTATCATGCTCCCACTGATTTACTGTGCGCATGTAGTACTGCAATAAAATAAAATCCGATGACCCTCACATAGAATAATGCTTTTCACCTATCTTAACTCCAATCCCATCTCGTCCTGTGCTTCAATAGCCTTTCTCCCACTGAGCTGCCTTACAGACATACCCTCATCATCTTTATACAAAGTATATACCGATATCCTATTCAAGCTGTCCGGTGAACACTTCAAAAGCTTATCTATCGCCTCACTGCTATGTGATGTCAAAAACACCTGAACATTGAGCTTAACGCAGGTTTCCAGTATCCACTTGAATGTCCTGGTCATAGCTGATGTGTGAATTGCCGTTTCAAACTCATCCAGAAGGAGAATTCCATCCTTTGCCGCTATAACTGCACTCATCAAAAGCACCGCTTTCTTCATGCCATCTCCATATACATTTAACGGCAATGCCTTTCTGTTGGCTTTTGATAATATTTTATAGCTGCCCCTGCCATACCGGTTCTCATCAACATCATAATTAATGCTGATTATATCCTCATCATACTCACGAAGCACTTGAAGCATCTGTTCGTACAATTCCGGATAGTCAAGCACTCTTCGCAAATACACGCTTCCCTCAGCATGGCGGACAGGTGAAATATATATAATCCTGCCATCGTACGCATATTCTGCACATGCTTCGTCATTCTTGAGAGCCAGCACCACCTGACCATCATAAATTTCTTGTTCGCATACAGCTTTTTCATCAAACGATATGTTGATTTTCATTTTAGGGACAGTACGCACATTGTCATCCTGCTGTCCATCACCTCCGGTGATTGCAAACCCTCTCAACGATTCATAGTCCTTCTCCAGTATCTCCTCAACAGATTCCTTAGCAGACATTGAAACCTTGTGGTTCTCACCGCTGTTCAACGATATACTATATTCTATTTTCTTTTCATCATCATTGATATTAAATAAATCGTAGAATCCCTCATAATATGTTATATCAGATGACATTCTTCCCTGTCCATTTCTTCTGAGCAACGAACGCCACTCACGAATATCCGCAGGATTCTGATAGCTTTGGATAACCTCAAGTATACTGGTTTTTCCATTATTGTTATCGCCTGTAAGAATATTAATCTGATTAACATTTTTCAATTCTAGATTTTTAATACCTCTGAATGACTTGATATTAATATCTGAAATATGATGTTCCATCCTTACACCCCTGAATATCACAGGCATTGCCTGCGGTACTGCTTATACTCTTTTAAACAAATCCATTGGCCTTTACTAAGCTTTACCTAATATAGTATATCATATAACACATTTTATCAACAAAATCTTATTTTTTATTTCCACACCTCTTCTGCAATCTCCTTCACAAGCGCCAGCTTCGCCCACTGCTGTTCTTTGGTGAGCTTGTTGCCAATCTCGCATGAGGCAAAGCCGCACTGAGGGCTTAAGCACAATCTGTCAAGCGGTATGTATTTTGCCGCCTCGTATCATATATGTCTCTTAAGTGCCTCCATATACGACACTCCATACCTGCTGAGTGCCGCATCCTTGCGCGTCACAACTCCTATCCGCATGGTGCAGTCTGAGATAAGCGGCTTCGCGATGATATTCTCACCGTTAAGCTCCGCGTCAAGCACGCCCGAACATACCGTAAAGCCATTAAGACCGATGAGCAGGTTAAAAAGCGTCGCCCTGTCGCGCACCATTATATTCTTCGGAAGCTCAAGCATGCTAAGAAATTCCTCCGAAAAATAAAATGAATTGTGCTGTCCCTGCTCAAATACCAGATAAGGATACGGCAGCAAATCCTGTACCGTAAGCCTGTCCATGCCTGCAAGCGGGTGTCTGTTCGATATGAACACATGCGGCCTGGCTTCAAACAATTCCTGAAACCGCAAATCACTCTTTGCAATCAGCTTGCCAAGCACTGCCTCGTTCTGTTCACTCAGGTAAAGTATTCCGATCTCACTTCTTCCAACAGATACATCATCTATTATCTCATAGGTCTGCGTTTCCCTGAGTGTGAAGCTGTACGCGTCCGCATCATACTCCCTTATCACATCGACAAATGCATTTACAGCAAAAGAATAGTGCTGGCACGATACCGAAAAGTGAGGCTTAAGATGTCTCTCCCCCTTGAAATGCTCGGTCATTACATCCATCTGCTCTAGTATCTGCCTCGCGTAGGACAAAAGCGCCTCTCCATCCCTTGTAAGCTCCACTCCCTTATTCGTTCTTGTAAATGCGGTTATTCCCATTTCCTTCTCTACGCTCTGAATTGCCGCTGTGAGGCTGGGCTGTGAGATAAAAAGCTTTTCCGCAGCATCTGTTATGTTTTTACACTCCGCAACCATAACTATATATTTCAACTGCTGTAATGTCATTGTGTGCCTCCGCAATTATGCATTTGTTCGTGCATCCGTGTAAAGCACATTTGTGATTACATATTGTCCGTCATTTACAAAAATCTCAATGAGATTTTTTTCTATAAATATTTCAAGCTCACATTTATCCCCGACATAAGGCGTTCTGCATTTTGTATGCATTGCCACGCCCTTAGGTACGCGCTTCCCCCTGTAAGTGCAAACACGACCATCCCGAAGCTCAATGTATACACCTGCAAGTTCAATTTCCTTTCCCTCATGTACTCTTGCTGTCACACGGCTTCTCCCATCCCTTGTACACTCAGCATATCCTTCCGGCATCTTTACTACACTTGAACCTGCAAAATATTCCCTTACCTTCGGGTGCACCGATGTGTAAATGTGACCATTGCGAAGTGTCACAACGCGCGGCAGGCACATCATTCCGCTCCATGGGCGCCCATCCGCAGCCTCATTGTCCTCTGCCGGCTGTGGTACAGGCATTCGCACCCACGCAATTACACATCTTCGTCCCTTCTCATCAAGACAGCTCTGCGGCGCATACAAATCCATTCCATAATCAAGAAAGCTCTGTTTACCCTCAAGCCTCATGCTGCCATTCTCCGCATCAAATGAAAGCAGCTGCATTGTGCTCTGATTTCCGGGATAATCCGTCCCACTAAGAAGTCCTAATGGTGAAGAGATGAGAACATGCCTGCCATCTATCTCAAACACATCCGGGCACTCCAGGATTGTTCCAAGCTGCTTATCCTGAAGTCTGTTAAGGTATGTCCACTCTTTTCCATCCTCACTCGTATATATAAGAAGCACTCCTGTCTCCTTTTTATAGGTGCTTGCAAGGCACATATAGAAGCGTCCCTGCTCCTTCCACACCTTCGGGTCACGGCATTCATACGGGTGCCCTATATTCAGGTCAGTTACCGGCGGAATAATCTGTCTTTTCCCATTAAAATTGTCAAAGCTTAAGCCGTCATCCGAGCTTATCATAGCCTGACTCTGCTCACACAGCCCATCAACAATGACATTGGTATTTTCAGGATTCTCCTTCTGATACCGGACAGCCGTGTAATACAGATTCATCCTGCCGTCTATCTCAAGTGCACTCCCCGAGAATACTCCGTTCCTGTCATAGCTTTTGGTAGGAAAAAGAGCTATTCCAAGGTGCTTCCAATGAACAAGATCATCGCTCACCGCATGTCCCCAATGCATGGTTCCCCACACAGGAGCGCAGGGAAAATACTGATAAAACAGATGATATTTCCCCTTATAATAAATAAATCCATTCGGGTCATTAATCCAATCTCCCGGTGCCTTTAAATGAAGAATATTTTCCATAATATGTATTCCCTTCACAAAAAAATATAATTATCCCTGTTTCTTCCTGTACCCGCAATCACAGTACGGTTCATCCGCGAAACTCAGTGTGTGACAGATAAGTACAATTAGTCATATATAACCTTTATAATTACAATTTTACTCCATAATTCTCCAAAATAAAAGCAGCTAATTGTACATACCCTCAACAAATCCTATAAATTCCTTGGCAACATGTGATAGCGTGTGCTTCTTGTTCCATATAAGCGCATAGGAGGCGTAGGCATCCGGGTGGTCTACCTGCCTTACGCACACATCATCGCCATGCACAAGCGAAGCTATGGACTCCGGATAAATTGATATCCCGACACCATGCAGGCTGAGTTCATATGCATTCATCATGTGCGCAATCCTTCCTCTTACCACCGGTGTGCCTCCTGTCTTAGAAAACCACTTGTCTATCTCTCCCTTTCGCGATTCTCTGGAAGGAATGAGCAAATCATAAGGCAAAAGCTCCTCCGGCTTCACAGCTGCATTGTCCTGCGAGTACAGTGCGTGACCTTTAGGTATCACCGCAACCCACGGCTCGTCATAGACGGGGAGCACATGAAACTCCTCCGTGTTGTATGGTGCCGTAATCATCGCCACCTCACACAGCCCCTTTGTGACACGGCTGTTCACGTCATCGGTGTTTCCATTCCAGAGGTTATACTGGACATTAGGGTGTTTCTTTCTGAATGCGGAAATCCACTCGGCGAAAAAACGTGGTGCGCACCCTTCCACCGAAGCGATATAGAGCGTTCCGGTAAGTCCCTCGCGCATCTCACGCACTTCCTCCTCTGATTTACTCACCAAATCAAGTATCTGCGAGGCATACTGCAAAAACAGCTCCCCCTCCTCCGTGAGTGTAACCTTATGCGGCGAGCGCACAAAAAGCTCCGTCCCCAGCTCCTCCTCCAAATCCTGAATCTGTCGGCTGAGCGGAGGCTGTGCAATCGCCAGCTTCTCAGCCGCCCTTGTAAAATTCTTCTCCTCCGCCACCGCCTTAAAATACCTTATATGTCTGAGCTCCATAAAATACCTCCCAATACCGCCATTGACATCGTTACATTAGAGACAATTATTTTCCACTTGGAACAGTTATTTTCCTGATGTATGTCTCCATGGTTCAATATACATTAAGCTTCTCAATTGCCGGTGAAAATAACATGTCCATATCAGTGTACATAGCGTCCTTATAATACCTTATAAGTATCATAATACATTTATTATATGTATTTCACATTGTAAATACAAGGTGGTATATTAAAACCATCAAAGGAAAACAATTGATTTCGAAATCAAAGCAGAATAACATATACATATTTTAAAATCAAAGAAAGGATTGGTGATTATTATGAGAAAAATATTTGAAAAGGTCAGCGAATTTTTTAAGGAATACTACATGAGCTTCGGTGAGATAATCTAACCCCTGCTCTGACGTTCCAAGCATAGTCGAATCAAGGAATTTTACCGATTCGATTTTAAGTATTACATAAATATTATAATGAAAAGAAATAATTAAAAAATCGCCTGAACCCGGTCGAATAAGCATCCACTTGGTTTAGGCGATTTTTTTTATTAAATGGAATCTATTGTCTCTAAATTTTTGATATGACTATGTTAAATCAATCAAATCCATAAGCAGAAGATTTACATTGATTTCACGTTTAAGTTGTGCTACAATCCATGAAGAAATGTGACCTTTTTACCATATAAATAATACGATAGCATTATTAAGTTGTCAAAAACAACCGTATCATCGGTTTGCCGCCGACATGAAAGGACAAGATATATGCAGGACTTAATGAGAAATCAATTCTATAAACAGCGCTCCGACTTTGAACTCTCAGCCATAGAGCGCGACAAGACACAGGTTATGCCTGAGGGCGTAAGTGTGCAGACAGATATTCCGTACATGAATGACGGCGATAAGGCTCACCGCATGGACGTATACCGCCCCGAGGGGAGTGAGGACACCACCCTGCCTGTTGTGATAAACATACACGGCGGTGGACTTCTGATTGGCAGCAAGGAATTTAACCGCTTCTTCTGTGCTAAGCTCAGCAGGCTCGGCTATCTTGTGTTCAGCATCGAATACCGCCTCGTACCCGACTGTATGGTATTTGACCAGTTTTCGGATGTCTGCAATGCTTTTAAGTATATCAATGCACACCTTGGCGAATACAATGGCGATTCCAACCACATCTACGGTGTCGCAGACAGCGGCGGTGCTTACCTTCTCACATATACTGCCGCAATGGCAAAGAACCGTGAGCTTGCGAAAGCCGCACATGTCAAGCCGCAGAAGTTTTCCTTCCGCGCAATCGGACTTATAAGCGGAATGTTCTACACCAACCGCTTTGACAGGATTGGACTTTTCCTTCCTGCGTACCTCTACGGAAAGAACTATAAGAAACAGCATTTTGCAAAATATGTCAACCCTGAGAATCCGGACATAGTGACCTCACTTCCGCCGTGTTTTCTCATAACCAGCCGGAATGACAATCTAAGAAAATACACTCTTGATTTTGAGAAAGCTCTGGCACGCCACAATATGCCGCACGAATTTTTCTGCTTTCCGCGCGATAAGCGGCTCACCCACGCATTCAGCGTATTCAGACCGGATTATGAGGAGAGCGAAGATACTATCACGGCAATGCATAATTATTTTGAGAAATACAAATAACTGTTCATAAACAAACGGATAAAATATTAAGGGCTGCACCCGGACAGACAAATCTGTTTTCCAAGTGCAGCCATTTAATTCCTGTTGTGTCATTTCAGACCTTAACATTTTCACATAGGTTTATTATTTTATTTCAGTGTATCAAGAAAATCCTTGAACACATCCAATGTACCTATACCCCCAAGTTCATCCGCAGTAAACACATCTTAAGTATTCTTCTCTGTCCACGGACTATCTCCTTTTTGAAGGCTTTCACCTATAATACATTTGAGGAGGGAAAAGTCACAGAAAAATAAACTCTGCCGGCTCACCCTCCGTGCGGCTGCTGTCCGCAATCCACACCTTGAAGCTGCCCGGCTCGCTGGCAAAGCTTCCGTCGGCGCGGAAGAACCTGAGCATTTCCTCACTGATTTCAAATGATACCCGCTTAATCTCACCCGGCGCAAGCTCCACCCTCTTAAAGCCTTTCAGTTCCTTTACCGGGCGAACCTTGCTCGCCGCTACATCCCTTATGTACAACTGGATAAGCTGCGTTCCGAAGGTCCTACCTGTGTTCTTCACATTTACTGAGGCTGTAAGCTTATCAGCAGCCGACAGCTTGTCCGCATTCAGACTTACATTGCCTATCTCAAATGATGTATAGCTTAATCCATAGCCGAACGGATACAACGGCTCGTTAGGTGCATCAAGATATCTACTGGTATAATCTCCTCTTCCTTCGGCAGGCTTCGGTCTGCCGCAGCTATAGTGGTTGTAGCTCATCGGAAGCTGTCCTACGCTATAAGGGAAGCTCATTGGCAGCTTTCCTGTAGGATTGTACGCCCCTGTGAGCACATCCATGATACCGTGTCCGCCCTCAGTTCCCGGCATCCATGCCTCGACAATAGCCTTGGAATACTCTGAGACCTCCCTCAAATCAAGTGGTCTTCCGTTAAAAAGAACAGTGATTACATTCTTATTCACGGCTGCGACACGTCTTAGAAGCTCCATCTGAATCTTTGGAAGCGTTATATCCGTCTTACTTGTAGCCTCCCCCGACTGAAAACGGTGTTCGCCAAGTGCAAGAACTACCTTGTCCGCCCATCTTGCGCACTCCACAGCCTCGGAAAGCATTTTTTCATTAACTGACTTCCACTCATCGTCCGCCATGTCAAACTGTCCAAGATTTACAATCGTGTGGTTGTCAAGAAGCGTACAGCCGGCGGCGAATCTTAGCTCAACTGCAGATGTTTTTTCAGCAGTTTGGGATTCCAAAGAATCCTCACCACAGAAAGCCTCCTCTGCCGCCTCCTTGAGCGTGACATTGTCCTTCTCATCACCCGATATCGACCATGAGCTTCTCATATCCTGCCCTTCGATATACGGTCCTATGAATGCAAGCTTTCTATCGCGCGCTACATCAAGCGGAAGTATTTTTCCGCAACCATTTCCGGCTTCATACTGTGCTTTATCTAACGCTTTATCTGTTGCTTCATGCTGTGTTTCATCTGCTGCTTTATCTGTTGCTTCATGCCATACTTTATCTGATACTTTATTTTTCAGAAGGACAATCGACTCACGTACTGCCCTTCTGGCAAGCGCCCTGTGCTCAGCGCACAGGCTTATGGTCTGTTCAATCTGCTCATCCGCATCCTTGTACGGATTCTCAAACAAGCCAAGCTTGTTCTTAAGCTGCAGCACTCTCATAACAGCCTCGTCAACCAGCTCCTGTGAAATCTTTCCCTCATTCACAAGTCTCTCCAGGTTGTCCGCGTACGCAGGTGTGCACATTTCAATATCAACACCGGTCTCCATCGCCTTTATCGCGGCGTCCGTGTTGTCCTCGCAGCAGCCATGCGCAACCATCTCACAGACAGCTCCCCAGTCCGATATGAGCACTCCGTCAAAGCCCCATTCACCGCGCAGGACATCCCTCATAAGCCATTTGTTGCCCGATGATGGAACACCGTTTAACAGGTTGAAGGATGTCATTGCAAGCTCACAGCCGGCATCGACTGCCGCCTTGTATGCCGGAAGGTAGAACTCCCTCAAGGTGTGCTCCGAAAGCTCAACATTCTGGTAGTCGAGTCCTGCCACTGCTCCGCCGTAGGCTGCCACATGCTTGATACAGGAGGCAATTCTGCCCTTCTCACCTACAGCATCGCCCTGAAAGCCCTTCACCATGGCTGCTGCCATCAGGCTGTTGAGATACGGGTCCTCACCTGTCGACTCCATGACCCTTCCCCACCTTGAATCCCTCACCAAATCAGCCATAGGTGCAAATGTCACCTGCACGCCATCGGCACCCGACTCCTTTGCAGCCACCTTAGCGCACTCCTCGGAGGTCTCAGGCGAAAATGTGGCACCCTGTCCAAGCGGACACGGAAATACCGTCCTATGTCCATGAATAACATCCAGCATAAACAGAAGCGGTATGTGGTGCGGCTGTGTCCTCATATATTCGTCCTGAATCTTCTTAAGCTTCTTGGCACCGTATATTCCAAGCGTGCTCCCGGCAAGCCTGCACGTCTCCTCGCGCCAGCCGTTGTTCATCCCTCCGGTGATTACCGCACTCTCCTCGTAACAGCTTCCCGGAACCTGCACAAGCTGTCCTATCTTCTCCTCAAGCGACATATCGCCAAGCAGTTCATTAAGTTCCTTCTGTGTCATCGTTTTTCCTCCCATACAATCACTATATAATTTTTAACCTTGCAAAACCCATCTGAATCTAAATGTATTCAAATATTCCCTGAATCGCGTCGGAGATATTTATCAATTCATCAATCGGCAAACAGCCTGTCTTTTTATAACCGCGGACAGACATATCCAGCAAAGCCAGCTTTTCACACTGTATATAACCTTCTATATTATCTACAGAGGTCCATATATGAAGTGGTCCGGGATTGGAATTATTTATAATCGGACACCCTATAATCTCACCGCTGGAATTGAAAAAATCCTTGCTCACCACCAACACCGGATAGTTAATCTTCTCTATCCTCACAATATCTCCCTGGTGCAGAAGTTTCATCACCACACCTCTCTTCCTACCGGCTCGCCCCAATCAAATTCTCCATCCAACTTAAGCTCTCCACCGTATTGTGCCGCACGCTCCTCCAAGGTCTTATGTGAAAAATTCTTCTTAATGGTAATTACACCCTCCGAAACCGTTATATCTATGATTTCGTTCAGAGCCATACCTGCACTTTTCAAAATCTCTTTTGGAAGTCTGATTCCCTGACTATTACCCCATTCTCTTATCTGTGCCTGCATGCAATCCCTCCTTCGCTTTGTATATACATAGTATATACTATGTCAAAAAATATTTCAACAACTCCAAAACTCCCTCTAATATTTTTTACGCTATAGCTTTATATATGCAACATTGACATCCCTCTCATCAAGTGGCAAAATAAAAGGCAATGCAGACAAATAAATTATATTTTTAAGATTTAAGCCGCAGAATCACGGCTTAAATTCAAGAGGCTTACAATGAACAATTACACCCGCGGACTGAAAGCAGGAATTCCCATAGCACTTGGCTACCTTTCAGTCTCATTTACATTCGGAATAATAGCAATATCTTACGGACTATCATGGTGGCAGGCGCTTATAATCTCCATGACAACCGTAACCTCCGCCGGGCAGTTCGCCGGTATCGGAATAATGCTTCACCCCGGACAATATTTTCAGATGCTCATATCCCAGATTACAATAAACATACGCTACTCCTTCATGTCCATTTCCGTTGGACAGAAGGCAGACGAACGCTTCACCGGATTATCGCGATGGATTTTAGGATTTATGATGACCGATGAAATATTCGCCGTGGCAACACGGGAGGAGTCGGTAAGCCGCAGTTTCTTTGCCGGGCTCGCCACCCTGCCATATCTGGGCTGGTCTGTCGGAACGCTTCTCGGCGCAATTCTCGGAAGTATTCTCCCCGACCGGCTTATGAGTGCCTTAAGCCTTGCCATATACGGAATGTTCGTGGCAATCGTTGTCCCCGAAATGAAAAAAACACGCCCGGTTCTTATTGTGGTTGTTCTGGCAATGCTGCTTAGCTGTGCGTTCCACTACATCCCGTTTCTCTCTTCAATCTCAAGCGGAATAACCATCACAATCGTTGCAATAAGCGCCGCCGTTGTGGGCGCAATTCTGTTTCCTGTCGATGAAGAAAAATAACCGGCAAATGCGGAATTTACTTAATCTCACTAAATTATATATTGTAAAAAGGGAGTCTTTGACCATGGACAATAAGCTTTTTTTTATTTACCTCATCATCCTTGCTGGTTCAACCTACTTAATCCGCGTCATACCATTTGTAGCCATAAAGCACAAGATTAACAACCGTTTCATCCGTTCGTTCCTGTATTACGTTCCCTACGCGGTGCTCACTGCAATGACGATACCCGCCATATTCTATGCGACCAGCTGGTGGGTCGGCGCAGCCGCAGGGCTCGTAATCGCAGTCATTCTTTCCTTAAAAGGCAAGGGATTGACCACCGTTGCAATCGCCGCATGTGCATCCGTCTTTCTGGTTGAATTGTTAAAATAATGAATTTCTTATATAAACATCCCAACAATTGATAATATAAAAGCAAGCTCTGATAAGAAAATATACCTGCAACATGATATTTTTACAGTATGGAAAATTTCTATAATTTTCTATACTGTATTTTTTTACCATACTGCTTATCGTCGGCACTGCAGGCATAACCTGCTATATGAGGGGAGGACATATCAAAAAGTGAAATTGAAATTACTTACTGTATGTGCCATCGGCACTGTGCTGATACTATGTTCAGGCTGTGGCAGAGCAGCTTCAGACAGCGCATCTGAATATGATGAAAGCTCATACGAAGCAGTTACCTCAGCTTCAGCTGAATCCGAAGCAGCCGCCACATCACAATCTGAAACCGAAACGGAAGGAGAGTCAGCAATGTCCGGAGAATTATTAAAAAACACAGAGGATTTATCAGAAGGTATATCTTCTGCAGAAACAGCCGAGGAGGCAACCTACTGCACAAGCATGGATGAGGTGCTTAATGTGCTATGCCCTGCCGAAATAAGCCTGAAAAGAAACGACGCAGCCTATGGCAATGTAACCCATATTGAATACGATTCTACAACCACCGGCTGCAAAAGAGGTGCCAACATTCTGTTACCGGCGGACTATGATACCGGAAAATCGTATCCTGTATTATATTTTCTTCATGGAATATTCGGTGATGAAAACAGCATGATAAATGATGGAAACAACAAGATTAAGGAGATTGTAGGCAATCTTAAAGCGGAGGGACTTATCGATGACATCATCGTGGTATTCCCTAATATGTACGCAAGCTCAGACCCGGATCTTACACCGGGCTTTGCACCCGAACAGATTGCACCTTATGACAATTTCATAAATGACCTCACAAATGACCTTATCCCCTACATTGAATCGAACTATTCTGCAATGACGGACAGGGAACACCGCGGTATCATCGGCTTCTCAATGGGCGGAAGGGAGACTCTGTTTATCGGTCTGTCGCGCTCAGATTTATTTGCGTATATCGGTGCTATAGCTCCGGCTCCGGGACTCACACCTGCCAAGGACTGGGCTATGGAGCATGCAGGACAATTAGCTGAGGATGAAGCCATTGTAAAGAACACCGACTATATGCCGGAGCTTCTTATGATATGCTGCGGAACCAAGGACAGCGTTGTAGGCAAGTATCCTTTAAGCTACCATGAGATTTTTGACAGAAACGGCGTACCGCATCTATGGTATGAGGTTCCGGACGCTGACCACGATTCCAATGCTATAAGGAGCGGCTTGTTCAATTTTCTCATAAGATGGTTTGCCGATAAATAAGCTATTAATGATACTAAGAAATGCTAATATGGGAGGATTAAAATGAATAACAGAAAATTTACCCGTTATGTACTGTGTGCATCTATTTTCACCGCAGCCACTTTTTTGACTGTATCTTGTGCGGGCAGGAATGCAGACGCACCTTCAAGCATGGATGAAACACCTATCGTTTCCTCCGAAACCACAGGTGAACCTAATGAGGCAAGCATACCTGAGATTTCCGAAAACACAACTCTCCAGGATAATGACACTGAAACTACACCCGGAGAAATTACCACTGAGGAAGCCATTGAGGAGGTTGTCGCAGAGACCGAACCAATCGTCTATTTTTCTTCTAAGAGCGGTTTCTATGACAACGGATTTACTCTTGAACTTCGCTGTCCTGTAGAGAATGCGGTTATCTACTATACAACAGATGGCACCATTCCCACTCAGGACAGCCGGAAATATGAAGAACCCATTTCCCTTACGAATGTATCATTAAACCCGGATGTCTATGCGGCACGGACGGATTACTGCACAGATTCACAGTATGTGCCTATGGACCCTGTAACTAAAGCCAACATTATAAGGGCTGTCGCTTATTTTGAAGATGGCACAAGCTCTGTTACAACAAATGGTACATATTTTGTAGGTATTGACCGCGAAGAATTATATGGTGACTCCCCTGTTATTTCCCTTATCACCGAGCCTGACAATCTTTTCGACAATGAAAAAGGAATATTTGTCCTTGGACAGACATATACCGACTGGCTTGCCGAAGACCCTGCCAACGCGGATGAGCCATCCTACAGAGTTCATGGCAACTTTTCTAACAAAGGAAGGGATTGGGAAAGACCTGTTTCATTTGAATACATGCCTTCAAACGGAAAGAACGTATCTGCAGACATGGGACTTCGCATGAAAGGTGCTTCCACCAGAACATACCTGCAAAAGAGCATGCGCCTCATTGCAAGGGCTGAATACGGCACCAAATCTATTAAAGCCGACCTCATTCCTGGCAATATGAAAAGTGATAATTCCGGACCTGTAACCAGCTACAAGTCATTTGTACTGAGAAACGGTGGGAATGACAATGGATTTTCCAAGATGAGAGACCCTGTTCTTCAGAGCCTTGTCGCAGACAGAGCCTTTGATACACAAGCGTCAGCTCCATGCGTTGTATTTGTCGATGGAGAATACTGGGGACTCTATGCCATCACAGAGGACTACAGCGACAAGTATATAGAAACTAACTACGGCATTGATAATAAAAATGTTGTAATTGTAAAGTGTGGCAGGATTGATGAAGGCACGGCTGAGGATATAACGCTGTATGAGGATATGTATAATTTTATAACACAAAACGATATGACTGATGAAAAAAATTATGCTAAGGCTCAGGAAATGCTTGACATTCCCGGTTTTATCGACTTCTGTGCAGTCCAGCTATACATTGACAACAATGATTCCATCTTCGATGACAACAACTGGAGTATGTGGCGGACAAGGGAAGCAGACAAGGCAACCGAATGGTCCGACGGCAAGTGGAGAATCCTTCTGTACGATACCGAATTTTCTACCGGTGTATATTCCGGCGGCAAAGGCTTTGAAGAAAATACCATCAAAAAAGATTTAGATGCCTCCCTCGATGCAGATAAAAAATATTCAAGTGACTACCCTGCACTTGACATTTTCCGTTCCTTATATGAAAACGGAAGCTTCAGAAAAGAGTTGATTGTAACCCTGTGCGACCTCAGAAACTATAACTACGAAAAAAAGAGAGCAGGAAAAGCAATTGATAATCTCGCTGTCTCCTACAAAAAGCTTGCAGATGATTCTTTCTACCGCTATGGTCCTGACTGGGTTGTGATGTATGATGGTCCTACAGTGTATTATGACACTAAAATAAAGGAATTTAAGCAGTATATGAACGGCAGATATATGGCATTCCCTAACCTGATGAAAAAGACTTTTTCACTTAAAGACCCTTGTACCATAAAAATTACTGTATCCGACCCTGAATATGGTGATGTCCTGCTTAATCGCACAGATATAGATTTTTCCAATTTGCCAAACGCTGAATTTACAGGCGATTACTTTGAGGAATATGAGATAACATTAACTGCAGCACCTAAGGAAGGTCATACATTCGTTAAGTGGATTGTCGGTGGCGATGAATTCACAGATGATACAATAACATTGACACCTTACGATAAATGCACGATTGAAGTTCAATATAAATAGTTAATTATCTGCAAATGCGAATTATGAAAGGACTGGTTTTACTTGAACAACCAAATGACCTTTAAAAGATATGAGATAAAATACCTGATCACTACTGAACAAAAGGCTTTGCTTCTCAATGAAATGGAGCTATTCATGGATGCTGATATTCACGGAAAAAGCACTATTCTCAGCCTTTACCTTGATACTCCTGATTTTCTTCTGGTGCGCCGCTCGCTTGACAAGCCAATATACAAGGAAAAGCTTCGGCTCAGAAGCTATGGTACGGCGCAACCGGACACTGATGTATTCATTGAGTTGAAAAAAAAGTATGACTCTGTTGTATACAAACGCCGTGAGGCGATGAAGCTCTTTGAGCTGGAAAGCTACTTAAAGACCGGTATCATGCCAAAGGACACCCAGATTATGCGTGAGATTGATTTTGCAATGAAGCGTTATGCCGGCATAAGTCCCGCTGTCCTTCTATCATACGAACGTGAGGCTTTCTATGATAAATACAATTATGATTTTCGCATGACTTTTGACGAAAATATATTGTGGCGTACAGAGGCGCTTGCACTGAACAGCCCTGTATACGGAACTCCCATCCTTGACTCCGGGCATGTTTTACTGGAAGTAAAAACAGCCGGAGCCATGCCACTCTGGCTTGTGCACTTTTTCAGCAAGTATCAGCTTGCATCTGTTTCATTTTCAAAATACGGTTCTGCATACAGAGCTTTAACACAGAAAAATAATGCAATTATCGACAAAGGAGGTTCTTATAAATATGCCTGACGTATTATTTCAGGGATTATTTGACAAATACACTATCTCAATCCCTGTATCACATTTTTTAATCTGTCTGCTGGTTTCTCTGGTAATTGGTCTGTTTTATACATTCATATATTCATATAAAAACAGCAGTTCACAGAGCTTTGTCATCACGCTTGCGCTCCTCCCCGCAATTGTCTGCACAGTCATCATGCTGGTAAACGGCAATGTCGGAACAGGAGTTGCTGTAGCAGGCGCGTTCAGTCTTGTCCGATTCCGTTCAATTCCGGGAACCGCAAAGGAAATATCAATGTTATTCCTCGCAATGGGAACCGGGCTTATCACCGGAATGGGATACATCGGCTATTCATTTCTTTTTGCATTGATTCTTGGATTGGCATTTATACTTTTTACCCGCTTAGGACTTGTCCGCATGAAGCCTTGCCGTGAAAAAATTCTCCGAATCACAATTCCGGAGGACTTAGACTACAACGAACTGTTTGATGACCTTTTTGAAAAATATACAACACATTCTGACACTATAAGCGTAAAAACGTCAAATATGGGAAGCATGTTCAAGCTTACATATAATATTACATTAAAAGATCCTGCAAATGAAAAAGAGTTCATAGACGCTCTTCGCTGCAGAAATGGCAATCTTGAAATCAGCATTTCCAAGCAGACAACCGGCTCTAATGAACTTTAAGTTCTAATCTGATTCTCATTTACAATGCTGCAAAAAGGTGGAAGCACTCAAATAGATGCTGAGTGCTTCCATCCGGTTTATCTTTATACATTTTTCATAAACTATATCAGTTCATCTCTAGCTTAATGTAACAACCTGTCTAATTCCGATTTTGCAGATCAACTATTCTCGTCGCAATCTTCTTAGCAAGATGCATATTGTGCGTCACCGCAATAAGCCCGATATTTCTTTTTTTTGCCTCCTCTAAGACCACATTCCATATCTGCGCCTGCGTGATGACATCAAGCATTGTGCTTATCTCATCGCATATAAGATAATCCGCTCCACTCATTAGCGCGCGCGCCACGCAGAACCTCTGAAGCTCTCCGCCCGACAGCTCACGCGGAAACCTGTCAAGCCACTCATGCTCTATGCCAAAAGCGTGGAGCACATCCGCGTCTATCTTCCCGCTCTCCTCAAGAACACGCTTGAGTCTCCAACGCGGATTTATCGCCTTTTCCGGGTGCTGGTGGATGAGCTGCACCGGACAGACCCCCTTTTCAGGAAGTGCTTTGCCGTCCAGCAGAATCTCACCCTTGACAGGCTTTATATAACCTGATAACAGCATGGCAAGTGTTGTCTTGCCGTAACCGCTCGGGGCAGAAATCGCAAGACACTCTCCCCTATCCACCCTGACACTGCAGTCCTCCAGAATCCACGGCTGCTTTCTGTCATATCTAAAATAAATATTTCTCGCCTCAAGTGGCATGACAGCACCTCACCTCCCCGCCTCTTATCTCACGCACAGGCGGAACCTGCCTTACGCACTCCTGCGTCCTATATGGACAGCGCGGAGCAAAAAGACAGCCCTCCGGCAGATTTCCCACATACGGCTGAAAGCCAGGAACAGGCTCAAACCCATTCTGCGGCAGTGCTCTCCACAATGCCTTGGAATAAGGGTGGCGAAGTGCCTCCGGTCCTGTCTTAAAATCCGCGGCAGGTGCCGTCTCAACTGTGGTTCCCGCATAGAATACCGCTACCCTGTCCGCAAACTCAAAGGCTAAATCTATGTCATGTGTTATCAGGATGACCGCCCTGCCCTCATCTGCAAGCTCCCGGAACATCCTAAGCGCCTCAAGTGCCTGTTCAAGGCTCATACCCGGTGTCGGTTCATCGGCAATGATAAGCTCCGCCTCCGTTATCAGTGCTGTGGAGACAAGCACACGTCTTACCATTCCGCCCGATAACTGAAACGGATACAGCTTCCCGGTATACTGTGGAAGTCCGAAGCGCTCGAAAAGGCGGCTTCTTCTGTCCACAGGCTTCGGCTTAATATCACCATCCACCTGGGCGCCCACCCTCATAAGCGGGTCAAGATATGCCACGGACTGCGGCACAAGAGCTATTTTTCGTCCTCTAAGCTTCTCCTGCTGCCTTGCGGTAAGCTCCTGCCCCTTGTAATGTATATGCCCCTTAACGGTGGCATTATCCGGAAGTATTCCAAGAACTGCCGAGGCAAGCAGGCTCTTACCCGAACCGGATGAGCCAGCGATTGCCACAATCTCGCCCGGACGCACAGTCAAATGTAAATCCGAAATAACCTTTAAATCCGTCTGCTCTAACCCATGGTCATACATACGGAAGGACACGGACAAATTATGTATTTCAAGCAATGTTTCTTTTTTCTGTTTCATTTTTATACCCCTGCATACTGCAAGCATTGCTTGCAGTATGCCACCAATAAGTAGTTTGAAAGTTTTTCTTTCAAACTTCCTCTATCATCATTGAATATATTTTACCGGACATTCATTCTTCAATATTAGAATATGACCGCCATAAATAAATTATCGTTCGACTATATATATACGGCTTATCCAATCATTTCTGCGCACTGTAAGGGTCAAGTATCATACGCAGATTATCTCCCAATTTATCCACAAGCAGCACGATAAGCACAAGTGTTATCCCCGGAAGTACAGCAGTCCACCACATTCCTGTTGACAAGCAGCGCATGCTATCCGCAAGTATGATTCCTATTGCTGACTGCTCCGGCGGCAGACCAAACCCCAGAAACGATATGGAGGCCTCATGCAGTATCGCATGTGGCAGCATCAGCACCAGACCAACGAAGAACTGCGGTACGAGATGGGGAAGCAGATGATTTATCAAAATCCAACCGCCTGATTTTCCAAGCCTGCGCGATACCTCTATATACTGCTGCGAACGAAGCTGTAATACCTCAGCGCGTATAAGACGCGCAAGGCTGCACCAATGTGTCGCCGCAATCCCGACAAGCATACCCTTAAGCCCACGTCCTAATGCAAAAGAGATAAGAATAATCAAAATTGTGTGCGGCACACTCATCACCAAATCTATAACCCAGTTCACTATCATGTCAATCCACTTAGCCCCCGCAGCCGCCGCAACCCCGACAAACACGGCTATAACCGCACTGATAATCGAGGCTGCTATGCCTACAGTCAGGCTTACCGACAAACCCCTCAGTGTGCGGATGAACACATCGCGCCCAAGCGCATCCGTTCCAAATATATGCTTCATTCCCGGTGGACATTTTGCATTCAGAAAGCTGCCCTTTACCGCTTCCTCAGGGATAAAAATACCCGGCACATAGACAACTATTAAGATAAGTGCCAATATTATTGTAAGAATGACTATATGTTTTCTATTATTTAAGCCTTCGCTTTTCTTTGACAGTCTGCCACCTATTATTCTTCTATCAGTATTTTGTCTGCTCATTCGCCCACCTCCCGAATCCGTGGGTCAATGACACAATAGAGCACATCGGCAATCATATTTCCGACACACACAAACAGTGCGGAAAACAAAGTAATTCCAAGCAGCAGCGGAACATCCCCCTGAAGTCCCGCCGCAGAGACAGCACTTCCGAGTCCCGGATAGCTGAACACATTCTCTGCCAGAACAGAACCGCCGAACAGCTCAGCAAACGAGGCGAACTGCAGGGTCAATGCCGGAAGAAGTATGTTGCGCAGACCATGTCTGCGAAGGATTGTCCATTTTCCCTCCCCACGCGCCCTGGCAAACAGCACATATTCGCTGTTTAAGACATCAATCAGCTTCTGTCTGGTATGCAATGCTATATTTGAAAAGGACATAAGACTGAGAGTAAAAGCAGGTAAAATCAAGTGATGAAGCTTCTGCCGGATGGTCACATTCCCACTTGTGACCCCGATTGGTGATGAAAAGCCGATTGGAAACCAGCCAAGCCACACCGAAAAAATGAGCAGCAATAGTAACCCAAGCCAGAAGGTCGGGACTGAGCTCAGCACATAACATAATTTTTTCAAGCTTTTATCCGGCATACGGTCATGGTACATCCCCATCACACAGCCCAGCGCAAAACCGATAAGCCCTGCCAGTATCCATGCGCATAACATCAAAGCAAAGGAATTTACGAAACGCTCTGCGATTATCTGCGCAACCGGTCTGCGGTAAATCGATGACTCTCCCATATTGCCGTGCAGCAGCTCATTGAGCCATATCATATACCTCTCAAACGGTGGCTTGTCCACTCCCCAGTACTGCTCAAGCTCCACCCTTTTCTCCGGTGAAACTGCCGTCCCAAGCCCTAAAAGATACTGCTGTACCGGTTCAATCGGCGATATGCTCACCAGCGTAAAGGAAACTATGCTCACCGCAAGCAGAAGTGTTATTATTTTTATACTGTTTTTGACCAGAATACGCAAAAGCCGCACAATGGTATTCTTCATAAAGCTACCTCATAACTCAATAATTCATCTGTATAAATTATTTTTCCCATGACCATTCATTAAGATTCTGTATAAGCGGAAGCCCATGTCCATGACCGTGAATCGGCTGATTTCCGATAGAAAGACCTTCGCGGACATAGGTGACATGGTCAAGATTCACAATCCACACCCAAGGACATTCTCCCTGCATAGCTGTTCCGGTTGTTCCGTCCCACTGGACTTTCCTCCAGTTTTCGTTGGCAGCCTCCACAGTAAGCGCCGACATAGCTGCATCGAGATACCCATCCGTCACATCGCTCATGTACCCTTCAGGATTGTAAAAATCGTCCAATAACGCTCCCTCTGAGCGGTACAGGTAGTAGGTCTCATTCGGGCTTGATGAACCCCAGCCCATAAGGACAGCCTCTGAGAACATGACCTTCATAATCTCATCCCAGCTCATACCCTCGATATCAACCTTTATACCAATGGCAAGCAGTTGTTCTGCCGCCGCCATGCCTACAGCCTGACGCACTGAATCTCCCGAAGGATAGACACACTTAAACTCAGCCTTAAGTCCGTCCTTCTCAATAATGCCGTCACCGTCCGTGTCCTCCCAGCCATTGTCCGCAAGGAGCTTCTTCGCGTATTCAACATCCGTCTCAAGCTTCACATCCGGATTGTTCCAAGGCATACCGTCATTCTCAGAATAGGCAGGTCTGCCAAAGCCATTCAGCACTGTATCAGCAATCTGCTGCCGGTCAATCGCATAAGCTATCGCCTGCCGTATCTCTCGGTTGCAGGTGACATTATTGCCTATCGGTGCACCGGCTTCGGTTGTTTTTCCTTCATTGGGAAGAACAGGAAGTGTAAAGCCCCGGTTATCGGCGGATGTGATTGATTCCACATTATAGCCCTTAACCTTAGTGGTTGCAAGCGTTGCCACGGTGTACGCGACATCAACCTGCCCTGCCTGAACTGCCGCAAGTGCCGCATCCTCGGACATAAATACAACTGTCACATTCTTTATCTCCGGCACACCGCCATAATAATTCTCATTTGCCGTAAACATAAGCTGCTCCTGCGGTCTCCACTCGACCAGCTTATACGGTCCCGAACCTATAGGCTTCGTACCATAATCATCGCCGTAGGCATGCTCAGGCACTATGCCGACAGACGCAAGCGTATTGAGAAAAATCGAAGTCGGCTTAGATAATGTGATAACCACTGTTGTGTCATCCTGTGCCACAGCGCTTTCCATATATGTGAGGTCGAAGGAACCGTTTGCCGCCTTTGCAGTCTCAAGCGTAAAGGCAACATCCTCCGCCGTCACCTTCTCCCCATCCGTAAAGAATGCGTCATCGCGGATTGTAAAGGTCCATGTAAGCCCATCCTCCGACAGCTCATATCCTGTCGCAAGGTCATTCTCAAAGTTCAGCTCCGCATTGTACTTTACAAGCGTACTCTGTATAATCGGCGAATTTCCATGTCCCCAGCCCTTAGTCGGGTCAAGCGTCTCCGGCTCTGAGCCGATGGCGATTATGACGCTGTCCTTGACCGTATTCGTTATATTGGCATCATTTTTGTCACCATCTGACTGATTCCGGCATGCCGTAACTCCTGATATGACAAGCACTGCCAGCGCCACCGACAGGATTTTGTTCATATTTCTCTTAAAATTGTGATTCGAAGCTTTCCTGTTCTCCAGTTTCTCCGTTTTTTCCTTGTTCTTATTTCCCATATTGTTGATATATCTCATGTTCTTTATAGTTACTCCATTCTTGATGTTTTCTCTGTCACCACTAGATAATTGTGAAACAAAAGCTCTCTACTTGACTGTCCGCAAAATGTAAAGCATTCAGGCACCTAATTTCACAATTATGTATCATTTTTCCAATATCGCCCGCACCGCTTCAATGGAAATGCCTTTCTCCCTCGCAATACGTGCAATATCATCATACTCATATTTTTTACGCGTGACACCATATCCTGTTGAAAGCTTACAGTGAACCGGACCATACTCCGTCTCGACAGTCTCAATATGCCTGTCCAGCACATGCCTCTTCATCATGTTCTCGCGTATGCCTATGGTTGTGGTATACTTAAAGACAGTCTCTATGATTTTCTCCTTGTCACTTTCACGGCACATAACCTTTATAAGTGTCCCAGGACGCGACTTCTTCATTCCTATCGGCACGGTGTACACATCAAGCGCTCCTGCCTCAAACAGTCTGTCCATCGCAAAACCAACAGCTTCGCCTGTCATATCGTCCACATTGCACCCAAGCTCGCATATCTCATCAGCCTTGTCCGCTGTCTCACCAAGCATCACTCGCACACAGTTAGCGGCATCGAAATCCTTTTTTCCCATCCCGTAGCCGATACCCTGCACCTTCATCATGGGCATATTTCCAAAGCGCGCCGCAAAGTGCTTAAGAAGTGCAGCCCCTGTAGGTGTGCATAGCTCCCCGCGCACAGAGCCACCGTAAACCGGAACATCCCTCAGTATATATGCCGTGGCAGGAGCCGGAACCGGGAGTATTCCATGGGCGCACCTCACCTGCCCGCTTCCGACATGAACAGGCGATACCACCACCTCATCCACTGACAGACGTTCCATAAGCATGCACACCGCCGTTATGTCGGCAATTGCATCCATTGCTCCGACCTCGTGGAAATGAATTTCCGTCACCGGCACACCATGCACATAGCTCTCAGCCTCAGCAATCAGACCATATACTGCCATCACATCATCCTGCACCTTCATAGAAAGCTTCAAATGTCCCCTTACAATGTGTTCAATATCATGCAGGCTGCTGTGATGATGGTGGTGGCTGTGCTCATGGCTATGAGTGTGCTCATCGCTGTGAGTGTGCTCATCGCTGTGGCTGTGCTCATCACCGTGATGATGGTCATGGCTCTCCTCCTCCGCTCCATCCACAGTCACGGTCATATGTGTTCCTGTTATACCACATTTCACCGATGGTTCCGCCTTAAATGCAACACCCGGAAGCCCCATCTCATTAAGCTCCTTTAGAAATTCTTCCTTATCCTGAAGCAGTTCAAGCATCGCCGCCGTCAACATATCTCCGGCCGCACCCATGCCACAATCGATATATAATGTTCTCATAACAAATTTCCCTTCCTGTTAAAAAATAATTTAATTTCGGTGTCATAACATGTTATACACTCTAAAACTTAATTTTCATATTTTGGCACTCAACCATAATCTCAAAAAAAGCGCACAAATCCTCTACAAAGGATATGTGTGCTTTCCTAGCAGTTGTTTCTTACAATTTTCAATTGTCTTTAGATAAAAAATAGTTTACCCTGCATTTTTGAAATGCTTGTTATAAGTCTTAACTTTAAAATACAAGACGCTTCTGCATCCCCATTGACAGCTTCCTGCTGCCTCATTAACTGTTATATTATACAGCAAAGACAGCCCAAATGCAATATTTGCAAGTCCTACCTGTCACATAATCTACATAATTCCTCAATAACGCACTGTATCAATCTGCCTATATTTAAATCCGCAACTCCCACCACAATATTATCGCAGTGGTTTATCGGAATCAATATTCTCTTTGCGCTACTCTGTGCAACCGCATTCGCCATGCGCGGCGTAATCTCTCCAAACATTGCGTCCGCAATCACAATACCAATAGGTCCAACTATTACATCGGCGCGCCTGGTGTTCACCACAACCGCATTCTCGCCTGTAGCCGCATTATCTGCTCCCGCCTTAAGCATTGCAGCTGTTGCTACCGTGTTCGTTCCTACTGCCGTAATATCAGCCTCCGCCATCTTCTCCCTGATTGCCGTGACAAGCTGGCGTCCTATTCCGCCTCCCTGAGCATCTATAACCAAAATGTTCATAATGGATACCCCTTTGTCCTTTTTATAATGACATAATGTTTGGTCAAAACACGCTAAGATTATAGAGCATGTTTTTACCTGAAATCATGACAGCTTATTGGAAGCCATCCTTGTTCCACACCTTCGGCTGATATCTCATATCAGATACATTGTACACAGTAACGAATGCTCTCGGATCTTCTTTATTTATAAAATTCATAAGCTTCTGATATTCGCTTTTGTCAACAATGGTGATGATTTCATTATGTTTATCAAAATTGTATGCGCCGGTCGCCTCATATATCGTTGCTCCACTATGCAGATCCTCGACGATAAACCGACGAAGCTCTTCCTCCTTCCGGGTGATAATGCAGACACGGCGTTTTTTGTTATTATCAAAAATAAAATGATCAAGAATTATTCCGTTAAAATAAGTGCCAAGAATACTCAGAACCACCGTCTTTTTGTCGTAGGCAAGCGCCGCCGAAAGTGCCACGCACATTCCCGACAGGGACATTGCCCTTCCAAGCTCTATGTGCAGATACTTGTTCATAATCTTTGCCACAATATCAAGCCCGCCGGAGGAGGCATTTCGGTTAAAAAGAATGCTCAAGCCTATGCTCACCACCAGAATATAGCAGAGCACATCAAGCTCCTGACTGTCCGTCATTGAGCCAAAATCCGGGAACACCAGCTCGAAAAATCCCAGAAACAGAGGCAGCATAACGCTCGTATAGACCGTCTTTACACCAAATTCTCTTCCACAGGTGAAAAACCCGATTATCAGAAGCACCACATTCAGAAGCATAGTGATTGCCGACAACGGAAGCGGCACAAAATTGGACAGCACGATTCCAAGACCTGAAATGCTGCTGACGGACGTATGGCTCGGCACCAGAAAGAAGTATACCGCCGCCGCAATGATTGCCACCGCCACGGTCAAAATCACCGTCTCCTTTGCTATATCCTTATAATTCAGCCTCTTTTTCATTGTATCTGCTCCTCCATAATCCATGCTCTATTCCAATGTACCTTCAACGCACAAACAGTAATGTCCGTGCGCTCCGAAAACGCTCTCTGTGACATTCCTGTATTTTTTTCTGCCTCTTTTATTGTATCAAATCCACATATAGTAGTCTACTACATTTGTTCGAGAAATGTCCTTATAAAAATAATTGTTCAGAGCCGGCCTCGGAAATTAAAAGTATCTACGTAAACATGGTTGGCAGTTATCGACCTGTTTATAGTCTGCAACCGCCAACCATGTTTGTCAAGCTTTCCTCTATTTTTTTCATCAAGGTACAACTGTACCCTGTTCTGTATTACCGCAGCAGCCTCAGCAGCACTATTCTGACCTGAAATGAAGCTCATCGCCTCTTCATAGACTATATTGTAAACTGCCATATCGTATTGCTTATAGCCCGATGCTGTGT
>OGGA01000020.1_pt1 | contig 124993 bp, 104 predicted proteins | sample 1571041 | NCBI WGS metagenome assembly OGGA01 (sample SAMEA2582057, study PRJEB24529) | metagenome | biome: Human gut stool | place: China | collected 2011 | reverse complement strand
TGTTTAACATTCTGTTGGCATTCATTGCCTGTAAATTGTGCTGTACTACCATAATATATTCCTCCTTGAATATCTATCGGCGTCCATGCCGATGTGAATTGTTATAGAGGCTCTGCCTCCAAGATGGTAAGTATCTCCTACCTTCTGTATATTATATCGGTTCAAAGTCTTAGAACCTTATACCTGAATAATATCTTTTTTAATTATTTTTTCTTGTCCATGAATACAGGCTCGCTCGTCACCTTATTCATGGTCTTGTAGTAGTTCGCGGCATACTGCTGGTTCTTCTTCACGCTGCCAATCTCCCTGCGGCGCTGTGCGAACTTCGCTGTAATCCTGTCCTTGTTGCGTTTCTCCTCAGCCATGAGGTGGCTGCTCTTCTCCATAATCTGTGTTATTCTGCCCTGAAGGCTCTTTATCTCAGCCGAATAGCCTTCATGGTTCTTATCAAGCTCTGCCTTCACATTATCGTACACAAGCTGAAAGCCCTCGTCCATGGCATTGAGCTGGTCAACAAGCTCCGCCTTCTGCCCGACAATATGACCGAATGCCTCCTCGTCAAATGAAGCCGCACCCAGTACCGCCTCCTGCTCTGTATTGAGCTTCTCAAGGGAATCAAGAATCCCAAGCTTCCTGTCAAGGCTGCTCTCTAATATGGTTAAATAGCTCTCCGTCATGCTCATACGCATCCTCATTTCCGTGCACTGCATCCGCAGCCAATATTATTTAGAAGTGTTATTTCTCGAAAGCTGGATTACTTCCTTCCATGTATCTCTCATGGTTCTAAGGTGCTTTAACACTTCCTCTATAATCTCCTTGTCCTTCTTGACATTGGCTTCGCGAAGCCTTGTCCTGATATACTTATAAACCTCATCGAAATCCTTGGCAACAGGATACTTGAAATCAAGTGTATTCTGAAACTCTTCTATAATGCGTTCCACCCTGCGGATACTGTTGTGAGCCTTCTCCACATCGCCCTTATCTATAGCCATAATAGCAATATTGGCATACTTGATGGCTCCATCATACAGCATAAGCGTAAGCTCCGCCGGTGATGCTGTGAGTATCTTATTCTTCTCGTACTGCTGATAGCCTGCAGATGTATTCATGCAACTGCCGTTACTGAAAACTTATAAAAAGTTATAAACTTTTACGTTTCATTCCTACTTCAACGAGTATGCTTTTGTACTGTCGAAACAGATACTACTCACAAGTTCCAATGTTGGAACAACAATGTACTCTCCATAGGCATAAATTCCGAATTAACGTATCCGTACATATCTGCATTAATGTTTAATTGTTAGCTTGCAAATTTTTTTCCATAAGCTTTTAGGTTTAGTGATGCTTGAAAATCTCTATTTATAACATTTCCACAACCACATCTATAAACCCTGTCAGATAATTTCAAGTCTTTTTTGATGTTTCCACAACAGCTGCAAAGCTTTGATGATGGATAAAATCTATCAGCTACAATAAGCTGTATACCATTATCTGCGCACTTGTATTCAAGCTGTTTCCTGAATTCAAAAAATCCTTGATTTTGAACTACTTTGGATAAATGCCTATTTTTCATCATTCCACTAACATTCAAATCTTCAATACATATAAATCTTGGTTTTCGATTTACGATTTCCGATGTGGTCTGGTTCAAATAGTTTTTACGGATATTCGCTAATCTGTGATTTACTTTAAGCAAAAGTTTTTCATTTTTAACTATATTATTAGTTTTACAGTATTTTCCTTTCTCTTTATTTTGTTCATACTTACGAGATACGCTGCGCTGTAATCTACGTTTACGTTTCTCTAATTTCTTTACTGTCTGGCTTTTATTGATGTTCTTATAGGTATTGCCATCAGAACAAACCGCTAAATCCTTAATTCCTAAATCTATGCCGGTTCCATCATCATTAAGTGTTTCTTTGAAATCCGGAAATTCCACGCATACACTAATCCACCAGTTTAATCCGTCAAAGGATATTCTCGGATTCATATATTTAGCATTTGTCGGAATACGTCCATGTTCTGCAAGTCTTACCCAGTTCTGTTTTTGTTTATTTATTTTCTTACTGGAAGAAAATCCTTCAAACTTAACATGAGTATCGCTGAATTGTATCTTAATGTTGTCCTGATAGAACTTTGGTGTCGATTTCTTTTTTGACTTAAACCTCGGGTATCGTTGTAAACCCTTGAAAAAGTTTTTATATGCTGAGCAGGCATCTTTAATTGCCTGTTTAGTTACATTATTTGAAACATTTAGCAGCCACGCATATTCATCAGAATTTCTAAGTCTTGTAAATTCTTTTCTAAGCTCCGTATCCGGAATGAATTTGCCGCCTTTTTCATAGTTCTCCTTTTCCTTAGCTAACGCCCAGTTATAAGCAAATCTTGAAGCGCCTGCGTACTGAAACATTTTTGTTTGCTGTACATTGTTAGGTACTAACATTACTTTTATGGCTTTTACCATCATGTTCTTCCTCTTGTATCAATTCTTGAACAAGTTTCTCAGCTTTATTCGCTCGTTTTCCTTGTAGCTTACAACTAAATACTGTGATTATTTGTACTAAATCTTCAATAAGTTCTTGTTGTTCAGGTTTTTCAGTATTGTCAATAATCTCAATTTCACAGTTATATAGCGAAGCTATATATTCTACCAACTCAAAACCAAAACGTAAAAGCCTGTCTTTATACAAAACTACAACCTTTTCAACTTAATTTTGAGAAATGCGTTTGATTAGTTCCTGAAGTCCTTTTTTTTGTGCAGATACACCTATAATTTTTGAAAATTCATGTATAGAATAATATTTACTCAAAGCACCACTTCCTTTCAATATTATTCTATACTAATAACTTATAAAATTCAAAAGTTGTTTATATACTTTTATAAGTTTCGTTCAGCTGTGCTTTACCTCTTACCTGCAAAGCACAGCCCACCATCATCCTGATGATGAGCTGTGCGTATTTATAGTACTATTTTATCAGATTATCTTCCTGTTGTAAAGGTACAGTCAGTGTCATGAAAAATCAAATCACTCAACCTCATGAACCTAAAAGGTTAGAAAGCGAGGAGGTAGATGACTGGAGCTTAGACAATGCTTTCTCCATTGCAGAGAACTTCTTGTAATAGAACTCCTCGTAGTACTCAAGCTTCTCCTGCCACTTGCTGACCTTGTCCTTATAATCGCTGTACTCACTGGACATCTGCTTGTCATTATATATCGTGTAGATGCTGCTGACACTTGAGGATGCCATTCTCTTAGTAAGGTCATTGTATACCGAGGTGGACAGCTTCTGGAAGAACTCTGCCACAACCTCCGGGTCCTCATTGATTGCCGCCATGAGCTTATCCTCATTGCCCGATGTGGTGGCATCGTCCGCATCTCCGTCTATATGGAGACAGCCCTTCTCATTGGTATCCGCCGAGAAATAGCTTGCCGTATTTATTCCGAAGGATGAGAGCGAATATGTCTTTCCGTTAATCTCAAAGCTCGTATTCATAAGGCTCTTAAGGGCAGACGATGTATTTCCGAGAGTACTGTCACGTCTGAGAAGCGAATCCTTAATCTTGGTCTCCCACTTCTCTATCTCACTGTCGGACATATCCTTCTTCTCATCATCGGTCAGCGGCTCATAGTCCTTCGCTGCTGCAGCATTATAAGCTGTATCCATGTCCTTGATGAGTTCATTGTACTTACCGAGGAACTCCTTAATCTTATTGTACATGCCCTGTGTATCATTGGAGGTTGTGATGCTCACTTCCTCACCGGCGGCTGTCACCTGCATCGCTGTGATTGAAAGACCGTTGATGGAGAATGTACCTGTACTGCTCGTAAATGTGGCGCCGTTGAGAACTATCTCTGCGTCCTGACCGCTTATTCGGGCAGCATCGGAAGAAACTTTGCCATTCTCAACTTCCTCGATAATCTTCTTAGCAAGCTTTTTTTGCTCGTCCGTTCCGCTTGCAAGCAGCTTACGATACTTGGTCATCTCAGCAGTCTCAACAGTTTGTTTTCCATCCGTATCCTTCTCTGTTGTATATGCCGCAAACAATCCAAGCTTCTGTAAAGCATCAAATCCTTCTTCGTTATTGGCCATTAGAGTGAACTCACCTTCCGCACCTGAGGTCTTGGCATTGACGAAGAATCTCTGGTTGGTCTCATCGAAGCTTGCGTTGATTCCGGCATCCTTGAACTTGCTGATAAGCTGATTGACAGTCATTCCGTCAGTTATCTCTATCTCTGTATCATTGACAGCTATCTTGCTTCCTGTCTCTATTCCCATATCGGCAAGGGCAGTGCTTCCTGTAACCTTCTTATTACCTGTATCGTTCTTATCGTCTGACAGCTTCACTACGCCGCCTGTCATGTATGCCGATGAAGCAAGCTTATTAACCTTCATCTTCTGTGTACCGTTGACAGCGGATGATGAAGCCTTGACTGTAGCTATATTGCTGTTAGATACAGAGCTTGTCTTAAGGCTGTACGCTGTAGACATTCTCATATTGGAAAGGCTTGATGTATAGAAGCCATATATCTTGCTGTTCATGGTCTTCCATGCATCCATCTTCCATTCCTGCTTAGTCTGCGCCTTCTCATACTTCTCTTTCTTGGTTGAATATGCAGATACAAGCTCCTGTACAATGGAGTCTGTATCAAGTCCTGATATAAGTCCGCTGACTCTTATTGCCATAATTAACTCCTTTCCACCATATTATGATGGTTCCGTTTACAATAAAAACGCTCTTTCCGTGATGTTAGCGTTTCTCGTCCACAAGGATTCCGGCAAGCTCCCATGCCTTAGCGATAAGGTCAAGAGTCTTCTCCGGCGGAATCTCCTTAATTGTCTCCTTGGTATCCTTGTCAACTATCTTGATTGTTACTCTGTTGGTCTCATCGTGATAACCGAACTCTGCAACCGTATTGTTGTTGAGCTTGCTGTTAATCTCTGATATACGCTGCTTGAGAGCCTTCTCATTGAGCTGAATATCCTGCTCAACCTTCTTGCTGTTGTCATCTGCAACGGTGTTAGCGCTATCCTTGCTCTGCTGGCTGCCCTTATTAGCTGTCTGCACCTTAACCGTATCCGGCTGCCTGTTATTATTCTGTACGCCGACCTCCTTGGTCTCGGTAACAGTAGTGCTCTGCTTCGCCATATTGACCGAAGCACTGATTGCAGCACTTGATGCTGCCCCTTTAATTCCTTCAATCGCCATTTCAAGACACCTCCGTGTGTTCATCTAAATTATATTGACGCTGCTTCTTGTTGTATGTGTGTATCCTTATACTTCTTCATACTCTCTATTGTATTTCGGCAGACCGCTATAAAAAGTTTAGTCCTATACAGCTATCCTAAAAGGTTCCTGAGCGCCTCCGCTCCGTCGGATACGCTTGCAGCCCTGTTCGCATCCTTAATCTGCGCATATACCTCCTTGCGGTACACCGGAACGGACTTAGGAGCTGTGATTCCTATCTTAACCTGGTCTCCCTTGATTTCAAGCACGGTTACCTCTATATCGTTGTTGATTACAATGGACTCATTCTTCTTTCTCGATAAAGCAAGCATTATTTTTCCTCCTTCATCTTCTGAATATAGTCATACACATTGTAACGAACCTCATAGTTATCGTTGTTCACGATAAGCTGGCACGCCTTCTTAGTGTTCATATTGATGACAATCGGTGCCTTCAGATTCGCTGTCATCTTCGTTAGGTCGGACGGAACCGTCACAACAGACAGCAGGAAATAATCGCCCTCCGACTCCACCTCTCCCAGCTGGGCAAGCCATTCATCATCCACAACCGGATTATACTCCGCCACAACCTTCATAGGGTCGATGACAGTGAAGGCAAGCTGTGGCTCATCAAGACACTGCAGCCACATAATTCTGCCCTTTTTCTCGGAATTATATATCAATGTATACCTTGTGTACTCTTCAAAACCCATCAAGCCCTGAGTAAATGTGATTATCCTGTCCTCGGCGACCTCTATCTCCCCAAATAATCTTGTATTAACCTTCATGTACTCTCTCCTTCTCCTTATATCAGATACAGAAGCTCCGCTCCCGATTTGATGTTAAAACCATCCGCATACATAAGAATGTGCATACTAAATACTGTAATTATTGTATGCACATCCCCGCACGCCTGTCTTAACATATTATTCTTTACAGATAATCAAGTAATGACTGTCTCACTGTCTTAGAAGCTGTCGCGATTGCTGCATTGTACACTGTCTCCGCCGCAGCAAAGTCAACTGCGATATCCTCTAACTCCACATCCTCATTCTTGGACTTGAGATCCTTGAAGGTAGTCTGCTGCTGTGTGAGTCTGGTCTTAGTGAGTGTAAGTCTCACTTCACGGCTTCCCACATCGGACAATTCAGTGTTGACTGTCGACTGATAGCCCTTCATCTGTGTGATTCCCTTTGCAAAGAGCGCTTCCATATTATTCTTGGCATAATCAAGCTCCTTATTTGCCGCCTCTATCATGGACTCAAGCTCATCAGTCTGTCCTGCATACATGTCTGAGTTCTTCATATCCTTTAATCTGGAAATCTTTTCCTCAATATTCATAACCGATGAAAGACTGTTTACAAGGTCATCTAAGTCTCTTCCTATATTATAGCTGAGCACATCCGTAGCGCGTGAGTTGACCTTAAGGTTCTGGCTGAAGTTGATGGTATACTCTATGTCCTGACTATCGTCGCCTGTCTTGCTTGACATAGAATATACCTGTCCATTGGTCAAATCCTCGCAGTCGAAATAGTGCTCCGGTCTGATATCTCCCTTCGCAAACGAATCCTTGCGATATGACACATCTATCTGTGAATTGCCAAGTGCCTGCTGCGAAGCTTTAGAAAATACCAGCTCGCCCTTATCGTACACATAATATGCTGTATTGTCGGCAAGGTTTCCGGCAGTCATTATAGCTTCAAGCTCCGATGTGCTTACCGCCTGTATTGTACCGGCGTAGGCCTGTCCGTCAACTGTGATCTGAGGAAGTGATGCCGCATCAGCCGCATCGTAGGCACAGTCATCATAGGCAAGCCTTATTCTGTACACCTCCTGTGTCTCAGGTGTATCTGAGGCCTTTATTGAAGCTACGTTGTTGATATCAACACCATTCTTCATATACTTGGTTGTCGTAAAATCAGAGCCCTTGAAGCTCTGTTTAATCCTGTAGGACAGACCTGCCACCTCGGCATCGTTCTGGAAGGTGAGTGCTCTGTCCGTTCTGTATCCTGTAAAGATATATCTTCCTGAGCTGTCCGCATTTCCCTCTGCATACATCGCATCTCTCAACTGCTGTATACTCTGTATTATCGCGCTTCTGTTGGTTGTCTCATAGGAATCCGTAGAGCCCTGTGTGCAGTACTTGATGATATCCTTATAGATACCGTCCATGTTATTTAGTGATGTCTCTGTGAGTGTAAGCCACGCACCTGCATCAGGAACATTCTTCTTTAAGTACTGTTCAACCTCTGTCAGGCTGGTTCTGAGAGAGAGTGCTCTGATAGCTATAATAGGGTCATCTGATGGCTTGGATATCTTCTTCTGAGATGACATCTGCTGCTCTGTTGTATATAAATTATTCTTCGACTTGTTGACATTACGCATTGTCGTATTCGTCATCATTGTGTTGGTTATACGCATTTTAAGCCTCCATTCTATCTTTCCCGGTCTGTTTTACCGCAAGCTCCCTTACAGCCCTGTCTCCTCAATAAGCTTGCTGTATATCTGGTTCATGACTGAGATAACCTTTGAGGAAAGGTCATAGGCGTGCTTGTATTTTACAAGGTCAACACCCTCCTCATCCTCATCAACTCCCGATATGGATGTGCGCTGTGTCTCTATGGCACCCTTGACATTGCTGTAGTTCGTGCTGAAGCTCGTTGCTCTCTTGGTATCTACGGATATCTCGGATACCATTGAGGAAAGGAAATCCCAGAAGGTTCCGCTCTTGATTGTCACCTTGTCCTTAAGTGCATATAAATCGTTTGCCATATCAGGATTCTCACCTCGTGACGCATCGTACGAAACCGGAAGCTTAGACAGATCACTTATCATGTCGGCATTCACACTTATATTTCCTGCCGTCACATAGGAATTGCTGTCATACTTCGATACAAGAAGCTTCTCTGTATTCATCGTGCCATCTGCTAACTGGCCATTGGTAATTATATCGTTAAATTCCTTTGCAAGTGTTGTCACGAAACGGTTTAACTGTGACTGATAATAAGGTATTCCCTTGTAGGAAGGATTCCTGTAGGAATCAACGACTATCTCAAGCGACTGATTTCCGTTGGCATCCGTCTTCACCTTCTCATAGGAATCATTACAGCCGTCTCTCATATCGAACAATGCCTTGAGGCTGCCTCTTCCATTCTCCTCATAAGGGTTATACGGATTGCCGTTGCTCCACTTGATATCATAAAGGCCTTCCGCATCGCTTGCATTTCTCTTTTTGTCCGTCTCCCTTGCAACGCACTGCAGGGTATCATAGGTGTATCCTGTTACAATGTTCTGTCCATTGAAGGTAACTGTATAGTCTGAGACACCATTTCCAATCTCACGCTCATTCACTGTCACATCTGCATAGTATGACAGCTGGTCGACAATTAAGTTTCTCGTGTCCCTGAGATCATTTGCCGTGCCACCCGAAGCCTCTATTGTGTTAATCTGCTTGTTGAGTGAGGCTATCTGCTCTGCCATAGTATTGATAGAAGATACTGATGACTTAATCTCCTCATTGATATCGTTCTGGGTGTTCTGCATATTAGTCGATAATGTATTAAAGTAATTGCATACACTTGAAAGGTAGCTGAGCATCTGTCCTCTCTTGACTTCACTGCTGGGATCAGACTTAAGTGCATCTATCGTCTTAAAGAGATTATTGTACTCTGCGATAAAGCCTTCCGTGTTAAACTCATCAAGATATGTCTGAACAAGCTCTGAATACGTCTGAAGGTTCTCATACTGGCCGCACTGTGCATTGTTGTGTCTGTATCTCTCATCGTAGTACTGGCTTCTTGCCTGTGATATATCAACCATGGCAACGCCTGTTCCCACCGCTCCGTAAGGCTTATACACTCTTATCGCAAAGCCAGCTTCCTGTGAAACGGACTGACGTGTGTAGCCCTTGGTATTGATATTCGATATATTGTGTGCCGTGGTGTTGATTGCCGCATTGCTTGCAAACAGTCCCGACGCACCGATTGTCATTCCGAAAAATGTATTTGGCATATTGTTCCTCGTTTCCGGGCGGCTTCTCTATAAAGGCTGTGGGAATCCCACCTATGTGGTTTCCCATCTGCCGCAGAAACAATTCACTTTCGCCCTCAAATGAACTGTTCCCTTAAATCACCGATTCGGTGTCTATATCATCTGTATTACTGTGTCCATCATGGTGGTTATGACGTTGATGTATCTCGATGCAGCATTGTATGCCTGCTGGTAACGTACCATGTTCGTAAGCTCCTCGTCCGACGAAACCCCCATAACCTCTTGTCTTCCATTGTCAAGTCCACTGCTCAAATCATCCTGGTTGGCAACCATGCTCTCATAGACCTTGCCCTCACTTCCGACATCATCTACCAGCGCCTCATAGAACTGTTCAAATGTCAGGCTCTCGCTGCCTTCCCTGTAGAACATGCTCTTCTGGGAAAAGAGTGCTGTCAACTCCTTAGCCCTGTCATAGTCCACCTTGCCATCCTTCTGGCTGAGCGGCAGAACTGAGAAATCATAGAGTACATCAGGATTGATTTCAATATTGGCTATAGTGTAGATGGAATCCATACCAGACTCATTCTGGGTATTGTAGATGTAATATGTCTGCCCATCCGTCCCTGTAACCTCCTTGTATCTGTCGGTGTACTTTCTTGAAAAGAGCTCTGTTCCAGGCGTCTTGTTGGCATCCTTGCCATAATCCGTCTTATCCATGTCAAGCACCTTGCCTGTATATGTAACCGTTTTACCATTGCCATCTACGTAAGTAACTGTCGCGTCCTTCATCGGGCTGAGCACATTGTTAATCTGTTCCACGATGTTGTTAACCATCTTGTCAAAATTAGCTATGCTTCTTGCCATAACCGAATAATCCTTACAGCTCATAAAGCTCTGGTAATCCCTGTATGCTGTGTACGCCGCTACTGCCGCATTATAATCTTCGTCGCTTCCGTAATCTGCCCTGTCCGGCTTCTGTGTCACTACCTGTGCAGGTGGCGTCATATTGGCATAGGTAGGTGATATTGTTCCTCTCGCTGCTAAAAGCCCTTTAAGTGAACCAATATCCGTATTCTTAGATGTGGACATCGTAAGCTCCATATTATAGAGTGGTGTATCCTTCATCTCACTCCATACAGGTACATAGAATGAGGTTCCCTCTATAGTCTTGAGTCCAAGATGGGATACGCTGAGTCCATCACAGAAGAAATTGCCCTCCATCATTACAGTCACAACATGATTGGCATCCTCGCTGTAGTCTATCTTGACATATCCTGACAGCTCGTCAAGAAGAAGATCTCTCTCGTCTCTTAATGTCATCGCCGTCTCGACGCCGCTCTCAATAACAGATATCTGACTGTTGAGATACTGGATTCTCTCACCAATCTCATTAATTCTGTTCGTGATACTGGCAATCTCAGTATTGAGGCTGTCCTGATAGCTTACAAATCCCTTGTAAATTGACTGTGAACGGTCTAAGAAGCTGATAGCACTCTCTACAAGTGCAGCTCTCGCCGTGTTGTCATCAGGTGCCTTGGCAACTTCGTTGATCGCAGCTAAAAGATCCGATATTGAATTCTGGTATGATATTCCGTTGAGCTCGCCAAGCTGTGTCTGTATCTCATCGGTCGCATTCGTAAGCTTATCGTAGAATCCATATCTTCCGTTCTCTCTTCGGTATGCCTCATCCAGAAGTATATCCCTGACATGCGATACCTGCTGTATTGTGACACCGTTTCCTCTCTGAAGAGCAGCCGTTGCAAATCTGTTCAGGACATTGTACTGTGTGTCCTCAAAGACAACCTGCTGTCTTACATATCCCTTGGTATTGACATTCGCCATATTATTGGCTGTTGTATTAAGTGCATTGGAGCTGTTGGTCAGACCCGACAGACCAATGTATAAAGCTGACATATTAGCCATAAGCTCTCCATTCCGCTAATGCTTTTACTTTATCAAATATTCTATCTATAATATATATGTGAGTGCCATTATTGCTTTTTATCGAACTTGGTATCCGGCAGTGCGTAGTTATTGCTTATATACGCATCCCTTCCGTAGTTATTCGTTTCCGGTCCATGTCTCATGCTCTGCAAAAGATTCATCTCAAACCTGAGCATATCCATGGATTCGTCAAGCAGTGCCTTATTGCGCTCATTGACATCCACCATTCTCTTCATAGTCAAAGAAAGCCTGTCATGAATAGAAGCTAACGCGTCCCTCTCCTTAGGCTGTGAGCTCAGCAGCTCTATCAGTCTTGTGAGAGTCAAGGTCTTAACATCCTTGTTAAGAACATCTGCAATATCGTTCGATGCTTCTGTTCTCTTTTTTTCCAGCGCTATGATTCTTTCCACCACAAGCTGTTCCTTCTCTACCATCCTTGAAAGCTCATCGACATCGTTCCGGATAATAATACCCGTCTTCTCAAGTCCAAGCTCTAAAAGACTCTCATATTCCTTATTCTCTTTTTCCAAAGTGTCTATCAGTGTATCTATCAGACTGGCCACTTATCCGGTCACCCCTTCTAAAACGTAATCGTGTTATACCTCTCCATAAGCTTGGCTGCCAGCTTATTCGCAGATACATCATATCTTCCGGCCTCATACTTAGCCTTAACCTCAGCAACTCTGTCCTCCCTGACATCGTCTGCCTGTGCCACTGCTGCCTTCGCCACCTGATAATCCCTGCCTAACTGTGAAATCTCAAGCTTATCCTCAGCTCCCGATGTCTTCGCAGTCTTCTTAGCCTGTGTCTTACCTGCCGCAGCATATACCATACTGACCTGATTATAGGCATCTATTCGCATAATATCCCTCATTTCTATCATGTAATAATCTATGTTCTGTAATATGTATCGGATTACAACAAAAAAAACTTAGAGGAATTTGAAAAAAAATCAAAATCCTCTAAGTTAATCAGTTCAACCTTTATGTATATCTGCGTTGTTCCATGGTGCATACACGAACCTGCTTCAGGGCAGACCTTCTTTGGCAGGGCTCCCTTGTCTCGGCCGGCATCCGCATTACAGAAAACGCATCTTGTTCTCTTTCGCTTCCTTCTTCACAGGTGGTTCAACCTTCTTAGGCTTCTCATATAAATCTGAAAAATTAGAAGCCATGCTGGCCTTGCATGAATCGCAGAACCTTCCGGAGCGTATCATCCTGCCGCACTTCTCACATGCGATTCCTACCGGTGAATCATCGGCAAACGCAAGTCTCTCCTCGCGTATCCACTTCTCAATCTGCTTCACACTGACATCTGCCGCCTCAGCAACCTCCTGAATACTGGCTCCTACATTCTCTCTTATGTACTTCTTGGCAACCTGAAACTTATCCTCAAGCTCAGCCTGACAAGCCGGGCACAGAAAGCTTCCCCCTTCAATATAACTGAACATTCTTCCACATGCCCTGCAATTTCTTATCTCCATTAGAAAACGCCTCCATCCTTAAAAATCTTTCTGTACTATCCGGTTTCAAATCCTGCTTATTTTTCGTGTCTGTCATATCAATCCCGGTATTAAAAACCGCGTCCCACACATACCGCAGCAAAATATATGTCCGCGCTATGGACAGCTTTAATCGCCTGTGAACATTCATCAAGTGTTGCACCTGTGGTATATATGTCATCCACCAACAATATCCTCTTATATTTTACTATATCGGGTGCTGTATGAAAAGCATTTTTTATATTTTTTGACCTTTCCCTGTCATTCAGAGCTTTCTGTGGCAGGGTATTTTTCGTTCTCACAAGCAGTGTCTCGTCAACCGGTATATTCATAAGCCTTCCAAGCCTGTGTGCCACAAGTGCTGCCTGATTATACCCCCGCTTTCTGTAACGCCCGGCATGGAGCGGGACGGGTATTATGACCTGCGGTTTCCAGCTTGCTATTATATGACCCTTTAGTTTATACAACAGCTCTGCATAAAAGCGTGCATACTCCCGCTGTCCGTCATACTTGAATCTGTACATCGACTGCTTGATTTCCCTGGTATAGGAAAATGCCGCAACACCTCTTATGAAATAATGTCTCTTTTTGGCACAGTCCTCACATACCTCACGCAGCTCATCATCCAACTGTTTACCGCATACCATACAAAATGGTGAAACTATGTACTTAAGCCGTGACAGGCAGTCATCACATGCCATTCCTCCCGGCTCAACAAGCTGTTCACATATCGGACACCTCGGCGGATAAATTGTATCAGACGCATTCTCTAATCCTCTGCGCAAGAGTCGAATAGCGTTTCTGTTCGTTAGCGTTGTCAACCATTCCATAGAATACCTCTTCTGTTCCAACGATACATACACACTTTCTTGCTCTTGTCACAGCCGTATAGAGTATATTACGGTTCATAAGCATCCGTGGTCCGGAGAGAAGCGGTATTACCACAGCCGGGTACTCGCTTCCCTGTGACTTATGGACTGTAACCGCATAGGCAAGCTCAAGCTCATCGAGCTGCTTGAACGGATACTCAACATATCTGTCATCCTCGAACTTAATCGTCACCTTTTCCGTGAAAAAGTTGATATTGTCAATGACACCCATGTCACCATTAAACACCCCCATGCCATGGTCAACCGGTATGCCATTCTTTCCTCTCGTCTCCCATTCAAGCTGATAATTATTCTTTATCTGCATTACCTTATCGCCCTCGCGAAACAGTGTACTGCCTGTCTCCTTTTCCTGTTTGGAGGAATCCTTTGGATTAAGGTACTCCTGAAGAACCATATTAAGTCTCTCAACCCCAAGAAGTCCTTTTCTTGTAGGAGTCAGCACCTGAATGTCGAATATTTTGGCATCAACATACTTGGGAAGCTTCTGTGCAACAAGCGCTATCATCGCACCTAATACATTGTTCGCATCTTCCCTTTTTATGAATATAAAGTCCTTGCTCGATGGGCCTATCGGGAACCGCTCTCCGTCATTTATCTTATGGGCGTTGACTATTATATCGCTCTCTTTTGCCTGTCTGAATATCTTGGTGAGCTTAACAACCGTAAAGCATTCCGAATCAATGATATCCCTTAATACATTTCCGGGACCAACGGACGGAAGCTGATTGACATCCCCCACAAGAATAAGTCTCGTTCCTGCGGTAACCGCCTTTAAAAGACTGTTCATAAGGAATATATCAACCATGGACATCTCGTCAATTATTATGACATCTGCATCTATGGGATTCTCCTCATTTCTCATAAAGCTTACATTCTTATCATCCTCCGGCGCACCCGACAGCTCTAACATTCTGTGAATAGTCTGTGCCTCACAGCCTGTAGCCTCAGTCATGCGCTTCGCCGCCCTGCCAGTAGGTGCTGCAAGGCGAATCTCCATGCCCTCACTCTCAAAGTATCTTATGATCGTATTGATGGTTGTGGTCTTTCCCGTTCCGGGTCCTCCGGTCACAATAAGCAATCCTGATGATACCGCCTGCATGACTGCACTCCTCTGCATGTCATCAAGCTCAATCTTTTCTTCCTTTTCAATGCGGTGTATCCTGTCCAGCGTCTTTTTCTCATCAGCTTTAACCCTTACATCCAGTGCCTTCAGGGCATATGCCACCGCCATTTCCATATAATAATAGGATGCACCATATATTATGCGCCGGCTCTCTCCATCCGCCTCATCCTGTGGTGTATCCTCAAAAGAATTATCCGAATTATATGGCAGCTCCTTCACAACAATCTTTTTGTCTATCGACAGTTCAACAAGCTGCCTGTCTATATCTTCTATCTGTGCATCAAGCAGGCTTCTGAGCTGCTGTATCAGTTCACCAAACGGAAGATATATATGTCCATTTCCTGCTGCCTGAAGGAGCGTGTACATAATCCCGCTCTTTATTCTAAAGTCCGAATCGGCAGCTATTCCTGCCTTTCTTGCTATCTCGTCGGCAATCTTAAAGCCGACACCGGATATATCATCCGCAAGTCTGTACGGATTCTCCCTCAGTATGGTGTAAACACCTGCTCCATACTGGTTGTAAATCTTCACTGCAAGAGCCATCGAGATTCCATAGTCCTGCAGAAACATCATCGCGCTTCTCATGTCTCTCTTTGCTGTGACACTGTCCGATATCTCCGCCGCCATCCTCGGGCTGATTCCCTTAATCTCAGCAAGTCTTTCCGGCTCCTGTTCTATAATTCTAAGCGTATCCGCCTTGAATCTTCTCACGATTCTCGAAGCTAATGCCGCCCCGATTCCCTTTACCGCTCCTGAAGCAAGGTATCTCTCAACCGACTTCTCATCCTCAGGCGGAATGTCCTCACAGGTGTCTACCTTGAGCTGCTGGCCATACACCGCATGCTCCGTGTAATCACCTGTTACCTCGACAAACTCTCCTTCTGTAAGATATGGTATCGTACCCACGCATGTAAGATCATCGTCATCGTCGATGCTAAGCTCAAACACTGTGTAGCCATTGTCTTCATTGCGATATACAATTTTATTAACGTAACCCTTAAAACACTCCATATGTCTTCTCTTCGGTGCTAATCGTTGCTGTAATTTCTCTTCATCTGCTCATAGAGCAGCTGTGCAATTCCGAGTCCTTCACCGCCGTTAGACTCACTTGAAAGGCTCGCATATTCCTGAATGAGCGTATCCTTGAACATGTTGACATAGGATGTCGATGAACTGCTCTCATCACTCTCCGGCACCATCTTCTCCATCGCCTTAAAGACCTGCTCAGTAAAGTATGCCTCAAACTCCTTGCATACCTCCATCATCTCATCATCTGTTGCGGATGAATAGTCTGAGCTCAGCTTGTCCTTCATCTTGTCCGCAGACACATTGTTCTTCGTATATGTATCATAATAGGAGCTTACGCCCGATAATAAATCACTCATAAATACCTCCACTAACGCTATCATGCAGTTTTACGCTGTGTATTGTAGCGCGACGCTGGTTTGTAGCGCGACGCTGGTTTGTAGCGTGACGCTGTTTTGTAGCGTCTGTTAACGCTTAAGCTGATTTGCCTGGCTGAGCATGTCATCTGCCGCCTGAATAGCCTTGGAATTCATCTCATAAGCTCTCTGTGCTGAGATAAGGTTAACCATCTCATCTACAACCTGTACATTAGAGCCCTCTATGTAACCCTTTATCACCTTGCTAGCCTTAAGATTCGTGTTGGTTGACTCCTCAACTGCAGCGCCTGAAGCGTCCGTAACCTTATAAAAAGTTCCTGAAGCATTCTCAAGACCTGCTCTGTTGGTAAACTGGTATACACCTATCTTGATTCCTAAATCATCCGTGGTTCCCTTAGTCTTGTTGTCATAGAAAATTCTTCCGTCATCAGAGAAAATAAGGTTAGCTGCCTTATAATCCGATGAGAAAATAATAGGTGTTCCCTTGCTGTCAAGCACCGGATATCCCTCGCTTGTGCAGAGCATCATCGTATTATCCGAGGCAAGAGAAACATTGAAATCACCATTTCTGGTATAATATGTCTCTCCGTCAGCACCTCTCACTGCGAAGAATCCATCACCCTCAAGCGCGAATGCAAAATCATTGGTCGACTCAAGAAGGCTTCCGCCATTAAAGCAGGTTGCTATTGCACTTGTCCTCACGCCAAGTCCTACCTGTGCTCCCACCGGCTTATTCTCGCCGTTGGCTGATGTTGTCTTAGTCTGTATTGTCTGGTAGAGAAGACTCTTAAACTCTGCCGTCGATGACTTATATCCTGTTGTATTCACATTTGCAAGGTTGTTTGCTATATTATCTACATTCGTCTGCTGTGCAATCATTCCCGATGCTGCAGTCCACAAAGCTCGTACCATAATTTTCCTCCATTTTCAGTGAAACCAATATATTATATTTAAAAATATATTAAAACCTGTATGTCAAGTAATACATCCCGGAGAGGACTACATATTAAAGCTTCCCGAGATTAACAGCCTTCTCAAGAGATGAATCCATCGTCTGGACAACCTTCTGGCTGCTCTCGTATGCCCTCGAAACCGTTATCATCTCGACCATCTCCGAAATAACATTGATGTTAGACATTTCAAGATAGCCCTGCCGCACCTTTCCGTCTCCGGTCTTCTCTGTCGCACCGTCAACGGCTGTATAGAGATTCTCGCCAAACTTCTTGAGATAATTGTAGTCCTCGAAATCAGAAAGCTTAATCTTATCGACCAGCTTCTCATCGGCATACACATTTCCAAGTTCATCTACAACGACCTCTGCGCCGGAAGGAATCTGAATACGCCCATTCTCACCGAGAAGATAATCTCCGTCCTCAGTCACAAGCATTCCCTCATTGTTAATTGAAAAAGAACCGTCCCTTGTATATTTTGTCGATGTGTTTCCCGACTTGGAGACATACTCAATGTTAAAAAAGCCTGTACCCTCAAGTGCTAAATCAAGCGTATTGCCGGTAACCTTGAATGAGCCCTGTGTGTAATCTGTATAAGTCTCACCAATCTTGACTCCGAGTGATTCCTTGCCGATTCTGCGGTTAATGTATCCCTCCGAACCGTCCTTTATCTTCTGAGTATACATACTGTCAAATGCCTGTGATGTAGAGCCTTCCTTCTTGTATCCCACCGTACTGGCATTGGCAAGGTTATTCGTAATAACATCCAGTCTTGCCTGCTGGTTCATCATTCCTGTATACGCTGTGTATAGGCCTCTTACCATGAGCTCCTCCTAAATCATTGCCGTAGTATCCGTACATTGAATACTGTATATTTTCCGTACGTGATAACATACTGTGTTTTCCTGCATAAATGTTCTATAGTGTTATCGGTTGTATTGTCTTATTACATTATATAATTAAAAATTATCCTGTTATTAATCGCGTGCTCCGCCCAAGAACTCTATGAACTTACCTGTTCCGATGGCAACTGCCGTCATAGGATCCTCAGCGGTCATCGTGTTGATTCCTGTCTTAGACTCGATAAGCTCCTCAAGTCCCTGAAGAAGGCTTCCTCCTCCTGTGAGAACAATTCCTCTGTCCGCAATATCTGCTGCAAGCTCAGGCGGAGTCTTCTCAAGAACGCTGTGGACTGCATCAACTATCTGTGCTGTAGCGTCCTTAAGAGCTTCCTCCGTCTCCTCAGATGTGACTGTGACAGTCTTAGGAAGTCCTGTGAGAAGGTTCCTTCCGCGTACCTCCATCGTGGCAACCTCAGCTCTTGGATATGCGCTTCCTATCTTAATCTTTATATCCTCAGCGGTTCTCTCACCGATAAGAAGACTGTGCTTCTTACGCATATAGCGCACAAGTGCGTCATCGAAATCATCACCTGCAATCTTGATTGATGTGCTTACAACCGTACCGCCAAGTGAAATGACAGCTATATCTGTTGTACCACCACCTATATCAACAATCATGTTTCCACATGGTCTTGAAATGTCAATTCCGGCTCCTATAGCCGCCGCAATAGGCTCCTCGATGATTGCAACCTCTCTTGCTCCTGCGGAGTAGGTAGCGTCCTCAACAGCCTTCTTCTCAACCTCTGTGACACCACTAGGTACACATACGCTGATTCTAGGCTTCTTAAGCATCTTTCTTCCAAGTGCCTTCTGAATAAAGTACTTGAGCATCTTCTCCGTAACCGTGTAGTCTGAGATAACACCCTGTCTTAAAGGTCTGACAGCTACAATATTGCCCGGTGTTCTTCCAAGCATCAGTCTGGCTTCCTCACCTATAGCCTTGATCTTATTAGTGTCTCTATCAAATGCAACTACCGACGGCTCCTTGAGCACTACACCCTTTCCACGGATGTAAACAAGAATGCTGGCAGTTCCTAAATCGATTCCAATATCTGTTGTTATCATAAAATCCTCCATCTGAAAATTATTCCCCGGTGCCATCCGGGCAGCTCTTTCCGGCTCTGAATTCTGTCATGTGCAGCTTTATCTTTACAGCTTTGTGCGTCCTTGCGGCCGCATTTACCAGTGCATGACATTGTCATTTATAATGGCAGATTAATGTGGATGTTCTTTATCCACCAAGTTACCTTGCAAAACCTTGATTATATCCGAGGCTCCCTCCGGATTAATTGCATATCAAAGTCATTCTATATTGCTTAAAAGTCCATATGTCAACATTATAAACAAAAACTCTGCAATTTAAAAGGGGTAATTCAAAAAAAGCTGAAAAATATATTTTGACCATAACAGGATATGATGATATTATATAGAAGTATTTTACTTCTATATAGATATTTATTTGTCAAGGCATGCTTAAGTCAGAATGCCGGCTTTTACAGGCAGTGTACCTCACGTTTGAGCTATGTACTGCCCACCGCCCTATGCATTATTCCAACAAGCCTGTTTACTTGACAGCTATATTTTATAATAACAGCGGAGGCTCTTATGTCAAAAAGAAATACTTCAAAAAAAGGTCTGCGTATAATCATTGTAGGCTGCGGAAAGGTCGGAATAACACTTACCGAGCAGCTTGCAAAGGAAGGTCACGATATTACTTTAATAGATAAAAATGCCCAGAAGCTTCAGGCAACCGCCGGCATGTACGATGTAATGGGTGTAGTCGGCAATGGTGCAAGCTACAGTGTCCAGGAAGAAGCCGGAATAGCTTCAGCCAACTTAATCATAGCCGTTACGGATTCCGACGAACTGAATCTCCTGTGCTGTACCATCGCCAAGCGTGTAGGAAACTGTGCTGCCATCGCAAGAGTCCGTACACCGGACTACAGCCAGGAGGCGGGATACCTTCGTGAGAGGCTCGGTCTTGCAATGATTATCAACCCTGAGTTAGAGACTGCCAAGGAGGCCGCAAGAATCCTATACATGCCTACAGCACTTGAAGTCAATTCTTTTGCCCATGGACAGGCTGAACTGGTTAAATTCAAGATTCCTAAATGTAACTGTCTTGACGGAATGACTATCGCAGCTCTTGGCAAGGAAATGAATGTCCCTTATGTCATCTGTGTTATTGAGCGCGGCGGATATGTACACATACCTACCGGACGCTTCGTTATGCATGCGGATGACACCATATCCTTCGTCGCTTCAAGAAAATCCACGAAGATTTTCCTTGAACACATAGGCTTTAAGACCAATCAGGTCAAGGATACCATGATTATCGGAGGAGGAAGCGCCGCATACTATCTCGCCGACCAGCTCATCCGCTCAGGAATCTCGGTAAAGATAATAGAGAACAGCCGCGAACGCTGTGAGGAGCTGAGTATATTACTGCCTAAGGCTGTCATTATCAACGGAGACGGAACCGATGAAGAGCTGTTAAAGGAAGAGGGCATCACTGAGGTTGAATCCTTCGTCCCTCTGACCGGCATTGATGAGGAGAACATTATGCTCACACTCCACGCCAAGCAGGTATCGAATGCCAAGGTAATCACCAAAATCAACCGCATTACCTTTAAGAACGTAATCAACAGTCTGGATCTGGGCAGCGTAATATACCCTAAATATATCACCTCCGAGGCAATAATTGCCTACGTCCGTGCTAAGAACGATTCCATGGAATCTAACGATTCCAATTCAGGTGATAACGCTTCGGCATCCGACAGCACGATTGAAACCCTTTACCACATGTTCGACCATCGCGTCGAAGCGATTGAGTTCCGCGTCACCAAGAGCTCAGACGTCACAGGCAAGCCTCTTGCAGAGCTTAAGCTCAAGGATGAGATACTCATCTCGTTTATAAACCGCAACGGGACCATTATCATTCCGAGTGGTCAGGACTGTATTCTTGAGGGTGACACTGTAATGATAGTCACAACACACACAGGTTTTACTGATATTCAGGATATTCTGCGATAAACCGGAGGTATATGTAACATGAACAAATCAATTATCAGGTATATATTGGGACATGTATTTCTGCTTACCTCCTGTCTCATGCTTCTGCCTGCGTTTGTCGGGCTGATATATCTCGAGCATGAGGCTGTTGCGTATCTTATTGTCGCGTCAGCCTGCTTTTTAAGCGGATTTATCATGACCAGAAATAAACCTGAAAACACAACACTATATCTCAAGGAAGGCTGTATAAGCACATCTCTCGCATGGATTCTGCTCAGTCTTATAGGCTGCCTTCCTTTTTTTGTGACAGGTGAGATTCCGTCCTTCACCGATGCTCTGTTTGAGACAATATCGGGCTTTACCACCACCGGAGCCAGCATTCTGGCAAATGTGGAAGGACTTTCGCACTGCTCGCTTTTGTGGAGAAGCTTTACACACTGGATTGGCGGCATGGGTGTTCTCGTATTCCTGCTTGCCATCGTTCCGCTAAGCGGCGGCTCGAACATCAACCTTATGCGTGCAGAAAGCCCGGGACCTTCTGTAGGCAAGCTTGTTCCCAAGATGAAATACACGGCAAGAATACTTTACATTATATATTTCGGGCTTACGCTTATTCAGTTTATCCTGCTCATCATAGGCAGAATGCCTGTATTTGATGCGGTGTGCACCGCATTCGGCACCGCAGGAACAGGAGGCTTCGGAATCAAAAATGACAGCATTGCAGGCTACTCCCCATATATCCAGTGGGTTACAACCATATTCATGCTGTTGTTCGGTGTCAATTTCAATGCCTATTATTTCATTTTATTCGGTAATGCAAAAAAAGCCTTCAAAATGGAGGAGGTCCGCTGGTATTTTATTGTTGTCATCGTTTCCGCAGCAATAATAACCATTGAGCTGTGCCGTGCCGCAACACCATTTGCCACAGCACTCCGCGATTCAGCTTTTCAGGTCGCCTCAATTATAACAACGACCGGATTTTCGACCACGGACTTCAACCTATGGCCAGGAACATGCAAGACAATTCTCGTCATACTCATGTTCGTCGGAGCCTGTGCCGGCAGCACCGGAGGCGGCATGAAGGTATCGCGATTCGTGATACTTTTCAAGACCGTTTTCAAGGAGTTAGACTCCTACATCCACCCGAAGCGTATTCAGAAGCTCGCACTTGACGGCAAGCCGATTGACCATGACGTTGTGCGTTCAATCAACGTATACTTTATAACCTTTGCTGTAATATTTGTCATCTCTCTTTTTCTGGTCTCATTTGAGGGAAATGATCTGGTGACCAATTTCACGGCGGTTGCCGCAACCATCAACAACATCGGTCCCGGACTTGAACTTGCCGGACCAACCCAGAACTTCGGACTCTTCAGCATGCTCACCAAATACGTGCTGATGTTCGACATGCTCGCCGGGCGCCTTGAGCTGTTCCCACTCCTCATCCTCTTCCACCCGGCTGTGTGGAAGGATCTTCATGCTACGCATAGGAATTGGAGGAGGAGAAGGCAGTAAAAATCGTATGATTTTACAAAAGCCACTACGGAAATATATCTTGTAATTTCCGTAGTGGCTTTTTTCAGATATCCTAAACATTCCCCCAATCTACAATTCTTCTGAGGTATGGGTCAGCGCCATACTTACCTTCCAGATACTGTTTGTCGAACTTGGCATCCTTTCTGACGGATTCACCTTTTACATTCTTGAACTCCACCAAAGAATAAAGTTTAGAATTCTGTGCATTTCCCTTTGCAACGAACCAGATTTCATCCCTCCTAAACACTTCACTGTTCATAGTCGACAAGTCATGTGATGTAAAAATTAACTGTGCTTTGTGTTTGTTAATATTCATATCGTTAAACATCATTATAATATGACGAAATAAAATCGGATGGATTTTTGCGTCCAGCTCGTCTATCACAAGAACGTTTCCGGTAGTCAGGCTTTCTGCAATAAATGGAAGTAAGCCAAATAATTTCTGTGTTCCACTGGATTCATCAAACAAATTGATTTCTGTTTCCACATCATCTACGCAATGCTTGGTGAATATATCTATTCTGTCATTCTCTTTTTCTTCTACTCTGAAATCTACAATGTCTAAGTCCATCTCCTGAATCATCTGAAGCATCAACTTTTTCACAGCTCCTGATGTGGACACAGCCATTTTTAGTTCTTGTGCCGGATTTCCGTAATTCAGAAATTCGATTCCATATTCAAACCAACTAAGTACATCTCTTACCACTGCGTTTCCCTTATATGCAATTCCAAGATATGAAAGTAGTGTAAGAGTTTTAGATAAGCCCTCACTGACTTTCAGTTTTTCAAAAGCCCCCTTCAAAGCAGTGCCATTTTCATCTCTGATAAAAAGAGCAGATTTTCTTCCTGTCTCAAGTCTGACTCTATCCAAACTTTCATATAGAACCATATCACGCTTTACATGCAGAATATATCTATATTCTGAAACAGTTGTCCGAAAGAACAATTCAAATTCCGTAGGCTCGTTCTTGTTCTCTGAAAACGCAAAGGGTTCTACAATTATTCTCTTTTGAAACGAAACTTTTTCTTCATTATCCTCTGTGGCAAAAAGAGGACGTAACACTTTTGCCACCAAGGTATGCAATGCAGCCAAAACATTGGATTTTCCTCCTCCATTCGGACCATAAATAGCTGACACCGGTAAATATTTTTCCTCATCTTTATCTATGATGATCCTATCCTCATGCTCTGATATTGCAGCCGCCTGCATATCAAATGTTGCTTCATCTCTTATGCTTTTGAAATTTTTAACCGTAAATTGGCATAACATATATCTAACCCTCCGTTATACCTTTATTATATCCCCCCTCCATATAATTAATAATATGTTCTTTCGCCTCTGACTGGCGTGCATCCACAAAAAGTATTCCGAATGTAATGCATGCATCTAATCCTAGTTTCTGTTGTGCCTCCCTCAATTCGCCTTCTAGGCGATAATACGACCCTACTGGATTCATTTTATCTTCTCTCCCATATTATATTATTTTATTACGTATCTCCCCCACCAACCTATGCACCGTTGTCCCCGGACACATCTCTGATGGTTTCTTTTTACCTTCACGTTCACACTGTTCCAATTTCTGCTGTGCTATCTGTATTGCCTTTTCCTCATTCCCTGCATTGCTGATTTTTGCATACATCTTTTCATCTGCCTTGGAATACTTCTGTCCTGTCTTGCTCTCATATACTCGTCCGAACTCAGAGCAGCATGTCCATGAATCCTGGATTACCGGCATTGCACCAAAATAAGCATACATCCATATTTCAAAACATGGATTCGACCATCCTGCTTGTATACCTTTTTTCTCTGCCTCGGAAATAATTTCATCAAATCCTATCACTTGATCTCTGTCAAACACAATCCAAGGAATACGATATTGAGCCTCATAGGCTGTTAGCTCCAGGCATTTATCAATCATGCTTCTTGTCTTTGTTTCCACAACTTTAATGACTAGTCTGTTTCTAACTTTTTCCGGCAATGATTGATGCAGTCCTGCAAAAAAGCAACGTTCTGTCCCTTCTGTGTCTGTAACGATCAAGTAATATCCCAATTCCGGTACTTTGATTATTCTTCTTTGCTCCCTTGTCTTTCTATTCCCTGTTCTATCCCCTTTTGCCATGCTCAATCTCTCCGTTCCACTTCGGTCGGTGCTGAACCAATGTCCCCCGGACACCCCGCACCCTTAAAAATATCTATACTCTTTAAAGCCGGAATAGCACCATACTTACCAATCAGATAATTCTTCTCATAGCTTTCGTCCTTGCGAATACGCACTCCATCCTCATCCACAAAATCTGCAAGAGAGTATAATGTTGAAACACCTCGATCATCCTTCTCAACAAACCAAATTTCGTCACGACGCAGCAACTGATTTGAAAGTTGCCAGGTATCATGCGTTGTAAATACAAGTTGCGCATGGTTAACATTGATATTCGGGTTCAAGAATGTAAGCAAAAAGTTTCTTACCAAAAGCGGATGTAATCGGGCATTTAATTCATCAATAAAAAATACACTTCCCTTTTCCAATACTTCCTGTAATTCTGGATAAAGAGCAAACATCTTCAATGTTCCCGCTGACTCTGCACCTAAGGGTATCTCTGCCATTTCATCAGAATCAATCTTCTTATGAAGCGCATTAATCTTATATTTTTCTTCCTTTGATCCACCATCACTCGGAACCTTTTCTACCCGAAAATCCTTAATATGTTCATCAAAAGATGCAAAATATTCCACAACCTTATGCTGAACATTCTTATCATCCACAAAGCCTCTCGGCAATCTGCGTGATAAGAAAAAATTAGTAAACGGATCACCAAAATCTGCAAATTCATTTGTCATAAACCAGTCTCTGATTGCCTTACATTTACTAATTTTTAACTTAGCTCCTAAGGAAACAATCAACACCTGCTTTTCAAGTGCAATCTTTATATTATCCCTGCTGTTCTTCGGCAAGCCTGATAAATCTAATTCACTTTCAAAATTCCCACGATAAAATACTGTACTGTACTTTCTGGCTGTCTTAGCCTTAGAATTCAGCCATTCCTCTGTTACGCCTTCTTTGTTAACACAGAATCCATAATTATATGTCTTCTCGTTCTTATCTCCGGGAATGGTAAAATAAACCTCAAAACTGGATTCCGCATATGCTGACGTGGAATCAAACAAAAACGGAGTAGGTCTATACTCCTCAAACTTCTCTTCCTCATCTCCGTACTTGAAAGAATCCACTACATACTCAGCCATATACTCAAATGCACTGTATATATTTGACTTACCACTTGCGTTTGCTCCATAAATGACCGCAACCGGCAGTATCTTTTCACTTCCGATGGTCACAACTCTTTCGGAAAATTCTGTCATCTTGGTGGCGGACAAATCCAAAGCAGCTTCTTCCCTAAAGGATTTGAAATTTTTAAAACTAAATTGTATCAACATAATTGCTACCTCATCTTCTTTTCTACTTTCTATTATATGCATTTTTTCAAAATAATCAACATTCAAATGTGGCTTTTTCTCATTTCAGTGTTGATTATTTGTTTTTCAGATACCAAATTAAAAAGCAAGGCTCACACCTTGCTTCTCTTACCCCACGCATAATTTTTCCTTGTTTTCCGATAAGTTCTCTAATATGTAATCTTTGCTCTCTGGATATAATGCAGCCTTCTCTATCACCCTCGCTACCTTCCCGGCATTTGCTTCTACCAAGAGTTTGCTTTGGCTTGTTTGAAGCATCTCATAAACCCTCAGAATCCATCGAAAATCTGATTAAACTACTCATTATAGGCTACACCATTTCAATATTGGTAAATGACTTAGGTAAGCGTTATATATAAGCTTCTTTTCTTTACATAATGCAGCTTTCTACCCAAAAAGAAAAACATCATCGAATTGTACTTCCGGAAATGTTTTCTTCATCATCTTCCACATTGCTTTTGCATGAATCCTGTCATGCCAGACAAAACGGCGCAGCACTTTTCTCACAGACCACATCTCATCATAACTCCCTTTCCGAAGTCTGCCACTTAAAAAATCCTGTGTCGCTTCCAGCTTTTCAAATCCCCTTTTACGGCACTCCGTGATAGCGACTCCGTTGTCCGTGTCAATTCCTATCTCCCCAAAGTAGTAACTATTCACATTCTTTGTATGCAAATATATTTCCTTCGCTGTACGCGGAACCTCACCATAAAAAGTTTTCCTTATGGGCAGGACACTTTTGTCCTTATCCGGCACCATATCATAGAGTTTTTGAAAATCCAAAGCCGACTTTAGTGCCAGCTCTCTTAATCTTATATATTCTTCCATAGTCAATGGTTCTTCTTCCGATATAAAAATAACATCGCTGTCTGCGTCCTTAATCTCCAGCTCAGACGTTTTCTCCTGAACCACTACCGGGTTTACTGCTTCTTTACTTTCACCACACCACGCCAGATATGACTGAATTTCATTCTGCATTTTTTCTAATGCGATATCCAGATTTTTGCCTCTTGTAAATGCTCCTACATAATCCTCAGCATACAACAGAGTATCATTGCCATTATGTTCCCACACACACTTTATTTCCATGTCCGCCTCCAAGATAATGCCATTTTATAGATGTAATATAAATCCGTTTTTAATAACTGCAGTATGAAATAATAAATATTATAACCAGTCTATTATACCAAAGGCGCTTCCTAATTTCTATATAATAGTTTTTCATTATTGATACATTCAGGTAGCTCTTACCGCATATTCATCTTTTATTTATCTGTGATATGCCTTTTTTCTTTTGTGGAAACACAATTTATTGCTGCAATTTTTATTTTATATTCAAATGACATTGCCAACTATATAATCTAATTTCTGTTTACCAGACATGAATTTACAAAACATTCAACACATTTCTTAGAATCATTTTATAAAAGGCTGCTGTTATTAAGAATATTTCATATCTCCATAACAGCAGCCCCTTCAATGTTTAAAATTTTCCTGCTCTCATTATGTATGTGCATTATGCAGATGCAGATATTTCTCCCTGGTGGCAAGTCCACCGCGGATGTGCCTCTCGCTCTTGTTTAACTCAAGTATCTCACGTGCCTGCCTTGCAAGCTCCGAATTGATGGCAGGAAGACGCTCGGCGACGTCCTTGTGTACGGTACTCTTACTTATCCCATACTGCTTGGCAGCCTGACGCACGGTGCAGTTATTCTCGATAATGTAGGAGGCAATCTCCATCGCCCTTTCCTCGATATAACCCTTCAAAAAATACCCCTTAAGAATCTTTTTTACAATGTATGTATAATTTCCAAAAGGTATGACTATGAGTTTAAAAAGTGATACACGGACTTTGTATACAGAATATTACTCATGTCCAACGTCCGGCTCTGCCATAACCAAATGTTTACCTTAATTACAATGTCTTATTTGACATAATATAATAAAAAAATTATACTATATTAATAAGACTTTGGGAGGTGAATTGATAATGGGAATATATTTCAATCCAAGTAATGCAAGTTTCAGACAGGCAAGAAACAGTATGGTTTATGTTGATAAGACAAATTTATTGAACTTTCTTAACCGCAGATTATTCACTGATGACAAATGTATTGCTCTAAGCCACGCTAGACGTTTCGGCAAGTCGCATGCCGCGGGAATGATTGATGCCTACTATAGCCTTGGCTGCGATTCGACAAAACTTTTTGAGGATACGAAGCTTGCTTCCAATGCAGATTACAGGAAACACATGAACAAGTATAATGTTATACATCTGGATATCTCTTCTGTCTGGGATTTTCATAAGGAGGACTTGACAGAGTCTATCAAAGAGCGTATCTGCGATGACTTTAGGGAAGTGTATGGTGATTCGCTTAATTATGAAAAAGAGCTTTATCTGCTCATATATGAGATTTATCGAAAAACTGATACCGCCTTTGTAATTATTATCGACGAATGGGATTGTATAATCAGAAACAGCCATGACGAAAATCTGATTCACAAATATTTGCAGTTCCTTCACTCACTGTTTAAGTCGGAGGAATCCAAGTCCTTCCTTGCTCTGGCATATATCACAGGTATTCTGCCAATCAAAAAGATTAAGGATGAATCGGCGCTCAACAACTTCAGGGAGTACACAATGCTCAAATCAAAACCGATTACAGAGTATTATGGCTTCACGGAAGACGAAGTTAAGAATCTATGTAAACAGTATGATATGGATTTTGACAGTACGAAAGCATGGTACAACGGATATCTGATAGACGGAATGCACATGTATAACCCTAATTCCGTATCCATGGCAATGGACAGGCAGGATTTTGATTCGTATTGGAAAAACACATCCTCCTTCGCGTCAATCAATACGTTCATCACCATGAATTATGCCGGTCTTAAAGATGATATTATGGCGATGTTAGCCGGCGGCATGGTAAGGGTCAATACCAACACTTTCAAAAATGATTTTTCAACAATAGCCTCCAAGGATGACGCGCTGACAGCACTTATTCATCTTGGATATCTTGGGTATGATTCGGACAGGAAGAAAGCGTTTATACCTAATTATGAGGTTGCAACCGCATTTGAGGCGGCACTTCAGACAGGTGAATGGTCTGATATAGCCAGGGCAATTTCGACTTGCGATGAGCTGCTCGATGAAACAATCGAAGGGAATGCAGAGAGAGTCGCCGAACTCATCGAACTCGCCCACGATACCTACACCTCCGTGTTAAAATACAATGACGAAAATTCTCTGAGCTGTGTTCTCACGATGGCATACTTCACCGCGCCGGCATACTACAATATCATCCGTGAAATGCCTGCCGGAAAGGGGTTTGCCGATTTTGCCTTCATTCCAAGAGCTAATGCCGGGCACAGACCCGCAATGATTGTGGAGCTAAAGTACAACCAGTCTGCCGACACTGCCCTGCAGCAGATAAAGGCTAACCGCTACCACGGTGCACTTGCAGATTACAGCGACAGGATTCTGCTTGTGGGAATCAACTATGATTCTGAGGGAAAAGACAAGAAACATCATAGCTGTACAATAGAAGAATATGTAAAACCATAAATTTAAAAGCCTTGAGAGCTTAATAATTGATATATCCGCCTCTCACCGAACTGCCGGCGAAAAGATAATACATATCAATTATTCTTGCTCTCAAGGCTTTTCCATGCGCCGTACAGGCGCACCAATACTTTATTAAAAAATTATCTGTATCACCAAAATATCTATATCACCTACATAATTACCATGCAAACAGCAGCACTCCATGTGCCGGAATCTTCCACTCCTTCTGCTCACCAAGTTCTTTTCCCGACCACAGCTCCTTCGCATTCCGCTGCACCTCCTCAAGAATATCTGAGGTGACATCCAGTGCCTTGTTGGTTATATTAAAAATTGCCTTATATTTCCTATCGGCGGACTCACTCTGCCATACAATTAAGCTGTCATTCCGCATAGTCTCCCTTGCCCCACGCGCCTTCTTAAACATCTCATATACATCCTTGTTAGTGAGAAGCTCTATTGTTTTGCTGTCAAGCTTGGTAAGCTCTGCTCCAAGCATAAGCGGGGAGCGGAATATTGTCCAGAGTGTCAGCATGGTCTTCTGCTCATCGTATGTAAAATTGGTGTCTCTTTCCTGTCCGAAGCCCTTGCCCAATTTGCCAAGTGGCAGCATATCGCAGTCCGGGTATCCGCCGTCCTTGACATAATCCTGCCAGTTTTTACATCTGTCAAACATATCAAGCAGGGACTCCCAGTGATCCCAGAAGTCATCCGTGATGCGCCACATGTTCGCATTTTCAAAATAAAAATCATGCTCATCGACAATAGCAGGTCCCGGTGACAGGCTGAGAACCACATTCCTTCCACATTTTTCTATTGCCTTGTGGAGCATCATTATCTCATCCTTGCTCGACTTCGCATCCATACGACAGATGTCATCGCATTTAATAAAGTCAACACCCCATGAAGCATACAGTTCAAGGAGCGAATCGTAGTATGCCTGCGCCCCGTCGGCATCCGGATTTACCCCATACATATCCGGATTCCAGAAGCAGATAGAATCAGGGGCTGCAATCTGGTTAGCTGTAAAATCCGTATTTTTGATTTTTGTGCGGAAATAGGCAGCACATCTAGGTATTCCCCTCATTATATGTATGCCGAATTTAAGTCCAAGTCCATGCACATAATCCGCCAGCGGTGCAAAGCCCCTGCCATCCCTCGATGAAGGAAATCTGTCCACATCCGGAATAAGGCGCGAATATTCATCCATCTCTAACCTGGCAAAAGGAACGTACTGGAACTTATCCCTCTGCTGTCCGGCCTCCTTGGAATACCATGCAATATCCACAACAACGTACTCCCAGCCACATTCCTTAAGGTGCTTTGCCATAAAGTCAGCATTTGCCTTCACCTGCTCCTCATTTACGGTTGTGTCATAATAGTCATAACTGTTCCACCCCATAGGCGGATTTTTAAATACCATTCCCATTTTTTTGCTTCTCCTTCTCCCTGCAGATATTTTTATCTGCTACCTTAATTTATACCATATTGAAAAAATGAAGTCTATTAAAAAAAGATGTTGGGGCAAAGCCCCAACATCCATAAACCTCTGCACTATTACGCAAGCAGACTTAAAACTCCCTGATTGCTCTACTTTGCCTGGTTTCCGGTAGTTAACACCACAGTATTCCCGTCTCCGGCAGGCACGTTCCGTTGCTCTCAATCACCTTGGAATACCAGTAAGCTGAATCCTTTGGTATGCGCTCCTGAGTTGTGAAGTCCACGTAAACCATTCCGAAGCGCTGTGTATATCCATCCGCCCACTCAAAGTTGTCAAGAAAGGTCCACTCAAAATATCCTCGTACATCCGCGCCTTCATCTATTGCCTTCTCCATTCCCTTTATGTAGCTCTCAAGGAAGGTTATGCGGTTAGGGTCATGCACCTTGTGGTCACTGCTTACAAGGTCATGGCAGGACATACCATTTTCGGTTATGTACAGTGGCAGCTTGTACCTCTCATATAAGAACTTAATGCCGTAATAGAATGCACGCGGTGTCACAGGCCAGCCTGCCGCCGTCCTTGGAAAGCCCGGCGCCCTGTCGACGAACTCCGATTCTCCATCCTTTCCGGCTCGTACGAAGTAACCGTTATAAATATTCTGTCCCATAAAATCAAGCGGCTGATGAATAAGCTCCATATCCTCTTTGGTAATATCCGGAAGGTATTTTTTGAATTTTTTAATCCCTTCCTCAGGATAATGTCCCAAAAATACCGGGTCGGAGAACCATGCTACATTCCATGCCCAGTTGTCCAATGGATTATAGAAACCGAAATACACCTTCCTTGCCGCCTCGATATCCTCCGGCGAATCAGTATAAGGATATGCGACCCCGCCTGTAGGGGCATAGCCTACCTTGATTGGTCTTCCTGCATATTTTCTTAAATTGATGACAGCCTGCCCATGAGCCTTTAACAGATTATGCGCAATCCGGAATGTGTCTGTAATGGTATGCCTGACACCCGGCGCATGCACGGCACTGAGGTGTCCAAGTCCGACAACACACTGCGGCTCGTTTATCGTTATAAAATAATCGCACAAATCCGCAAAATTCTCGGCTATCACCTTGGCATACTCACCAAACCAATCCACAATCTGAGGATTGAGCCAGCCACCCTTTACCTGAAGTGCCTGCGGAAGCTCCCAATGAAACATGGTAATGTATGGCGTGATTCCATTCTCCTTCATTGTGACAATCATATCACGGTACATGGCTATCGCCTTTTCATTCACCCTGCCTGTTCCCTCAGGAAGTATCCTTGCCCAGTTCATCGAGAAACGGTATGCCTTTATTCCAAGTTGTCTCATAAGTGCATAGTCTTCTTTATACCTATGCATATGGTCACATGCTGTGTACGCATTCTGGTTCTCATGAATATGCCCTTCCTCAGTAAACACGTCCCACACACATTTACCTCTTCCGTCCTCCGGGTCTGTGCCCTCAACCTGATAGGCGCTGCTCGCAACGCCCCACACGAAATCGTCCCTGAACATAGTTTTCTCCTTTTTCTATATTATTCCTATTTTTTTCTGTTCGTATTTATAGTCTAATCATTTAGCGTTTAAATTCTTTACGTTTCAAGTAAGCGTAATCAGACTATATGCCTCAATATCTGAATATCTCATACAGTCTTATAGCTATTTGTCCCATTGCTCCTAGCGTCCGCTTGCGATAACCGACACAAGATAGAACTCCGAGGCATCAGCTTCACTTGTCTTTACTAGCTTAATCTGCACCGTGTGTTCCTTATTCTCACCATGCTCTAATAGCGTGTACAGCTCAAGCTTATCTCCCCAGGTCTCATCGAAATTAGCATCAATTGTCACCGCATTTGCCTCATCGCCGTCAATGACTGCGACCGCAACAGGTGCAGGCTTATGTATTGTCTTTCTAAACTGTACAGCTATGCAGCTTCCCTTTACCTTGAAAGTAATGCACGCTCCGTTCCCGGAAGCAGTATAACCCTTCTTAAAGCAGTCCGTAATATCCCTCTGCTCAGACATATCAGCCTTAAAGCCGTCAAGCTCCGGTGTTGAATTGTAGTTCTGGTATCTTACGGAATCCTCGTAGGCATTGGCTGTCAATGGCTCCGGGAGCAGAGCAGCAGCTCCGGCATCAGGCTGCGCTGCAGCTCTCTGTGATTTTGCCGTCTCGTATTCTGCCTTTACCGTATTTTTTATCTGCTCAAGCCTTTTTGTAATAACCATGCTGACAAGTTCATGCCCACAGTCATTAGGGTGAAGGTCATCCGGGGTAATTCTTCTGTTGTCAAATCTACAATTCAAAAGAGCCTTGTACAGTGTGCTCTGCATGCTCACCGACGGAATATTGTAGTGTCTTGCAATTCTTGAATGTACAAGCTCTGCGCTGGCTCCATTATTATAGCACACATTGTGGACAAGCATAAGTGCGGGATGTGATTTGGACGAGAGTATTTTCCTCACAAGTCCCTCATAGGTCTCCTCGAAATGCCCGGTGCTCTCATCATTTACCGAAAACTCCGCTATCACAAAATCAGGCTCCGCATCAAGCAGGTCATCCTGTGCCCTGGCCACGCCGAACTGTGACGTGGTTCCGCCTATGCCTGCATTGACATACTTAAATTCTGCCTGTGGGAATGTCCTTACCCACCATTCATACACAAGATATGCATAGCATTTCTGCGGTGTGGATGACAGGCTTCCCTGTGTTATCGAACCGCCGATAAATCCTATCGTGAGCTTCTCGCCTGCCTCTGCTCTCTTCATCACATCCTTTATATTCCAGATGTATCCCGGATTGGCAACCCCTTGCCCAAAATCTATATATTTTGCCAGTTCATTCATGCTACCATTCTCCTTATTATAATTATGTTTTTATAATTATGAATCAGGTAATTGCGAAATTCATTCTTGCCGGTAAACAGTTGTGCAAAACAGTACTCTACCGGACCCTTTTGAACGTCGTAATAGTTCGGCTGTGTCGAACTGACGTGTCCGAAATGGTACTAGCAAAATTGCACAACCTACAGTTATCGCACACCGAATTTCGCAATTACCAGCCATTAATATTTGCTTTCTTCTGTTTACATAATCCTCTGTATATATGCTGCAAGCTCCTCGGACATTTCCTGCGCCTCAGGTATTCTGATATGGCCAGGAGTTCCTGCACCATTCCTCTTATAAAGGAAATGATGAACCCTGCCGGAGGCTATCCTCCTGCACACATCATCTATCGCCCTGTCCCATGCCGCGTCATGCATGAGTATGGTTGTAGCAAGGACTATCCTAGCTTCCGGATATAGCTGCATGAGCCTTCTTATGAACCATTCGTAGCGCTCCCGCCATCTTTTTGCCTTGGCTCCGTCGTAATCTTCCGGCATATAGTTGTCGGGATGTGCGTCATTCTGCCCTATGGCAACCACAACCACATCCGGTGTATATCTGCTGAAATCCCATTGCTTTACCTCTCCAAGGCCGGGAAGATACTGTATCTTGTCATAGCATGACTCCACACCAAGATACCCCGGTGCCCCGAAATAGCCGGTACCGTCAAGAAGTGCTATTCCGCCCTGAGAAATGTTATGAAGCTTCGCGTTGAGCTTCCGCGCCGTCATCCATGCGTATGAATACCAGCTATTGGAAAATTCCCCATTATGCACAGGGTCAGCCTTTCCCACATAATCAACTGCCTCCGACACCTCGCCGCAGGAAACGCTGTCACCATAGACTTCTATCTTTAGCTTCTTGTTCTTCTCAGCCTCATTTGTTGCAAGCCCAGCCCCATCCTCAAGCTCAAATCCATGAATTGTCACATAGTCGGCTGAGTCCTGTCGCTTGAAGAAAATTACCTCATGCCAGACTTCATCTTTATCATTGTCATCAGCCGACATGTCCGTCTTCTTAGTATTATTTTCTCCATAAATAGTATATTCATGCTCCTCATTGTCCTCATACAGCAGCAACGCTGTCTGGACGCCATCAATAACGCATCCCATTCTGTTGCTCCAGCATGAGCGCTTGTTGGTGAGCTTTACCTTCAGAAGATTTCCTGTGAATCTGAAGGTCACATAGCTTGAGGGATACACCATGACAGGTGCGTCCGGATTGTCAAAATCTATACGCCCGCAATAAATCAATCGCGGGTCCGATGGACTTATAAACATATATCGTACCTCTTCTTTAATGCAATTTTATTGCTTAAATTATCCCAACAGCTCCATATTCTTAGCGATAAGCTCACATCTCTGCTTTACGCAGTCCGGGGAACGAAGCGGATCCTGTGGTGTGTTGAATACATAATCAACAAGCTTATCAACTGTGGTGGCTGCGACATGAAGTCTTGTATCCGATGAAGCGTAGTAGATGAATACCTCGTTCTTGTCATTGACAATTGCTCCATTGGTGAACACGACATTGCTAACATCGCCGACCCTCTCATCACCTCTAGGTCCGATGAGAAGTCCCGACGGCTCCGCAATCACCTTGGCAGGGTCCTTAAGGTCTGTCGCAAAGGCATATATTACATAGCGAAGTCCGGCTGCGGTATTTCTGACGCCATGTGCAATGTGAATCCAGCCACGGTCTGTCTTGATTGGTGTTGCACCTGCTCCGTTCTTGACCTCTGTGATTGTGTGGTACTTTCTTATGCTCGTCATCCTCTCCTCGTCGATGACCGCATGTGTTATATCATCGCAGAGTCCGAAGCCGATTCCTCCGCCGCTTCCTGTCTCAATGAAATCATCCATAGGTCTTGTGTAGAACGCATACCTGCCGTCAACAAATTCAGGATGAAGCACAACATTTCTCTGCTGCGGTGAATGGAGGGTTGTGAGATTGTCAAGTCTCTCCCAGGTCTTTAAATCCTTGGTTCTCACAATTCCGGCTGCTGCCACTGCTGCAGAAAGGTCATTAGCGCCTGTGTCCTTGCTCTCCGAACAGAACACACCGTAGATATATCCGTCCTCATGCTGTGTAAGTCTCATGTCATACACATTAGTCTCCTCCGCGCATGTATCAGGAAGCACTACCGGGTAATCCCAGAATCGGAAGCCATCCACACCATTGTCGCTCTCTGCCACACCGAAGAAGGACTTTCTGTCATTTCCCTCTATGCGCGCAATGAGATAGTACTTGCCGTTTAACATAATTGCACCGGAATTCATAACCGCATTTATGCCAAGGCGCTCCATAAAGTAAGGATTGGTCTCCTTGTTCAAATCATATCTCCACTCAATCGGTGTATGCTCCCTTGTGAGCACAGGATACTCATATCTGTCATATATTCCATTGTAAAAATCGCTCTTGTTATTTTTTCTCGCAAGCAAAGCCTCCTGCTTCGCCTTCTCAACATAATATCTCTCATGTATCATATCGGTTACTCTCCTTTTTACCCTATTCTCTTCATAACTTCCATACACATTCTTCCATTGTGATATGGACATTTCCATGGCTCCACAATCGGTCTGCCCTCCTGCGGCGTGCCATCCTCGTTGGTTGCCCAGAACCACTCTGAGCCTGGTCTTCTGTCAATCTGGCATGACTGGATGAACTCCCACTCCGAAAGTGCAGCATCCCTGTATTCATCTGCAGCCGGATTTTTTTCATAGGCATTCAGGAAACCTATGACTGTCTCAGCCTGAACCCACCATACCCTTGTGGTGTTCACCACACCGCGCTCGCACTCATTCGCAAGCGAATTGCCGTTAAATGCCTCCTCGTAGACATGTCCGGCAAGTGCCTTGGTGATTGGTGTGAGCTTGTCATACAGCTTCTTATATACGCCGTCTGTTATGCCCTGACGCTTCTCCTGCATTCCGATTATCTCAATGCCTCTGTCAATCAGCCATGAAGTCTCAATATCATGTCCGTATGAATGAAGGTCAATGAGTGTATTGTAGTCCATGTCGAAAAATACTTCCTGACGCTTCTTCTTTGGATTATACATTTTGTCCGCAAAGAGATTTAATATATCGTAGAGCCTGCCCTTGACCTCCTCATCTGCGGTCACGCGGTACAGCTCCGTGTATGCCTCAAAAACATGCAGCAGTGTGTTCATCGTTCTGCCCGCCATAACTCCGTTCTCAGACAGCTTCTCATTGCTCGCCGGCTTGAAATCGCGTGTGAACGCCTCAAGATAGCCTTCCTCGTCGCGGCATTTTGTCTCAATCACATGGTATAATTCATAGGCAAGCTTAAGTGCCTCCTCATCCCCCGCTGCCTCATAGTAGGATGAGAGCGCATAGATTGCAAATGCCTGATTGTATGTATGCTTCGTTGTGTCAAGCGGCTTGCCGTCATAGGTAACCGACCAGAATATTCCGCCGTACTCCCTGTCCATACATTTATCCCTCATAAATGTATACGCATGCTCAGCCTCTTTAAGAAGACTCTTGTCCTTTAAAAGTGTGTATGCATTTGCGAAAAACCATGTAATTCTGCTGTTTAAAATGCAGCCCTTCTCAGCCTCCCTGTCAAGCTTCAGGTCATAGGAAAGCCACCCATAATAACCGCCGTTCTCGTCATCGAGAAGGCTCTTCCAGAACGGGATGATTCTCATTGTGAGCTCCCTTGTAATCTCTTCCTTCATAACATTAAGCTCAGCATCCGGCTTGATAGTACCGACACCGGGTGTGACAATTGTATTGTTCATTTTTTGTATCCCCTTTCCATTTAATAAGCTGCTGTTATAAGTATTTTTGCCACAACACTTTTTATAATATTTTATATTGCACTATGCCTCAGCAAAATGCTCAACCTGTCTGATAATTATTCAACTCTTTTTGAGCGCAGCCACACTATCTTTAATCACAAGCTGCCCTTCCACGATATACACTCTGTGCCGGTACTCCTCACCTGCAATCTTTTTTATAAGAGTATGTACAGCCCTTCGCGCCATCTCCTTTATATCCACCTCGTAGGTTGTTATCTCGACGTCGCATATTCCGGGATAGATAAAATTATCATAGCCGACCACCGATACATCCTGCGGCACCCTGAGTCCGCGCACTTCAAGAGCCTTGATAAGAAAGCTCGCCGCAATATCGCAGTTGCACACAAATGCTGTCGGGAGCTGCCCCGGAAGGCGGATGTAATTTTCGGGGTCTATGCTTCCATGCTCTCTCTCCCTGTCCTCGATTATCCATTCCGGTCTCACCTCACTGCCATGCTCCATCATCGCCCTTAAGTATCCCATATATCTGTCGGTGATTGAGCCTGTCGCAAGCACCGTGCCCACATAGCCTATCCGAGTATGCCCCATCTCAAAAAGATAGTTGGTAAGCCTGTATGCACCATAGTAGCTGTCCGATATCACCGCATCAGCCTCTTTTTTGTTATCACAGAAATCAAGATATATCATGGGTAGACTGCAGTTTTCATTAAGAAAATCAAGATATTCCCAGCTAAGCCGTCCCATAACAATGATTCCGTCAGCTCTGTTATCCGCCACAAGCTTCGGCAGTATATTATTCTTCTCCGTCTCCATGCTGACAGGCTCCATGACAGCAAAGCACTCTCTTGCAATGGCCCGCCCGGTTATCTGCTTATACATCTGCAGATAAAAGGAATCGTATTTATCAATATATCTCTCTCCGACAAGCACTCCAAGCGTGTAGCTTCTGTTCTTCGCCTCCCGCGGCTCCTTAGACGGCGGCACATAGCCCATGCTGCCGGCAAGCTCCTCAATCTGTTTTCTGAGCGTATCGCTGACCCCCTTCTGACCCGATAGAGCCTTTGAGACCGTCACAGTGCTCACTCCCAGCCTTGCTCCGATGTCCGCAAGACGCACTGATTTTTTCACGCGTGTACCTCCCTCCTAATTATCAGAATCAGATAGGCAATTGCGAAACCCAATGTGTAATTATCATACGTTGTGTAATTTTACTAGTACACAACTGTTTACTGGCAAATTCGAGTTCCGCAATTATCCAAAGCATTAGAAATGCATATACAGCCCAGGTTTTATCCCATAGCTATTCAGCTTATTCCTGTACAAGGTGTATAAGCGTGCTCTTGAAATCTCCCCACATACCGGGCATTCTCAGTCCGGCACTCATAAGAGTATCGCCATAAAGCATCTGAATCTGATTTTCTCCATCAGAGCCGGAATTATTATTTTCATCCGCTCCTTCGTAAAGCACCTTGTATTTTTTATCCGGTGCAAGTCCGGCAAGCTTAATCATCCTGCTCTTGAAATTAGGTCTGTTAAGAACCTGTACATAGGTCAAAAGTGCTTCCTTCCTGTCCTTGGAAACAACCATATAACAGTCATAAATATTGTTTTCCTGATAAGACGCAAGTCTGTAATAGTCACCGTTTCTCACAAGGTCATTGTACCTGTGGTAGGCTGCAATCTGACCCGGAATAGCGTCCCTGTCCTCCTGCGGTATTCTGGTAATGTCAAGCTCGTAGCCGAAGGTTCCACACAGAGCCACATCGCCTCTTGTCTTAAACGGTGTAACCCTGCCGACAGTGTGGTTCGGACAGTCGGACACATGTGCACCCATAGCCGAAAGAGGATATATAAGTGCCGTTCCCTCCTGTATCGCAAGTCTCTCTATGGCATCCGTGTCATCGGAGCACCATATCTGCGGGCTGTAGTAGAGCATTCCCGCGTCGAATCTTGCCCCGCCGCCCGAGCAGTTCTCAAGCAGAAGATTAGGAAATTCCTTGGTAAGCCTCTCCTGAAGCTCATACACGGCAAGCATGTATCTGTGCTCTAGCTCACCCTGTCTGTCCTCAGGAAGATAATTGCTGTGAAGGTCGGTGTGCTCACGGTTCATATCCCACTTCACATACTCAATGTTGGCACTGCGCAGTATTCCCGCGACCGCCTCATAGCAGTAATCGACAACCTCCGGTCTTGACAAATCAAGCACATACTGGTTTCTTGAACGGCATGCCTCGCGTCCCGGTATGGCGATAGCCCAGTCCGGGTGCTCCCGATAGAGCTTCGACTCCGGGGAAATCATCTCCGGCTCAAACCATATTCCGAACTTCAGACCGATTTTATTCACCTCATCCACAAGATGCTTAAGACCACCCTGAAGCTTCTCCTCATTCACATACCAGTCACCAAGGCTTGTGTTGTCATCATTTCTGTGACCGAACCAGCCGTCATCCATGACAAGCATCTCTATGCCGCTCTTTTTTGCCTCGCGCGCGATAGCCAGAAGCTTTTCCGTATCAAAATTAAAATATGTAGCCTCCCAGTTATTTATAAGGATAGGACGCTTCTTATCCTTGTACGGGCTTCTTATAAGATGTCCTCTGTAAAGGTCATGGAGATTTCGTGTCATCGCTCCAAGACCTGCCGCCGAATATGTCATCACAACCTCCGGTGTCTGAAGCTCCTCACCCGGCTCAAGCTTCCACTCAAAGTTCTCAGGATGAATACCCATAAGGATTCTCAGACTGTCGAACTGATTCTTCTCAACCTGTGCAAGGAAGTTTCCCGAATACACGAAGCTGAAGCCATACACATGTCCTGTATCCTGCGATGAGCCATTGTCGACAAGCGCAATAAAAGGGTGCTCCTGATGTGATGATTTGCCCTTGATTGAACCGACGCTCTGCTTGCCGTAGCCTATTTTCCTAAACTCCATCCGGCGTTCTCTCGCCCATGAGCCATGAAGCGAAAGCAGCTCGTAGCCCTCATCCGGCAGGTCAAGCGCCGCCGACATAACCTTGGTTATGAAAATATTCTTATCCGAATTATTTTTTAACTTAACACTTCTTGTTATTACATCCTGTTCAGGGAAAACGCTGTAGCTCAGTGTAGCCGCAAGTCCGATACATGGGTCGACCGCTTTAATCTCGAGTGTGTATACCTTGCTGTCATCGTTGCCACAGGCACTTTCATCCAGTGCCTTCACTTCACCCGATGTGAACGTAGCCGGAAGTCCCTTAAGCCCCGGCTTGCCCTCATATATTCTGTGTCCCTCATACACAAGGCTCACCGCACGGCTGTTGTCCTCACAGCGCACCGATATGGCACCCTCCCTGTAATCTCCCACATTATTTCCCGGATACTCCGTCGGAAAAGCATCAAAAAACGAACCCCTGTCCCTGTTGTTCTTAGACGGTACGAATGGATTCTCGTCCGTCCTCAACAGATATCTGACATCCGTATCGCTTATCCTGTCACCATAGTATGCGTGACCGATGAAGCCCTCATCATCCACCACCGAAATCACATAGCTGCTCTTCTTCGTGTCCAGCTTAAAAGAACGCGATTTCTCATCAAAAAAAATACCCATAACAACCTCCTCCAAAATAACTGTTGTTATGGGTATTATATTATATTTAAGTTAATCGGTAAATTAAATTTAGCTAATTTAGCTTAATTATTTAACATAAATAAACTGTAAAACTTAGCTTTCCTTCTCCCCGATGACGGCATATCTCACCGTTCATCCATAGTCGAATGTTGATGTTTTTTGACCATATTTTACTTTTATCTTTTAATTTTAATAAGTGCAGTTGGCGATTTAGGTTTGCCATCCCTATATATATCCCCTGATTCCATGAGCGGATTTATAACCTCATTCAAGAATTGGCTTCTGCTTCGGTAGTTAAGAGACGTTTGCAGCTCCTTTATAGGCTTTGGACCTTCCATCTTAAGAATAGCCATAACTTTTTCTCCAGCAGTAAGTCCTTCCAAATCCAGTTCTATAGCTTCATCCCTATATAACCTGTCATATAATCTCAAATTCAAAAATCCAGGATATATAGATACTACCGGTTGAATTTCATCAGGACTGAATTTATAAGATTCAATCATGGTTTGAAAACCGGTTCCACCTCTCTCCATCAGATTTGCCACATCCAGACAAGCTGCTATGATGGCATTTCGTCTGATAGACGGTATTGAACCTGCTGGATATGCATTGTAATCTTTAGGCAGCAGCCATGAACCAGGCGAAACTATTTCAATTCTGTCTGAGTATATGTCAACATCAATCTGCGTTCCCGAAATAGAATAATCTCTATGTGCAATGGCATTTACCAATGCTTCTCTTACAGCTTCCTTAGGATAAGACCTGATTTCGTCCCGTCCTCCATTTTCTGTTTTTACCCAGCCTGTTTTGGTATTTCGCTCAATAAAGTTTAATGCATTTGTAAAAACATTTGCAATAGAGCCTCTTAATCTGCTGCTATCCAAAACAATACCTGTCTTGTTTTTACCTTTCCACAAACGGCAGCATATCATTGTATCATCTTCATTATAGTTGTCTGAAAACATTATAAATCCCGATTTCGCATACCCATCTTTAGAAACAATTTCCTCGTTCTGCAATTCCTTCATTGTTGGAGCGGATTTATCCTGTCTGTATTCCTTGCAAAGATTAAGGTATTCTGACCATAGATTATCAGTATATGCCACTTCGCTTGTCTCATTATCTATACCATATTTTCTCTTTGAAAGTGAGATAATTTCTTCCGGTGTTGCTGGAGTTGCATTCCCATCACCCTTTATAAAAACTGTTTCATTGTAATCTCCCTCTCTATATCTTATTACAGAGTCTGCAGGAGCAACTTTAACAGCTAATACAAAATGTTCTGCATTATAATCCACACTTCTCATCATATATGAAATCTTAATGTGTGGGAATATATGTCTATCATTGATCCTTGAAATTAATAGTTTTGTTTTATCGACTTCTTCAAGATCAATTCCAAAAGCTTCTCCATCGTTTGATACACCTACAAACAAGGTTCCTCCCTTATCATTTGCATATCCAATAAGAGTTTTTGCCCATTTAATAGGATTATCCTGATTTAATACTGCTTTATATTCACAACTTGTATCTTCTGTAATAACATCTGGATATAATTCTCTGATTTTCATGAATCTCCTCCATTAACAATGTTCTTGACATAACTATATCAAACATTACTAAACATTACAACAACATTACTAATACATTATAAGCCAAAAATCACCCACATTTCCGCCTATAATAAAGTAAGATGAGGCTCTGAAATAATATATGACATTATACAAACATTATTACAACATTACTTAAACATTATTCACTTAATTTTTTTGAGCTTAAGTTACCATACTTCATTTTTATTACAATAGCTGCATTGCTCCCGATTTCTTCTCCGTGCAGCTTTCTTAGCTTAATTATTTAACATAAATAAACTGTAAAACTTGGCTTTCATTTCCATAAGTTCATCGAACGTGCCGTATTCCGCAATCTGCCCCTTATGCATAACTATTATTCCGTCATACTGCCTCAAAATATTCTCCACAAGCTTATGTGTAATCACTATTGCCATCATATTATTCTGAGCAAGCACAGTATTTTCAATCCTGGCGGCAACCGCATTGTCGAGGCTTGATGTCGCTTCATCAAGTATAAGTACCTCAGACTTTTTGAGCAGTGCTCTGGCAATCGCTATTCTCTGCTGCTCGCCTCCCGACAGATTTTTTCCATTCTCGCCAACCCTCTGTTCAAGACCGAGCGGGTTATTTTTTACAACCTCCTCCAGACCTGCCTTTTTTATAACCTCTGAGAGCTCATCGTCACCGTAGTCCTGATACATCGTGATATTGTTTTTCAGACTGTCATCGAACATAAAAACCTTCTGGTGTATCATTGCAAGCCTGCCATACAGAGCTTTCTTTGGAATCGCCCTGATATCCACAGCATCACAATATATGCTTCCGGTGTAGTCATTATAATACTGCATTATGAGTTTTATAAGCGTTGACTTGCCGGAACCGCTCCCACCGACAATGGCATATTTTCTGCCCTTCTCAAATGTAAAATTGATATTATTCAGGACATTATGCCCTTCATTATATGCGAATGAGACATTTCTTACACTTATGGCTTCAAATGTCCCCATATCGTAATCCGAACTTTCCTGCTCATCTGTATTTTTCAGTAGTGTTTCTATTCTCCCACGTATTTTTCTTGTTCCCCTCAGAGATAGCAATGCACTCGTTGCCTCCCTCGCCTGATTATTTACCGTATGCCCAAGGTCAAGCGCACCCATCGCAAGTGCGAGAGTTATGCTGCCCTTAGTTATAAGATATGCTGCAATGATATACTGGATTATAATAATCAAATATGTAATAAGTATCACAAAACAGGAAAACATATCATTTACCGAACGATATTTATACTTCTTCTGTTCCATGGATGCAAGTGTTCTGTCATGTACACTTTTGATTATTTTTTCTGCACTGAAGCTTTTTATCACCTCGTATCCGGCAAAAATATCCTTAATTTTTACATTGTATGCTGACATTGCCTGCATATAAGAATCCGTTGCATCGGAGGTGTATTTCCCAAACAGTGCCGGAACCGCAATAGTGGCAGCCGCTGTGACAATAATTACTATCGCCATCTGTGCCGAATAGAAAAACAGACCTGCTGCCGATATTACCGTCAGAATGATTGTCTCAAGCATATACGGCATCATTGACAAATAATTTCTCTCTGCCTTTTCAAGCTCGTTATTCATGACCGAGATATATTCTGCTGTATTTTTCTCGCCAAAATCTTTAAAATCCTTTGACATAATTCCTGAAAAGACATCAGTTCTTATCTGCGAATCAGTCTTTTTCAGAAAAAGACGCAGTACATACTTCTGAAAGCCCTGTGTTAAAAAGAAAAATGCCAGCGTAACTGCTCCTAATGGAATCAGCCTTATAATGCTGTCCATACTGCTCTCTCCGACTGCCGCAAAGACGCAGGATATAAAATACGATATTGCGACTACCGCAAGTGCCTGAATGATATCCGCCAGAATAAGCATTGAAAACCACAGCTTATTTCTGTGAAAATAAGAGTTTATTGATATATTTTTCGATTTGCTCATGATAAATTCCCTTCAATTTTGTTCAAGCGCTTTGACAAGCATTACCTTATCACGCTTCGCTAAAATCTACCATGGCAAATATGGAAACTTCAACTAATAATCAAGACTCACATCTCTCAGATTATATTTATTGCATAAGTCTCTGATTGCTTTAATTCTCTTTCTATCATCATATGTGCATGCGAGTGCATAGGAATATTCCAGTAGTTCGACACATTCTGTTTCCTTAAATATAATATTTTTATCACCTCTCTCAAGAACATTCTGCACGTATAAATACAGCAGACGCGAAAGCCACTCAGCCTCATAAAGCTTTACTGACAGCTTAATCGCTTCCATAAACTTCTCGCCTGCTAACTTAAACCTGCCAATCTCCCTGAGCAGCTCTCCTTCCTGCATAGCTCTTATAATGCTTGCTATCTCACAATCATAAGGCATCGGATTGATATATGAAGTTTTGACCACTGAGCCATATATTACAGACCTGTCGCAATCCCCTCTGCTCTCACGATAAAATACCAAATCGTCAATAATTCCCCACTCATTTTCAAACACCAACACTCCATCCCTGTTTTTTCTCAGAACTTCTGCCTGCCTTAGTGCCTCGTCAAGTGCTTCTGTTTCCGGTATATCCGGCATTGGGGTAAGTCTGGCAAACTCACTTCGTTTTAAAGCGTAGGATATCTTTTTTAACTTTTGTGACAGCCCATCATCAAAGGTATCTTTAGTGCACAGCGAATATTTATCACAAGGAAGCTGCAGCCTTTCAAGCAGTTTTATCCTCAGCTCATCGCTCAGAGCATGCCTGTTATTTTCGAGCCTTGATATCGTGGTGACATCGCATATTCCATCCGCAAGCTCCTCCTGCGTCATATTGTTCATTATTCGCCTTTTGCGGATAACAGCATTTACATTGACGGCATACTCCTCCGAATATCGCGGAAAATAATCCTCCGCTGCCCCTACGTCGAACCTTCTATTCATTCTGTGTAACACTGACAACCTTTTTCTTGTATCAGACACATCCTCGCCGAGGGCTTCCCTGCACATCGCAATTCCTTCTATAAGGTCTGTCATAAAAGTCCACTTTTCCCTGCCTGCAATACACATATATGTCTTTTCGCCCACTTCAAGTGCCCTATTATATTGTCCATAATCAATGTAGTATTTCATCAGCCGGTATCCGACATATCCGTACAGCCTCTCACGCTCACTCTGCTCATATCTGCCGCTGTCAAGGCAATCCAGTATATCACCATACAATTTGCCAGCCCTGTCCTTCTGCCCTGACTGCTCAATGCAGTTTACATACTGCTGTACAAGCAGCATTTCCAATCTGCTCAGATAATACCCGGCAATATTGTCTATATCAAACTCAGGATATGTACACCTTATCCCCTCCATCAGCTTATCCTTGCACGCCGACACAGAGCTTCCTGTTTTCTGCATCAGCTCACACTCTGCAAGGCAAAGATACTGCATATGTATGTTATTTTTTGTTGCCTTTCTATACGCCGCTATCTGTTCCCTTGCATCACTGTACCTGCCCTCATCAATACAGCAGCATATTCTTATTCTTGCAAGCAGCCGTTCATACTCATCGCAATCTAAATACGCGGTAAACCTTTCCGTATTTTTTCCAAGTCTTTCATACAGACTGTCAAAAAGAAGTTTTTCCGCACTTCTTACCCCACTCTCAATTCTTGCAAGCTGTGCGGTAGAACACAAGCCCTGTGCAAGCTCGGCAAGCTTGATATTCTGAGTATTTCTCACATCTCCTATAAATTTTCCTGAATAAAACATTTTCATTATCCCCTGTAAAGCAAATTTGGTACTGCATAAGGCAGTACCAAATTCAAATTCTCCTATGGCTATGTCAAGCGGATATTCACAATCCGCTTTGCTGCTTGCTCATAACACTATTAGCAGCTATTCGCATCACAAGTAAGTCTCCCCCACTTACTGCTCTACGCAATAGAAGTGGGGACTTACTTGATAGTGTTAAATAGCTTTTCGATAATATTCTCCCTCTCACTGTCAAGATACTCCTGCGTGAAATGTGCCTCATCCCCAAATGCTTCCTCAGGATAATAGTCTATCCCCACAATGTAATCTCCAAGCAGATCTGACAGCCCATTGTCGACAATCTGCTGTTCAAACTCCACCCAGTCACGGTTATCCTCCGTATCCGGGAGCGGCGCTGCCATCACCTTGAGCTTGACACCATGGCTGTCACACAGCTCCTTAATCTTAGGAAGATACTTTATCGTGAGGTCGCTTAAGTGCTTCTCATCGCGGACCTCAAGCTGCTGCTCAAGCACATTGTTGAGATACACATCCATATAGTAGGCGTTGTTCTCGATAAAGCTCTTCACAATATCGTTGGTCGCATACAGCTTCCCGAATCTGTCCTCGATGTACTGCCTCGTATCCTCATCTATATACTGCTTATAGGTATCATTGTAAAACGGAACAATAAAATACTGGAATGAAAAGTTGAACCACAGCGGATTGGCAAGGCTCTGAGGTCTGACAATATAGTAGACCTCCTCAGTCTGCGGGTTGTTCTCCAGATAACGGTTAAGCAGAATATAATTTCCGAGCACCGTTATCGCCTGATTGGTCGCAAGGTAGCAGACCTCATCCGTCTCATCCTGATAATCCGGTGCAAAAATAAGACGTGCCACGCTATCGCCTATTATAACCTTCGTGTACTCCGTTTTCTCCTCCGCCAAATCAAGTGCATAATAAAGCTCCGGGCCGAAGCTCGACGGACTGTTCTTCCCCCTCACATACTGCACCGCAAAATATCCCCCCAGGGACACCACGACAAGCAGCACAAACACCACGACACTCACTATGAATTTAACAAAACCCGATCTATTCTCTCTCATACCATTCCCTTACCAAATCTTAATCTACTATACAAACACCGAATATCTCACATAACTTACCATGACGCCAAAAAAACAACCTCACCGTCAAAACAGGCTCAACAACTTCGCCGTGTATAATGAGTTATATTTATATATATCGCGACTTTGGGAGAAGCATAGTTGTTCTTAGGACTCTGTTCAAAACCTAGCCAGAACCGGCACGGAGGCCGGTTCAGAAGCAATGCATACACGGAAGTATGCCGGCTTCGGTGGCGGATGTTGCAGCAAAACTTATCAGAGTCCTTAGAACATCTTGCTTCGTACAATGGAGCCGATATATATAAATATAACTCATTATACACCCGCAACACCTCAATGCCTGTTTTGCCCTTGAAGCGCAGTATTAAAACTCAAAGTACACGAACGAGCTGCTGTCCGCTCCATACTGCATGAACCATATCACCATCAAATCGACCACCGCAACATATACAATCCATCTTACCACCTTCGGCAGTCTGTTAAAGCGCTCAAAAATCGTGCTGCCCTGCTGCATGGCGATATACGCAGCCAGGTCATAGACAAACAACATACCTGTCACAAGCACAAGATGGAGCATCATGCCACTGTTGATTCCAAGCGACTGCAGACCGCCCTTAAGATATGACACAGGCGATGTGATTCCATGCCACATATTAGTGAGCACATACAACGCGTCACTGACGCTGTCCGCCTCAAAGAATACCCACGCCACCGTCGCAAATATAAATACAAGCACGATACTTACAATACGCGCCGCTCCCTTCTTTCTGTAGGCTTTGTCCTTCGGGTCGCGCCCGCGAAGCCTTGCCCATGCATTGTGTGCGAAGGTTTCAAGCACCTGGACTGCGCCATGCAGCGCACCCCACACGATAAAAGTGAGATTGGCGCCATGCCACAGACCGCTCACCATAAAGGTTATCATTATATTAAGTGCGTATCTTAAGCTTCCCACGCGGCTTCCGCCAAGCGGAATATAGATGTAATCGCGGAACCATGTCGACAGTGAGATATGCCATCTGCCCCAGAATTCCTTGACCGAAGACGAAAAATACGGACACTCGAAGTTTCTCGCACCATTGAAGCCAAGGAGCTGTGCCGCGCCGTTTGCGATGTCCGAATACCCCGCGAAATCGCAGTATATCTGTATTGAAAAGAGAACTGCCGCCGTCATAAGGGCAAAGCCATCATACGCACCTACATTTGAAAAGACCTTGGTCACATAGCCCGACAATAAATCGGCAACTATCATTTTCTTGAAAAAGCCCACGCCCATAAGCTTCAGTGCGTCCGAGGCCTTATCATACGAAAAACCTGCATACTTGAAAAAGCCATTTTTATTTGATGCTTTTTCTGTTCCGGCAGCCATGCTTTTCTTTGCGACACTGCTTTTCTCTGCATCAATTTTTTCCATGCAATTTTCTTGTGACACTTCATCACTCTGCGACAAAGCTTCGTGCTCAAGCCTCTCAAAAAAAGGCGCCGGTCTCTCAATAGGTCCCGATGCAATCTGTGGAAAGAAGCCGACATACACAGCATATTTTGCAAAATTGCGCTGTGCCGGAAGCTTTCCCCTGTACACCTCAACCATGTAGCTTATCACCTTGAAGGTATAGAAGGATATTCCGATTGGTGCGGCAAGCTTAAGCACGACAGGAGTGAATCCAATGCCAAATATTCCAAGCGTATCCGACAATACCTGCCCTGCAAAATTAAAGTACTTGAACACCAGAAGAAGCCCCAGCGACACTGCAAAGGGCAGTCCGAAGCACAGCTTTTTCAAGCTTCCATGGCACTTCTCCATAAAAATTGCTCCCAGATACGTTGCCACGCACACAATACACAGGAGTATGAAATTCCTTACCCCGAACCCAAGATAGAAGTAACAATTGGCGGCAAGCACCACCAGATACCTGTATCCTGCCGGAATATTCCAGTATATTAAAAATACTGCCGTCATAAAGACGGCAAAGCTTAGCGAATTAAAAAGCATATATCATACTCCCTGTTTTATATTTATCAGCCATCGGCTCAATCACATGCCGCCGGTTCCGGACCGTTCACCAATCCCTCACTTCTTTTTGCCTGAGAACAGCTTCGCAGCCGGCTTTTCAAAGAGCAGGTATACCACAGCCGTCATCACCACGAAAAGCCCAAGCTCTGCAAGCTTGTACACTGCCATAGGCATTGTGGTTGTTTCCGGGTTAAAAATACTCTTCATTATAAGTATTCCTATCGGATGTCCTAGATAGAGTGCATACGAATACTTAGAAATGAACCGCACAACCGACACACCGGCTCTGCTAAGCCTATTATCCGGAAGCCAGTCCTCAATATCCATCGTGACAAGCATAAATGTTGTGAACATTATAATCCAGTACAGCTTCGTGTTGCTTACATCGAGAATGAGGAAAGCCACTCCCATCATCATAAGCAGTGCAATGTACTCAAATATCTTCTTCTCCTTGACAGCAAAGTACGCCGACACACCGAAGAAGCACAGGTATATAAAGTATGCCGGATGTCTCCCCGCATACTCCGTGCCAGCATACAATATCCCAAGGAAATGCACCCATACCTGGCATACAACAAACGCAGCAATGAGGGCAATCACCGAACGCCTGAAATTGTTGATAAATTTATACAAAAACGGCGCAATGATATAGAATAACATTATGGTCACAATCGTTCCCGTCGTTCCAAGATAGAACCAGAACAACAGGTCACGCGGAAAGAAGGTGGTTGTGAGCGTGAAATATTTTACAAGGCTCACCACTATCTGCTTCGCCGGATACCTCTCTCCAAGCACAACCAGATAGATGAAAAAGTATATGAGCACAACCCCATAATAGCTTGGCAGAATCCTCGCAAGCCTTCTCTTATAATACGAAAGCGGCGAAACATCCTTGTGCCTGTCTATCGACAGAAAAGCCGTGTACCCGGTCAACAGCAGAAATAATTCCACTCCATGTCCACCCCAGCCGAACAGCTCAAGATGTACCAGCACAATCATAACCGCCGCCACCGCACGGATAATATCAAGATTTAACAGCTTCTTATTCACAGAAGAATTATTACTATTCGGCTGCATTTTACTTTCCCCTCATCAGATAAATATTTACATTATCGCACAACGTCCGGCGCAATTTAATTTTTCTTTTTCTTCACGAACACCGCCGATGAGTACTCAGGAAGCTTGACGGTAAGTATTCCGCAAGGCACCTCGTGACGCACAATATCACAGGAATGTCCGTCCCTCATGGTGAACATAACCTGCTCAACGTAATCGCCCTCAAGTACCTCCGCCTGCCATGCCTCAACACTTATCTCCCGCTCGCCGTCATTATTATTTACGATAACTATTACACTATTATCATTGTAAAAACGGGCGTAGGCGAGTATGTTGTAGTCCGCATATATATTCTTATAGGAACCGCGTATAAGTGCAGGGTTCTCCTTGTGTATCCTTATCATCTCCCTATGGAAATCAATAAGCTGCTCATCCTCATGTCCCCAAGGATAGCTTCTTCTGTTATCAGGGTCAGTCCAGCCACACACTCCCGCCTCGTCACCATAGTAGATTGTCGGTGCTCCCGGCCATGTCATCTGCATTACGACAGCTTCCATGAATATTCCTTTATTCACTCCATAGTTGGCTGCCTCCGCTCCCTTGCTCGCCGTTCTTCCGATAACCCTGTTGGTTCTTGTCAGAAAACGTGAGTGGTCATGGTTAGAAAGCTCGTTCATGGATATTCTCGTTGGCTGTCCGCCAAGTCTTGCCATATTATGACGCATATGCGAAATAAAATAGTTAGGATTGCCGCGGAGCGCATCGTTGCTTGAATCGCTGTGCTTCTCCATTCCCGTGAGGAAATATGTCACCGGCTCCATGAACGCGTCATAGTTCATTATAGTATCCCACTGGTCACCCTGAAGCCAGCTGTACGAATCACCATAATTCTCGGCAAGTATAATTGCCTCCGGGTTAGCCTCCTTTACCGCATTCCTGAACTTGCGCCAGAAAATATGGTTGTATTCCGGCGAAAAACCAAGGTCAGCAGCGACATCAAGTCTCCAGCCATCCACATTGTACGGAGGGGAAACCCATTTCTTTGCAATTCCAAGGATATAATCTTCAAGCTTCTTAGAACCCTCATAATTGAGCTTCGGAAGAGTATCGTGTCCCCACCAGCCAAGATATGACTGATTGTAGGGCCATGCATAGTCATCCTGGAACTTGAAAAAGTCATGATAAGGGCTCTCCTTATCCACATAAGCGCCCTTGTCGAAGCCCTCGCTTCCCTCATATATTCTCTCGCGGTCAAGCCACTTATTAAAAGAGCCACAGTGGTTGAATACACCATCTATGATTACCTTGATATTTCTTCTGTGAGCCTCCTCGACAAGCTTTGCAAAGAACTCATTGCTCGCCTCAAGATTCGCATAGTCCGTTACTCTCTTCTTGTACTTGGTCGCATTGTCATTGCTTCTGGCATTATCCGGAAGCGGCTCGCCGCCATCATTTACAATAACGCCAAAATGAGGGTCAATATAGTCATAATCCTGAATATCATACTTATGGTTAGATGGTGACACAAACAACGGATTAAAGTAGATTGCATCTATTCCGAGACTCTCAAGATAATCCATCTTGTCAAGCACACCCTGTAAATCTCCACCGTAGAAATTGCGCACATCCATGGTTGCCGGATACTCATTCCAGTCGGTGATTCTGTGCACAGGCTCCCCTATATACACATACTCATTATCAACCACGTCATTGCTCTTGTCTCCGTTGTGGAAACGGTCGACATATATCTGGTATATAACAGCGCCCTTCGCCCAATCCGGTGTCTTAAATCCCGGATTGATAACAAAATTATAGGTTGGATTGAGCTCCCTGTATGGTCCTGCCTGATTATAGTAAATGCTTGTACGTCCCACAAGCGCATGGAAATAATACTCCGTGCGCTGTGCTCCGAGTGTAAATTCAGCAATATAATAATCAAAATTCGTGTTAGTCATGAACTTCTTCATGCTGTATGCTATGCCATTAACCACAACCTCAACTCTATCCACATTGTACTTTGCAGTTCTGAACTTAAGCTTCACAGTATCACCGGCTGAAGGCTCCTCAGGGCTTCTGTACTCCTCCGTGGCATCTGCAAACATTGCACGGTCATTCAATATAGGCTTCATATTTGAAAAATATGTGCTTCTGATTTCATTCTTTGATAATCCCGACAGATTCTTTGTAATTTTCATTAAGATACATAATCCTTTCATAATCAGACAGGCTGAGCCTCCTGCCTGATATATTATGATACACGTCCGGACATTTCCATGTCCTTTTAGTCTTACTATATATTCTATGATAGTATGGGGAATATTTCAAGAAAAATTAAGGCAAAGTAAAAAGGACAGCTCACGACGCTGTCCTTTTTGGAGAAGGTATTTCATTTCTTATGGGGTGTAGCAAAAACTATATAATGTATTGGGGGGGTTACGAGTATATATTAGCATGACCTTGTAAATAAGTGTTCACAAACATGACAAAATTTGCAAAATATTTTTGTGCAGTTTGTACATGACTTTTTTCCTATCATGTAAGAGAGCCCGTTTGTTTTACATTTAACATAGTTCTCTAATCTGCTGATTCGCCACCTTATTACCGCTACGCCTCAAAAAGGACATCGAACTCCTCACCGGTAATCTTTTCCTTCTCTATGAGAAGCTTAGCACAATCGTCAAGTACCCTGCGGTGCTTGACAATTATCTCTTTCGCCTTTTTATAGCAATCATCAATAATATCCTTAACCTCGGCATCAATCAATGAAGCAACATTCTCGCCATAGGATTTGGTGTGTGCAAGGTCGCGTCCGATGAACACCTCATCATCATCGCTTCCGTAGTTTACGAGACCAAGCTTATCTGAGAAGCCATACTGTGTAACCATCGCCCTGGCTGTCTGTGTCGCCTGCTTGATATCCTGTGAGGCGCCTGTTGTGACATCGTCGAATACCAGCTCCTCCGCAATTCGTCCGCCAAGGCTTACGATAATATTCTGAAGCATCTTACCCTTGGTGTTGAACATCTCATCCTTGCCAGGAAGCGGCATGGTGTAACCTGCCGCACCGGTTCCGGTAGGGATAATCGAGATAGTGTGCACCGGTCCTACATCCTTAAGCTCATGGAAGAGAATAGCATGACCGGCCTCATGGTACGCTGTAATGCGCTTCTCCTCGTCTGAGATAAGGCGGCTCTTCTTCTCCTTGCCTATTCCTATCTTAATAAATGCCTGTTCTATATCTTTTCTCGAAATGAACTGCCTGTTATGCGCTGCCGCATTGATTGCAGCCTCATTCATGAGATTCTCAAGGTCTGCACCGGCAAAGCCCGCCGTTGTGCGCGCAACCGTCTCAAGGTCGACATCATCGCCCAGCTTCTTATTCCTGCTGTGGACCTCCAGAATTTCCTTACGTCCCTTGACATCAGGTCTTCCAACCACAACCTTGCGGTCAAAACGTCCCGGACGGAGAATAGCAGGGTCAAGAATATCGACCCTGTTGGTAGCCGCCATCACGATGATACCTTCATTCACACCGAAGCCGTCCATCTCCACAAGGAGCTGGTTGAGTGTCTGCTCTCTCTCATCATGTCCGCCACCCATTCCTGTGCCTCTTCTTCTGGCAACAGCATCAATCTCATCTATAAATATTATACACGGAGCATTCTTCTTTCCGTCCTCGAAAAGGTCACGCACCCTTGAAGCGCCGACACCGACGAACATCTCAACGAAATCCGAACCGGATATTGAGAAGAACGGAACTCCCGCCTCGCCTGCCACTGCCTTGGCAAGAAGCGTCTTACCTGTTCCCGGAGGTCCCGTGAGAATGACACCCTTAGGAATTCTTGCACCTATCTCCACATACTTCTTAGGGTATTTGAGGAAATCAACTATCTCCTCAAGCTCCTCCTTCTCCTCCGCAAGACCGGCTACATCCTTGAAGGTAACGCGGTTAGGAGAGTTAGGATCTGTCATCCTTGCCCGGCTCTTTCCAAAATTCATCATCTTGGAATTGGCAGCTCCGCCACCGCCCGCTGCCTGCCTGTTTATTATGAGTGTAACCATAATCATGGCAGCCGCAATGAGTAAGAACGGAAGTATGGTAGTCACAAAAATACTCTCGCGCACAACATCATTGACAACCAGCTTAATATTTCCCTCAGCGGCGACAAGACTTGTCACATCATTTACATTGGTAACATTGAAGCGCTCAGAGCTTCTTCCGCTGTCACCGGTGAAGGTAACCTTGACTGTTCCCGTAGGCACCTCGGCATTCTGGGAAATCTCAACCTTCGTCACATTTCCCGACTGAAAATCATTTAAAAAATCACTGTAACCGTATGAAGAACTGTTCTTTCCGAATGAAGTTATGCTCATGATAAAATACATAATCACAAGTACTATCACCAGATAGATAATTCCTCCTCTGAATTGCTTATTCAACTGTTTTCCTCCTCAAATTCCACAACACCGATATATGGAAGATTTCTATATCTCTGATTATAGTCAAGTCCATAACCAACCACAAACGCATCCGGTATATTAAATCCGCAATAATCTACCTTAATATCCTTCACAACGCGGCGCTCAGGCTTATCAAGAAGTGTACAGAGCTTTACACTGGATGCCTTTCTGTCACCTAACAGCTTTATAAGATGGCTTAAGGTGCGCCCTGAGTCGATAATATCCTCAACCACGAGAACATCAAGACCCTCAACCGGTTCATCTAAGTCCTTCTTGAGATTGATATGCCCTGTTGAAGCTGTTCCTTCATAGCTTGCAACCGACATGAAATCCATTGTAAGCGGAAGATTGATTCTCTTGGCAAGCTCACACATAAAAGGTGCTCCACCCTTCAATACACATACAAGATGAAGCTTCTTTCCGGCATAATCGCGTGTAATCTGCGCTCCAAGTTCATCAATTTTTCTGTCAACTTCTTCTTCGGTCAGTAAGACCCTAACTGATTCTTTCATTTGCAGCCTCCGTTTTATTTTTCTTTTTGTTTTAATTCAAGCTTAAACAGCTCCTTAGTATCCCTGTCCACAAGGAATTCCGCACAGCGTCTCACTCCTGCCGCCCACAACACCCTGTTTCCTATGGCACACAGCCATATCTCAGGTCTTTTTTCGGCGGGAAGCTTGGAATCTATAAATATTTCTTTGATTTTCTTTCTTTTTTCCCTGTGCTGCGGCTCTGCATAGCCTATTATCATGTAGTCGCCCATGGTGCGGTGACGAATAACAAGGCCGTCACACTCCCTGTTTTCGGCGATATAATGTTTTATTTTACCATAATCAAAGTATTTAGTACAGTTATCATTCATTAAATTTTTATCAATTATATCATTTACCAGCTGTGAAAAGCCGCCATGCTCATCTTCATCAGTATCCGGCACAATAATGCTGCTTAACAGCTCATACTCCGGCTCAATATCACCCTGACGTGACACGGCATTGCCATACCTATTATTGCACATATTTACAAAAACAATTCCGTCATACTCACGTCTGGCAATTACTCCCTTTGGAAGGCTTATGCTCCTGCCGCTCTGCTTTTCATACAGCGCCACACAGGAGGCAGCATGCTTATCCTCAAGGTCTTTCGCTCCACACAGCTTTTTAAGGATATCATATATGACGCTCTTACAGATAACCGGATGTTCATTCACTATCTCATTTTTCACATGAATACCTGACGAATCGGAAGTGACATATATCTCTTCTGCCCTTGATGTCTGCATTTTAATATAGTCATCTATCTGAGCCATCCTCTCGGCGTATTTGCAGATATTCGACACCGTGCCCTCATTTACATGCTCTTCAAGATAAGGTATGACCCTGAGCCTTATCGCATTCCTCGCATAAATGTCCTCAAAATTAGTTTGGTCCGTACAGTATGATATATTATTGTCCGAAAGCCATTTTTCAATCTCATTTTTTGAGACACACAGTAACGGCCTTATTATGCCTCCCGCTGCCGGCTCCATGCCTCTTGTGCCTGCCACCGATGATCCTCTGGCAATATGGAAAAGCACTGTCTCCGCCTGGTCATTCTGGTGATGTGCCACCGCGGCAACTCCCTTGATGCCCATCGGGAGATTATCAATATTTTCACGAAATGCACCGTATCTGAGAAGCCTTCCCATTTCCTCCTCGCCGCAGCCTCGCTCCTTTGCAAGCCTTGGTACATCATAGCAGTATTCCCTGTATTCTATGCCCTGCTCTTCACACAGCGCTTTACAGAAAGCAGCGTCCGAATCCGCCTCTGCGCCCCTTATTCCGTGATGTACATGCACAGCCATAAGCTGCGTTCCACAGCCCTTACGTGTTTCCGTTATATATTTTTTCAGCATTAAAAGAAGGCATACGGAATCAGCTCCACCGGACAGTCCGACTACAACTCTTCCAATGCCTTCAAGCATGCAATTTTTCTCAATATAAGCTTTTACCCTGTCATACATACTATTCACCGTTCCTTATCCTCCATATACCTGTCACAAGTACGGTCATATCATCTGCAATCTTTTCGTCATAAAAATATACTTCGCTCAGAATCCTCTCCGCGATTGCCTGCGGCATCCGTTCTTCTATCCCCTCTATAAGCTCCTTCATGTGTTTTTCTTTATCATAAAACGGAAGTGCGTCAAGCACTCCGTCACTCATCATAATAATATAATCCCCATCCTTAAGTTCAACGCTTTCATGGTCGATAATGCTTCCGCTTATCACACCTGCCGGAAGTGATGAGGCTTCCACCACACGCACCATACCATCCCTGCTCTTTATGAAGCTCGGAACCGCACCCATCTTAAAAAAATCCGCTTTCCCATCGTACTCATTGATACTGCACATATCAATGGTCACCGGAATACCGCTCATATCATTGTCGGCAAATGTATCATTCAGAAGTCCAAGTGCCGACTCCTCGGAAAATCCCGCGTCCAGAAAATGCTCAAGCAGCTCGATAAACCTCGTGCTGTACTCATCAGCCGTGCTGCCACAGCCCATGCCGTCCGCAAGGCTTACAATGCTTCTGCCTCCCTCTAAGTTGATGTAGGAATAATTGTCCCCCGATATCCGTGCGAAGCCCCTGCTGCAGCCGGCATGTCCAAATAAAATGCGGTAATCCGTTCTCTCCTCAAAAATAAATTCGCCCTCGTCCTTACCTAATACCCTTCTGCTTCCCTCCGCTGCCCGGAGCCTCTTTCCAAGTATTTCTCCGATATCCTGTGCGAGCTGTCCTGCCGTTATACAGCCTCTCTTTCTCGAAAGCCGCATGACAATCTCAATTCTTCCCTTTACCGGCTGTAAATACAGTATCCCGGACACGTTTATACTTTCCGACCTTAGGTAATCATACAGTTTTCCTTTCTGTTCCTCGCTGATTATACAGTCTGCCTGTTCCTCACTGTCACCTAAAATACGCTCAAGCATAGCTGCCGTCTCTTTAAGCTGCAATGAGAGTGCTGTCCTGCCGCCACCACCATAAACGTTCATCAGTCTTCGGAATGCATCCGCATACTCCCTGAGTTTTCCCTGTGAATAGAATAAATTGTCCATTCGATTCTCCCCTTAGAATCAATCTCCTTTTATTTATCGGCAGTTCTTCTGTTTCACATTCTTATTTACCGGCAGCCGCCCTGTCCGGGCAGTTATAAGTAATTTTCCTATTTCCCGCTGTTATCATTAGCCCTGAATATCAGCTCATCCTCATAGATAAGTCCAAGCTTCTCACGCGCAAATTCCTCAATAAACTGCTTGGTCGTGACATAGATAGAGCGGGTCTGCAGCTCTTCCTTGCGCTTATTCTGCTCATCTATCTGCTGCGTGAGTGCAGCAATCTGTTTATCATAAGCAGCGTTCTTATCCGTAAGCCTGCCCGATGACCTGCTTACTACCAGACATATTATCGCCATAAGCATGATTGCAGCCACACCCGCAAGCCAGGTATAATTATGCGATATGCGCCTATTCTGCATAACAACGACGTGTTTTCCGTACTTCCTATTCTTTCGCATGACACTTTTCTGTTTTGTGTTTTTTCTTGCCATCCTTACGCTCACGTACCTTTCCTAGCTTATAATAAATAATTGTAACCCCTTTCTCCATATATTTCAATATCACGGAGACAATTACCATTCCGACAACCATCCCGGCTATCGAAAACCATCTGGCTGCGCCATCATTTGCCACAAGTATCACAGCGAACATGACAAACGCAGACAAAAACCAATACAGTACATCCTCCAAAGCAACAAAAAAACCGTGATGCTTTACAAGCCTTCTAAACACCACCAGCACCCTGTATGCCGCCCCGAGCATAGCGCCACAGCACAGACACCATAAAAGGAAACGAAATTCATGCGCTATAAATTCCTTCAAAAGCAGCCCCTCTTTCACTTAAAAAGTCTGTTGAGGAATGACTCACCCTTTTTCGCCGCACTCATAACCTCCGAATAGACATAACTGTCTATCTTTCCGTCCACCTCAAGCTCGCCCTTGTCAACCGACAGCTTTCCTACATGCAGGTCATGCCCCTTTATAGTCAGCATTCCGTACTCTGTCTCTAAAAGCACCTGATTAAGGTCAAATGAAATGACGTCCGTGACACCTGTAACACTACAGTTTTTTCTGTTGTTCGATGATATTTTATGTATTTTCCCGGATACCGGAAGCTCCTCCATAACACATCCCCCTTATATATACTTCCTGCCATATCCTAAATATATTATGGGGTTTATGTAATTATGCATAAATATTTACAGAGCACCCGCTCTACAGATACTTGAACATATCCTTGGCTTCTTCCTTCTTCGTGGTCTCCACAATATCAAGAACCTCAACCTTCACATTCTTAGTACCGAACGCTATCTCAATAGTGTCCCCGACCTTGACCTCGCAGGAAGCCTTAGCCGGCTTGTCATTCACAAGCACTCTCCCCGCATCGCATGCCTCATTCGCAACGGTTCTTCTCTTTATCAGTCTTGATACCTTCAAATATTTATCTAATCTCATATTAATCTCCTTCTTACCAACACATCGCTATAGATAATTACTAAACGCCCATTCACCAATAAACAGTTGTGCAATTTTAATAGTACACTGCCGGACCTTTTTGAAGGCGTCTGTGTTTAGCGGCTGTATTTTAGCCGCTTACGCACCGCTACGTCTTCAAATGAGTGCGAACGTGTCCGGAAGGGTACTATTAAAATTGCACAACGTCCGGGTATTGTTATTTCAATATGCAAACATCCCAAGACCACCGACGCAGCCTTGGGATGTCTTCATTCGTTCAGGATTATCACAATCAATTAAGCGTTAACTGTATCCTTAAGTGCCTTACCAGCCTTGAACTTAGGGCTCTTAGAAGCAGCAATCTTCATTGCCTTGCCTGTGCTAGGGTTTCTTCCCTCTCTCTCAGGTCTCTCAGCAACCTCGAATGTACCGAAGCCAACTAACTGAATCTTCTCACCCTTCTTTAACTCCTCAGCAACTACATCTGTGAAAGCCTTAAGTGCCTTCTCAGCATCCTTCTTGGATAACTCTGTCTTCTCAGCAATAGCTGCAACTAATTCTGTCTTGTTCATTTTAGAAAATCCTCCTGAAATAATATTGAACCTTCACAATTATTTATATATGTTTTGGCTATATTTGTCAAGAAAAAATAAGCATTTTAAGGGCATTATGCTATATACCGGCTGTTGCTCAGGACTCCATCTGTTTTCCCAGAAAACCTGCTGCTGAACCGGTGAGCTTTAAGTCGGTTTCAGTTAATCTGATTTTAGGCTCCTTCGTTGTGATTATGACAGCACCTATTGCGTCACCCTCACATATAATCGGACTTACAGCCTGTGAGCTGTACTCATCATTCTCACCCTGTATTATGGGAATGAACCTTCTGTCATCACGCACCGCAGCAAAGCTTTCCCTTGCGTCTATCGACTCCTCAAGCTGCCTGCTTATAGGCTTTAAAAGAACATCCTTCTTCGGTGCCCCCGCAAAAGCTATTACCTGATCCCTGTCCGTTATGCATACAATATTTCCCGTGCTCTGCGCCAGAGAATCTGCGTACTGCCTTGCGAATTCCCCCAGCTCACCTATCGGAGAATACTTCTTAAGTATAATCTCTCCCTCCCTGTCGGTGAATATCTCAAGCGGGTCCCCCTCCCTTATTCTTAACGTCCTTCTGATTTCCTTAGGAATTACAACTCTCCCCAAATCATCAATTCTACGAACTATTCCCGTAGCCTTCATATAATAAAAATCCTCCTGTATTCTACATATTTTTCCATAATCTGTGCTATGTGGATAGTATGTGGAAATACAGGAGGAAATATACCATTAAAATTTAGTGAATACGTCCGTCTCTTTCTGAAGAGCAGACGCAATTTCCCTGTTCTCATTCATTCTTTCGTTGATATTGTCCATATCGGCAACAAGAGTCTGTGTGCTCTTTGCAGCACCATTTACACCCTTTGCACCCTCCTCAATCGCATGTGTGATGCTGCTGATTGAGTCGGCAATTGAGTCGACCTCATTCTTTAACGCATCCGTTTTTTCGGTAAACTCATTCATCACACTCTCGATATACGTTGCGTTCTCACGGTATTGTGCTCCACCTTCAACAAACGCAGCGAACTCAGGCAGTATAGCTTCCTTCATATAGCTTACAAGGTTGTCAGCATTATCACTGAGGTTGTGTACCGCATTGGTCACTATGCCGTTAATCTGCTGTATATGATTAGCTGTCTCACGGCTCGAATCGGCAAGCTGTCTTATCTGCTCGGCAACCACCGCAAAGCCACGTCCGGCCTCGCCCGCTCTCGCCGCCTCAATTGAAGCATTAAGTGCAAGAAGATTGGTCTGGCTTGATATATTTAAAATATCGTTAGTAAGTCCGTTTACCTGCTCAACACTCCTGCTGTCCTCAATAGCCTGATTGAGAACATTGAGAATCTCGTTAACCTTAAGGTTCGTACGCTCCATATTGGTTCTTGCATCCGCCTCAAGCTTATCCGCACTCTCCTTCATTCCCTTGGAGTACTCATTGATCTCGCCTGATTTTCCGGCTATCTCCACTACCTTTTCAAGCACCGCCTCCGCATTCTGGTTTATCACTGAAGCCGACTCACCTATCTCCTGCATTGTGGCGGAAAGCTCCTCCGTGACTGCTGATAGGTCTGCCGCACTGTCATTCGAGGTATGAAGATTCTGCTGCACCTCCCCCACAACAGCCTCAAGCTTCTGTGAATTGATTATGATAAGCCTCATGATGTTCTGAAGCTTTTCCATAAAGGTGTTGATACCGTTTCCAAGGTCTGCTACCTCGTCATTGGAAAGTATGGTTATACGCCTTGTAAGGTCGCCCTGTCTGTCATCTATGCCCTTAATTATTCCCTTAATTTCCTTTGTGGCAACATTGAGCTTACGTATAACAAGCATAAACACACCATATAATGTAACAAAAAGCAACACCAGTATAAGCATAATTATGAACATACCGCGTACTCTGGCTGAGCTATACTTTGCCGCAAGCTCCGCGCTTGCTTTTTCAGACTGTGTTCCGGCATTACTCATCATAGTCTCAATCTGGACATCCATATCTCTGCTGTACTCCGAAATGGCTCCGTTCGCAAGCTCATAGGCCGCTGTCTTCTTACTGTTTCCACTGTATGCAAGGAGATTGGCTATCTCATGCTTTAAGCCCTCATAGCTGCTGCTGAACTGTGTAAATGCCTGCTCGTCATCCTTAGGCAGTCTCTTTGAATACTCATCAAGCATAGCATCAAGCTTCGCCTCCTCAGCTCTTACTGAGTCCACAAGTGCCACCATGCTGTCAAAGTCAGACGCAATTATATGTGACAGCGCAAGTCTGTGTATAGCTGATGCTTCCTTCTGAATCTCGCTGAGGCTTGTAATATTGTACAGATTTTCCTCGACAATCTTAGTTGCCGTATCATTAACTCTTTTCAGGCTATTCATCGACCAGATATTAGATACAACCGAAACTATACCAAGTATAATAACGGGAACAAGAATAATATATTTTAAACTGAGTCTTTTTTTATTCATATCGTCTCCTCCTATTGCTCGGTAATACCTTCCACCAGCTTGTCAAGCTTCTCCTGAAGCTGCGTCGTCGTCGTATTCCCGGCAAGAAGACTGTCAATAAACCTGGTACAGGAATCCCAATACTTGTTACCGATACGCTGAAGCACTCCATATTGTGACTGTTCAATAACCGCCGCTATAGCCGGAACCTTTGCCACCTCCTCGGAAGCAGCCGCTACCTTATTGGAAGGTCCCTGATTCTGCTCTACGAACCTCAAGGTCTGATTCTGTTCATTCGTAAGCCACTGTGCAAGCTTAAATGCCCAATCCTTATTTTTTGAATAATAATTGACACCTACCATCTTGTAGCCTGTAAAGGAAGCCATCTGTATCTGTCTGCCGTTGCAGGTGTATGTAGGAAGCTTGCAGGCACCATAATCATCACCCCAGATATTCTTTACGGCAACAGCCTGCCATACACCGCTGACAGCCGCTATGACCTCTCCGTCCGCTGCCTGTGCAACCCATTCGCTATCAGGCTGTGCAACGAAGCCCGGGCTTGAGATAACATTCACAATCGCCTCCGCAACATCAAGTCCCTTTATGTCTCCGTCCACGGTATTCCAGTCGCAGCTGTTGGTAATACCATCCTCGTTAATATTCATGCTAAGCCCCGTATTTCCGAAGAATGAATACATATACCATCCTGAATTAAGCTCCATGGAAAGCTTTTTCCCATTCTCCTCACACACTGCAAGTATGGAATCGAGTGTCTTCACATCATCCTCTGTGAAATAATCCTTGTTGTAATACAGAAAATAACCGTTGTCCGCAGTCATAGGATATGCATATAATGTATCTCCCGCTGTCGCCGCAGCCACCGACTCTACCACCATCTCGTCCTTAACCTCCTGTACATTCGGAACCGGTGCCAATGCACCACCTGCTACCATGGCACTGAGCTGGTCATCCGGGAACGAAAAGACATCCGCACCATTCTGCACATCGCCAAGCAGCACATCTCTGGTGGTTGAATCAGGCTGTGCCTCAAGCGTGATATCGAAATTCGCCTGTCCCTTATATTGCTCAATAAAGCTGTCAATCATCTTCTGTACCGTCGGGTGCTGTGTCTCCTCAGCCCACACCTTAAGTGTAATTACTCCGCTATTATTGGTATTATCGTCCTGCATTATATCCTGCGTACCGTCCGGCGTACCATTATCAACTGAGGGTGCCATCACACCCTTCCCGGAGCACCCGGTAACCGTACCCAGAACCAAAAGAGCTGTAAGTACCATTGCGCTGTACTTTCTTGTCATAATATTCCTCTCCTTCTTCGTTACTAATAATATTTAATCGACAAATCAGTCCATTAAATCTATCTGGTATTAAAGAAAATTTTAACACAAAAAGGAATATTTTTCAATCTTTTCGACCAAAACAGGCGAAAATCAGAACAAATGTTCGTTATATCGCACAATAATATTATATTTTTAGTCGGAACAGTCGTGTGTCTGGGTTATACTTTTATTTTCAATGTGCCACACCTCATCATATCGGGCAGCATTGCAAGCAGCCCTTTTTCTATCTCATGGATGTTCCCGCTGTCGAGATGTGCGAACGGCTCGTCAAGCTTTTCCTTGTCGCAATCCCTGAACATACATATATTATTGTGCAGCGTATCGGCAGACAGAAACACCGGCTGTGACAGATATGCCGTGTGTGAAAAAAAGAAAACTGCCGCCCATGGGAAATCACGGTGCGGCAGCTTCCTTTGTCATATCACACTTTTTGCAGAGCTTTAAGTATGCTCAAGTATGTTTAAAGCCTGCTCAGATAAATAATTTTATATAGCTCTCGTAGCATTCTTAAGCCATTCAAGCTCCTCACCCTCGAAGTCAGGGCTGATTGCCGCAAATACCTTCGCATGGTATGCGTTCAATCTCTCCTTCTCCTCAGCGGTCATGCAGGATACATCGACGGCATCGAGGTCAAACGGAACCATCGTCAGCGGCTCAAAGCCCATGAACTGACCGTACTCAGTCTTTTCCCTCTTAACACAGAGAACGAGGTTCTCATGTCTTATACCGAACTTGCCCGTAATGTACATTCCCGGCTCATCGGAGGTAATCATGCCCTCCTCAAGCACTGCGGAAGGTCCGCCGGGTGCAATCTTGGTTCTGATGCCGTTAGGACGCTCATGTACATTGAGAAGATATCCAACGCCGTGACCTGTTCCGTGGTTGTAGTCCATGCCATTTCTCCAAAGCGGCTCACGCGCGATATAGTCGAGGTTCTCTCCTCTTGCGCCATATAAGAACTTTGCAGCCGCAAGATTAAGATGACCCTTGAGAACAAGTGTGAACACCTTCTTCTCCTCGTCGGTAAGCTCACCGAGTGCAATTGTCCTTGTTATGTCGGTCGTTCCCTCATAGTAATGTCCGCCCGTATCTGCGAGAAGGAAGCTTCTCGGCTCAAGCTTGGCATCCGTCTCCTCGGTTGCTGAATAATGCACGATGGCACCGTGAGAACCATAGCCCATAATCGGGTCGAAGCTCTCTCCAAGGTATCCCGGCTGCTTCTTTCTGAACTCGTCAAGCTGCACTGCCGCGCTCATCTCGCTTATATCGAGCCTTCCGACATTCTTCTTGAGCCAGTATATAAAGTGTGTGACAGCCATTCCGTCCTTCACATGAGCCTTCTTCTCGTTCTCTCTCTCCGCAACAGTCTTGACTGCCTTAGGAAGCACAACAGGGCTCTGCTCCGCTCTTACATTGGCTGTGTCCGGAAGCGAATGAACGATAAGGAAGTTAGCCGTAGCCTTGTCAACAAGAACGACTGCATTCCTGTCCACCTTCTTCAAATCACTGTAAATATCATTATACCTTCTAAGCTCAATGCCGTCCGCTGCCAATCTGCCCTTGATATCGGCATTTAAAATGCTCTCCTCGAGATAGAGAACCGCACCGTCGGCGGTCATTGTCATATATGATAAGAATACCGGATTGTATGCTACATCATTTCCACGAAGATTTAACAACCATGCGATATCGTCAAGCGCTGTTAGAACAAGAAGATCTGCTCCCTCCTTCTTCATCGACTCACGGATTTTTGCAAGCTTCTCCTCACGGCTCATGCCCGTATACTCAACGGAAAGCTCCCATACAGGCTCCTTAGAGAGAGCCGGTCTGTCCGTCCATACCTTGTCGACAAGGTCCTCACCGCATACATAGGACATATTTCTTCCCTTGATGCTCTCCGTTATCCTGCCCATGAAAGCGTCAGTTACAGTTCTTCCGTCGAAGCCTATATTACTTCCATCCTCCAGTTTATCTGCAAGGAATTCCGCTATCGTAGGCACACCCTCCTCACCCATCTTCATAAGAGTGATTGTGCTGCCCTCAAGCTGTGCTGCTCCCTGAAGAAAATATCTTCCGTCAGTCCACAATCCAGCCTCATCAGGAAGCACTACAAGTGTTCCCGCAGAGCCTGTGAAACCCGACATAAAAGCTCTCGCCTTAAAATAATCTCCAACATACTCAGAGCCATGGAAATCGTCAGTACATATAATATATGCCTGAATATTCTTTTCCTTCATAAGTGCGCGTAACGCGCCAAGTCTCTCGACTACCGTACTCATGTGATACACCTCGCTTCTATATATTGGGACATAGGTGTCAGACCCCTGTCCCAAGTCTGGGACAGGGGTCTGACACCTATGTCCCATGCATGTATTATAGTAAATGTCGGAGGATTTGTACAGCACATCTGAATATTAGTATAATATTATGGCTCATTTACGAAAAAAGGCTCCGGCAATAATGCCAAAGCCTTTTCACTATATAATACAATTTTACCCCGCAATACTATTTCCCGTATAAAGCTGGTAGTATCTTCCCTTCTGCTCTATAAGGTCATCATGGGTTCCTCTCTCGATTATTCTTCCCTGCTCAAGAACCATTATACAATCACTGTTCTTTACGGTGGAGAGTCTGTGTGCGATGACGAAGGTTGTTCTGCCGTGCATGAGCTTATCCATACCATCCTGTACCATCTTCTCAGTTCTCGTATCGATTGAGGAGGTAGCCTCATCAAGAATGAGAACAGGCGGGTCTGCGATTGCTGCCCTCGCGATTGCGAGAAGCTGTCTCTGACCCTGGCTTAAGTTAGCACCGTCACCGGTGAGCATCGTGTTGTAGCCATCGGATAGCTTGGTGATAAAGCTGTCCGCGTTGGCAAGCTTAGCCGCCGCGTACACCTCCTCATCAGTCGCATCGAGCTTGCCGTAGCGGATATTCTCCATGACCGTTCCGGTAAAGAGGTGTGTGTCCTGCAAAACTATTCCGAGGGACTTTCTTAAATCGCTCTTCTTAATCTTGTTGATGTTGATTCCGTCGTAGCGGATTTTACCATCCTGAATATCATAGAAGCGGTTGATAAGATTGGTTATTGTCGTCTTACCTGCTCCGGTGGAGCCTACGAAGGCAATCTTCTGTCCCGGCTCAGCGAACATCTTTATATTGTGGAGAACTATCTTATCCGGATTGTAACCGAAATCCACATCATCGAATACCACATCACCCTTCAATTCCTTGTAGTCGGTAATGCCTGTGTCCTTGTGATAGTGCTTCCAGGCCCACATTCCTGTACGCTTTTCGCTCTCCTTGATTGTACCGCCATCCTTGACTGCATTTACAAGGGTAACATATCCATCATCAACCTCCGGTGTCTCATCGAGAAGTCTGAATATTCTCTCACCACCTGCAAGAGCCATGATGATACTGTTAAACTGCATGCTCACCTGATTGATAGGCATGTTAAGGCTCTTATTGAAGGTGAGGAAGCTTGCAAGACCTCCAAGTGTAAAGCCGCCGACTCCGCCGAGTGCAAGCGCACCTCCGGCTATAGCTATGATAACGTAGCTGATGTTACCAATCTGGGCATTGATAGGTCCTAAGATGTTGGCAAATTTATTCGCATTGTAGGAGCTGTCGCAGAGCTCTTCGTTAATCTTGTCGAAGCGCTCCATGTTCTCCTCCTCATGGCAGAATACCTTTACGACCTTCTGACCACCCATCATCTCCTCAATAAAGCCGTTTACCTCACCCAGGTTCTTCTGCTGCTTTACGAAGTACTTTCCGCTCATTCCGGTAGCCTTCTTGGTGACAACGAGCATAAGACCTACAAGCACAAGAGTTAACAGTGTAAGCGGTATGTTAAGGATAATCATACTTGCCAGCACACCTATGATGGTGATTGAGCTGTTGATAAGCTGAGGGATACTCTGGCTTATCATCTGTCTGAGCGTATCAACATCGTTGGTGTAGATTGACATGATATCGCCGTGTGCATGTGTATCAAAATATTTTATAGGAAGGGACTCCATGTGTACAAAAATCTCATCCCTTAAGCTTCTCATGGTTCCCTGTGTAACATAAACCATCATCCTTGTATTTACATAGGCTGCTATAACACCCACCGCATAGAAGCATGCCACTCTTATGATTGCGTGGAGCAGCTGCGTATAATCAGGTACGGTCTGCTGCATGAGCGGCATAATATACTGGTCAATAAGTGTTTTCGTAAACATGGTTCCCTGTATCGTAGAAAATACAGTGAGTACAATACATACAAGAACCACTATGCACTGCAGCAGATAATTCTTAGCCACAAAGCCTATTATTCTTTTAAATACCTTTCCAGGATTAGCGACTGTAGGCTTCGCTCCTCTTGGCGGTCTTCCTCCCATTGGTCCCGGCATTATGCTTCACCTCCGTTTTCATCAAAATCACCGCTGCCTCCGGTCTGTGACTCATATACATCGCGGTATATAGCGTTGGAAGCAAGCAGCTCCTCATGTGTTCCGATTCCGTTGATACGTCCGTTGTCCATCACGATTATGCGGTCCGCACCCTGAACACTTGAAATTCTCTGTGCAATGATAATCTTCGTTGTCTGCGCAATCTCCGTGGCAAATGCATGACGGATTTTCGCATCGGTTGCAGTATCAACAGCGCTTGTGCTGTCATCAAGAATAAGTATCTTAGGCTTCTTTAAAAGTGCTCTGGCAATACACAAACGCTGCTTCTGTCCACCCGATACATTCGTACCACCCTGCTCGATGTAGGTGTTGTACTTGTCCGGGAATTTCTCAATAAATTCATCAGCACATGCTAACCTACATGCTCTCATGCACTCCTCATCCGTGGCATTCTTATCGCCCCAGCGAAGATTGTCGAGTATTGTTCCTGAGAAAAGCACATTCTTCTGGAGAACAACGCTCACCTCATCACGAAGTGTCTCAATGTCATACTCTCTTACATCCCTGCCACCGACCTTTACACTACCTTCATCCACATCGTAAAGACGGCTTATAAGGTTCACAAGGCTTGACTTGGAGCTTCCGGTTCCGCCGATGATACCGATTGTCTCACCGGATTTGATTGTGAGGTTGATATCATTTAACACTCTCTTGTCGGCGCCCTTATTGTAGCCGAAATTTACATGTTCAAATACAATTTCTCCGTCCTTTACCTCATAGCAAGGGTTATCAGGATTGGTGATATCAGGCTTCTCCTCAAGCACCTCTGCGATACGCTTTGCACTTGCCACACTCATCGAAATCATTACAAATATCATGGAAACCATCATAAGGTTCATAAGAATTGTCATACAGTAGGACAGGAGGCTCATAAGCTTACCTGTTGTGAGCAGCACGCCGCCGGAGCCTACAATCATCTTCGCGCCGACCCAGCTTATAAGCAAGATACAGGTATATACCGTAATCTGCATAACAGGGTTGTTGTATGCAACCGTCTTTTCTGCTTTTACAAAAATCCTGTAGATATTGTTGCTGGCATTCTTGAATTTCTTCTTCTCATAATCCTCACGGACATAGGCCTTGACAACACGGATTGCCGATACATTCTCCTGGACACTCGCGTTCAGCTCATCGTACTTAGGAAATGCCGCATTGAAATACTTGGTCGCATGTCCTATGATGACGGCAAGAATACATGAGAGTATCACAAGCGCGATAAGATATATAAATGCAATGCGCGGACTGATGATAAATGACATTATCATCGCAAAGATTAAGCTCACCGGTGCCCTCATACACATTCTTAAGAGCATCTGGTATGTATTCTGTACATTTGTGACGTCCGTTGTAAGTCTTGTCACAAGTCCCGCTGTGCTGAACTTGTCAATGTTAGAAAAGGCGTAGGTCTGGATATTGTCAAACATACCCTTTCTGAGATTCTTTGCAAAACCTGTTGAGGCCTTCGCTCCGTAAACACCACCCATGATTCCGGCAAACAATCCGACCATGGCAATCACTACCATGCAGCCGCCGACCATGAGTATGTAGCCCATATCACCCTTCTCAACACCATTGTCGATAAGTGATGAGAGCAGATACGGAATGAGCATTTCCATAAGCACCTCTAAAATCATAAAAAAAGGGGTCGCGATGGATGCTCTCTTATACTCTTTTACATAAGCACCTAATGTCTTTAGCACTGTTCATCCTCCTTATTCATATCATTGATATTTTTTCTCATCTTCTCTATAACATTCAAAAAGACCTGTTTTTCCTCTTGTGTGACATTCTGTTCAAGCTCCTCGTGGAGCATATCGATGACTCGCACCGTAGCAGCGTGTGTCTCCTCGCCCTTTTGCGTGAGAACTATTTTCTTGCAGCGTCCATCATTATCGTCCGTGCGGCACACCAGGTAGCCTTTCCTCTCCATAAGCTGAAGTATATTGGTAACCGATGACTTGCCTATACCGAACTCCTCACCTATATCCTTCTGGTACACGTCAACATCCTTATGCCTGCTTAGATATCCAAGGATATGCCCATGCATTACCGTTACCTCGTCAAAGCCGGCCTCTACCAGCTTCTTTTTCAGCTGACGAAAAATAGTGTTGTCCATCTTCTTAATCTCGAACCCCAAATAGCGTTTCTTTTCCAACTCGTGCTCCTTTCCTCATGATGTGGCTTAGATAAAAACCCATACATAACAGACATGGTGCCATTATCTATAGCCCGGTTATCCGTCAAAAGCCTTAACCTTCAGCAAAAAACTGTTCGAGGTCGAACAGTTTGATACTGAACTGTTCGACCTCGAACTATTATAATTTTAATTTTTTTTAAAGTCAAGAATTTTTTTCCATCGTTGGCTGTTTTCATCACGCAGCATGCGTATCCTGTCGTGGTCGCTTATGCCGTCTCCTATCGGCTCAATCCTGTCCAATATATGCACGTCAAAATATCTTCTCTCCACGCCGCCTGTTTTTTTTCGCGCATAATGTTCAGTATCTCCTGCATCGCGGCAGGTTATAAAAAGAGGAAGAACAGGCACATTATTTTTCACGGCATAGTAAAATGCACCGTTTTTCAGCGGTCGCGGTCTGTCATAGCCCCACCACTCAGACTGCTCCGGAAATACGAGGACGCAGTCGCCTTTTCCAAGATAGTACGACACAGCACTGTTGAACCGTCTCACCAGCCTGTGTCCCCGTGGAAACGGCATTATACCGAACGCCCTCATGTACTCACCGAGCCGCCCCCTCCGGTTATTAAAATCCGCCACCATGACCTTGAGCTGCCGTCCCCGCAGCACACCACTCCTTTTGAGTGCCCATTCTACCACCAGTGCATCGAGCTTGTTTATGTGGTTGCAGGTGATTATCATGCCATGATTATCTTCACGGCACGCTCCCTCACCCTCTTCGTAAAATCCAAAAATCCGCGTGCGGAATATGAAGCGGTTCACAATCCACATAAACGGCTTGATTATAAACGCGCGTATCAATGCCTGCCGGAACTTTAAAGCTCCCGTCGGAATATAAGGAAATTTTTCATCGACCGGAAGGCTGCTGCCGTAATCTACCGGGTCAAGATGTGCATTGAAATCCCCCTTTTTCTCCGCCTCCTTTATCTTCTCCAGCACATCGGGTGTTGTGTATGCGAGCTTAAAATAATTCATCAATACTGCACCCTCCCGATTTTCTCCCAACCCTTCGGATGCACGCCAAGCACCGCACGCCCCACGATGAGGATGTATTCCATGTAAAAAAATGGGTGCACCAGCATTAGGCACAGCTTATTAAACCATGACAGTCCGATATTTTTCCAGTCTGCAAGCACTGCCATCACGGACAGCGCAAAAAAAGCGGTATAGATAAGCATGAATGCCGCCGCTGCCTGCCATATTCTAAATGTAACCAGATTAAATACTGCCGCCACGGACAAGGTTCCGATGTATGCATACACAAGCCACAGCGACAATATATAATAATTATCGATAGAAGCCCTCACCCCGCGGCGTTTTAGAAGCTTGCGACAGTAGAGCCTGTCTGCAGCCACCATTCCTGTCATCCAGCGTGTTCTGCGCTTATTGGTGTCCGTATGCGATGGTGTTTCCTCAAGATACAGCTTCGCAAATGAATAGTGAAAGGTCTTTATCCCCTTGCACGCACAGTCGCGCTGTAGCTCCATGTCCTCCGTGAGCGTCTGTCTGTAAATCCAGCCGCCCCACTCCTCGACCAGATCTCCTCTTATAAGTATTCCCGTTGTTATCGGCATAGTGGTGAGCCCGAGCGCGCTCTTGTACCTGTTCCCAAGCTCATCTATAATCGGCCATACCAGGCCATTCTGACAGGTTATGGCATTTACCACTTTTTCTGAAGCGCTGTTTAAATAACCCATGCTATAATTTCCGACCAGCTTCCGCCCCGTTATCACCTGCGCCCCGCTTGCAAGCGCATCGTTCATATTTGCCAGGAAATCCACATCAAGCCGGCAGTCCGCATCGACGATTATATAACCATCATACTTCTTTCCCGCTGCCAGAATATGCCTTATACAGTAATCAAGACAGTCACCCTTGCTCTTCTGCGCCTCATCGACATACACCTTCGCACCAATCTCCCGCGCATAGCCAATCACCTCGTCACGCGGATTCTTCACGATAACATAAGTGTCGAACAGACTATCAACTGATTTTTTATCTGCTTTCCTATCTATATTTTTTTCCGTATGTTTATCTGCGTTTCCAATACCACCATTTAGATAATCTGCACCATAGCTCTGCTCCTCTATGCTCTTAAAAAGCGGCAGAACCGCCCTGCCCTCATCGCGCGCCGGAACAATGAGCGCAAAACGGTGCCTTCTCCCACACTTCCAGCTTTTCTGCGGAAAAATCCACCCGAACCAGCCAATCAGCCGTGGAAAATACAGTACCAGAAATATTATTGTAATAAAAATCAAAAAATTGTTTTCCATATATTATCCCCTTTTTAATCAGCTGCACTGCAAAATTTACATGCATATAAATGTTTTAAATATATTATCTAACATACAAATAAATTTGATTTCTCTTCCTCCCATAATCTATATATACCTAATCACTACGATGTTGGAGACAGAACATGCTCTGTAAACTTAGCGTGTTTAACGTATTATATTTTTTATCCTCTCATACTGCTCTAATATCTCATCGTGCGCATGGAGCTTATATATACTGTGCAGCTTCTCAATCTCCCAAGGTTTCACATTTACTGTGTGAATATACGGAAATATTCGGAGAGATTTGCAAAAATGCTGCAGCACGGTGTTTGGTCTATAACGCTTCTGCTCATTATATTTTTCGGGGAGAAAGAGCTTATTTTTACATACGCGGTTCAGCGCGGTCTGGTCGGGAAAGAACATTTTTCTCTCGCGGCACATTTTTCTCGCATTTTTAAATAAACCATTTTCACGACATCGCGGCATATTAAAAAGCAGCACGCCCGTGTTCATGTAATTATATTCAATAAACCATTTCCCGAGAAAATCCCTCACACCGGCTATCTCAAAATCAGATATACCCATGTTGTAAAGCGGCTCTATATCATCGCAGGCGACCACATCCGCGTCGAGGTAGAGAAGCCTGTTCACAAGAATGTCGTCCGCATATAGCCGCAGCATGGAATACGGCGTGTATACCGTGTCCTTATTGACCCAGCCGGCGAGCTCATTTTTAAAATCTTGCGTTTTATCAATCAGCAAAACATGACTTTGCGGGCACACACCCGTCACAATATTCTCGATAATTCTCGCCTGCTGCCAGCATATCGGTGTGTAGTCCTCGCGCATATTTTCAAGCCCTGCGGTAAAAATGTAAATATTTAACTCGCCCTTATAATATTTTGTTATAGAAAGAACAGCTATCAGTATACCGTCAAAGGCGCGTGAATTGCCGCAGAACAGGATATTCATGGGAGCCTCCTTAGATTAATAATTCAATCCGTTATCCTCAATCCGCTTTGTTGCTTTATAATAGTAAAATCACTTGTTCTTAATATATTCTACTTTCTCATAGGTGGAATTTTCACTGCGCGCCGTCATGGCATCGTGCACTTGATTTCGCAATTTCACGGCAGCTTGTCTTGGGTTTATTGTGGTGTCCGGATAGAAAGGTCCGTCAATATATATTGTGATTTTTGTCCTGAAAAGGTGTTTCTGATAAGTTATGGTAAAAGAAAATGCAGGGCGGTCATATATTACCGGATAACGGAAGGAGCTCTCGTTAAAAGGACGAATTCTCGTGTAATAAGGCCAGATATGTGCCTCGGGGTAAATAAAAACCGGGTGTCCCGTGCCGATGTAGTTCTCAAGCTCCCCAAGGAAATTTTTCATGCCCCCGAGCTTATTAGGTATCGGAAAGGCGCCCAGCATCTCCATGATATTCTTCGTTCCGTAGAGCGATACATTGTCAGGGTGTGCCAGTATGATGGCCTTCCTCGGGAAGCTTATGCATGCCGGAATGTAACCATCCCCCGGGATCTGGGTATGATTTCCATAGAAAAATGCCGGCCTGCACCTGCCATGACCGCCATCCCGTAGTCCGCACAGCTTATCTTTCCCCTCTATCCTCATGCAGAACCGCAGCTTCATGTATATAAATGCAACAGGAGTCATTATTATGTGATACAGCACCCATGCAGCCACCTTCCACAGCCTTCCGTGGCTGTAGCGGTAATTTTCATCGACAGTTATCGTGTTCCTCTTTATGCCGGAAAATTCATCCTCCAGCTCATTGTCATAGTAATATACTTTTCTGTGCTTCATGAGGAATATTATTTACATAAAATATTCAATTTATTCTATATGTCTGACGACATTCTATGATTTGCAAAATGCATAAGTTAAATCATTTTTTTCGTTCATTATATTCCTTTGGCAATTTGCCCGACTATGACTGACAAATTGATGCAAACTAATATTTACAATCCCCCTCAAAAAAAATATAATAATACATGTCAAAAACTAATATCACAAACACAAGGAGCTCACATGAATAAATCCTTCACCCAAAAAATGACAACAAAAAATATTTTTTACATAATTCTCATATGTTTCATCCTCTCGGTCATACCGCTGTATGTAATCGGCATGTTCGCGCACCCGAGCGTCGACGACTATTACTATGGCACGGAGACTGTGCAGGTGTGGAATGAGACCCACTCCTTCGCGTCGGTTGTAAAATGCTCCTTCGACGAGATGATTAACACCTACAATATATGGCAGGGCAATTTTTCAGCAATCTTCCTCATGCGCCTGCAGCCTGGAATATTCGGTGAGCAATACTATTTTATTGCGCCGCTTATACTTCTCAGCGCGTATATGGGCTTTTCGATTTTCTTTTTTTACACTGCGCTGAAAAAAATATTCAAGGCGGACAGCTACCTTGCCGCGACTGTGGGAATCTGCCTCACCTTCGTGTCAATGCAGCTGTGCACGACACCGAGCGATTCATTTTACTGGTATAACGGTGCTATATATTATACATTTTTTTACAGTCTCATGCTGTTTCTCTTTGCGCTTCTTATAAGAATGAGAACCGCCAAAGCTGCCGGCACGATTATCCTCACTGCAATAAGCTCTGTATCTGCCTTTCTTATCGGTGGAAGCAACTACGCAGCTGCGCTTTTCATGTGCATTATTCTGGCTCTAAGTGCGGGTTCCGCGGTTTATTTTGTAATACTTAGGAAAAATAAGGTCATCCGTCCTTACCATATGGCGGCATACATCATCGTCGCAGCCGCAGCCATGGCAGGACTTTTTATAAGCATGGCGGCACCGGGAAACGCTCTGCGCCAGCAATCCGTGGGCGGAAGCACCGGCATTGTAAAGACCTTCGTCTACACCTTTGCATTCGGCGGTTACAGCATCGCCAAAGTGTTGAATGCTCCATGCCTTATATTTTTTATATGCATGATTCCGGTATTTTACCGCATAGCAAGGCGCAGCGGCTTCACCTACAGATATCCGCTCCTCGTTGCAGTGTTCACCTTCGGTCTGTACTGCTCAATGGGAACGCCTGTATTCTACGCGCAGGGGCTGCGCATGCCGTACAGAATGATGAACATTATATTTTTTGCCGCGTATGTTCTCATCACTTTTAATCTTATATATTTTCTGGGATGGATTGGGAATAAGACAAAAACAGAAAAAAGACATATATTCCTTGATGACATCGTTAATAATTTTTTTGAAAAAATAAAAGCAAGCCGCAAAAACACCCTCCTCGCGCTTGCCATAAGTCTCTGTGCCTTTGTAATCGCCTGCATAGGCTGTATAGAGGTCGGTGAGACGGAATATAAGAGCGGTGACGCAGGCTTTGGCAAGCTTCCTCTGTCCGCCGCTGCAACACTCTCACTCATAAACGGCGACGCCAAAACCTATGACTGCGAACTGACTGCCCGCGATGAATACCTAAGAAGCACAGGCGATGACGAACAGTTCGTGACTGTTCCCGCCCTGTCGAAGCGCCCTGCACCGATATACCACTCCGACATAACCGATGACCCCGGCGACTGGCACAATGCACATGTGGCTATGTATTACCGGAAGGAGTGTATATGGACGGAGTGATAAATTGTTAATAACTCTTAAACCTTGGCTTAACAGTGATAAGGAAGTAATTCTTATTTTTACTGTTGGCTGACAGATTCGGGTGTGCAGGGCAACCGTAAGGCTGCAAAAGCTGTCTGTTTCCAACAGAAACAGACAGCTTTTAATTTGCGTTGAAAGCATCTCGCTGTTTTCTCTCGAGTGGGGCGGTCTTCCCACGGACCGCCCCGCGAAGCCGTTACGGCTCGATGATGTTGAATGGGTTGGCTCCGGTGATCGGGAACTGGTTCATATTCTCCATCATCAGCGTCAGCAGCTCTGCGCTGCCCTCAACCTTGACGGCCTGTGTAACCGTTTCCTGATTGTTGGTCAGGATCGCAAACAGCGCATTCTTCGGGCAGGTAATAGACACGTCCGCATCATCAGACAATGTATCCGCATAGACCAGCAGCACACCATTCTTCACGCGGAGCATGTGCTGTTCGCCCACGTCAGGCAGGATCACGTTCATGGTGAAGTCGCGGTCAGCCAGCGCCTGCTTGTCCATGACAATGGCCATATAGTCAAACAGCATGGGCGCGGAGAGGGCCTTGACCATGTCGCCGGTAGATTTGGTGGAAGCGGTGAAATTGGCGTTTCCATGGCGCAGCTCCTGCGCGGCGGTCAGATATTCGTTGCGCCACGGACCGGACTCCGCCTGATACCCCAGCTGCTCCAGTGCATCGGCGCACAGAAGCCGTGCATCGGTGTTCGTCGGGTCGGCAAAGACGATGGTATTTGTGACCTCGGCGACCCACTGATATTCACCCTTGTCAAAATCCGCCTTTGCCATTTGCAGGACATTGTCAACATCCCCCAGGTACTCCACCCATTTTTTTGCGCTGTCGCTTGGCATGAGGGGGTTCAGGTTGACAGGGTTGCTGTCATACCAGCCCATGAACTTCTGGTAGACCGCCTTGGCGTTGTGGGCGACCGTCCCGTAGTACTGGCGGGTGTACCAGATTTTATTGAGCGCCTCCGGAAGCTCGATCATGTTGGAGATCTCGTCGCTGGTGTAGCCCTGATTGATATAGGTCAGAGTCTGGTCGTTGATGAACTTATACACGGCAGCCGTGTTGACCATGTAGTCGTTCACCACGTTGTTTCCCCAGTGCGGCCAGTTGTGGGACTGGAAGGTGACCTCCGCGTCCTTGCCGTAAAGGGAAATGGCCTCGGTGATATAGCTTGCCCATGCCGCGCCGTCGCGCACCTCCGCGCCGCGCAGCGTGTAGAGATTGTGGAGCGTGCCGGTGCAGTTTTCCGCCATCCACAGCGCCTTGTACTGGGGCAGCCACGTGTTCATTTCGGCGGGCGCTTCCGTACCCGGCGTGAGCTGGAACTCCAGCTCCACACCGTCGATCGTCAGCTTTTCGCCAGACTGCGTGATTTCATAGCTGGGCGTCATGAACGAGACCGTTCCGGTGGACTGTCCCATGCCGATGCCCTGCGCCAGCTTGCCGGTCACGCCGGGGGTCAGAAGGATGCCATACTGATAATTGCTGCGGCGGCCCATACCCTTACCGGCGTAGACATTTTCCTTCACGGAGTGCTCCGTGAAGCCCACAGGCGTGATCACTGGGATCTTGCCGCTGGCGAGCTGATCTTCAATAGAAAGTGTCTCGTCTGCCTTATCCTCTTTCGCCATCACGCCGGCGATGCCGCCAAAATGGTCGGCGTGGGAATGAGAGATGATGACGGCCTTGACCGGGAATTTACCAAGATTCTTTTCGATCAGCTGCATGGCAGCCTGACTGCACTCCACGCTCATCAGCGTATCAAAGACGATCCAGCCGGTATCGCCCTTGACAACGGTGAGGTTTGCCATGTCATAGCCGCGGACCTGATAGATGCCATCCGTCACTTCAAAAAGGCCATAAGCGTGGTTATTTTTCGTGTTCTCCCAGAGACTTGGATTTACGCTGTCAGGCGCTTTTTCGTAATCGTCCAGGAACGCATAGGCTTTCTGACTCCAGAGGATCTTCCCATCCTCGTCCTTTAGTTCCAGTGTTTCCGGCGCGTCGATCAGTCCACGGGTGGCGAATTCATATTCCTGCTTATCATCGAAGTCAAGTTCATCGTAGATGGCGGCATTTGCCTTTGCCGTAAAGTCTGTGGCGGGCTTGACATCAGCAGTCAGACCCAGGTCTGCCTTTTCCGCGCCCGGCTCTTTGCGCCCATCCTGCGCACAGCCGACGCAGGACAGCAATAGTACCAATGTAAGAAGCATTGCTGCAATACGTTTCATAGCCATTCTTTTCTATCTCCTTATTGTTCGCGGATAACAGGTGGCTGCCAGCTATCCAGTGCTGTCATATCCGGTACATAGATCCGCATGAACAGATGAAATTCCCCGTCGGAAACAGGCAGCCAGTTAGAGGTGTCTTCCGGTGCATCCTTGGACAGGATAATATCCAATGTGCCGTCCGCATTCAGCTTGAAGTCGGAGCGGTCGTTGATGCAGTATCGGTCGATGGAATTGTCAATGAGGAAATCATCCTCTCCGTAGGCGGTCACTGACCAGAAGCCGCCCTCCAGCGTGGGAGGAAGGGTTTCAAAGTGGAGTGTATACTTCTTTTCTCCGGTCAGCGCTGCGCCGGTTGCAAAGTCAAATCTGATCTCTCCCCATTCGCCGCCGACAGTTGCTCTGATCTGCTGGTTTTCCTTCTTGACATGAACAATGCTCCCTTCGTGATTGACAGTGTTTTTATTTCACTGTCCCTCATAAAGGGAGCATATCAATCAGAAACGGGGGTGATTTTGTAGTTTTTTTACAGCTTTCCTTGAGTCTTACTTTGCAAGTACAACGGAAATTTTGATTTCCTTTTCCGTCTCGCTCAGGTCGAACGCGCCGCCGTCTGCGACGCTCACACGCAGCTCATACAGTGTGCCGTCAGAAAGCTTATCCACGGCACTGCCTGCTTCATCCGTGATCGACCACAGTTCATTGCTGACCTCCGCCAACGTTCCGTCCGCACCGTAGGCATAGAGCTTCAGCTCGGCAGTGCTCCCGGAAAGATTGTTCATTCGGAACGAGACCATCGTGTTTGGGTGGACGTTTTCGATTGTCACGGTGTTGCGCCAACTTGCAACCGCTCCCTCGCCGCCGTCCTGTTCAAACTGTGTCTGCGACAGCACGTTCCGCGCGGACTTGTCGAGATCGACCTTGCGGTAAGGCATTTCGGGAAGATACACAAAGCGGTCCTGCAGGCACAGCAGCTCCAGATAGCCCGTAGGGCAGTAGAGCGCGTTGCCGCTGTTTCCGGTGTACATCCCGATGGCCATATTGTTGTATCCAAACTTGTTGGAAACATCCATCGTAAAGACGGTCTCGCCGGTCTCAAAGTCCAGAATGATGTATTGCCACATGCCGCTTTCCGGATCCTGCACATAGCCGTAGATATAGCCCGTCGCGGTGGAGAGTTTGAAAATCGATGTATCGCTCAGGTCATTTCGAGACCAGATACTCTTCATCTCATAGCCGGAATCGGTTTTGACGGTATCGACACGCTCCACACCGGGAGCAATCATGCTGTTGCCCTTCGTCAGCCAGTTTGTGTCATAGATGTTGGCATAGCTCTGGATGGAAGAGTCACTGTTTGGATCGGCAAGGCCTGCGCTGCCTGCGCCGAACCAGTTGCACACGATAGTGCTGACGGTGCCCTCACTGTCGTCATAGACGATGGCAGAGTTTTCAACCGCCACCTGATAGCCATCGGGCAGCTCATCCAGCACCGGCAGACTTGCAACGATCTCACCGGTCTTCATATCGAGCGCCAGCAGCTTGACGGGGTCCGCGTTGTCGGTGAACATCACAAGCTCCGGCGTCAGCGACGGAGAGCAGCCGCCGCCCCAGGCAAGACCTCCTCCGGTCGTTTTATCGCCTTCGCCGCTGACTTTTGCGCCGACGCTCTCATACGGCGTGCACCAGACAGCCTCAACGCCGTTATTCGCGCGCAGCAGATAGCAGTTCTGGTTTGTCAGGATGACCGCTCCGTCCTTGGAGGCGGCAATGCCGTTTTCTGCGCCCTCGCCGGGGGTAAGCTCATAAACAAAGACCGCGTCGGAGAGGTCCGCCTGCTCGCCATTGAGAATTGCGTCGATGGCGGAGCGCGCGATATAGCCCAGCACACCCTGCTGCCCACGCTCCGGGTAGATGCGGAAGCCGCCGGTTGCAAACCAGAGGTTTCCATCGTAGTCAAAGACCACGGACAGAAGATTCTGCGTCAGCTCCTTGCCGAGCGCAGCCTCGGCTGCCGCCTTGATGTCAATGTCCAGTACCTTTTCAAATTCAGGCAGGACGTTTCCTGCTTCATCGGTTGCCCGCAGCATCAGCACATGGTTGTTGCTGGTGGGGCAGACGATGCGGTTTTCTGAGTCCATGAATGTATAGGAGCTCTGGATGACGTAACCGCCGCCGTCATGCTGCTTTGGGGAAAAATAGCCCAGCGTCGTTGTTTCCTCCGCGTTCAGATCGCGGATGGCGATGCCGCCGAGAAGCGGAACGACTGCGTGGCCGTAGCTGTCAAAGTAAATGGCAGGCGAAGCGTTCGCGTTGGTTTTTTCATAGGAAACATTGATCTCCGGATAGATGCCGAGCGGCAGGACTTCATCCGTAGAGTCGGTATTGTAGCCGTCGTGGTGAATGTTGGCGTCGCTCTTTGCCATATATGGGTTTTCGTCAACACGTTTGGCATTCATTGCCTTTGCCGGCAGGGCAGTGCTTACCGCGGGGTCTGTATCCGATGCAGGCATGTCGGAAGACTGCTTCGCACCGCAGGCCGCCAATGTCAGGCACAACACACCGGCCAGCATAAGGGTTGGTACAGAACATTGTAACTTTTTTCTTTTCATTGATATCCTCCATTTTTGTGCTTATTGTCCCGGTTTGATTCGATGCCCGTTTATTCAATCCAGGCATTCAGTCCTAGCTGGAATGCTTCTTCGGAAACCGGCTTCATCAGGAAATAGTCGGCCCGCAGCCGGAAGGCGTGAAGAGAGAAATCCAAATCACTGCACCAGATAATCCGGCATGTAGGGCATAAGGAACGAAGGTGCTCCGCCGCATTCAACCCTGCCACCCCGGAAAGTGCAATGACGGCATTGGTTGGATCAGCTTTCTGTGCCATTTCAAAAAAACGTTCCTGATCGTCATATTGCATGACCTGCGGAAACAGCCCCTTCGCTTCACAAAACCGGGTAATTTGCTCGGCGTAGCGCTGCCGCTCTGCTTCCTGTTCTGCCAACACGGCAATTCGATACACAGATCTCCCTCCTTCCTTCATCCGATTTGGCATCTTGCTTGCGCTCAGTATAAAAAGACCATTCGTTTTTTTCAAGCGCCGTAGCACGAAAGGGGCGATTTTGGCACGAATTCCGACAGCAGTTCTTTGTCATCCTCGACAAGCTGTGATATAATTATCTTGGAATTTAAGCACAAGGAGAGAAACCTGCATGAGAATTGCGATTGTGGATGATCTTGCCGCGGAACGCACACTGCTGAAAGGCCGGCTGGAGTGGCAGCTTCAGCGGAGAAACGTACAGGCGGATATTCTGGAATACGAAAGCGGCGAGACATTTCTGGAAGCGGCAAGGAAAGCGCCCTTTACTGCCGCATTTCTGGATATTTATATGGATGGCATGACGGGCATGGAGGCGGCAAAGAAGCTGCGGAAAACCGACACGGACTGCCTGCTGGTTTTTATCACGACCTCGACCGACCATGCGCTGGAGGGCTTTCAGGTACGGGCGCTGCACTATCTGGTAAAGCCCTTTACCGAAGCGGACATCGACGCGCTGACGGACGAGCTGCTTGCCCGCATACCGCAGCCGGACAAATATATGGAGCTAAAGGTTGAGGGAAGCGAGATCCATCTGCGCTATCAGGACATCGTCTACGCAGAACACTTCGCCCACTTGATCTACGTCCATACGACGGTTCAAAAGACGCTTGCCACACGCCAACCCTTCAAGACGTTCATCGCCCCACTAAAGGATGACACACGCTTTTTTGTGTGCGGGCGCGGAGTGATCGTGAATCTGGAACACGCGAAGGAGCTGGAAGGTGCCGCCTTCCGCATGGCGGACGGAAGCCACGTGTTTGTCAGTCAGGACCTTCTGAAAAGCGCCCGGCAGGCGCTTATGGAGTTCCTGCTTCAAAGGGGGCGGATGGTATAATGGAGCTGCTTCGTCCAATTCTGGAGCTCGGCATAGTGATTCCCGGCATGCTGCTTGCCTGCTTCCCGGTAAAATCCAGTTTAAAGCAGCCTCTGTCAAAGCTCGTTTTGTGGCTTGCACCGCTGCTTGCGCTGCTTTGTGCCGCCGGAGGCGTGGTGTGCTATGCGCGCCGCATGCCAACTGCGCCGATGCTTGCAGGCCTAACCTTGCTTGCAAGCATGTTCTATATAAAAACGCTCCGGATTTCGCTTTGGAAATCCGGAACGATTGCGTTGTCCGTCTGTGCAGTATTTGCCTGTATCAACAGCCTTGCAAGAGCGCTCAACGCCGCTATGCTGGCCGGTTTGCCGCAGGCGCAGGGTGCGCCATGGTTCTGTCTGCGTACCGTGATTTGCTATCATGCGATCTGCTGGCTGTTTGCCGCCATCGCCTATTATCCTGCAACGCACAGCGTGCGGAGGATGGTCGAGGATGAAAATTTTGCACAGACCTGGTATGTGTTCTGGGTGCTGCCGCTGGTGTTCATTGCTCTGAATCTGTTTATGATCCCCAAGTATGCGGACACACTCTATACCGGGCGTGTTTTGCAGGGTTATTTTGTGGTCAGCATCGCACTTTTGTTTTTGATGCTTTTCTTCAACGCAATCTTCCTTCTGATGGCGATCAGCATCAACCGGAATGTGAGATTGCAGCAGGAGAACCAGCTGCTTTCCATGCAGCAGCAGCGCTACGAAAGCCTGAAAGCTTCCATCGAGGAAGCACGGCAGGCGCGGCACGATCTGCGCCACCAGCTATGTCAGCTCGCTGCCCTTGCAGAAGAAGGGAATCTTGAAAAGATTAAAGCCTATCTTTCCGGCGCAGTTTCCAGAATCCCGAGTCTGGAGCTGCATTTCTGTGAAAACCGGGCGGCAGACGGCGTGGTCGGGTATTACTGTGCACTTGCGAAGCGGGAGCAGATCCCATTTTCCGTGCAGATTGATCTGCCGGAATGTCTTCCTGTAGACGAAATCAATCTGTGTCTGGTTCTCTCTAATCTGCTGGAAAATGCGCTGGAAGCCAGCCTGCGTACTGCACCTGCCAGACGCAGAATCAAGCTGACCGCCTATCTGCATGGCAACAGTCTGGCACTGATTCAGGTTGAAAACACATATGATGGAGTTATCCGGGAAAAAGACGGGGTATTTCTGTCCTCCAAGCGAAAAGGAGACGGTGTTGGTATCCAGTCCGTCCGCCATATCGCAGAAAAATCCGGCGGAGTGAGTACGGTTACCTATCAGGACGGCCTGTTCTGTGTAAAGGTCATGCTCTGCGGGTAATTGGACAACAACGAATAACTCATAAGCATCAACTCACAGAAAGAAGGATTTTATGAATACGGATATTGCAAAGAAATGGAAATGGTGCTGTACAGAACCGAAGATGATAATGTAACTGTCAGTGGGAGCTTTTAACTCCCACTGACATAAGCATCCCCTTACCCACCGCTTAGTGCTCTACACACTTGAAGCGGAGGATTGCTTATTCTGCATTCAAATTATACAACCATTTTCCGTCTTTCTGATGATAGAAAAATTCACTCAAATCGTCCTCTGTATAAACACGGAGCATATCCTTCATATCAAGCGAAAGATTAAGGTTAGGGAGATTATCAATTTCCTCCCACCAGACCTTTCCTTCCTCAGAAGAACATTTCTTTTTTAATTTTGCGATAACTTATCTGAACAATTATCACATTGGATTCTTGTCCATAAAATATGCCTGCTTACTCCCCTTTAATCTCCCAGTGACCACTATACCCACTTCCGACATATACAATATCCGTCATTTGTTTTATTCTTCTCTTCACAGTCCTTACACCAACACCTAACCTTGTTGCAATTTCTGATGTGGAGATTTGAGGATTTTCTTCTATCATGTCAAAGATTTGTTTCTGCAATTTGTCTTGAGTGCCACCTTGAGTGCCATCTTGAGTGCCACCCTGAGTATCATTAACATTCATCACATAATCATGTCCGTAATTCAGATTATATCCCCAATCACTCTTCAATCTCGCATAATATTTCATTTCAATTGAGTGGCAATTGAGTTTTTTATAAAACAAAACTCAATTATCACTCAATTCTTTTAAACATAACATATCTAGCTGCTGGTCCTTTACCTGTTAAATCAATCAGATCCTCACTCCTCATTTTATCAATGACACTTCTTGCCTGCTGCTTAGAAAATCCACACATCTCCTGTATCTTAGCAGATGTTATCTGATCATTCGTCTGTAAATATTCTAAAATCATATTTTTAGCCTTGATATACTGAACTGTTTTGTCTCTTGTATATTCCACGTCTGATTTTAATGCCTCATATAGCTTAGCTGTGAGCATATATTCCTTGCCAACAATCTCTATCAGACCACTGTTAACCAGCTCATTGCATGACTTTTTTGTTTCATCCAACGATTTTTGGACTTTTCTTGATAGTTCTGACAACTGTTCTTTCCTGTTGTCCATTAAATCTCTTAATATCATCATCTCAGCCAAAGGCATAATTTTGCTGTTTTTATCCTGTACTTCGGTAATAAACTTAACAAATTCTGTGTTATCTATTGCACTGAATATTGTCAAAGAAACTGCATCATTAAACGATCTGTATCTTGGGTATGGCTTACCCATTGATACCATGTCCTTAAAAATGATGTCTACTCCCTGACCTGTTCTCTGAACATATTTCAAATTCTGAAGTGTCTCTGCTATCAACTTATTCCTTGGTATAGATGGATGCGTTATGATATTGTCCTCTGTAATTCCATCAAGGAATCCCCCTGGATTTTCAATAACTATTCTATCCGGATATTGTTTTACATAAACTGCTGCATTGCTCTGATAGTCTCTATGAGACAACGCATTGAGAAGTGCTTCCTGAAATACTCTCTCTGGAAAGTCTTCCACCTCAAGTCTGAATAATCCTACCTGAATGTTCTCTATCTTACTGTATGCTTGTACTCTCTCGGTCAACTTATCAATGACACTTATTAATGGCAGCTTCAAATCAAGTCTTGCATCATATTCTTCTAAATTATCAGCTGAATAGTGTAAATATATAACTTCCGCCTGCGGTAACAATCTTTGAATTGAGGTTTCCTTTCCCACAAAGAGCAGACCTGCAATAGTCAGACGTTCTACATCTCCGTCATATTTTATGAGCTGTAAGTCTCTCAAAAAATCTATGTCATCCAAATCCGGTAATGTGGATTTAGAATCCCTGACTCTTAGCTTTTCCTTCAGGCTGTACACTTCTAACTTATTTACATCATCCAAAGTACTTTCGCCTATAATTCTGCCAGAAAAATCCGGATTCTGTGCAGAAGAATAAACATTGCTCAACTCATCCGGATATGCAGGTTTTGAATTCTTACCTAATCGCTTCAGGCATCTACCATCTGTAGTTGTATATGTCTTTCCATCTGCTTTGACTGATATTGCAATAACGAGTTTCCCTTGATATTCAAAGTCTGATATTTCTGTAAATAAAGGTGGAACAGTCCTATCATAAATACCCTCAATGATACGCTGACCATCATAATTCCTGTCACATCCAGTAACTTCAATTGGCTTATCTTCCACACCAAAGTAAACAGTTCCACCCTTAGTATTTGCAAATGCTATTAATTCATCAACAGCAAGCGAGATAATCTCTTTCATATTTCTTGCATTTATCCAAGACTTAAATTCAACTGTATCTGTTTCCTCTTTATCTAATATTTCCTTAAATTCTTCTTCAGTCATTAGCGTTACACCTTCTTTCCCAATAAACATTCATATCTAATTTGGTAATAAATATTCTTTCGTAATCCCCTTACTTTTAAGTTCATTCATTATTGCATTTTTTAATTTAGCCGGAATAATAATCTTAACTAAAGAATGCCCTCCATCTAATTCTCTCGGAACTGCTACTTCGTGTGGACAAATTATATTATCTCCTGCATTCAGGCTTGTCCGCATTTCATCAATCGGTGTTTCAAATTTCACTCCACACACATATAAACATCCTTTTTGCCTTTGTATTCGAATATTCGTCTTCTGCTGGCTTCTTGGCTGCATTATCATAAATCCATGATCTAAAAATGATACCAATTCTCCACAGAAATCTTTTATCTCGCAATAGTTTTCCATTAGCTCTGGATATTTCACTAAAAGTTCTTCTGCCAATTCGCGAATGCTAAGTTTATCTTTTTGAATATTGACAAGCTCACATTGTATTTTAGTTCTCATCCATTTAGGATCATATGGTGAATATGACCATATAAATACCGCACCATCTTTATCCATGCTATCACAACAGGCAAAATACAAAGCAATATTTATATCTGTTGTAAAATCTATTAATCTTGTTGCCTGTATATTATAATGTTGCTCATATGCCATTACCTCAAACAACAAATCTCCACTTTCTGATATTCTCTCATCAACGCCCTTATTTCTGCATATACTTGGCATTATTTTCCATGAAGAATCACTCTGTCCTCGATAAAAAGCTCGCGAATATGTATATTCATCACCAATATCTCCCCTGCCTTGCCTAGGTAATTTATGAAATGAATTATAATCATTTGCGAATTTATAAATGTGATTTATCTCTCCAACTTTTATCTCTTGGTAATCATAATTTTGAACAAAATATGTCATATTATTTCCTCGACCTCAATCCAACCATATCTATCAATCGTTGTGACACCAGTTTAAAAAACATATAAATTTAATCACAGGATTCTAATTCCGTATAGTATCCAGCTAAGAAATGCATCCCATGTCCTTCATTGTCTTGAATATATTTCAACAGAACACTATCAAATCTTTCATTCATATAGTCTACAATTATGGGACATACCCAATATTGACTTCCTTCTTGCGGATCTGCATTCATTTCGAGTGCATCAAGATAATCAGATGAATGGAATTTAATGCTATCAATAACTGCTAAAATACTAAGAAATATATCTACTATATTCTGTAATGATTCAATCAATTCTTTATCCTTCTGGACTTTACTATCCTGATATACATAATTATTCATTAAATATTGTATTCCATTCGTATGAACATAATTATTAAGTTTTCTATCTTCTTTTTTCCATTTATCTATAAAGAAGTTTTCAAAAATATATCTAACTTTTTCATTATTGCTTATCAGATACGCTTTATACTTCGATGCATCAAAGAAATTTTTTCTATCCATTGCGTTTTCTGTATTTTCTAATACATTATAAATCCATTTTTCCATAGCTAATTCGACATCCGTTTTTCTCTCTCCAGAAATTAATGTAGCAATATCTAATTCAATCATTTTCATCATAGATTCTGGAGACATCTCAAATTGTTCAACTTCTTTATCCGTTAATCCATGCTCATTTTGTATGACATTTAACACAAAGAGATATTGCATTAAATCATCTCTAAATTTGCGAATTAAAGTATAAGCATCTGCATAAGCATTTCTAAAGCAGCAAAAATCTATCGTTTCAAGGGTTTTACATACCGACATCATGGTTTGACACGATAATATATATGCCCCTTTTCTTCCATAAGATACTTCAGAAGATGAAAATGTTGTATCTGATAAGCATAAAAAAATGTCTCTTATATTTTCAATATCATAATTATAAAATTTATATTCATTATTTTCTATATCGTCCATTTAACTACCCTCATCACTTCTCATCTTCATTTTACCAGACACAAGTTTCTCTCAATTTTATGTAACTTCTGAATATTTATATATCTTTTCGACTTAATTCTATTCTTTCGATTATTGACAACTTCGTCTATCCAATCATGCATTATGTACATATATTCCTGTATCATTGACTCATTTAATCTTAAATTCAAAATTTCATCTAATATAAATAAACGTTCAGCTATAAAAATCAAATCCATGTAATATACCATGTCTCCTCCAGAAATAAGTCTATTCTTCTTTTTTCCCAACAAATGTGAAAAGTCATTCCTCGTATCTGTAACTGTTTTATAAAATATCTTTTTTGTTATTCCAAGCACACTCAATATTTCGCAATTGTATTTTCGATGATAATAGAAAAACTGTTTAAAGACTCGTTCAACATTCTCATTATATTTTGTATCATTACACTTAGCTTTTTGCCTCTTTTTCTGAAGCAACTCATCATAGTAAATAGAATGTATAAAAAATCCGTCTATTGTATGTAACATTAATTCAATTTTATGATTTGTAACAACATGCTCGTAATATTTTGATACAATATGCGAAAGTGACGAAAGTGACTGCATATGAACCTTTTTAATATTAATCAAACTATTCGAATTAATATTTTCTATTGTAATATCCCCAAACGCTGCCTCCGTTTCATTAAAATGAGTGGCTGTCATATATCGTCCTACCCACTCACTTGTATCTATTGCTTTATCATTGTAGGTTAAATTTTGCCTTATGGGATATGCTCCTAACATCAAAAATAACAAATCATATAAATCATGAAATATTTCCAGCAACCCTTTTTGTCCTCTTCTACCAACTAATTCAACTACCAAACAATCATTATTTTTACTCACTTTTATGTTCGTATTATAATGTACAAAAGAAAATGCCTTAATTGGTTGCATAAGAAATGCCTTATGAATTAATTCAGCCCTTATAAAATTCATATTTATCTTTCACCTGCTCTACAGTTCCTTAACAATCCTCATAAACTCCTCATAAGAATAAGCTCCATTATATCCAGGATTCTTTGTTTCAAACACCATATAATACTTATACATTCTTCCAGCCATCTCTGCCCACTTTGCCCCGGTTTCGGCTTTTTCTCTGGATTCAGAATTTTCAAGCTGATCACCTTTAGTTTCTATTAGTAAAAGTTTACCGCTTTCTGTTCTCACCATAAGATCCGGATATGCGTTTACAGCACCATTTATGGCAAATCCTTTTCTTGCCATATTTCTATGCCACCATTTAATATTGTTTAATGAGGATAATTCCATGACAACCTTTCTTTCATATTCGGTATCAAACTTTTCCTCTTCGTTATATAGTGATTTTGGTATTGAGGCTATTGTTTCTGTCGGACTTATCTCTTTCGGCAGCTTATACGATGGCTGGCAAGAAATTTTGTCTTGTTCCACCCACTCATAAAACATTTTCTTAGCATATTCATTTAAAAGCAAATTAACTTTTTTATTAATTTTCAGAACATAGATACCTGGTGTCTGTTCCATATCTGTTAATTGATCCTCTGTAAGATTCTGAATAATCCTGTCTACATATACCTCCAAATCTCTATCATTTATCGCATTATTCTTTGATAATTTCTTTATTATCATATCCTTGCACAGACGCATTTTTCTATCTGACGGCTGTTCATCAAACCACTGTTTTACATTTTGGCTATCAAAGCCCTGCAACTTCCATGCTTTTGGCATTGCATCTGAATCATCAATATCAATTCTTGCAATTTCTGAATCTATGCTGTCGAAATCAATTACAGTATCCTTATCTAATAAAGAAAATCCTGCATACAGATTTTCTTTTGTTAATACCTGATGCTCATGTTCAGAAAACAGAGACCTGCCTGTCTCTATCATAAATTGTGGTATTTCTATCTGTCCTGCTTCACTAGCATATAACTGATTTACTTTGTAATGCTTCATCTTATTTCCAACCTCTGGTGGTACTGGCAGATATTCTTCTGTTTCCTCAAAGTCTTTCCAATATAATTCATTCTGTGTTTTTGCATGGTCGAGCATATCTGTTACCGCATCACTAACCTCAGATTGACTCTGTGATTCCATATTTTCATTATTTACGAATGGTGATATTTGCTCCCTCACAAAATCTACATTCAATGAATCTATCTCATCCGATACATTATTTGTTTCATCAGTATCTAACTTCAACTCTGTCTGTATATTGCCAGCTTGTTCTACTGGAAATTCAGTATCCTGCTCTATATAATCATCTATACGATAATCTTTACTTGTAAAGCCGGCCGCATTAAGTCCTGCTACTACCTTGTCAAGTGTTGCATAAAAGGCATTTGATGATGTAATAACATACGAAAGATTCAATACTTCTCTTTCATTTTTCCTCGTATTAGGAAGTCTGAGAATTCTTCCTAAAATCTGTTCTACATCTATGCTTGATGTTCTATTTGCGACTGTTGCCAATATATATGCAAATGGACAATCCCATCCTTCCTTTAATGCATTAACTGTAATGATATATCTGATACTACAATCATGGCTGCTTAAATCTATATTTTTTAACTCATCCCTATCCGCAGTCTTTATTGCAATTTCAGATTCTGGTATCCCCATATCAATAAGAGTATGCTTTATCTTATCATAGGTTGTACTGTCATCATTGGTTCTGGGCTGAGCCTGAAATAAAACAATTGGTCTGATATATCTGCCACCATTTTTCTGTTCTTCAACCGCTTCATTTTCTAATTTTCTTCTTAATGAAATTGCAGATACAAAAACATCTTCCTGTGATTTTCTGTTATAAACAATTACAGGCAATTTAACCATATTTTCTGCTTTAAGCTGCCTTGCATCTACAAACGAGATAATATTACTTCCATTTTTTGGTGTAGCTGTCAAATCAAGTACAAACGAAGGATTGAAATTCTGTAACATTTCTTTACTGAGCTTACTTGTGGCATGATGACTCTCATCAACAATGACAACCGGATTCAATTTACGGATAACCTGTATCAATGCAGTTTCATCCGTATCTTCCAGCATGGAAGCACTATCCTGCTTAAACCTCACAAATGGTAACAAGCTGCCATTCTCCTGATACGCTTTTCTTCCATCCTTTTTGCTTGTCCGAAATGAATCATAACTTAATACAAATATAGATAAATTATCACTAACCGAAGTTGGATTAAAATTCTGTCCATTTAACAATTGCTGCTTAGAATAAATCTCAACCTTATTACCAAAATCAACATCTATTTTCTTCCTATAATCATGATTCTTATCCGTTAATGTTCTATATGTCTGAGTAAGTATTGCATCTGATGGAACGAGCCATACTACTGCTTTAGGATGTATATGTGGCATAGAATCAAATATTGGCTTAATTGAATTTGCTGCCAGAAATGTTTTTCCACCACCTGTTGGAACTTTGAAGCACACCTGTGGAACTCCTGCTAATTCCGAATTGTATGGCGGCATTCCGTCGATTCCCACATTCACTCCTTTTTCGTTCCATAAGGTGGTGTATGCTGAACTTATGCTCTGCTTCTCTATAAGCAGTTCTAAGAATCGTTCTAAATCTCTTATTACCTGTAACTGATAATTTTTAAGTTCCATACCTTGTCCTTTCTAGATATGCTCAATATCTCTTGGTATTTTCTTAAATGTAATATTCCACTTCTGTAAATCAATATCTGATAATGCACAACAATCAGCATATATAATATATGCCTGGTTCTTTACATTTACCGTTGCCAAAAAAGAATAGTCAAGTATTGTAGCCTTGTCCTTTTCATAATAAAAATAATATGCCGTATCATTATGAGAGCCAAGATAATATTTCTCCTGTTCGTTCTCAGCATACTCAAGCCCATTGGTTTCTGTGTACCAGATATATTTTCTGATTTCAGATGTATCTATATCATTATTGATAGTTCCATCCTGCAAGAACAATGGACTTCCTAATTCATAATATGAGAAGTTACCACCTGTTCCATCTACCGCATTATTCCCTTCACCATAACCATCAATTACCCGCTTTACACGTTCGGCTGTTATTGTATCAGCATAATCACCCATCTCGACCAAAATAAATTTACGATTACCACCATCTTTTTTATTCATGTTCAAAACAGCGTGAGCGGTTGTACCTGAACCTGCAAATGAATCTAGAATAACTGCATCAGACTCAGAAGCTATTTGTGTAATACGCTCTATTAATTCAAATGGTTTTGGTGTAGAAAATCCTACAATTTTAAGGCTTTTTAACTGATTTGAAGCCCCTTGAGTATGGTTTACATCTTCGTAATGCCAAAGAGTTCTATTAACAACTCCATCATGTTCACATAAAAATTTTTTAATACGAGGCATTTTCGCTGTACCATCAACTCCCCAAAACAATCGATTATCCGCTTGAAAAAGTTCTGTTTGCAATTGCGAGTATTTCCAAACAGCTGTATCTTTTGGAAAGACTGCTTTCCCTGTATTAGGATTTACAATTGGATAATACAGATTAGGTCTCTCATCCTTTGACTTATTGCAAGTATATGTAGCAGAATTCCAATCCCCTCTTTCATCATTATCAGGATTTGAATAATACTTTAATTGTTTTTGATTAAGCGGTAACCTATGTGGTTGCCAAAGTAGCTTGTCTTTACTATAAACCAATATATACTCTACATCATTGCTAAAGAAATGTGCATCATTTGAAGGCGAGACCTTCTTAAACCATGAAATAGTATCAACATAATTTGAAGTTCCAAATATTTCATCACATATCAATTTTAGATTTGCATATTCATTTCCATCTATACTGATAAAAATAGCCCCATCATCTGCCAACAATTTTTGTAACAGCACCAATCTTGGATACATCATACATAGCCATTTATCATGCCTTGACAAATCTTCGCCTTCTTTACCCACTACTTCTCCGAGCCATTTCTTTATTTTAGAATCGTTTACATTATCGTTATAAATCCAACCTTCGTTTCCAGTATTATAAGGTGGATCAATATAGATACATTTAATTTTTCCCTCATACTGTGGCAAAAGCGATTTTAATGCTTCTAAATTATCGCCATGTATAATCATGTTCTCACTGTGAATGTCATCTTTATGCGCGCCATCTTCATCATAACTATACTTGCGTTCAAGAACTTTATATGGCACATCATTATGATGATTTATTACCTTATCTTTTCCTATCCAATCCAATGTAGGCATATTAACTTGCTCCTTATCTGTAATTATTGCAGTTTTTCGATTGTCTCAATTATCATTTCAGCTTTATCCGTCAACACGTACTTTCCTCTTGTTTTTTGCTCAACGAAATCCTGTTTTTGTAACACACTAAACATACTATTAATCTTCATTTTGCTGCATTTCAAAGTTGTAGCTATCTGCTTTTGTGTTAATGGAATCACTTTCTCGCCTAATATTATAGTTTCATTATCATGCATCAATTTCAAAAGGTCATAATAATCATTCAAAAATAATCCGATACCCATATTTTCTCCCTTAGTTGCAAATAAAAATGTATAAATAGATTATAGCACATTTTTGTTGTGTTATAAGTATCATTTTTTTGTTATCTAAAGCCATTGTATCAATTCTATAATTTGCTGTATTCATCTTTAATACAAAGTAAATAGGCTTTCACACATACTACTGTGAAAGCCTATTTAATCTGTTTTATACCATCACCTCCGCTTCTCTCATTTCTTCTCTTCCTTCTCCTGCAATCTGCCACTCTCCTCATATATCCTGTCATAATCCTGATAAATCTCATCAAAGTCTTTCTTAACTCCAGCCTTTTCAAGCACTTACGATACACCGACATTCCATCCCTATCTAAAACACGTTTAATTAAGTTTTGATAATAAGAACTCGCCATCATTAACACCTCTCTCCTGCATTTTCGTTAGTAATATCTATATAAAGACCCGATGTGGATTCGAACCACATCTTTCCCCTTCATAAGTGCACTGTTGCAAATGCACTTATGAAGGGGGATGCCCTACCATTAGACTATCGGGTCAATAATCATGCTAAGAAGTTTTGGTATTTGCTCTATGAACTCTTCATCCACCTTATACAAGGTCTTTATGTACGAGCAAAGCGCTTTCTCTTGACGTTTTTTACCATATTTCCGCCATTTACTTATTTGCTTATCTGGAATATCCAAAGCTATTTTAGTATAATCATAAGCCATTTTCTCAAAAATGTATGTTGCCAATTCAACACAAGATCTAGAAAACATAACAAAATCATCGAATGAAATTTCTTCATATTTATTTGGTGCTACTAGATTTGAAAATTTAGCCTCAGTCTTAAAATTGTACTTTTGCAATTTACGATATTCTTTTTCATGAGAATCAACCTCACACAAATCATGAACTGAAGTATTTCTTATTAGTCGATAGTATTCACATAACTCATACAAAGCTTTCATATCATCAGATAAGTTATTACCACAAATATTTCTGACTGCACATGATAAATATGACTCTTCTTGAATTCTCGGTTCATATTCATTCTTTCCATATTTATTTATCTGCCGGCATACATCTTTCAAAAATGTTTCAAAACACAGATGAACATTAACAATATAACTTCTGCATATTTCACCAACCATCGAATCTGCATCATAATTTGTCAGAGTTACTGCATATTCTGTTGCTAACTCCACAAATGTACCCCTTTTCTGTATCTCTTTTTGATGCTCAACCAGAAAACACCTTTTTGACAATTCAACAAACTGATTAATCGCACAGTATTTTCCCAATACATCTTTAAAATTATTTAGTGCATTCTTCTCATACATTTTATCAATTCCATAATCTCAAAATTTATCAACTAGTCTAGTAAACTACCCTCTTACCATTTCGACTAAACCCAACAAATTCAGCAACGTGTTCCGCGCTCATAGTTGCTAATTCTTTTTTCAAAGCGTACATAGAAACATCTAGTGTATTCGACATCCGTTTTTAGTTATTGTCGAATCTTTCTGTATTAGTATCAATATTTGATTACGTAATTTAAGCTCCCAAAACTCACTATCTACTACTTCAAATGGAGTTGAATTTGCGGTTAATTTGGTTATATCATTATTTGTAGCCTTAGCAAATGCTTCATGTATAAACAACCTAGTAATAATATAACTTCTATCCTCATCCGTCTCAAATTCTGGCTTTGGAGAGCCATTTGCTTCTAAAGCATCCAAAATCTTCTTGAATCCGGTGTTTCTACCTTCTGTTAAATGCAATTCTTTTAAGAAGTCACCAATTCGACGATTTCTATATCGGCGGTTTGATACGCGATAGCTTTTTAACCCTTCAATCGTTACAGAGCGATCAGGTCCCGGAAAGCTAACAATTTCTATTCTGTCATTTTCAACACGTAGCTCGATTGGCTCGCGCTCATCATAGGCACGGTGATATACAGCGTTCGATAATGCTTCCTCCACCGCTGCATACGGAAAATTAAAGAAACGGTCTGCTTCCGCCCTATCAGGATGTTTTACAACTTTTTCTGTGATAATAACATTTTTGATATACTGCAACGCATCACGAAGTTGTTGATGAATTGATCCTTTAAAGGTTTTCTCGATAATATCATTACCACCAAGTCCACTCGGAAACTAAACTACATCAATCTGGGTATACGGAAAGAATTTGTCCGATTCCATACTAATGAACATCAAACCCACATTCTTCGGCTTAATGTATTCTGGCAGAGTACTAACAATATTCATATCCTGGCACACTTCAACAAAATCCCCTTCATGTTTCATCGGGCAAAGCCCGTCAAATGCTTCCTACCGGTACTTTGCTTCATACCAATACAGGCTTCTCTTTGAAATCTCATGCCTTGCTGCTATCTCTTCCCGAAGCTGGCGTCTTTTTGTCTCATCCAGGTCTTCATCTAGTAGCGGTGCTATCATCTGATACCATTTCAGTGCTTCCTCATCCTGCCATTTCTTTACTTCCTTGCTCTGCATAAGCATTACCTCCTTTTGAGGCTATCTTATTACCAACAAGAAATGACAGCACACAAAAGTAGGTGCATAACCATATGTTTCCTGATATGGTTCTATCCGACCTCCGGAGTTATATATAAACCTGGCGACTACTGAGAGTCACCCATGGCTTATCCTTCCCTTTAGTTCCCTCATCAAAGAATCAATGGATTTCTACGGCAACAACCCACACTCATCCCCAACTCCATAGAAATCCAGCGCATGCAGCGCTCTCGTCGCCCCGATATACAGAAGCTGTCTATGATAATCGGAATGGTAATGTGCCTTATCGGCGTTCACGATATGCACGCTGTCGAACTCAAGACCCTTTGCAAGGTAGTATGGCGCAACGACAACACCCGTCTTAAAGCGGTCGGTGTTCTTGTTGAGCACAGTCACCTTGAAGCTCTCCTCGTCATCCTCCGTCTCACGGATATTTTCGAGGATTTTATCCCCAACGTACTCCGCCTCCGCCTGAGTTTTGCACAGAACAGCTATGGTTTCGTACACATTTGCGGATAACTCGTCGCTTATCCTGTTTCCGATAGCGGCGTACATCTCGTTCTCAGTTACATACATGTGCTTTTCAGGCTTGTTTCCATGCCTGTCGATACCGTCGATTCCCTTTATGCCCGCAATCGCAGCCGCATAGTCGGTTATCTCCACGGTCGAACGATAGCTCTTGTTTAAGACGATGCGCTTTGAGTCCTTACCTAGAATTTCAGGCAGGAAATTGAGCACGTCCGACTTCTCTGAGTCAACAGACTGCTCCTTGTCGCCCAGAATGGTCATAGGACATTTGAAAACCCAGCCTATGATGCAATACTGAATGTAGGAATAATCCTGCATTTCATCAACAAGAAGGTGCTTAATCTGCTGCTCATACCCGGCACCGTACAACAAATATTTAAGATAAAGTATAGCGTACACATCCTCATAGCCTGCCTTCTTCGGCTGTCCCTCCGCAACAGCTATAGGCTCCTCACCTATGCTTTCAAGGAACTCATTGTAGATTGTAAAAATATCTCTTGTCCTGTAAAGCGCATCAAACTTATCTTTTACGATAGCCGACTCTATATCGTCAAACTCGTGTCCTGTAAGGGTCGCGTATTCATCCACGATGTACTCACGGACAGCATCCATCCTCTTAAATAGCGGAATATCCGGCAGCTTATTATAGAATAAATCAGCAATGCTGTCTGCGTCCTTCTCAAGCTTCTTATATTTGATATCCTTAAAATTCATAAGGTCATACTCAAGTGAGAATACAAAGCCGTTTATCGCCTCGGCAAACTCCTTCGATGAATGTGCCGAGAGCCTTGCCTGACGCGCCGCGGCATACTCTGTGCCGCTGTCCTCATGCGTGAGTACATCCTCAAGGAAATCGTAATGCCTTTCGATCCGGCATGTATCCGAAAGCTCCTTCGCAGCAAAATCATCGAAGGTCATTTCACTGATATTCTCCTCACCAAGCTCCGGAAGTATGTGTGAGATATAATCTGAGAATACATCATTCGGTGACAGAATAAGTACCTGTGAAGCGGTAAGATCATTGCGGTGGCGGTAGAGCAGATATGCAATTCTGTGAAGTGCAACGGATGTCTTGCCTGAGCCTGCACCACCCTGCACAATGAGAATCTTATCCTTCTCGTTCCTTATGATTGAATTCTGCTCCTTCTGTATGGTGCTGACGATATTCTTAAGCCTTGCGTCCGCATTCATCGACAATGCCTGCTTTAGGATATCGTCATCAATCTTGATATCACTCTCAACAGCGTAGAGAAGCCTGCCCTTCTTAATCTTGTACTGATATTTTTTTACAATCTCCCCTTCAACCGTTCCACCCGGAGCCTCATAGGAGGCTCTCCCGGCATCATAGTCATAGAAAAGGCTGGAAATCGGCGCGCGCCAGTCATATATGAGAGGCATCGAGCCCTTTCCCTCAGCAAAATTTCCTATACCGATGTAACAGTGCTCCGGCTCATCATCCCCATCAAAAAGGAAATCCACCCTCGCAAAATACGGCGAATCCTGCATTCTCCTGTACATGTGAAGAGTCTTCATATTTCTGCTTCTAAAATTGGCATGATTGAACATCTGCTGTCTGTTCTCGTACTCCTCATAGCCATACTCATCGAAATCACTGTTGTTCTCCCAGTATAACTCCTGGAGCTGTGCAATATCCTTGTCGTTTAACTTCATTTCATCCTTGATATTTTCTATCGCAGCTTCAAGCTTGCCCTCTATTAATTGTAAATATTCTTCCTCTGTCATCTACAGCACCCTTTCCAAAGCGTATATTTCCCCTTAATTTCAGGTCTACACTCCCTCTAAAGCTTTACATATTCTCTTATCTATCTTTAATGCTTTCCCCTGTTAAAATATGCTCTTTTATAAAAGCCGGTATTAGTATGTGTTTTCCTCTGCCTTCTCAGCCTTTACAAGCTTGACAATCCTGCTTGTTCCAAGTCTTGAAGCGCCAAGCTCAATGAATTTCTCCGCATCTGCGATTGAGCTTATGCCGCCTGCTGCCTTTACAAGAATGCCGTCGACATTGTCAGCCATGAGCTTGACATCCTCAAATGTAGCTCCTGCCTTGGAAAATCCTGTCGATGTCTTGATATAATCCGCGCCGGACTCAGAGACAACCTTGCAGAGCTTAATCTTCTCCTCGTCTGTGAGAAGGCATGTCTCTATAATCACCTTCAAAAGCTTTCCGCTGCATGCCGCCTTAATCTGCTTAATCTCGTCTAAAACCTTATCGTACAGACCGTCCTTAACCCAGCCTATATTTATGACCATATCTATCTCATCAGCGCCCTCTTCAACCGCAGTCCTGGTCTCATAGCACTTCACAGCCGTAGTATTATATCCATTAGGGAAGCCTATTACCGTACATACCTTAAGCTTGCCGTTAACGCTGTTAATATACTCTGCTGCCTGCTTTACATAGCTTGGCGGAATACATACCGAAGCTGTCTCATATTTCATTCCGTCATCGCACAATCCCTTGATATCAGTCCATGTGGCTGTCTGTCCTAATACTGTGTGGTCAACCTTTGCAAGAATTTCCTTAATATCCATTGTTTTTTTCTCCTCTTTTTTAATTCTATACCCACTTGGCTATATTTTTTGCCTTCCTTTTCCGGCTTTTCGGGTATTTTTTGCTTATTTCTGCTCCCTATACCCACTGAGCCACTATTTCAGCCTGCTTTTTCCGGCTTTTCGGGTATTTTTGCTTATTTCTGCTCTCTATACCCACTGAGCCACTATTTTAACCTGTTTTTTCCGGCTTTGTGGGTATTTTTTGCTTATTTCTGCTCCCTATACCCACTCAGCCACTATTTCAGCCTGCTTTTCCCGGCTTTGTGGGTATTTTTGCTTATTTCTGCTCCCTATACCCACTGAGCCACTATTTCAGCTTGCTTTTCCCGGCTTTGTGGGTGATTTTGCTTATTTCTGCTCCCTATACCCACCCGGCAGGCTCTTGTGACTTGTTTTTTACTGCCTTGTGGGTATTCTACATAATTCCCTTAATTTTTTTCATATAACATGAATAGCACATCGCCTCATATCTGTCATTTCCACCGATGAGCACCTGCTCCCCGTCCGTAATTACGTTGCCATTCTCATCTATTCTGGCGTTGACTGTAGCCTTGGAGCCACAGCGGCAGATTGTCTTAATCTCACTTATGGAGTCCGCAATCTCAAGAAGTCTCAGGCTGCCCGGGAATACATGCGTGAGAAAGTCTGTTCTCAATCCGAAGCACAGGACGGGTATACCCTTATTATCGACTATACTTCTAAGCTCGTCTATCTGTCCCGGTGTGAGAAATTGAGCCTCATCAACTATAACTGCGTCATACCCCGCTTCCTTCTCATACGCTGCCAATATATCGGTATCAGGTGTCACAACGAAGCACCTGCACGCAAGGCCGATACGGCTCTTTATGATATCCTGTCCATCGCGGTCATCCGTGGCAGGCTTTAACAGCCACACCTTCATGCCCCTCTCTTCATAGTTAAACTTCGTGATAAGAGCATTCGCAGTCTTAGAGCTGCCCATCGCCCCATATTTAAAATACAGCTTTGCCATACATGTCCTCCACGCTGCTGCCTTGCGGCGGCATCTGTTTAATATTCCATAATCTTGCTGGTGTATTCCCTTATGACCTTTGCAGAGTCCTTGAACCTTGCAAGCTCGCTAGGGGACATATGAATCTCAAGGACATCATACGCTCCATGTCTGTTAAGAACTGTAGGCACACCCGCATACACATCTGTCTCGCCATATTCGCCTTCAAGATATGTTGATACCGGTATAATCTTGTTCTCATCATTCATAATTGCCTTTATAATGGCAGCTACGGCCGTAGCAATTCCGTAGTATGTTGTTCCCTTGCGCTCAAAAATCTCCCAGCCCTCTCTTGCGGTCTTATGGACAAGCTCATCAAGGTCAACATTGCCCACAAGGCTCTTGTTGTCAGCAATTACGTCATAAAAAGGCTTTCCTGCAACCGTAACAACGGACCATGGAACCATCTGTGAATCGCCATGCTCACCCATCGAATATGCATGGACGCTTCGCGGGTCAACATTTATAAGCTCTCCGATAAATGTCTTGAGACGTGCAGAATCTATTGCAGTGCCCGTTCCGATAACCTGATTCTTAGGAAGCCCGGAAAGCTTCTTGACATAATGCGTGATAATATCTACTGGATTAGACACTATAAGAAAAATTCCATCAAATCCACTCTCCATAATAGGTCCGACTATTGACTTACATATATTCGCCGTGAGTTCAAGTGTATCAAGCCTGCTCTGTCCCGGCTTAGGCGGTGCTCCTGCGGTTATAACCACAATATCTGCATCTGAGCAGTCCGAATAATCACCGTTTGTCACCTTTACATTGCGGTTGAGATACTCAATACTGTCATGTAAATCCAGCTTCTCTCCGTAGGCTCTCTCCTTATTGATGTCAATCATGAGCACCTCATCAACTACGCCCTGTGTCACAAGACTGAATGCGGTTGTGGAACCAACCAGCCCACAGCCCACAATAGCTACCTTTGATTTGTTCATTTTCATAGTATTTTCCTCCATTCATTTTTTTATGTTTAAATAGTTGTAAAGCTCAAAATAATACATAACGGCTGCGCAATTTTCACGCGTACTTATGCCTTTTTACTTCAATGCTTGATCATTTTTATATGCTTACAGTACTGCCACCAATAAGTAGTTTGAACGCAGAATAAGCAATCCCCCAGCTTCAAGTGTGTAGAGCACTAAGCGGTGTGTACTTCCTTTTTTTGCTCCAATGGATATGTCACTTTTATCCCGGCAGGCACATCATCTTCACTCCTCCGGATATGCGAGAAAATAGGACAATCCGTTCCGCTCCATAACCAGCTCACTTTTTGCAAATCTTCCCGTGGTTCCGATATAATAATACAGTGCCATATCTCCCTGTGTATTACCCTCATTTGTTCTTGCCACTATCATGAATTTATCCGCTTTCTCAAGCTCCTTCTCAATACCGTATGGTGTATTTTCCGTGATTCTCATGAGCTTCTCCGGAATAATATAATCCATAAAGTTTGACGTCATTTCCCAGTTCTCATCGCCGCACAGAACCCACGGAATATCACTATACTCTTCCAGACATTCCCTCTGGGTGTCATACGCTGCCGCATCAGCATAATAGTCTATTCCATATCCAAATGCAAGAATACCTATATCCATGGCAATACACACCACCGCTGTACCTGCATTGACAAATATTTTTCTCTTTTTACCAAGCCTTTCATCTGTCACAAATGTACAGACCAGCGCACAGATACATACAGCTACCAACAGAATCTCCACCGCGGACGCAACATAGAAATACCTGCTCGACATAAGGTATGTTGGTGTCAGATAATATACAATAGTTGAATAAAAGAACAGCATTGCACTTAGCCCGCCGACATACAATCTCATATTTCGGAAGCTTGCATTTACCCTCTCGGATACAAGAGCTATCACAACCACAATAATCACAGCCAGACCGCCCACGATATGCCATTTCTGAAAAATAATAAGCTGTACGGACTCCAATCCCCTGAACATGCTGTTGAATATATTAACAAAATTCATTGCGTTCTCTTTTATCGCACCGGAATCACTGTTTGAAAGCATGGTTCCAATCCAGTAATGCCACAATATAGTATCCACTGCCACTGCCGCAGACATACTCGCAAGATATTTAATTATACATGAATATTTTTTACGTGCAATATTATAAATCGCCCATACCACAAAAAAACCTATCGGGATAAAGCAGAAATAATACTGCGTAAGGAATCCGCCAGCCGTCGCTATTCCCAGCAGGACATAACCTGACAGCTTTTCCTTATTCTCCCACAGCCGCCAAGCCGCGTATGCAAATGCAATCGTAAAGAAGGTCAGCTGCATGTACATTCGTATAAGCATGGCGTCCGACAGCGTTCCCACATTCAGCGCATATACAATAGCCGCTGCCGCTGCCATACCCGGTCTGGCGAAAATCCTATCTATAATAAGCCAGAACAAAAGCATTGTTCCGATGTACATAAGCAGATTGACCGCCAGCCCTGTCCACTCTGATATATTCAGTCCGCCAATAAGCGAGGCAATATACACAAGCCCATAATACAGTGGCGGATGAGAGTCCCCCTTCACATTCCACAACATCTGCACAACACTGTCATTTGAACTGTGACCTAGCATATCAACTGTCTGCTGTCGCGTATACCACTGTCCCTCAGCAAGTTGATACGCACCATTAGGCGCATTCACAATCATATATGTGTATATCTCATCGCAGAAGGTTATCCTCTTGCTGACTCCGGCGACAACAAAAATCACAACCCCGACTATGACCGATATTACACACCACAAATATTTCTTTTTCTCCATAACCCACCTGTCTCCTTTTTTCGACAATCAAAAATGTTAAATGCATATTTACCGGTGCACATCCGGGGCTTCCAAGCTCTAACAGCCTGTTCAACACTTATCTGATATATCCCTTAGTATAATTCAGATAAATATTTTACCACATCATCTACAGCTTGAAAAGAAAAAGAAGTCATTCCGGACATCATTTCCGGAACGACTTCTAAAAGCTTACTGTGCTATTTTCTAAAATGTTCTACAATCCGCAGTATCAGAAGCTTAAGCCTGTGTATCGGGTGGAAGCATATAACAGATATAATCACTATTGCTATAGGCGGTATAATGAATATAATTCTAAAGAATGTTAATAAGTCGACTATATTTTCTACAGCAATTGCACTGTTCTCCCAATATGGGTATTTAAGTGCCTTGAATGCCATACCCTTATCAGTCCACTTGAGAACTCTCTTCGCTGAATTTACAAAGCTGTATCTTTCCGAATTATCAATTATCCTTATATCATCCTCACTATAGCCGCAGGAGGTGAATGCCCCTTTAACCTGCTTTAAGGCAAAACCCGATACAGGATTAGGAAAGATAATCTCATAGCAGTCTGCATCCTGTCCAATCGCTTCAAGAGGGAAGAATACCGTTCCGCTCTCGGCTCCTCCAGCCTTGGCCTTATAACCATCCTGAGGCTTAACAACTCCCTGCACTATATATTCTTTTCCATTGTAGGTGAGTGTCATTCCATCCACCTCTATGGCTCCGAATATCTTCCATGCCGCTTCCTCATCAATTACAACCTGATCATTTGCAATGCTGTTCTCCATAAGATAACTGCCGCTTATAAGCTCATAATTATGAAAGCGGAAGAAATCTCCACCTACGCCATACGCAGTGCATTGCTGTGACTTAGCTCGCTGCGAGGATAAACTAACCTGCGATTTCACACTGTATGCCGCAACATACAATCTGGCATTATCTGCCGGAGCCTCCATAGCTTCCTTTATAAGAGCCTGATCAAGCGTATATTGAAGCTGCTTAACCTTCTCCTGTTTCAGTCCACTGTCCTCAGGCAGGAACACACTCACCATCGAATATCTGCCATCAGAATCCCAGTACTTTGCACAATACTGCGTTTTCTGTGTTCCTGCCACAGCACCTGATACAGCCGTCAATATACCGAACACGAGCAGCCCTACTGCAATGATGACCAGAAGCACAAGCTGTTTTTTCGTCAATTTTACATTAGGCCTTGTCATCATATCCTCCTATTATTTAGGCAGACGCACCAAATCTCCTGCCGATACCGGCTTGGTAGCCGTTGTAATTACACTCTCATAGCCCTGAATTCCACATGAAATTGCAGTGTTGGTATCATCAGAAGCGAGCTTGGTTACATCTACTCTGGTAGCTGTATATCTATTGCCAAGAGGAGTGCTCTTAGAGGTAATGATAAGTATATAAGTACCATTCTTATCCTCGCGGATTGCCGTATTAGGAACAATCATGTCATAGTTAGCTGACTTATCTCCAACGCTCACAGTAACTGACTGACCAACATTGATATCTGACCCGGTAACTGTGAATACTACGATTCTGTTACCTGATGATGGATTCGATGTATCATTCTTGATTGCGGACACGGTAAGCACCATATCGCTGTAATACCATGAGTTGGATGCCTGACCAACATCTCCGACCTTGATTCTTGCAGCCTGTTCCCTGGTTACGGACATTTCAAGAGTGTAATCCTTGCCCGAAAGCTGTATTGTTGCCATAGGCGAATCTGCCGTAACCTTCTCTCCTGCCACAACATTAACTGCCGTGATTGTACCACTTACAGGAGCCGTAACCTCAGTTCCTATAGCCTTCTTTTCAAGTGTCTCATACTTATTTTTAGCATCATCAATCTGGTCTAAGAGATCCTGAAGCTGTCTCTGGTACTTAATCTCACTTGAAACCTCGTCATAGCTGTTCTTTGCCTGTGTGTATTCATTGTTGGCAAGTGCCCTCTTATATGCCAGCTCCGCTGAAATCTGTGTCGGCTGTGCCTTCTTATCCTCAATTGTCTTATTGATTGATTCTATCTGCTTCTCATAGGACTTCACATTTGCCTCAAGAGTTGCCTTATCGCCAAGCTTATCTCTGTCACCTGCAACCGCAACTGCCTGAAGAACAAGCTCCCTGCACTTGTCCGCATCAGTCTGTGCCTGTGCCTCGGCGAGAATATTCGTAACCTTTGTATCCAGCTCATTATAGCTGTTAAGTGAATCCTTAGCTGCCTGAAGTGCCACATTGGCAGCCTCAAGCTGTTCCTCCTCAGCCTTGGTATCAACAACAGTAGCTCCGGTAACGCTTATCTGTGCATCGATATCGTCAAGTGCCTGCTTCTTCTGCTTGAGAACTGCTGTGCGCTGCTCAAGGAGTGCTGTCTTCTGAGCAAGTACATCCTCGTCACGATTCTGGGCCGCCGTAATAACATCACTGCCAATCTGGTTGTCAATAATTGCTGAATCATACTGCTCAAGCAATGCCTGGTATGCTTTCTTGGCATCCGCAACCTCTGTGCTCTCTCCCTCTTCAAGTACAAAAAGCACATCTCCCTTGCTTACAGTATCACCCTTTCTTACATTGACACTCTCCACCTTGCGTCCCTCAGAGATTGTCACATTATACGGATCAACAGACTGAATAGTACCTGTTCCGCGGATTGCTGTTGAGATACTTCCGCTAGTTATGTATGAACTCGATACCTCTGCAAGCGAATAGTTCATAATCGTATTGGAAAAAAATGTCAGTAACAGCAATATTATAAGAAATACTATCAGAATGTTCTTTATCCAGTCTTTCCTGTTTCCTTCCAGCTTTTTCATCGCATTAACCCTTTCTTAATATAATAGATATAATTTATCCTTTTATTCCACCCTGATATGTGATTCCCTCAACAAGGTACTCCTCACTGTAGAGGAATATCAGAAGACCCGGTATCATATATATCGTAGCGACAGCGAATGCAAGACCAATCTCACCCTCATTTATCTTGGATAAGAATACCGACAATGGATATTTTTCTGTGTCCGTAAAAAGAATAAGAGGCTGCTCAACCATATTCCAGTAATCTATGAACACAAGTATCGCACATGAATATATTGCACCCTTACATATAGGCATAGCAACCTTCGTAAACAGCTTCCACTCCCCGGCTCCGTCAATCTGTGCCGCCTCAAACAGAGCCTTCGGTATTCTCTTCATATACTTAGTCAGCAGATAAACCGAAAACGGCGAGAATATACCCGGCAGCCATATCGCCCAATTAGTATTCAGTATATGGAACCAGTCTGCCACCAGATAGTTCGGAACAAGTGTGACCTGATAAGGCATAAGCATCAATATTATGTATCCGAAGAATATTATGCCCTTTATCTTTCCCTCAGCTCTTGCAAAGCCATATGAAGCAAGACAGGCAATCAATATCTGGAACACTGTTATCGGAACTACAAGTATAACCGAATTCCAGAACTTGAGCAGATATGATGGGCTCTTTAGCAGTACGGTAAAATACTGGCTGAAGCTTACCATATCGGGAATAAGCTTGATATTGACCTTCTTTGATATATATGCCTTCGCTCCCGAATCGGTCGTGGAAAATACCATACCGTAATTCGAGCTTATTTCAGACTGTGACATGAAGGAGTTTGCTATCGTCACCACCGTCGGGAACAGGAAAATTATTGCAAAGCTTGCGGCAAATATAAAACAAAGTGTTCTTACCACAAGACTCTTTCTTCTCTTATGATGGATACCATGAAGCGGTGCTTCCTGCTGCGTAAGTTTCTTTTCTTTTCCCATTATTCCTCCACATCCTTTCCGAAATGATTCTCTATAAGGAATAATGCTCCTATAAGCACAATCATGACAAGTGACATAAGTATCGCCGCTGCCGACAGCTTCTGATAGTCAAGTGACTTGAACATATTGTTCATATAATGCTGCAGCATATAAAGACTCGTAACAGGATGGTCACCTGTCAGAAGATATACCTCCCTGAAAACCTTGAACGAGCTTATGATTGACATGATTGTTACAAACAAAATCGTAGGAGACAGATATCTTATCTTGATATGCCAGAATATCTGCCACGAATTAGCGCTCTCAAGCTCCGCCACCTCTATGATGTCACGCGGTATATTTCCGAGCGCCGCCATAAAAAGAATCATGTTATAACCTAAGTTCTTCCACAGATACAGGGGTACTATTGCTGCCATGGCATAATCCGACTTCAACCAGTCAACAGGACTTATACCGAATGCTGAGAGAAAATCATTCACCGCTCCGTTATAGTGAAACAATACCTGCCATATAAGAACAACAGAGGCAATAGGTACCATCATAGGACTTAAAAAGAAGGTTCTGAACTGGCTTCTTCCCGGAATCCTCTGATCAAGTATGATGGCTAAAAGAAGCGAAAGCACGACTGCGAGCGGAACCGCAATGGCGGTAAACTCAGCTGTATTTTTCACCGCCCGCTTAAAGGAATTGTTCTTCACAAGTCTCACAAAATTGTCAAACCAGACCCATTCCTTCGTAACCGGGTTATCAACAAACGAATAGAAAATAACCACAAGAAACGGAAGAAGGAAAAACAGTGTAACTCCTATGATACTCGGCGCAAGGAATGGTGCCATATTATGTTTTCCCAGCCTGCTCCTGCGCTTTTTCTGCGCAGGAGCCCTTTTTTTCTCTTTAGGGAGCCTAAGCTCCTTTGATTTTTTCTTTATACTCATAATAACCTCCATGCTGTGAGGCTGTCCTGCCCCATAACATGCCCCATCAGAATGCCGTCTTAACGGTTCTCATCTATATAGAGCTGTGCTCTTGACTGGATAATTCCCGCTATCTCCTGTGCACTCTTCTCACCATTGAAATAGTACTCTGCCTCTTCTGTTATGATGTTGATAAGCTGTTCATCATAAGTAGCCTCGGTGGTGGCATTGTATACCATATCTCTTACTGCCTGTGCATCTTCCTCTGTAAGCGGTCCGATTGTAATCTCTACATCATCATACCACCATGTACTATTGGTCACACCATCATTATCATCCTGTTCCTTCATGGCATCTGCAATCTTCTGCTCAAAGACAGCCTTATTTACAGGTAAATTCCAATCCAGCTTATTCTGGTTATCCGGAAGCAGGAAGCTTCGGATAAATGCCCATGCGCCCTCCTTATTCTTGGACTTGGCAGCTACACAGAATCTGTTGTTAAAGCCTACAACCGATCCTGAACCGCTGTTGGTAGGAAATCCTATGAAATTGACAGGCTCACCATAAAGAGCCGGATACATCTGTAAATCACTAAAGCTTGACACATTTACACTTGTGAGGAGCACCTTTCCGCTTCTTAACAGACTTGCCGTGCTCTCGCTCTCTCCTGAATCATAATCATATTCCTTAGGGAATGTATTACATAATTCAAGAAGCGAAATAAAGTCCTCAGAATCGAACTTGCACTCACCTGTCTCTGAATTATAAAAGCTGTCCATACTGTACATAACCATCGTACTAAGACCATCCGTCTTGGTGACGTACTGCATAAGCTGCGAATCCGGATGGGACTTAACAAGCTCAACTACATCCTTAAAGCTCCAGCTCTTACCTGTTCCCACATCCGAAGTCTTACCGACAAGTGTATTTATATAGAATGACTCTGCAACACTGTACAGCTTGCCGTCAACTGATAATATATCAAGAATATTTGATATGAAATCATCTCTGTTAAGGACTTCATCCTTATCTATTAAACCTGAAAGATCTGCAAGTGCTCCCTTTGCAATAAGGTTATCCACGTTGATATTGCCATCTGCCACGAAGAAATCACCGGCAGTACCGGAAGCTACATCTGCCTGAAACTGTGTCTGTGCATCTTCCCAGTTAGAAGAATTATCATCCACATAAGTCTTTATATTAATTCTGTATTCCTCATTCGTTCTGTTGAACTTGATTACCTGCTCACGCGTATTGTAATTCATGTAGAGCATTGCGAGTGTCACATTCTTCTTCTGCTTAATTGAGCTGGCAGGAACCTTCTTGATAGTTGCAAGCTCGATTGTTACCTCTGTATCTTCACCTGAGTAATCGTAGGTTGTGGACACTGCTACAAATGAACCATCGTCAAGAACCGCAAAGCCCGCAAGATTATTGGTATTGATATCACATGCAATCCAGTCAAGTATCTCCTCAGAGGTCTGCGTATTCATATCATACAGGAACAGCTTGGTAGAACCTACGATGTACAGCCTGCCATCACCTGCAGGATATATATTTGAAGAACCGCCATCCATGCTTGGGAGATTCTCAAAAGGAGTTCCCAATGCCTTGGTGTTCATATCAACCGGTGCAATCTCCATGTCATACTGGTCATTATAGTACATAACAACGACCTGCCCGCCGCTTGTCACAAACATTCCATTGATCCAGTTATCAAAATCCACCTTAAACTTCTCTTTTCCTTCGCTGTCAAGGACATACATTGAATTATCAAGGGAAATATAGATATTACCCTCTGCATCGCTGGCTGAGTACTGAACATAGAAGCCGCCTCCGCTTTCCTCTACCTTCTTCTGAAGATCCGCAAGTGATACTGTTGACTGTATGTTAAAATCCGCATCAAGTATAGCTATGTCATAGGATGTTTCAGATTCATACACTCCGCTGTCTATCTCCTCCTGCGTCGGCTGTGTATAATGGTAACGTACAGCCATGTAGCCATCCTTATAGACAGCTATTGTCTGGAGCGAAATCTGTTCGCTGTCATCCTTCTTATCCCCATCCACGACCAGCTCCCTGCTCGTCTGTGCTCCCGTAGCGATATCCAGTGTGATGAGCTTCTGTGAAAGTGCATAAGTCTCACGGTCATATACCTGGCCCATAATACTAAGCCTGCCATCACCTGCCAATACATTAGTGACATACTCTACATCAGATGATATCTCCGAAAAAGAAGGTGCATACACATCTCCCGTAGGGGTCTCCCCTCCCGTTGTTTTCTTGCAGCCTGCCATGCCAAAGCACATCACTGCCGCCATAAGCAGAACCGCCGCTTTCTTAAATCTCTTCATCTTTTTCATAATCAACCTCTCTTCCACGCTGCATTTTTATAACATTATACCTGCAGCAGCCATATAATGCATGCGACCAACGCATCTCCCTTACGCCGGTCATTTTATAAATAAAACACTCCCTCGCGTATTATCTGTCATAGTACGCTGACATAGTCATAATAACATAGAGCTGCTTATTCGTCAATACTTTGAAATATTACATTTTTGTAACAAACCCCAGAACCAGTACACTTCCAACTATCCCCGCCGCCATGGCAAAAAGTGCACCTGCCACCGTCCATCTCGTTCCCGTCACCTTCACTGACATATAATAAATACTTATTGTGTACATAAGCGTCTCCGTGCTTGAAAGAATAAGTGCAGCCAGAAGTCCCTCATACGAATCCACACCACAGCTTCTGAATATGTCCAACATCAGTCCGGTAGCCGCGGATGATGAAAAAATCTTAATCACGGCAACCGGTACCACCTGCGCAGGAAAGCCTATATACCGCGTTCCTCTTCCTACAATACCGCAAAATGCATCAAGTGCACCGGAAGCCCTTAGTACCCCCACTCCGACTAACAGTCCTATAAGCGTCGGCAGAAGCTCTGCCGATATTCTAAGCCCCCTGAGTGCCCCCTTTGTAAAATTCTCATATACCTTGCCTCCGGATATAAGTGCCCACAAGACAACCACGAAAATTATCATAGGTATTATTCCCTGTGCAACAGCCTCTATCATAACTATTCCTTATAAATAACAATCTCTACTACTATATTCATGTGACAACACAAAAATACGCAGCATTATAACGGCAGATAATAGTCATAAACTATTCTGATACCGGACAACAAAGCTGATATGCATAAATATAATACGTTATACACAGCTATGTATATCCAGCATGCTTTGACACCCGAATCTTTTTAAAAATTCCTGCATTTCCCTCTTTACTTAACCGAACGTATGTGCTATTATATTATCAAACGTACGTTCGATTGTCAAGGAGATAATATTAAAATGCTTATAAAAGAAGATTTGGATATTAAAGAAAAACTTAAGATTCTTTCCGATTCCGCTAAGTATGATGCTGCATGCACATCAAGCGGCTCCGGCAGAAGCAACAGTGGAACAGGTATCGGCAACACAGTCAGCTCCGGTATCTGCCACAGCTTTGCCGCCGATGGAAGATGTATTTCCCTCCTCAAGATACTTTTTACCAATGAGTGTATTTTTGACTGCCGCTACTGTATGAACCGCCGTTCCAACGATGTTCTGAGAACCTCCTTCACGCCGGAAGAAGTATGTACACTTACTATGGAATTTTACAGGCGGAATTATATAGAAGGACTTTTCTTAAGCTCGGGCATTATTGTGTCACCCACACATACCATGCAGCTTCTGTTAGAGACTGTTCGCATGCTCAGGCTGGTATACCATTTTAATGGTTATATTCATGTGAAGGGGATTCCCGGTGCAGACCCCTCTGTAATAGAAGAGACTGGCTGGTACGTTGACAGAATGAGTGTGAATTTAGAGCTTGCCACAGCCGAAGCGCTCAGAAGCATTGCCCCTAATAAATCGCGCAGGAATATACTTACACCTATGAAGCAGATACAGCTCGGCATACAGCGAAACGAACAGCTTCTGTCCGACTATCATTCATCATACGGCTATAATACGGTGGCAGCGCGCAGACAGGGCTTTCCGGAATCCGCAGTAGATTTTTTGCAAAATTCAGGCACATTCTTAACTGATAATCCATCAGCTTACACCTCCTCGTTTTCCATCCGGACACACAATGCCTTTTCATTACCGGCACACTCCGGAATGCACGACCCGCGAAGCGGTCCTAAGGCTTATGTACCTGCCGGTCAGAGCACACAGATGATAATAGGTGCCGCACCGGAATCGGATTACCAGCTTGTAACCATCGCAGAAGCACTTTATAAGAATTACGGTCTTAAAAGGGTTTTTTACTCTGCTTTTGTCAATGTTAACAATGACAGCACATTGCCATCAACCGAGGACGGCCCTCCGCTTTTGAGAGAGCACCGTCTCTATCAGGCAGACTGGCTCCTTCGTTTTTATGGTTTCAATGCCGCCGAACTGTTATCTGAGGCTCATCCTAACTTTAATACATTTATTGACCCTAAGTGTGACTGGGCGTTGCAGCATCTCGGAGATTTTCCGGTCGAGATAAACACAGCACCTAAGGCGAAGCTGTTACGCATACCAGGCATAGGTCCGCGCTCGGTTGAACGGATTCTCAGAGCCAGAAGGCACTCCCGCCTGTCCTTCAATGACATTTCCCGCATGGGTGTGGTCATGAAAAGAGCAAGATATTTTATTACATGTGATGGAAAGACGGATGAATTGTTCTGCCAGAATGAGGATTATATCGTATCACAGCTTATCGGTGCAGAACGCAGGCACTCTCTTGAAGTATCGCAGAGAGGTCTATACAGGCAGCTCTCTCTCTTCGATGACAACAATGTGAATTATTCACCTCTTACCTGATAAGACGCATTAAATAATCGGGAATTTTAGATTTATCACAAAACAGACACATTATTTGGAGGATTTAACATGATTGTATGTTGCTGTGACGGCAGCGTAGATGGCATATTCACTGCCATATACCGCGCCTGGGAGATTGGAACCTCCCGGACATCCATATCCGTAACCGAAGGTGAAGATATGGAACTATTTTCTGAGTACAGATTTTTTGAACCGGACAGCTCTCTTGCAGCTAAGGTTGCCTCAACTATCAGAAGCAGGCTTTCTCCTGAGATATTTTCACAGGTGTACCATGCTGCCATATCAGGAGCTAATGACAGGGGCAATGTAATTTACCATTTTCTTATCGATGCCTTCAAGGTCGGAAGCGGCATTGTAAACCACCTTGTAAACCCTTATGTCATGCGGCTGTCTGAGCTCGACCGCAATGTGCGCCGTGAATCGCACAATTATCTTGGTTTTCTGCGTTTTGGACAGTATCGCGATTCTCACAGAAGTTTTATGCTTGCCCGCTTCGCTCCGCACAATAATATTCTTGACCTGGTATCGCACCATTTCGCCGACCGCCTCTACAATGAGAACTGGCTCATCGCTGACACTACACGAAACTATTGCTCCATACACCACTGTGGAAGCCGCGGATATATTTTTTCTGAAATAAGCCCTGAATATCTTGAAACACTTGTAGACGCCACCCATGAACATACCGGAAGCTCATCCATTGACAGCAACGAAGCTATTGAAGCTCTCTTTGAGACATTCCGTACCTCCGTATCCATAGACGCCCGCCATAACGAAAAGCTTCAGAAACAGCTTATGCCGCTCAGATACCGCACTTATATGAACACCTATACGGATAATTTCTGATATGCCTTCCTTACCAGCACGCATATATTTACTATAGATTCCATGTACATATGCATGGAATGCACATATGCATTTCATGCATATATGCATTCTACGCATATATACATTCCACATATATGTACTCCACGCCTGGCTGTTACCAATATCAGTATACCATCCGCTTAACAATATTCCATACCGGAATATCCATTATTTAATCGTGACCCTTGCTCATCAGACACATTGCCTTGCAGAACAGCACCGCCGCCATAGTACTCATGCTTGTGGCTATCAGTGCAGGAAGCACTATGGACGCAGGCGCGACTGCACCGTAGGCTCTCCTGAATGCAATTATATTAACAGGAACAAGCTGGAGTGATGATATGTTAAGAACCAGAAATGTACACATTTCATCAGAAGCCGTATTCCTGTCCGGCTTATTTTTCCGATTTATTTTATCAAGCTCCTCCATCGCCATGAGACCGGGACCGGTTGCGCTCCACCCTGTTCCAAGCATATTCATGATAAAGTTGATTGTTATATATTCAACAGCCTTTTCCCCTTCCTCCCCACGCAGACCGGGAAACAGCCATAGCACGACTGGTCTGAGCCATCTTGATAACAGCTTCACAATACCTGCATTATCTGCTATCTCCATGATTCCGCACCACATTGCAACGATCCCCGCCATGGATATAACCAGTTCCACTGCCTGAACAGAGCTGTCAAGCACAGCGTCTGACACAGCGGACATATTACCCGACCATGCACCATATATTATTCCCGCTATAAGCATAAAAGCCCAGATACAATTAAGCATTTACATCCACACACTTAAGATACCTTTCTGCTCAATTATATTCCGGGCTTTTGCACATTATTACATTTTATTTCTGCGCATGTCTCCAAGATTCACAATGGTTCCATCCGCCTGCTTCACATCTATCTTGTCAAGCTGGCTGCGGAAATTGGTTCTAAAGTTAGCTATATACTTGCCTCTCAGCTCAGTCTGCTCCATAGCTTCCTCCTCTGTCAGACCTTCTTTTTTAGATTTATGTGCGAGTTCGTTTATTCTCGCAATCATTTTATCAAGTTCCTGCTCTGTCATACTATTACTATTCCTCGTTTCAATAATTATATCTGCGCAGATAAGATAATCTCCATATCTCCGCTAAAGCTTAGGCTGTCACATTCATTGGTCACAATGAAATGGTCGCCCTTTTTGATGGCTGTATCGTTAATATATCCGCTTCCGGCTACAACACTTGCAAGCAGATAACTGCTGTCAAAGTCTTTTTCTCTTGACAGCTGAAGCTCCGAACCATCATCTACAACAAGCTTCCATACCTTGTAATAAGCGCTCTTTTCCATAAGAACAGGCTTATTCTTCCGGACATTGGCAAAATTATGGATACTGTCCTGTGCCGGAGAAGCAGGTGCATTGATGACATCAATTGACTTCTCAATATGAAGCTCCCTCTTCCTGCCGTTAGAAAGACGGTCATAATCATACACGCGGTATGTAATGTCACTGTTCTGCTGTGTCTCAAGAAGCATGACACCTGCCTTTATCGCGTGAACAGTACCCGGCACGATGGAGACAAAATCCCCCTTGCGTATCGGAACCTCTCTGATAAACTCACTCCACCTTCCCTCGTGAATCATCTTCGCACACTCTTCTTTATCCTTGGCATTGTGACCTACAACCAATGTAGCACCCTCCGGGCAGTCAAGAATATACCAACACTCCGTCTTTCCAAGTGAGCCGTTCTCATTAACCTTGGCATAGTCATCCGATGGGTGAACCTGAATACTAAGGTCAGCCTTCGCGTCAATAATCTTGGTAAGCAGCGGAAATACCCCTTCCACCTTCTCTTTGCCAAATAGCTCAGGATGCTCATTCCAGAGCTGTGAAAGCTTCATGCCCGCATACTCTCCGTTCATAACGGTACAATCGCCATTCGGATGAGCACTGATTCCCCAGCACTCTCCCGTGTCATCCCCCGGTATATCATAGCCAAACTCCGTAGCCAGACGATTACCACCCCATATCATTTCCTTAAATACCGGCTTTAAAAAAATAAATCCTTCTCTATTCATAGTTTTTATCCCCCAATTTTTATGTGTTATTCAGGCAATTACAAAGCCCAAAACAGGTAAGCCCCCACACGGTACTCTGTCACACAATAACACATATTACACAGTAGGGTGCGGATGGCTTACCTGATACAGGAGCTATATTAATGTCTATAATAGTTAATGAGACATCCATCAAGTATTATCTGTCTCTCATCATCGGTAAGCTCACCTATCTTCAATGTGAATTCAACAAGCTTGTCCTTGACAACATAAGCCTTGACCTCTGAAGCCTTATCCCTTATGGCTGTTGCTGCTCCCGGAATGAAAATGAAGTCCCCATTCCTAAATGGCAGTTCACCCTCGTCTATTATGAAAGGAATAAGTCCCCAGTTGATGAGATTTGAACGGTATCTCTTTGTAGCATATTCATTGGCTATATTGGCAAGACCGCCAAGTACTCTCTGGCAGGAGGCAGCCTGCTCACGCGCAGAACCATCACCCGGCTTAACAGCGAATATCGTGCTTCCGATTTCTGTCTCAGATACCTTAAGCTGAGGGTATGCTTCCTTGACAACTGTAAATGCATGCTTAACCTCTTCATTGCTCTCCATCGGGCATGCGCCGCTTCTTCTTACCTCTTCAGCCGCTCTCATCTCCTTGGCAAGACCAACATACGCAGGATCCTTTCTTGAGAGAGTGAACTCGGCAAGACCAAGAGGGTTGGAACGGTATGATGAAGTCTCTCCCGACGGAATGAGCTCATCCGTTGTCGTTACAGGATCATGTATCTCCGATACAACCTTTATAAGAATATTGTCTGTGAGTGCAACCTGCTCAGGCCAGTCCTTGATGTTCGGACCAAACTTAATTTCAACAGAAGGATCTGCGACTCCCTTGCTGTCAAATACTCTGTTCTCATATATTGTCTTATCAAAATGATATGTAGGATTGGTAAATTCTACATCCACATCCGTAGCTGCTGTGAGATAGCCCTTGTTAGCCGCTGTTGCAGCAATTGAACGCGCATCCATAAGCGCAACAGAAGCAATCTGTCCGTTCTGCAGCTTAGAACCCTCACGGTTAGGGAAGTTACGCGTTGAATGACGGATACTGAAAGCATTGTTGGCAGGTGTGTCCCCGGCTCCAAAGCAAGGACCGCAGAAAGCTGTCTTAACAACGGTTCCCGTTGTCATAAGGTCTGCAAGTCTTCCGTTCCTTGCAAGCTCCGCATAAATAGGCGTACTTGCAGGATATACGCTGAGAGTGAACTCGTCCGAGCCAATGCTCTTTCCCTTAAGTATATCCGCTGCTGCACAGATATTCTCGAAGCCGCCGCCTGCACAGCCTGCAATAATTCCCTGCTCAACATAGAGCTTTCCGTTTATCACCTTGTCCTTGAGTGTAAACGGAACCTTATTGTCCAGGCTCACCGCTGCACGCTTCTCTACGTCATCAAGGATATCCATCAGGTTAGCATTGAGTTCTTCAATGGTATATACATTGCTAGGATGGAAAGGCATTGCAATCATAGGCTTAATGCTGCCAAGGTCTACATAGACAACTCCGTCATAGTAGGCCACATCACCCGGGTTAAGCTCACTATAGCACTCACCACGGCCATGTACCTCATAGAAATCCTTAATTTTATCATCCGTTCTCCATATTGATGAAAGACATGTTGTCTCCGTTGTCATAACATCAATTCCGATTCTGAAATCAGCGCTCAGGTTAGAAACACCCGGTCCTACGAACTCCATAACCTTATTCTTGACATATCCGTTGCCAAATACGGCACCGATAATCGCAAGTGCAACATCCTGAGGTCCCACACCCTTCATCGGTTCCCCTGTAAGATATATGGCAACCACACCCGGCATGGCAACATCATAGGTCTTGTTGAGAAGCTGCTTTGCAAGCTCTCCGCCGCCCTCACCTATAGCCATTGTACCGAGCGCACCATAACGCGTATGGGAATCTGAGCCAAGAATCATCGCGCCGCACTCCGCCAGTCTCTCTCTTGCAAACTGATGGATGACAGCCTGATGAGGCGGAACATACACTCCGCCGTACTTCTTCGCACAGCTGAGTCCGAACATGTGGTCATCCTCATTTATCGTTCCGCCGACAGCACAGAGACTGTTATGGCAGTTAGTAAGAACATAAGGCATTGGAAACTTCTCAAGCCCCGATGCTCTTGCAGTCTGTATAATTCCGACAAAAGTTATATCATGGGATGTAAGCTTATCAAATCTGAGCTTAAGCTTATCCATGTTATCGGATGTATTGTGCTTCTCTAATATAGAATAGGCAATAGTTTCCTTTGCCGCCTCCGCCTTAGATACCTCATGACCTGTCTTTGCCTTGATTTCCGCCAATGCCTCAGATCCGTCTTCAATAACCTCTTTTCCGTTTAAGAGCCATGCTCCGGAAGTGCCCAACTTAATCATACATATCCTCTTCCCGCGATGATAACGCTATTTTATCTCAAATCAGAACGGACATTCACAATCATGTCCACATCGTTTCATTCTTCCTGCGAGTCTGCCTTGTCATCCATCTGAGAATCCGATGCATCGTCATTCTCAGTATCTGCCTCATCATTCTCCTGTGCATACTCTGAAATTCTTTCCTCCGTCCAGCGCAGAATATCCTCATATACTTCTTCCTTGCCAAGCTCATTGAGAATCTCATGTCTCATCTCAGGGTAAATCTTCACCTGAAGGTTCTCGATTCCCGCCTGCTTGTACTGCTCATAAGTCTTCATAACCCCTTCGCCATACTGTCCGACAGGGTCCTCAGCACCTGAAAGTATATATATAGGAAGCTCCTTAGGAACCTTCTGTGCTGTTCTGTCATCACAGTCCTCTCTCACCAATGTGAAAAGCGCCTTGAAGCCATCTACAGTGAAAATGAAATCGCACAGAGGGTCATTCTTAAAATCGTCTACAACCTTCTCATCCCTTGAGAGCCAGTCACTCTCAGTGCGTGGATTCTCAATTCTTGCACAGTATTTTCCGAACCCAAGCTCTGTAAGGAAATCGCTTCTGTGGCGCTCGCCCCTGAGCTTTCCGATTAAACCTGCGATTGTAAGACCTGCACCTGTCTCAGCAGCAGACTGGAAGCCTGTTCCTAGAATGAGACACGCATCGACGTCATCCCCATATATCGAAATGAATCTTCTGGTAATGTAACTTCCCATGCTGTGTCCAAGTATAATATATGGCACAACCGGATATAATTGCTTCATGTGTCTTTGCAGCCTGTGCTCATCCTTCACAAGAAGATGTGCACCATCCTCACCGATATATCCAAAATCAGTCGAGGCTGCCGCCGTCTTACCATGACCTAAATGGTCATCGCCAACAACAAGATACCCCTTATCCGCCATAAAACGTGCAAAATCATCGTATCGCTCAACGCGCTCCGCCATACCATGTACAATATGAAGTACAGCTCTGACCACACCATCCTCCGGTGACCATTCAACAGTGTGGATACGATTTACCCCATCGCATGATTTAAAATAAAATTCTCTCTTTTTTGCCATGCTTGCGCTCCCTTCCGAACATTACGCTGTCTTATCTCTTTATCTCATACTCCTGCTTCATAAGATTGTAGATAGACTGCTTATCATCAATGATATTAAAATCACCATGAATAGTGTGCTTGATAACCGAGGTAGCCACCGCAAAATCAACAATATCCTTAGGCTCCATCTTCTCCATAAGTGCATAGATAAGACCACTTGCGAATGCATCCCCGCCGCCGACACGGTCAAGAATATTAAATCGGAAGGTCTTGCTCTCATAAGTCTCGCCGTCATACCATAAATAACCCTTCAGTGAGTTCTCACTTCCGGTATGAACATAACGCACATGACGTGCTATCGCCATGAAATCGTATCTGTCATGAAGCTCCTTAAATATCTTATCCTGATCCTTGAATGAAGGCTGCAGGCTCATGCCATCCTTCAGATCCTTACCATCAGGTCCTATAAGGTTGAGCGGCTCTATTCCGATAAGTACATCTACATAAGGAAGATAGCTTGTTATACAGTCTCTTGCCTCCTGCCATCCCCATAATGCACTTCTGTAATTTCCATCGAAGCTGACTATCATGTCAAGCTCCTTAGCAGCCTTAAGTGCCATGAGAATCATGTCACGGCAGTTCTGTGAAAGTGCCGGTGTTATGCCGCTAAGGTGCAGCCAGTCGAAATCCTTTAACAGCTCCTTAAAGTCAATCTGTGAGTAATCATACGTCGAAAATGAAGAATGTGCCCTGTCATAGATTACCTTGGAGGAACGAACCGCATAGCCCTCCTCAAGATAATATATTCCAAGACGCTCTCCGGCATATATAGTCTTCGACATATGTACATCGTTAGAACGAAGGAAGCGGACAGCCGACTTACCTACCGAGTTATTCGGAACAACCGTAAAGAGTGTGCTGTCAACTCCCATATTTGAAAGACCTGCTGCCACATTCGCCTCAGCTCCTCCATAATTGATGGTGTATGAATTCGCCATACGGATCTTCTCAAAATTAGGAGGTGACAGACGAAGCAATACCTCTCCTATCGTAATAAACTTAATATCCTTTATATCCTTTAATACCTTTTTTGCCATAGGATTATCCTCTGCTTTCTTAATTAGGTGTAACTATTTCCAGTTATCATTGACATCACCAAGACGATGTTCAATATCGTAATACGGCTTATGCCAGCCCACATATTTATATGCCGGACGAATGATTTTGCCCTTATTTACAAGCTCCTCAAGACGATGGGCACTCCATCCCGATATACGTGATATTGCAAAAATCGGTGTGAACAGCTCTTCAGGTATTCCAAGCATAGTATATACAAAACCACTGTAAAAATCCACATTGGCACAGATAGGCTTGAAAAGTCTTCTTCTCTGTGCAATGAGCTTACCGGCTATGCGCTCTATACGTTCAAGCAGCTCGAACTCTCTTGTAAGCTCCTTCTCCTCCGAAAGGCTCTTCGCATATCTCTTTAATATAACCTCTCTTGGATCGGACAGTGTATATACCGCATGCCCCATACCATAGATAAGACCTGCTCCGTCAAATGCCTGCTTGTCAAGAATCTTCGCAAGATATTCCTCAATCTCTGCCTCGTCCTCCCAGTCCTTGACATTCTCCTTGATATTCTCAATCATGTGTGTAACCTTAAGGTTGGCACCACCATGCTTAGGTCCCTTAAGTGAAGCTATTGAAGCGGCAATGGTCGAATATGTGTCTGTTCCTGAGGAGGTTACAACGTGCGTTGTGAAGGTGGAGTTATTACCACCGCCATGCTCCGCATGAAGCACAAGCGCAACATCAAGAACCCTTGCCTCAAGCTCTGTATATTTTCCGTCCGGTCTCAACATACGAAGAATATTCTCAGCCGTTGAACAATTTTTATCAGGATTTCGGATTAAAAGGACATCATCCATCTTAAAATGACGGTACGAATGATACGCATAAACTGAAATAATCGGCATCTTGCCAATAAGCTGCAAAGACTGGCGCAGCACGTTCGCCGGGGAAATGTCCTCCGGATTCTCATCATAGGAATACAGTGTGACAATACTCTTCAAAAGAGCATTCATAATATTCGCACTCGGTGCCTTCATGATAACATCGCGCACGAAATGTCCTGACAGCTCCTGTAATTCAGACAAAATACCTATGAACCTCTCAAGCTGCTCTGCTGTAGGAAGCTCACCGAATAAAAGCAGATATGTGGTCTCCTCAAAAGCATACCTCCTGCCATGAAGGCCTTCAATCAGGTCTGCGACATTATAACCCTGATAATACAGCTCACCGTCTATCGGTGTCTTAACGCCATCTATTGACTTATATGATACGACATCGGATATCTCGGTAAGACCTGTAAGCACACCCTTACCATTGGCATCTCGAAGTCCTCTCTTTACATCATATTCCTCGTACAAATCAAGATTGATTGCACCGGAGGTCATACAATATTTTACCAGCTCCTCAAATTCTGCATTGTGCTTTTCATCAAGAGCCATCATCTCATGATTGTTCATGGTACTGCCTCCTTCAAACTTTAATACAGTAAAGCATACAACAAAATTGTTAAAAAAGCAATCCTTACTTGTTATTGCTTGAATCGTAAAGCTTTTTTTGGTATAATTATTTAGTCCATACGCAACGCGTATGCGCAATGCGTATGCGTAATGTGCATGTGCAATGCGCATGCGTACTATGCCGACACATTGTACTTACACAGCATACCTGCACAATGTATAAGAGTACATTATGTACATGCTGTTGTTTCATGAACATGTGTTGTTTTTTAGAAAGGAATCTTAAATTTATGAATATCATATTATTATCCGGCGGTTCGGGACAACGTCTCTGGCCGCTGTCAAATACCGTGCGCTCCAAACAGTTCATTCCGCTTCTCACCAATGAGAATGGTGAACAGGAGTCAATGGTCCAGCGTGTTTACCGCCAGATTACAACCGTAGACCCGGACACCAACGTGGTTATCGCTACAGGCAAGCGTCAGGTCGGAACCATCAAGCATCAGCTCGGCAACAAGGTATCTATCTGTATTGAGCCTTGCAGAAGGGACACCTTTCCGGCAATCGCTCTTGCGAGTGCATTTTTAGCCGGTGTAAAAAATGTTGACCCGGACGAACCTGTTGTAGTATGCCCGGTTGATCCTTATGTTAATCTCGATTATTTTGAAGCTGTGAAGAAGCTGTCAGAGCTTGCCTCCGATGGTCAGTCCAATCTGTCTCTTCTCGGAATAGCGCCTACATTCCCAAGCTCCAGCTATGGCTACATTATGCCCGAGAGCAAGGACAGTGTAAGCCGTGTAAACCGCTTTATAGAGAAGCCGAATGAGACTGCTGCTGCAGAATACATCGAGCAGGGCGCACTCTGGAACGGCGGTGTGTTCGCATACAAGCTTTCATACCTTCTGGATATTTCCAGAAAAATGCTCGGCAGCGCCGATTACCAGACCCTGTATGACAATTACGAGAGCCTTACCAAGATAAGCTTCGACTATGCCGTTGTTGAGAAGGAGAACAATATCCGCTGCCTCCGCTTTGCCGGTCAGTGGAAGGATGTCGGCTCATGGGACGCCTTCACCGATGTTATGGTTAATGACACAATAGGAAATGTCCAGATTGCCGACTGCACCAACACCAATGTCATAAACCAGCTTGACCTCCCTGTTATATGTGTGGGTCTTAAGGATGTCGTTGTGTCCGTAGGCTGCGACGGAGTACTTGTATCAGATAAATCCAAGAGCAGTACAATCAAGCCTTATGTCGATAAGCTGGATCCTATGGCAAGATTTGAGGAGAAGGCATGGGGAAGTTTCACAATACTTGACATACAGCCTGAATCGCTCACCATCAAGATTATCCTCCGTCCGGGCAATGAGCTTAAATATCACAGTCATGAACACCGCGATGAGGTCTGGACTGTGCTTTCAGGAACAGGCTATACTATTGTTGACGATGTACGCCGTGAGGTAAAATCAGGAGACGTTATCACTCTGCCTTTAGGCTGCCGTCACACCATCCATGCCACAAGCGAGCTTCAGGTTATAGAAGTCCAGACCGGAGCAATACTTGATGCGGATGATAAAATAAGATATTAAACTCATATCATTAATTATACACTTATTTTTAGGAAGGCACAATATATGCTACCTATTTTATATATTGTTATACCCTGTTACAATGAAGAATCCGTTCTTCCGATAACCTCAGGAATGTTTCTTGAAAAGCTGAACAGCCTTATTTTTACAAATAAAATTGCACCGGAAAGCCGCATTATGTTTGTCAATGATGGTTCCTCGGACAACACATGGAAAATTATTTCAGACCTGTGTAATAGGGATGACCATTTCTGTTCCCTGTGCCTGTCACGCAATTTCGGTCATCAGTCAGCGCTCCTTGCCGGTCTTATGGAAGCCAAAGAGCATGCCGATATTACCATAAGCATTGACTGTGACGGTCAGGATGATATTGAGGCAATGGATGATATGATTGCCGCATATATGAATGGTGCCGATGTTGTATATGGTGTACGTTCGGATAGACACACGGACAGCTTTTTCAAGCGCAACAGTGCCCTCTTCTTCTACAGGCTGATGAACAAGCTCGGCTGTAACACCGTATATAATCACGCAGACTACCGTCTCCTTGACCGCCGTTTTCTCAATGAATTATCCAATTATGAGGAAACCAATCTTTTCTTAAGGGGACTTATCCCTATGGTAGGCTTCAACAGCACATGTGTGTACTATGAGCGTCGTACACGCATTGCCGGTGAGAGCCATTATCCTCTTAAAAAGATGATTAACTTCGCTATTGACGGCATAACCAGCTTAAGTATAAAACCGATAAGAATAATTACCAGCTTCGGCTTTATAGTATCACTACTCGGATTTATCGGCGTAATATGGGCAATTATAATGTTCATGTGTGGCAAAACGGTCGCAGGATGGTCAAGTATGATCTGCATAGTCTGCTTTATAGGTGGAATCCAGCTCCTGAGTCTCGGTGTAATCGGAGAATATGTCGGAAAGATGTATTTAGAGACTAAAAAGCGCCCTCGCTATATCATCAAAGAAAAAAAGGGTGTTTCTCTTGATGACAATAATCCCAGGTAATTGCGAAGGTCGCTGATGGCTCCGGCACACAAATACCTTATGGTCAAAAACGGATATATACATTTCTTTAATAATAAGATGTTGGGGTCAAAACATGTGCTATAAACTTAGCATGTATAACGTATTATATT